>Ga0209020_1001837_pt1 | contig 19204 bp, 22 predicted proteins | sample PinacodermBB_FD_187298 | JGI IMG/M metagenome (GOLD analysis project Ga0209020, IMG submission 187298) | Host-associated microbial community of the marine sponge Aplysina aerophoba from Gulf of Piran - sponge pinacoderm, lysed by bead... | ecosystem: Host-associated > Porifera > Sponge >... | reverse complement strand
AGCCGAGGCAAGGGCCGCGATCTTCGAGTTCATCGAGGTGTTCTACAATCGGCAACGTCGCCACTCGACCCTCGGCTACCAGACACCAGCAGGCTTCGAGCGGATGGCACGGGCAGCTTAACCAACCTGTCCACCAATCCCGGGTAAGGCCATAAGTTAGTGATTCTGGGTTGTGGTCCGCTCGGGACCGGGACGCAAACTCCATGCGTGTGAGTCCTTCGACGCTCGTGTGCGGCCTTCTGGCGTCGTAGTCGACTCGCCACTCTTCGATGAGTTCCCGCGCATGCGATGGTGCCTAGGCATTCCCGGTGATTACCCTCTCAATACATGTAACTCATGCGGCCGACTCTGCCTTCCGCGCCTGTGCAAGATCGTAGGCTCCTTGCATCCGTATCCAGTGTCCGGCGTCGCTCCAACCGAGCCGCTCTAGGGCCAACGCCAACCGTGGCGACACGCGGGCGTTTCCGTTGAGAACCCGTGACAGCATGTTTCTGGTGACGCCGAGTCGGATTGCCGCTTCGGTCACGGTCCACCGCTCGGCCTCAAGGGCTTCTCTTACGATTTCGCCGGGATGTGCCGGATCGTGCATACCAGTCATGTCGTTGCTCCCGCTAGTGATAGTCGGTCAGGTCTAAGTCGACGGCCTCTCCCTTTTCGAAACGGAAGACAATACGCCAGTTTCCGGATACTTGCACGCTCCATTGGCCAACTCGGTCTCCTTTCAATGGATGCAAGCCCCATCCTGGTATATCCAGGTGGCGCGGCACTGTTGCCTCGTCCAACGCCGTCAGCATTCGGCGGATGCGCGGGATGAACTGGGGGTTCAGCCGCCTTGCATCGCCTCGCTCATACAGTCGTTGCAGTCCCCGGTGCCTAAACCTCATGCCTGAAGGTGGTGAGTCGGAAGCCGATGAAGGCTGACCGAAGTTTTGAAGAACAGTGTACTACCCGGCAGAAATAGCTTCAAACGAAGGCTGGGCGCGGGAGCCGAGGGTGCGCTGATGGGCCGCGTGGTTGCCGTTCGGACAGGGCGCTAACCTCCGCGGCTTCCACCCAGCACCAGCACGGGCCAATCCCTCATCTCTTCCTCGGACTCGGCCAGGGAGATGGCCCGCCCGGAGCGCCACAACTCGAACTGGTCGCGGTATTGCGGTGAGGCCGGATTGCCTGCCTGACCCGGGACGATAATGACGCTCGACCGGATCGGATCGCTCAGAGTGACCAGCATCCGCATCGATGCGCCGACGGCCTGGTCGTAGGGGCGGGAGTGGCGGTAGTAGGAGTTGCTGACGGTGACGCCGTCGCCGTCGACGGGGAAGGGGCCGAGGGAGAAGAACGGGGCCAGCCAGTTGTTGTTTCCGAGGGCGTGCGCGAGGGTGAGGGTGTGGAGGCGGCCCCAGGACCAATCGGTGGGGGTTGAGCCTTGCCGTTTCGTGAGCTCCGCGTGGGCTTCCCGGAGGCTCGTTGTCAGGACTTCCTTGCGGGTGGTGCCGCGGAACCACACCGAAGCGGGGTCCGTGAGGATGTCGTCCAGGGGCGCCACTGGCTGGTTCAGGATCTCGGTGTAGCTCGCGAACAGTTCATCGCCCAAGGTCTCTCCCCAGAGGTTCCACATGAGCCGGTGATAGAGGACGTGGAAGACTGCGGCGCCGGCGGACTGGACGGTGCAGTCGTAGTCCCACTCCTCGAGCAGCTCCACGCAATGCCGCAGGGCCGGCTCTTCCCGGGCGATCTCACTCAGCTCCGGACGCAGGGCGCTCAGCAGCCGCTCGGCCTGGACCGACCGGGTATCGAGTTGGATCCGGGCCATGTCCTCCATGTTCAGGCGGGTACTGCGTGTGAGCAGGTGGCGGATGCGCTCGATGCGGTAAGGGGGCTCGAACAGGTCCGAGAGGTAGTAGGGGTAGCCGGGGTCCGCGATACGGTTGTTGGCGCTGGCAACGATCCCTTCGGGAGGGTTGTACAGGCGCGGCAGCTCGTCGAACGGGATGGTGCCGGCCCAGTCGTGGGCGGCGTTCCAGCCTTCCAGGGGGAGCCACGAGGGCTCCTGCCGGCGCCGCAGGGGGACCCTGCCGGCCAGGGCATAGCCGATGTTGCCCCGGTTGTCGGCGTAGACGCAGTTGAGCGAGGGCGTGACGTGCTGTGCCATGCCCGCAAGGAAGTCGTTCCAGTCGCGTGCCCGGTTGACGCCGTCCAGAAGTCCCACCTCGTTTCCCGGCATGTGCGCAATCCAGCGGAACGACAGGACCTCGCGGTCCGGGACGTCCGAGTTGCTGGACGGTGGTGTACCGGTGTCACGATTCGAAGCGTCGGTGTCGTCGGACGCCGGTGGAAGGATGTCCGACAGCACCGGTCCGTGCCGGGTGTGCCGAATCACCGTTTCCAGTTGACGGCCGCCGCGGACGGTGATGGTCTCGGGCCGGGACTCGAACTCGGCCCAGCCGTCGGGTGTGCGGTAGAGATTTGGCTGCTCGGGATGGAGCCGCTCCCGGTAGAGGTCGCCGTCATCGCACAAGGCGGCGATGAATCCCCACGCCATGTCCCGGTTGTGCCCGACGTAGACGAGGGGAGAGCCCGGCAGCGACACGCCCGCGGCCTCGAAGGCCGGAGTTTCGGCGGAATCGGTCACGGTCCGCAGGTGGTTCAGGTACCAGACTCCCGGCATGGTCATGCGCAGGTGCATGTCGTTGCACAGGAGCGCATGGTTCTCCGCCGAGCGGCCGGCGTCGACGGCCCAGCCGTTGCTGCCCTGGGCCCTGGGGGTCAGGGGGTTCTCGGCGAAGGTGCCGTTGACGAAACGCAGGAGGGCGCCGCCGTGGTCGCTCAGGGCGCGGCTGACGGTGGCGCCCCAGGAAGGGTAACGGGGCATCAGCGACCGGAGCTTCTCGGGGTCGTTCTCCAAGCGTCCGTTGAGTGCTAGAAAGGTGAGCCGTGTGACCAGGGCGGACGAAAGCATCAGGGAGAACCCCTTGGCGAGGGTGAGGCAGTCCACCGGTTCCCAGGGGGCGGGCTGGCAGCGCAGCATCCGGAACTCCACCGGCAGGCGGCGCTGGTGCCTGTCCATGTAGACGTTGACGCCGGCGCAGTAGGCCTCGACGGCTTGGGCGGAGCGTTCCGACAGCAGGGGCTGGGAGATCGCTGCCGTGTGGCGGATGCCGAGCAGCCGTATGAAGTGGTCGACGCCGACCATGGTGCCGGAGCGCAGGTGGCGCGTGAAGTCGCCGCGCGGCAGCGGCCGGTCGCCGAAGATCTCGGCCAGCCGTCCGCTGAAGAAATGGCGGTTGAGGTCCATCTGCCACAGCCGGTCCTGGGCGTGAACGTAACCCTGGGCGAAGAACAGGTCGGCTTCGCTGCGGGCCTCCAGATACGGTATGGCGTAGGGGTCCCAGCGGACCCGGACGTCTTGACCGAGACCGGGAAGTTCGACCACGCCCCGGCGTTGGGGCAGGTTCTTACGCGCCGCGAAGCGGAGCAGCGGCGTGAGCAGGGATGCCAACAGGTTCATGGAACGGAATGAAACATGGGCTACCGCGGTGGCCAGCGTGGGCGGCCTGGGATTCTTTCCCGTAGCCCCGGGCACGGTGGCCAGCGTTGTCGCGGTCCAGGTCTACGCGCTGATCGGCCCGCTCCAGCAGGCCGCGGTGTTGGTGCCGGCCACGGTCGTTGCATTCGTCCTGGGCGGGCTCAGCGTGGGCGTCGTGCTGCGCCGCGACGGCGGAGCAAAGGACCCGTCCCATGTCGTGTGCGACGAGGTGGCCGGTCAGTGGCTCGCGCTCGTGAGCTTCAGTTACGCGGGCCGCTGGGAGTTCATCGTCGCCGCCTTCGTGCTGTTCCGCCTCTTCGATGTGTGGAAACCTCCGCCCGTGTCGTTCTTCGACCGCCGCCCCGGGCCCTGGAACGTCATGATGGATGACGTTGCCGCCGGCATCTACGCCAACCTGGCAAGCCACCTCTGCCTCCTCCTCATCCGGGGCTGAGGGGGTTGTTGGCGGGTAGGCCGAATGGCGTCCTTCGAAATGGTGTCCTTCGACTTCGCTTCGCTACGCTCAGGACGAACGGCTAAATAATGGCGGCGTCCTTCGACTTCGCTACGCTCAGGACGAACGGTTGTGGCCGTTTTTTGGCCGTTCGTCCTGAGCGTAGCGAAGCGAAGTCGAAGGACGCCATTCGGGACGGTTCGATCACCCGGCCAGGCTCCTACTGTCCCAGCCGCAGCAGCCTCACCGCGTTGTCGCCGAGGATCTTCTGCTTGTCCGAGTCGGACAGGCGCACGTCCCGGACCGCATCCACCGAGCGCTCCAGCGGAATCGGCACCGGCGGGAAGTCGCTGCCGAACAGCACGTGGTCCGCGCCCGCGGTCTCCACGGCGCACATGACGGCCGGGGCATGCAAGCTCACCGTGTCGTAGTAGAGCTGCTCGATGTAGGTGCTCGGCGCCCGCGGCAGCACGTCGGGTTCCCAGGGGCCGAAGCTGTCGTCCTTGCGCAGCTCGTAGCCGAAGTCCAGGCGTCCGGGCAGCATCGGCAGGGCGCCGCCCACGTGGGAGCAGATCATCACCAGGTCGGGAAATTTCTCGAACCCGCCGGTGAAGATGAAGCGCGCCAGCGACAGGGTGGTGTCGAAGGGACGGCCGACCATCTCGGGCAGCCGGAAGATCTCCATTTTCTCCGCGCCGATGGTCACCCGTGGCGGGTGGATGAACAGCGGCACGTCGAGGTCGGTGACCAGCTCGAAGAACGGCACCGCGTTGGGGGAATCCAGGTACTCCCCTTCGACGCTCGAGTTGATCATGATCCCCTTGAGGCCGTATTCCCGCACCGCCCGCTCGGTCTCCTTGAGGAACCTGTCGCCGCCGAAGGGCACCGCGCACGCCAGCCCCAGCAGGAAGTCGGAGTGTTGCGCGGTGGTTTCCGCCGCGAACGCATTGAACTCCGTGACGATGTCGAAGGGGTCCTTCCCCGCCGGCGTGCGGATCCAGTTGTTGCCGAAGATCGTCAGGTCCACCCCGGCCTGTTGCTGCTCGTCCCGCAAACGCGGGATATCGAAGATGGCCTGCGGCGACTTGGGATGGTACCAGTCCTGGGGCACCAGATGAGCATGAGCGTCGATAATCATGGAGAGCTAACTACTGGATCGTCCCCGGAGTTTCAAGACCGGGGTCGGCTGCGCGGCCCCCGGACTCATTCCGCTTGACCGCTGGGTGCCACGGTGCTACTTGCGACCTCCCATGAAGCTCGACATCGAATTCAACTCGGGCGCCCAGCTCCCCATGGACGCCATACCCGCCCTGGCCAGGGCCGCGGAGGACAGCGGGTTCGACTGCGCCTGGGGAGGGGAGGCCAACAACAAGGATCCGACGGTGATGCTGGCCGCGTGCGCCGCGGTGACGAGCCGGCTCAAGCTGGGCACGGCCGTCTACCACATGCTGGGCCGGACTCCGGTGAGCATGGCGCTTCACGGCGCCGGCCTCGATGAGTTGTCGGGCGGACGCTTCCTGTTCGGGCTCGGCATCTCCAATCCCACCATCGCCAACTGGCACGGGGTGGAGTTCGACCACCCGCTGACGCGCATTCGTGAGTACCTGGAGATCGTCCGGAGCGCCCTCCGGGGCGACAAGCTGGACTTCGAAGGCAGGTTCTATCATGCGCGCGGCTTCAAACTCGCGTTCAAACCCTCCAGCCAAGGCATCCCGGTCTACCTGGCGGCTTTCGGGCCGCAGATGAGCCGTCTGGCCGGCCGGTTGAGCGACGGCGTGCTGATCAACATGGCCAACCCGCGGGAGATCCGCCGCATCGCCGACAACGCCCGAGAAGGCGCGCGCCTGGCCGGCAAGGACCCGGACGCGCTGGAGATCATCTGCAAGGTCCGTTGCTGCGTTGCCGCGGATCGGGAGGCGGCGCGCCGGTCGCTGGGGCGCATCCTGACCTACTATGCGTTGGCCGACTACTATCGCGACCTGCTGACCCGTATGGGTTTCGGCGAGGAAGTGACGGCCATCCGGGAGACCTGGCGCGCGTCGGGCTTCCACGCCGCGTCCGGACAGATCACGGACCGGCTCCTGGACGGCCTGCCGCTGGTGGCGGGCGAAACCGTGGCGGAAGTGCTGGACCAGGTGAAGGCGTATGGCGAGGCCGGCGCGACCCGCGTGATCCTTCCGTACGTGCCGTGCACCGACGACGTCGTGACGGAGATCGGGGAGTTCATTCAGGCGTTCGGACGCCGGTGACGCCGCCGCCCCGAAAAGGGCTGCCGGCGCATTGACTATTCGTCCTGGAATGCTTGACTATAAGCGGGACGATGCGTAATGAAAGTCGAGGCTTACGAGAGCTGAGACCGCTGGACAAGGAGAATTGTCATCGCATTCGAGTTGATCAATCCGGGGGGACTGGAGAACCCCGTCGGCTATTCCCATCTGGCGAAGATCTCTTCCGGCCGGCTGGTGCTGGTGGCCGGGCAGGCGCCGTTCAATGCCGAAGGCAAAGTGGTCGGCAAGGGGGACTTCGCGGCACAGTTCCGGCAGGTGTGGGAGAACCTGCGGACGGCCATCGAGGGCGCCGGCGGCCGGCCCGAGGATTTCGCGACTTTGACGATGTACGTCACCGACGTCAAGGCCTACCACGACAACCGCAAGGAGATCGGCGCTTCCTACCGGGCGATCTTCGGAAAGCATTTTCCTGCCATTACCCTGGTGCAGGTAACAGGACTCTACAACCCGGACTGCATGGTAGAGGTGTCCGGGCTGGCTTGTATCGATTGACGGCTGGAGGGACCGCGGGATGGCGTGAAGCGGCACTCCGCTCCCGCCCCTCGCAGCCTTTCACCACTACCGCCATGGGGAGTCGCATCCAGATGTCCCATCCACAGACGACAGGCAACAGCAGTCGGGATTCCCTGGACTCGTTTGACCCGCCGAGCGAGAAAGAAATCATCGGCTTGTGGCAGTGCTTCCGTTCCGCGGGCTTGTCGGACAAGCAGGCATGGGACGCCATTGCCGCCGGGGTAGCGCTGGACGTAGCCTTTTCGGATGGCCGAAGGCGGTCGCGCCTTGAGCAATAGGGGGTATATTCGGTAGACGATCCCGCGCCCGACCGGGCGGGATCAGGTTTGTTCGGCCTGGGGGTCGGCTCGGGCCAGCAGGTCCAGCAGCGTTGCCTTGTGGCGGCGCTCGACCTCCACGAGTTGCCGGAGCAGTTGGCTGTAGTCCGGCGCATCGAGCGCCAGGTGCGAGACATCGTCGGTGAGCCTGGCCTCGACCCGCTTCTGATCCTCCATGTCCTGGTGCATGCGTTCCCAGTGGTTCCTTCCGGAGGGGATGCTGGTGTCGAACTTGGCGACGCGGCCGCCGAGTCGCTCGATGCCCTCGAGCAGAAGCGTGATGCTCGTTTCCTTCTCGGCGGCCATCTGGCCCAGCCGCTCGCCCACGAAGGGGTAGGGCGCCTTGTCCGCGTGCAGCTTGAGCTGGTTGGCGAGCCGCGCAAGCTCCCGATAGTTCTCGGCGAGCACCGTGCGTGTCGTCCGGTCCCCCCGTCTCGCCCGGTTACGATCGAACCAGCCCGTGATGGTCTCCGTGAGTGCCATGACCGACTAGGATAGGGCCCGTTGCGCGTCATGTCAAGGTAGCCGCATGTTCTTGAAAAAACCCCGCAAAAACGGTAAATTCAACGTTGCGACATGCCTGATTACCCCCCCATCGAAGTTGTCGAGGAGAGCGATCCGCCGGCCCAGGACGTGACCGCCGAGGCGGTGTTGCTGGACGACGTCGATGAGGTCGCGGCAGACGCCGAGCAGGTTGAAGAGCCCTCCGCCGCCCTCGTTCCCTTCGATGCGCTGCAACGTTACCTGTACGAAATCCGACACTATCCGGTGCTGACGCGCGAGGAAGAGCACGATCTGGCCGTTCAGTACAAGGAGCTTGGCGACATCGAGGCCGCCTACAAGCTGGTCAGGGCGAATCTCCGCCTCGTGGTGATGATCGCGCGGGAGTACGAGCGGGCATTCCGCAACCTCCTGGACCTGATACAGGAGGGCAACATCGGGCTGATGGAAAGCCTCAAGAACTTCGACCCCTACCGGGGCGTGCGGTTTCCGTCCTATGCCGTCTGGTGGATACGCGCCTATATCATCCGCTACCTCATGAACAACTGGCGCATGGTCAAGCTCGGGACCACCCAGGCCCAGCGCCGGCTGTTCTTCAACCTGCAGAAGGAAAAGGAGAAGCTCGAAGCCGAGGGCTTCGTGCCCGGCGCCAAGCTGATCGCGCAACGGCTGGACGTCAAGGAGTCCGAGGTGATCGAGATGGATCAACGGCTCTCGGGCCGGGATCTTTCCACCGACGCGCCGATGGGCGAGGGGGAGACCGCCACCCTGCTCGACACGCTGACGGATGACAGTCCCACGCCGGAAGAGAGTCTGGCGGAGGATGAGTATCGTCAGGCCATCAAGGAGCGGCTGAAGATCTTTGGGGAGGGTTTGAAGGACAAGGAACTGGTGGTCTTCCGGGAGCGGTTGATGGCGGAGCAGCCGTTGACGCTGCGCGAGATCGGCGAGCGGTACGGCATCAGCCGGGAGCGGGTCCGCCAGATCGAGCATCGCGTGAAGAAGAAGCTCAAGAGTTACCTGTCGGAGGAATTCGAGGTGCTCGAGGGCTTCAACGAACAGGCTTGATGTGGCGGTCGGGATTCTGCTAAGAATCCCGTTATGAATTTCGAGCACAGCATTGAAATCGGTGTCGCCCGAGACACCGCCTGGGACTTCCTGTGGGACGTGGACCGGCTGATCGCCTGTGTTCCCGGCTGCGAGGAGGCTGGTACGGTCGAGGCCGGCAAGCTCTACAACGCCAGGATGGTGGCTCGGGTGGGTCCGTTCAAGGTCACCTTCCCGATCAACATCGAAGTGTTGGAAAACGAGCCGAAGCAGCGGATCAAGGCCCGGGCCTCCGGCAGCGACAACAAGATCGGCAGCCACCTGAAGGTGGACCTCGACGTCTCCCTTGAAGAGAAGGGAGACGCGACGCAGTTGTCGTTCGTGGCCTCGGTGGATGTTCTCGGAAAACTGGCGACCCTGGGACACAGCATCATCAAGCGCAAGGCCGACAACGACATGGCGAAGTTTGCGGGTGCGGTGAAGAAGGAACTCGAGGGAGGAGCCTGAGCCATGCTGCGTCCGTTCCGTCTGGAAGAGCCCGAGAGCGTCAAGGAAGCGTCGGAATGCCTGGCCCGCTACGGCGACTCGGGCAAGGTCTACGCCGGCGGCACCGAGCTGCTGCTGGCCATGAAGGAAGGCCTCGTTCACTTCGATTGCCTCGTCAACGTCAAGAAGATTCCCGGCCTGGACCAGATCACGCAGGACAACGGCAGCGTGAGGCTGGGCGGGTTGAGCACGCACCGGCAGCTCGAGCAGTCGGCGGCCTTGCAGGAGAAGCTGCCGGTCCTGGTGGAGATGGAGCGGAACGTGGCCAACCTGCGCGTCCGCGAGGTGGGCACCATCGGCGGCAATCTGACCTTTGCCGAGCCCCACGCGGATCCCGGGACACTGCTGTTGGCCCTCGACGCCACGGTGGTGGCCCAGAAGGCGGGCGGCTCCCGAGAGATTCCCATGAGCGAGTTTTTCGTGGATGCGTACGAGGCGGCGATCGAGGAGGACGAGATCCTCACCGAGATCGTCGTGCCGGTGCCCGCCGGCAACGCCGCCGTCCGCTACCGCAAGTTCGGATACCTGGAACGTCCGAGCGCGGGGTTGGCGCTCCACGTAATGGCGGACGACGCGCGGGAGGCGGTGCGGGACGTGCGCATCGCGGTGGGTTGCGTCGGCCCCAAGTCGATGCGTGTGGAAGAGGCGGAGGCCGTGCTGCGGGGCAAGAGTCTGGAGGAGGCGGCGCAACTCGTGGCCGAGGCCGGCGACATCGCCGGACGCGCGGCCGATGCCATCAGCGACCTCCACGGATCGGCCGAATACAAGGAACACATCGTCAAGGTCCTGCTGACCCGGGCCTTCAACGACATTCGCACCGAGTTGGCCGGTTAGCCGGTCGACCCCAGCGACTAGAATCGAGCGGAGGCCACCAGCTATGGCGGATACAGGACGGCAGACCCTTCCCCTGTCCTTCAACGTGAACGGAAGTCGCTACGACGTCGAAGTGGAGCCGCACGAGCTGCTCCTGGACGTGATTCGCAAACGCCTGGGCCTCACCGGGGCCAAGCGGTCCTGTGACGTGCAGGTCTGCGGCGCCTGCACGGTGCTGCTCAACGGGCGCCCCGTGAGCTCGTGCACCCTGCCGGCCTTCGAGGCCAGGGACAAGGACGTGCTCACCATCGAGGGAATGGCCCGGGACGGCAAGCTGCACCCGATCCAGGAGGCCTTCATCGAATACGGCGGCTTCCAGTGCGGTTTCTGCACGCCCGGCATGATCCTTACCGCCAAGACCTTGCTGGACGAGAATCCGAATCCTACCGAAGAAGACGTCATCGAGTACATGAACGGCAACATCTGCCGTTGCACCGGCTACAAGAAGATCGTCGAATCCATCGTGGCGGTGGGCAAGGGCGAGGTTTCCTGACCGCCTCGCTTACCGGACACTCGGAACGGAACTGAAAAGGGCAGGTGTCACACGACACCTGCCCTTTCTATTGGTCGGCCGGGTTGGTTCAGCTCGGATCAGGCGCGGATCTCGGTCTTCATGAACTTGATGTAGGCGATGCCGAAGCACACGGCTACCAGCGCCACCAGCGTCAGGAACATCGGCCAGATCAACCGCAGACTCTGTCCCAGGTTGAGCGGCGTCACCAGCAGACCCTCGAGCTGACCGATCTGCTCCGGCAGGATCGGAACCAGGCTCCGAGCCACCGGGTTCAGCAGCAGGCGTACGGATTCGCTGTAGAGAAGGCTCGGCGACATGCGCCCCAGGACCGTTTCAATCGTGGCGAGCCGCGCCGCTTCCTCGGCGCTTCCCGGGTTCGGGATGATCAGGCCGGCCACGAAACTGGCAAGCACGCCGATGAAGATCCCGAGGAAGAGCCAGATGGCGATGGCCGCCAGCGCCGCGGTCACGGTTCGCCGCAACAGCATGGAAAGCAGCATGGCGAGGGCCAGCCAGAAGCCGGTGTAGGCGATGCCGATGATGGCGAAGAAGAGCATCCGCCACAGCTCTTCGGCGTTGGGAAAAAAGCCGATGAGGTTGATGCCGAGGCCGATCACCACCAGCAGTATCGACACCCACAGGATGGCCAGGGTGGTCAAACCGGCCAGGAACTTGCCGTTGATCAGGCTGTCCCGATAGATTGGTTGCGAGAGCACCCGGCTCAGGGTCCCGCGTCCGTATTCGCCGCTGATGCTGTCGAATCCCAGCGTAATCCCCACCAACGGACCAAAGAACCCCAGGAACGTGGCCAGGGAAAAGAACAGGGATTCGGTGGTGAGGAGTTGAAGGAAGACGTGCTCGGTCGGGTTGCTCTGCGCCGCCTGCTGAATCGCCTGTCCCGCGATGTAGACGGCCAGGATTCCCGGCAACATGATCAGAGCCAGAAGGATCATGAAGCGGAAGCTGCTGAAATGATCCGACAGCTCTTTCCAATAGACGACAGGCATGGCTACGCCTCCCTGAAATACTTTAGGTAGATCTCTTCCAGCGTGGGGTCCTCGGAGCGGAGCTGCATCAGGTCGAGTCCCTGGTCCCGTACCAACGTCATGAGCTCGGGCCTCACGTCGCGGGTACAGCGGATGAACCATCCCGAGTCCCGCCGTTCGCATTGGCCCACCCCGGGCAGCGCGCTCAGCGCTTCCTCCAGGGGGGGATCGCCGGCGACCTCCACGAGGAAGTTCCACTGGTGTTCGTTCAGAATGGCCCTGCCCAGCTCGTCGGGACTCCCCTGCACGATCATCCGGCTGCGGACGATAATGCCGATGCGCTGGCACACCTGCTGCACCTGATGCAGCAGGTGGGAACACAGCAGCACGGTGAGGCCGCGCTCGCTCTGGAGCCGGGTGATCAGCTCGAGAAGCCGCGTCACTCCGTCGGGATCGATGCCCAGGGTGGGCTCATCCAGGATGATGACCTCGGGTTCCTTCACCAGCACCTCGGCGATTCCCAACCGCTGTTTCATGCCGCGGGAGAACTCCCTCACCGGCCGGTTGCTGTCGTCGGCCAAGCCTACCTGGTCGAGCACCTGCTGCAGCAGATCGTCGAGGGTGTCCTCGCCGATCCGGTTGAGCCGGGCGATATACTTCAGGTTTTCCCGCGCCGTCAGGTCCTCATAGAAACCGGGATTCTCCGGCAGGTAGCCGACGCGCCGCTTGACCTCCAACGGCTGGGTGGTGGGATTGAAACCGCACACCGAGGCCGTGCCGTAGGTAGGCTCGGTCAGCCCCAGCAGCATCAGGATGGTCGTGGTTTTGCCCGCGCCGTTGGGGCCGAGAAAGCCGAACACCTCGCCCCGGGGAATCTGCAGAGCCAGATCGTTGACGGCGATCTTGTCCCGGTAGCGCTTGGTCAACCCCTCGGTTTCAATGATGTAGTTGCTCATCTCCGCCCCAGCCGGATGAAGACCGCCGCGAGCGCGAGCACGACCAGGGCCACGATGAATGCGCCGATCCAACCCCAGATGGTCGGTGTCGACACGGTGACCCGGAAATCGATGGACTTGTTGGTGTCCGGGCTGTTGGTGGTCACGGCCAGCATGTAGTCGCCGGCCACCGCCCGTTCCGGAGCGGTGACATCCATCTTCACCTCACGGACCTCACCGGGGTTCAGGGAGTCAACCTTGTCAGGGCGAAAACTGACTTCCCATTCGTCGGGTTTCGACGAGATGAAGGCAAGATTGGTGAGCGGGGCCGTACCCGCGTTCGCCACCAGGAAATCCACCTGGCCCTTGTCTCCCGCGGTCACCGAGGCGTTGAGCCGGCCGCTGGCCGTACCCATGTTCAGCTCCTGGGTGCCGGAAAGGGATATCTTGAGGTCCGCCTGGGCGGAGAGGCCGGCGGAACGCGCCTTGACGACCACCGGATACTCGCCGGGCTCCCCGAGCAGGGGCGGCTGAATCTCGACGCTCAGGGTTTCGGTCGAATCCTTTTTGAGCGCGATGGAGGAAATCTGTGTTTCCTCGAACTGGGGCTTGATCCTGACCACCCAGCCCGGCGGCGCCGTGGCGGCCAGCGCGGTGGTCACCGGGTTGTCGGTCTCGTTCTTGAGGTCGATGCTGAACTTGAAGAGCTGGCTGGTGTTGCCGCTCAGCACCGGGTACTGGCTCTCCATCTTGAGCCCGCCGGTGTCGACCTTCTTGGCGGAGACGCGAAACGCAACCTTGGCGTCTTCGGTTTTCTCGCCGTTGCCGTCCTTGGCGGTCACCCCCACCTCATAGTCGCCCGGCTCAACGTCGTCCGGGAGCTTGATCTTGAGTTCCAGGGTCGTGGACTTCCCGCCCTGGACCATGATGCCGCCCACCGGATAGCTGGGGTATCGCGAGTGGAACGCCGCTGTCCAGCCGTCGGGCAATGAGGTGGCCTCCAACGCCACCCGCACCGACGCCTTTCTCGGGTTGACGACCTCGGCATCCATTTCGAATTCCTGACCCGGGCCTACCGTGATGTTGGTGTAGGCCATGATCAGTTCGAACGGTTCCTTCTGCTCGTCGGGTATTTCGGGAGCCGCCGCGGTTTCCGGGGTCTCGTGCGATGCGCCCGACAGCGGCCAAAAGGCCACCAGAGCGGCTAGCAAAAGCCAGACAAGATGAGTTCTTCCGATCCTCATAAGCTAAACCTCCGAGATTTGCTCCAAAGAGTTGAAGTACGGTGTGGTGCATATAGTTAAGCACAGAAAGGTCGTGAGTCAATCGTTTTGGGGCCGGAATACGGCGCGTACCACCAAGTACGCATCGTTTGTGGAGGTCACTGGAGCTTTCCGAGCTGACGGAGGCCCTCGTAGAGCACGATGGAAACGGCGTTGGCGAGGTTCAGGCTCCTGACGGCGGGGCTCATCATGGGAATGACGTAGCTGTTTGCGTCGTTCGCGGCGAGGAGGTCCTCCGGCAGGCCCCGGGTCTCGGGTCCGAAAACGAGAAAATCGTCATCGCGAAACCGTGCCGTGACATAGGAGCGAGCCGCCTTTTTCGAGAAAAAACAAAGACTTCCGTTGCCGTGGCGGCGGATGAACTGCTCCCACGAACCGTGCACCCGAAGGTCCACGTGGGGCCAGTAATCCAGTCCGGCCCGCTTGAGGTGCTTGTCGTCGATCCTGAAGCCCAGGGGCTCGATCAAGTGCAGCGGGCTGCCGGTGGCGGCACACAAACGCGCGACCGAGCCCGTGTTGGGTGGGATTTCCGGCTCGTAGAGCACGACGTTCATGAATATTTCGCTCCGGGGAATGGGCGGCTCACCGCTTCTTGCTCGATTCCGCGCTGTCGATGAGGAAGGTTACCGGCCCGTCGTTCACCAGCGACACCTTCATATGGGCCTGGAAAGTCCCCGTGCGGACCCTGGGTCCGCCCGGCACGTTGAGCCTGTCCACGAAGTCCCGGTACAGCCTGTCCGCCTCTTCCGGGGCGGCGGCATCGGTCATCGAGGGACGACGGCCCTTGCGGTAGTCACCGTAGAGCGTGAACTGGGAGACCACCAGGAGCTCGCCCGCGATGTCGGTGACGGAACGGTCGAACTTGCCGGATTCGTTGGGAAAGATACGCAGGTTGAGAAGCTTGTCCGCCAGGAACGAGGCGTCCTTTTCGGAGTCTCCCTTGCCGACCCCGAGAAAGACGCAGAGGCCGGGTCCGATGGCCGACACCGTCTCCCCGCCCACGGTCACTTCCGCGCGTTCGACTCTCTGGAGCAGGATTCTCATGATGGCAGCGGGCGTGGGTGTGACGGAAGCGACGGGGGACGCCCGGCACTCGCCGTCGGCCTCCGATTTCCTTGACTTCCGAACACCGTTCCGACTAACAATAGCGTCACGATTATTCAAGCAGGCCTTCCCCTTCCCGGCAAATGCCTTCGGCGACCGCTCCGGGTCGCCTGTGTCGTTGAAATGCCCAACAAACCTCCAGTCCGGGCCATCCCATGAGCACCATCCTCGTTACCGGCGCCTGCGGCTTCATCGGCTGGAAGGTGTGCGAGAAGCTCCTGGCCGGCGGCGATACGGTGGTCGGCGTCGACAATCTCGACGACGCCTATGACGTGCGCCTCAAGCAATGGCGTCTGGCCCAGCTCCAGGGTCGCCCGGGATTCGCCTTTCACCGCGTGGATATCAGCGACCGGGACGGGGTCCGGTCCTTCGGGCAGTCCTCAAGGAAGAGCGGCCGGGTCGACGTGGTGGTCAACCTCGCCGCCCGGGCCGGGGTACGCAGGTCGGTGACGGACCCGTGGGTCTACGTAGCCGCCAACGTAAACGGGACGGTGAACCTGCTGGAGCTTTGCCGTGAGCTGGATGTCGGGAGCTTCGTGCTGGCCTCCACCTCGAGCCTCTACGGCGAGGACACCCCGGCGCCCTTCCGGGAAGACGCCGACACCAGCCGGCCGCTCTCCCCGTATGCCGCCTCGAAAAAGGCCGCCGAGGCCATGGCCTACAGCTATCACTCGCTACACGGCCTCGACGTCACGGTGCTCCGGTTCTTCACCGTCTACGGACCGGCCGGACGGCCCGACATGAGCCTCTTCCGGTTCGTCCAGTGGATCAGCGAGGGCAGGGAGGTGGTGGTCTTCGGCGACGGCACCCAGCGGCGCGATTTCACCTACGTCGGAGACGTCGCCAACGGGGTCCGGGCGGCGGCGCTGACCGCCGCCCGGGGTTACGAGATCATCAATCTAGGGTCGGACAAGCCCATCGTGCTGAACGACGCCATCCGGCTGATCGAGCAACTCGTCGGGCGCGAGGCGGCGGTGCGCCACGAACCGCGCCACCCGGCCGACGTCGAGGCCACCTGGGCCGACATCTCCAAGGCTCGCCGGCTGCTGGGCTGGCAGCCCGAGACGGATTTCGCCGCCGGCGTCGGCGAGCTCGTGGACTGGTACCGCCGCAACCGTGACTGGGCCAGGGACATCGTGACTTGACGGGGGAGCGCCCCGTGGAGTCGCCAATTTTTCCCTGTAATGCTAGAAACTCAGTGGAGGATCGTTCTCGGAGGACCCGTTCCTGCCCGCGCCGGGCGACTCCACCAACCCGATCCCCACGCACGCCGGAGAGGTGACCGAGTCTGGCTTAAGGTGCACGACTGGAAATCGTGTGTACCCCAAAAGGGTACCAGGGGTTCGAATCCCCTCCTCTCCGCCAGCCAACTCATCGATATCACAAATATTTCAGGTAGGACCTTGGCTTACGAGCTGCCGGAGGCGACGACTTTTCGGGACAAGGAGAGCCATGCAATCCGATCATAAGAACGTCCTGGTTCTTGGGACCTGTCAAATGCTCTCCGGCACGGGGCGTGGCCTCTTCATGGTGACGTCCCCCGCGGTCGCGCTTTTGATCGCGCCGCATCCGGCGCTCGTCACCTTGCCCACCGGCCTGATCGTGGTCGGCGCCGCCCTGGCCGCCATGCCGACCTCGCTGTTCACGCGCCGGTTTGGACGGAAAACCGGGTTTCTCTGCGGCACCGCCCTGGCCGCCGCCAGCGGGTTGTCCTGTACGGCGGCCGTAATCTACGGGAATTTCTTGCTGCTTGCGCTGGGCGGTTTTCTGTACGGGTTGTTTTCCAGCTTTTCCCAACTCTATCGGTTCGCGGTCGCTGACGCCGCCTCGGAGGCATTCCGCCCCAAGGCCATTTCCCTGGTGCTTGCCGGCGGCGTGTTTGCCGGTTTTGCCGGCCCCAATCTGGCGAACTGGGGAAAAGGACTCCTGGCAAGCCACTTTTTTGCCGGCGCATTCCTGTTCATGGTCGGAACCGGCCTGGTGGGGGCGATCGTGCTGCTGTTCCTCAACATCCCGGACCTGACCAAGGCGCAAAGGGAAGGGGCGCAGCGGCCGTTGCTCGAGATCGTGAAACAGCCGGTGTTCGTCGTCGCCGCCGTCTCTGCCACGGTCGCCCAAACCGTGATGAACTTCCTGATGACCGCGACGCCCGTCGCCATGATCGCCCACGGCGGCCACGCTTTCGGTTCCGTGGCCACGGTGATTTCTTCGCACTCGGTGTCGATGTTCGCGCCCGGCTTCTTTACCGGTTCGCTGGTCAAGCGGTTCGGGGAGATACCGATGATCGTGGCCGGCCTCACCCTCCAGGGCGCCTGTATCGCCGTCGCCCTGTTGGGCATCGAGGTTCTCCATTTCTGGCTGGCGATGGTCCTGCTCGGGCTCGGCTGGAACTTCACCTACACGGCCGCCACCACCCTGATGACAACCGCCTACACCCCGGCCGAACGCAACAAGACCCAGGGCATGATGAATCAGATCATTTATACGGTGGTGGCTATCGGGTCGCTGTCATCGGGCGCGTTCATCCATTTCCTGGGCTGGAACTGGGTCAATATCGGCGCCATGCCGATGCTGCTCTTCACCGTGCTCGTGACCATCTGGCATGCCGCCGCCAAGTCGAAGGTCGCCGACTCTTGATCGCACCGGGGGAAGCGCACGCTTTTCATGTCGGCCCGACAATTGGAATTCTCGTGCAGGTCCGCCCTGGAAAGGCCGACAAAATGATGTTAGGTTACATGTAACTTAACGACAGGGCTTACAATGGCCGAACCGATTCAACCAACATCCCGCGACAAGGTGCGCGCGCATCGCGCGCGCCTGCGCCGCCAAGGTCTGCGCCCGATCCAGATATGGGTGCCGGATACCCGTGCGTCCGGCTTCAAGACCGAAGCCCACCGTCAATCACTCGCCGTCGCAGCCAGTGCCCGGGAGCGGGAAGATCAGGGTTTCATCGACACGATTACCGACAGTGGTAACGAATGAGGCGCGGTGAGATCTGGACGGTCGCGGGTGGCGGGGATTATGCGGGCAAGGCACGGCCTGCCGTCATCCTCCAGGACGATAACTTTGACGGTACTGCCTCGATTACCATCTGTGCTTTTACGACAGACCCGACCGAGGCGCCGCTGTTCCGGCTTCCGATCGAACCCAACCAGGGAAATGGATTGCGCTCGTGGTCCCAGCTAATGGTGGACAAGATCACCACCGTGTCGAAAGAAAAGATCGGCGAGCGGATCGGCAGACTCGATGACCAGGACATCGTCAGGTTGAACCAGGCCGTAGTCGTTTTCCTGGGTCTGGCGGTTTCCCCCAGAGCTGACCGTTGAACGCCGGTAACGACATGACAATACCATCCGGACCCGGGGAGGACTCCATTTCCAACTCAACCATGTTTAACGGCCTCCGCACCAAGGGCGAGCCGCTCCGCGACGGCGACTCGGTGGTGCTCTTCGACCGCAAGGACCGGGAGTACCTGAAGACGCTCCGGGCGGGGGAGACCATCTCCATCCGGGGCGGGACCATCGCGGTGGACGACCTTCTGGGGAAGCCGGATGGCATCAGCGTCCGGTCGACGCTGAAGGAGCGCTTCGTGGTGCTGCGGCCCACCCTTGAGCGGCTGATCCCGAACCTGCCGCGCAAGGCCCAGGTGATCTATCCCAAGGACCTGGCGCTCATCCTGATGTGGGGCGACGTTTTCCCGGGGGCCACGGTGGTGGAGGCGGGCGTCGGCCCGGGGGCGCTGACGCTGGCGTTGCTGCGGGCGGTGGGACCCCAGGGGCGGGTCATCTCGTTCGAGTTGCGGGAGGAGCACGCCCGGGCGGCGCAACGGAACGTCGAGCGGTACTACGGGGAGGCGCCCCAGTGGACGCTGGAGCTGAGAGACGTCTCCGAGGGGCTTCGGGATATCGAGGCGGACCGGATCTTCCTGGACCTGCCGGAGCCCTGGCGGCAGACCGACCTTGCATGGCGGGCGCTACGGCCCGGGGGAATCTTCGTGGGCTACGTACCCACGGTCCTTCAGGTGAAGGGCTTCGTCGACTCCTTGAAGGAACACGGCGGGTTCGCCTGCATCGACACCATTGAAGCGCTGGTGCGTTACTGGCACGTCAAGGACATGAGCGTCCGGCCGCAGCACCGCATGGTGGCGCATACCGGTTTCGTCACCGCGGCGCGACGGATCGAGCCGTTGGAGCAACCCACGCCGCGGGCAGAAGGGGTGTAGGGGCGGGTTTCAAACCCGCCTGTCAATTGACGACACGTAAACTCAGGGATGCGCTTACGACGCCAATAGTGTCGTTATTTCCATAGGTTAACCCAAAC
>Ga0209020_1001832_pt1 | contig 19254 bp, 15 predicted proteins | sample PinacodermBB_FD_187298 | JGI IMG/M metagenome (GOLD analysis project Ga0209020, IMG submission 187298) | Host-associated microbial community of the marine sponge Aplysina aerophoba from Gulf of Piran - sponge pinacoderm, lysed by bead... | ecosystem: Host-associated > Porifera > Sponge >... | reverse complement strand
ACCCGCCAGTGGCTGGTGCGGTCGGACATGGTCCCGCCGCCGTCATGGCTCATGCGGATGAAGGAGTTCTCGCCGGTCATCAGGACCTTGTGGGCGTCGATGGGCGCAGTCATGGAGCTGGTTCCTCCGGTGATGGGGCAGGCATTGGGTTGGCGAGGATAGCGCCTTGCGGGCGACGGGGGGACCAATTCGTCGGCCCCAATTCGTCAGCCGGCCCGTCAGCGCTCCGGCACGGGTCGTCTGCTGCGGCTCCGCGAAGGTCAACCGTTCTCCGGGTTCGCCCTCCCGCCGGCAAGCACCATGGCGAGAAACCGCCGCTGGCGGTCGCCTGCCGGCCTGTCCGGGAACAGCTTGTCATGGATAGCCAAGGCGTCTTCGGCAGCGTGGACGCCGCACTGTCCCAGCAGCAGCCGGAGATCGTCCGCATCTCCTCCCCGGGCGGCCTGGAGCTTCATCGCCAGCATATATTCGGGCGACGCCCCCATGACGACGAGGGAGGGCGAGGAATAAAGCGGCTGCGGCGCGGGGTCGGGGGCCTGCGGGCGGTACATCGCCGCCTGTTCGTTCAGCCATGTCGACGGCCAGCCCCGGCGCTCGGCGATCCTGCGGACCGCATCGAGCACCGGCCCGTGCCCCTCTGCGATCGCGACGTCGATATCGCCGGTGAGGGAGCGGCGGCCGTAAAGCATGATCATGGCGCCGCCGCCGATCATGTGGATGTGGGCCCGGCGCCGGTCGCGCGCGAGCGCTTCCGACAATTCGTCCAGAGCGTCGTAAATCCTGGCCCGTCCGAACTCCGGCATGGGGCGCGCCTACCAGGGCTCCGGCTCGCCGCCGCGCGCATCGAGGTCCATCGGGTCCGGGAGGGCGCCGTGGCGCAGGAAGGCTCCTGGCGCGCGCACCACGGAGCGGCTGCCGACGGCCTCGATCGCGACCCAGGGCGGATCGACGAACCGCGCGGGCTCGTCGCACCAGGCCGGCACCTCCAGCCCGTGGAGCCCCGCCAGATGCTCCGCAAGGCCGGCAAGAAGCGCATCCCAGCGCGTCCCGGTCAGCGGCGGCGCTGCTTCGAGGACCGCGGCCCGCCGCTCCGGCTCGACGGCCATGAGGAACCTCGGGACCTCGTGGACGATCTTGCGGTAGATGCCGTCGAAGTCTTCCGGGTTGTTGCGGACGAACTCCGCATAGTCCTCAAGCGCGAAGGAAAAGGACGGCATCCCGCATCTCCCCGGCCGGCCCGCCCTCAGGCGCGGGTTTCGCGGAAGCGGGAGAGGGAGCCGCCGTGCATGACGGAGCCGGGCAGCGGGTGGCCGACAATGTCCTCGGCAAGCCGCGCGCACTCGATCAGCGCATCCAGGTCCACGCCCGTATCGATGCCCATCTCCTCGCAGAGGAACACGAGATCCTCCGTGCAGACATTGCCGGCCGCACCCTTGTGCGCGGCGAACGGGCAGCCGCCGAGCCCGGCGACGGAGCTGTCGAACTTCGTCACCCCCATCTCCAGTCCGGCATAGGCGTTGGCGATGCCCATGCCGCGCGTGTCGTGCAGATGCAGCGCGATTTCCTGGTCCGGCCACTCTTCGCGCACCGCGCCCACGACCGCCTTGATCGAGGCCGGCTGCGCCCAGCCCATCGTGTCGGCGAGCGAGAGCGTGCCGATCTCCACGCCCTTCTCCGCCGCGATCTCCATCAGGTCGCGTACCGCCTCCAGCACCTTGGCGACCGGGACCTCGCCCTCGAAATTGCATCCGAAAGCGGCCATGACCGACGCCTTGCGCACCGGCATGCCATAGGCGAGATAGGTGTCGATCTGGTTCTTCTGCACCTCGCGGTTGCGCTCATAGCCGCGATTGGTGTTCTTGCCCATGAAGGTTTCGGAGGCGGAGGTGGAGATCGCGCCGCGCATCTCGATGCCCTCCTTGCCGAGCGCCCGGTCGAGGCCGCGCTCGTTCAGCCAGAGCACCGAATAGGCCACACCCGGCTCGCGCCGGAAGCCTTCGACCACATCGTCCGCGTCCGCCCAGCCGGGCACATGCCTCGGGCTGACGAAGGAGGCGACCTGGATGCGCTTGAGGCCGGTCTCCGAGAGCGCGTCGATCAGTTCGATCTTGCGCCCGGTCGGGATCGGGCCGGGCTCGATCTGGAAGCCCTCGCGTGGGCCCTCCTCGGAGATCGAGACGGACTTCGGCAGATCGGACATGACAGCGACGGTCCTTCCGGAAAGAGGAACGGGAGAGCGGTCAGGCGCGGGCCAGCCGCCTGGCGCGGAAGCTTATCAGAGTTATCGCAAGCCTGCTCAAGAGGCGCGAGAGCCGCCCGGTCGGCTTGAGGCCGACCGCCTTGAAGATCATCGTCATGCCGCGCCGGGCATGGTGCGGGCGGTAAAGCGCGTAGCTCTCGCGCATATAGGCGCGGTTGGACTGCCTGCGGTCGTAGGCGTCGCCGCCCTCATTGGCGGCGAACCAGGCATAGGCGAGCTCGTCGTCCTCGGTCTCCATGACGCGCAGGAAGGCGATGCGGATGCGCTCGAGCTTGTTGAGGCGCTCATTCTCCAGATAGCGCTTCATCGTCCGGTAGAAGAGCGCGTAGTGGCGCAGCTCGTCGGCCGCAATGCGCCTGCAGATCGCCTTGAGCAGCGGTTCCTCCGTCCGGTCGGCGAGCGCCGAATAGAAGGAGGAGGTGCCGACCTCGACCATGCAGCGCGCGATCATCTCGCCTGTGCGCGAGCCCCGGATGGACGCGTCGGCGTCGATCTGGATGGAATAGCCTGCCCGAAAACGCGCGAGCGCGGCGTCGTAGTCGAAACCGGGGTCCGCCAGCTTCGCCCAGCGGCCCAGCACCACGCCGTGCTGGACTTCCTCATGCGCCCAGCCCGTCATCATCTCGCAGACCTGGGGATCGTCCGCGAACACGCGGTTCAGATAGGCGGCGTAATCATGGCCGTTGGATTCGACCATGCTTGCCGCCTTGACGAGCGGGATCAGGCCCCGCTCGACCCGTTCGGGATCGAACGCCCCCCACGGAAGCTCTTCCGGAGACCAATGGCTCGACATGACCCACGAAGCTCCATCGTCGCCCTACGGCGCACCGCTCCATTCCCCGGGTCCGCCGCAGAAATCGTCTCAACACCATATAGCAGCGCCCGCGGAAAATTGCGAGCCCTAATGAGCGGCCCCGCCTCCGGCGCACCGCTGCTGGAGCCCGAATTCGGGCATGGAAGCGCTTGCGGCAACGCACAGGATCTAGTATGTTTCTATCCCATGACTACTATCGATCGCAGTGTCGGGGCCGAACAGATGACCTGGACGACGGAACGGGTTCTGGAGTTGCGCAAACTCTGGGCGACAGGCGCCAGCACGGCGGAGATCGGCCGCCGCCTCGGCGTGTCCAAGAATGCAGTGGTTGGCAAGGCGCACCGTTCGGGGCTCGCGCCGCGCCCCTCGCCGATCCGCCGCCTGCCGGCCTCGCCGCCGCCGCCCCGTCCGGTGCGCCTCGCCCCGCTCGGCAAGGCGGTCTGCAATTGGCCCTTCGGCGACCCGCAGGATGACGACTTCCACTTCTGCGAGGCCGAGGCGGAGCCGGGCAAGCCCTATTGCGCCGAGCATTGCAACAGGGCCTACACGCGCTCCACGCGCGGCGAAGAGGCGGACGAGGCGGCCTGAACGGCCGGCCCCCCGGCCGATCGCGCAGGCGCGGCGGGCCTATGGGCGTCATCGAAAGCAGGCTCCGGCCGCGGGGGCGGGAATTCCGCGCCAATGCGGAGGCGATGCAGGCGCTCGCTGCCGACCTGCGCCATGCGGTCGCGCACGTGCAGGAGGGCGGCGGCGAACGGGCCCGCCAGCGCCATCTGGCGCGCGGCAAGCTCCTGCCGCGGGACCGGGTGCGCGGCCTGTTCGACCCGGGCTCGCCCTTCCTCGAACTCTCCCAGCTAGCGGCTTACGGCGTCTATGAGGACGACATCCCCTCGGCCGGCATCGTCACGGGCATCGGGCGCGTGCACGGGCGCGAATGCGTCGTGGTCGCCAACGACGCCACCGTCAAGGGCGGCACCTACTACCCGCTGACGGTCAAGAAGCATCTGCGCGCCCAGCAGATCGCGCGCGAGAACCGGCTGCCCTGCGTCTATCTGGTGGATTCCGGCGGCGCCAACCTGCCCCAGCAGGACGAGGTGTTCCCGGACGCCACCCATTTCGGGCGCATCTTCTACAACCAGGCGACCATGTCGGCGGAGGGCATCCCGCAGATCGCGGTGGTGATGGGCTCCTGCACCGCGGGCGGGGCCTATGTGCCGGCCATGTCCGACGAGGCGGTGATCGTGAAGGGCCAGGGCACGATCTTCCTCGGCGGCCCGCCGCTGGTGAAGGCCGCCACCGGCGAGATCGTGAGCGCTGAGGAGCTGGGCGGGGCGGACGTGCATTCCCGCGTCTCCGGCGTGACCGACCACTATGCGGTGGACGACAACCATGCGCTCGCGCTTGCGCGCACCGCCCTCAGCTACGCGAATTCCACAAAGCGCCCCGATCTCGACCTGCGCGCGCCGGAAGAGCCGCGCTACGACCCGGAAGAGCTCTACGGCATCGTGCCGCCGGACTGGAAAACGCCCTACGATGTGCGCGAGGTCATCGCGCGGCTGGTGGACGGCAGCCGGCTCGACGAGTTCAAGGCGCTCTACGGCACGACCCTGGTCACCGGCTTCGCGCATATCGAGGGCTATCCGGTCGGCATTATCGCCAATAACGGCATCCTGTTTTCGGAATCCTCGCAGAAGGGCGCGCATTTCATCGAGCTCTGCGCCCAGCGCGGCATCCCGCTGCTGTTCCTGCAGAACATCACCGGCTTCATGGTCGGGCGGAAATACGAGTCGGGCGGCATTGCGCGCGACGGCGCCAAGATGGTCCACGCCGTCGCCTGCGCGCGGGTGCCGAAGTTCACCGTCGTCATCGGCAACAGCTTCGGGGCGGGCAACTACGCCATGTGCGGGCGCGCCTACGGGCCGCGCTTCCTCTTTACCTGGCCGAATGCGCGCGTCTCGGTGATGGGCGCGGAGCAGGCGGCGACGGTGCTGGCGACGGTGCGCCGGGACGCGCTCGCGCGCGACGGGCGGGAGTGGCCGGAGGAGGACGAGGCGGCGTTTCGCCAGCCGATCCTCGACCAGTACGAGACCCAGGGGCACCCCTATTACGGCTCGGCGAGGCTCTGGGATGACGGCGTGATCGACCCGCCCCAGACCCGCACCGTGCTCGCACTGGCCATTTCCGCCGCCCTCAACGCCCCCATAGAGCGCGGCGCGTTCGGCGTCTTCCGTATGTGAGTATCCGGCCTCCAGGGGTCATGCGGCCGAGGACCCCTGGGCTACCTTCCGGGCCGGATGAGGAGGTTGCCGAAGCGGTCCACCCCGGCGTGGAAGCCCGGGTGGATCACTGTGGTCGAGTCGATCTCCTCCACGATGGCCGGCCCTTGGATCGCGCCGCCGGCCGGGAGCCGGTAGCGGTCGTAGCTCGGGCAGTCGGTGAAACCGCCGGCCTCCGCGAAATAGACCTGGCGGACCGCGCGCCGGGCCGCAGCCGCATCGCCGCCGCCCGCGCGAAGCTCCCGCAACCTCGGCTTTTCGATATTGCCGACCGCGGTGAGCCTGAGCGTCACGAACTCCACCGGCTCTTCCGGGGCCGCGAAGCCGTATGCGCGTTCGTGCTCCGCGTGAAACTTCCGCAACATCGAGTCCAGGGCGTCGGCCGCGCCGCCATCGCCGAGCGGTATGGGCAGCTCGTAGCTCTGGCCGACATACCGCATGTCCACCTGGCGCTCGAACCCGATGCTCGCATGCCCCATCCCCTCGGCCAGCAGCGCCTTCCTGCCCCGTTCCTCCATCCCGCGATAGAGCCGGTCCACCTGCCCCGGGTCGAGGGCGTCCGTGCGCTGTATCAGCGTGGCGGAGTAGTCGTGCTTGATGTCGGTGACCAGCAGGCCCATGGCCGAGGTCGTGCCCGGGCTCATGGGAACGAGCACGGTGGGGATGTCGAGCTCTGCGGCGAGGCGGTTGGCATGCACGGGGCCGGCGCCGCCGAAGGCCACGAGGACGAAGTCCCGCGGGTCGTGGCCTCGCTGGATCGAAATGCGCCGGAGCGCGCCGACCATGGCGCTGTTGGCGATCTCCACGATGCCGAGCGCCACCGAGACCACGTCCAGGCCGAGCGGGCCCGCGCATTTCTCCTCGATGGCCCGCCAGGCCGCGTCCTCGTCGAGGCGCATCTCGCCGCCGAGGAAATGGTCGGGATCAAGGCGCTTCAGCACGAGGTTCGCGTCGGTGATAGTGGGCTCGGTCCCTCCTTTCCCGTAGCAGGCGGGCGCCGGATCGGCGCCGGCGCTCTGCGGGCCGACCCGCAACACGCCGCCCGTGTCCACCCACGCGATCGAGCCGCCGCCCGCGCCGATCTCGACCAGATCGATCACCGGGGTGCGGATGGGATAGCCGGCGCCCTTGGCGCCGTGCTCGGCCCGGGCCGCGGTGCCGACCTCGTACTCCTTGGTGATGCCGGGGGTGCCGTGCTCGACGAGTCCCGTCTTGGCGGTCGTGCCGCCCATGTCGAAGGACAGGATGTTGTCGAAACCCAGCACCTCGCCGAGGTGGGCGGAGACGATGACGCCCGCCGCGGGTCCCGACTCGACCATGAACACGGGCTTGATGCGGGCGGCCTCGAAGGTCAGCACGCCGCCGCTCGACTGCATGACCAGCAGCTGTCCCCTGAATCCCGCATCGCGCAGGCGGGCCTCGATGCTGGAGAGATAGCGCTCGACAATGGGCCGCACGCCGGCGTTGACGAGTGTGGTGCTGGCCCGGAAATACTCGCGGAACTCGGGGGCGACCTCCGAGGAGAGCGAGACTGCCGCTTCCGGGAAGACCTCGTGCACGATCTCGCGCGTGCGCCGCTCGTGTTCGGGATTGCGGTAGGCGTGGAGATAGCACACGCCAAGCGCCTCCACGCCCTCCTTCCTGAGCATTTCGGCCGCCTGGGCAACCGCCTGTTCGTCCAGCGGCGTCACCACCGATCCGGACGCATCGAGACGCTCCGGGATACCGAAACACAGGTAGCGGGGCGCGAGCGGCCGCGGCTTCTCGAACAGCAGGTCGTAGAGGGAAGGCCGGATCTGGCGCTGGATCTCCAGCATGTCCCGGAACCCCTCCGTGGTGATGAAGCCGGAAGGGGCCAGCTTTCCCTCGATGATGGCGTTGGTGGCCACCGTGGTCCCGTGCACGAGGTATCCCACATCCGCCGCCCCGATGCCCGCCTCGCGCAGGATGCGCTCCACCGCGGCGAGAAAGCCGATCGAGGGGTCCCGGGGGGTGGAGGGGACTTTGGCGATTCGGGTCTCGCCCGTGTCCTCGTTTATGAGGATTGCGTCGGTGAAGGTGCCGCCGACGTCGATTCCCAACCTGTAGCGATGCGTCATGTCGTTGCCCGCTCCGGCTCGCCGCTCATTTCCGGCAGCTCGCCGTTTCGGCCTCATCGACCGTCCAGGAGCCGGTATCGACCGCAACCTTGTAAACCTCGCGGGCGCGTTCGGCGGACACTTTCCCGTCGCGCACGTCGCGCAGCACGAGTGCCGGGTCGCGCTCTTCCGCCGGCCCGTAGCCGCCGCCTCCGCAGGTCCGGTAGCTGATGACGTCGGCGGGCTTGAGATCGACGGTGGTCTTGGAGCCGAGTTCGCGGGCCTCGCCGTCGGGGTTGAGGATGTAATACGCCTTGCGGCCGTCCTGCCCTCCGAACAGTCCCCACGGCCCCCAGCGGTCGCGGTCGGCGAGGATGGTGAAGGTCACCTCGTGGTCGTCGAACCGGTAGTCGCGCCGCACCCCGAGGCCGCCCCGGTGCCGGCCGGCGCCCTCCGAATTCTCCACCAGCTCGTAGCGCAGGATGCGCACGGGATAGTTGATCTCGGTTTCCTCGACCGGCGCGTTCTCGGTGTTCTGGCCGTGCGTCTGGACCGCGTCCGGGCCGTCGCTGTGCGCCCGGGCGCCATAGCCGCCGCCGAGCGTCTCCAGGTAGCAGTAATACGAGCCCGTGCGGGGGTCGGCGCCGCCGAACCCGGCATGGCACTGCATCGCCTTGGTGCCGGCGATCATGCGCTCGGGTATGGCCTGAGCCAGCGCCTTGAAGATGGTGTCGTTGAGCCGCACCTGGGTCTCCCAGCCGGCCACCACCGGGAAAGGATGCACGCAGTTCACGACCGTCCCCTCCGGGGCCACCAGCCGCACATGCCGGTAGAAGCCTGCGTTGACCGGCAGGTCCGGGTCCGCCACGCATTTCAGCGCGTAGGCCGCGGCGGAATAGGTCTGGGCCCAGGTCGAGTTGACGGGCGCGCGCCGCTGCGGGTCCGATCCCGTGAAGTCGAACAGCACGCCGTCGTCGTCCACCGCCACCCGGACCGCCAGGCGCACCGGCCGGTCCGTGAAGCCGTCATTGTCCACGTACCCTTCGGCGGCATACTCGCCCCTCGGCAGCTTCGCGAGCTCGGCCTCCGTGCGCCGGTCGGTGTATTCGATGAGTTCGTCCATGTAGAAGTTCACGGTCTCGGCGCCGTAGCGCTCGAACACGGCGGTAAGGCGGCGCACGCCGGTATTGTTGGCTGCGATCTGCGCCCGGAAATCGCCGGCCGTCTCGCGCTTCGAGCGGATCTGGCAAAGGATCAGCCGGAACACGTCGTCCACGATCTCGCCGGCTTTCACCATCTTCACCGGAGGGATGATCACGCCCTCCTGGTAGATTTCCCGGAATGCCCCCACGCTCGCCGGCGCGCCGCCGCCCACATCGACATGATGGGCGAGATTGCCGAAATAGCCGTGGACTTCGCCCCGGTAGTGGAACGGCGCAATCACCACGATGTCGTTCAGGTGAGCGCCGCTCGGGTAGGGATAGTTGACGACCAGCTGATCGCCGGGGCCGAGGTTCCCGGGCCCGTATTCGAGGACTGCCTGGCGCACCGTCCCCACCATCGAGCCCAGGTGGTTGGGCTGGCTGAACGACTGCGCGATCGGACGGAGGTCCCTGTCGAACAGGCTGCACGAGAAGTCGCACCGGGTCTTGATGTTGGTGGAATAGGCGCTGCGGCGCAGCGCCAGCGCCATCTCCTCCGTGGCCTCGAGAAAGCCGTTGCGCAGGACTTCGAACTTGATGGGATCGACCTTCATGGGAACGCTCCCTGGAATCGGGCGCAACAGGAAACCCCGCAAATCTCCGCTTGCCAAGGGCCTGCGGGGCCCCGGGGTCAGTCCGTCTGGCGCAGCGTGCGGATTTCTCCCATCGCCACCGAGAGCATGGTGAAGTCGGTCTGCCCGGCGTTCATCAGGTCGCCGACGATCTGCCGGCACCGGGCCACGGGGATGCGGTTCTGCCTGAGCCAGGCATCCACGCGGCCGGCCGGCGCCCCCTTGCCGGTGTCGAGCCTGAGCGAGTCGAGGGTAAGCGCGCTCAACTGGGCGTAGAGATCGTCGCGCAGCGCGGCCCGGGACAGCGCCTGCCAGCGATTGTCGCGCGGCAGGGCTGCGATCCTGTCCCGAAGCCAGTGAAGGTCGAGCTTTTCGCCGAGCTCGAAATAGACCGAAGCCGCGGTCTCGACCGGGATGGCCGCACTCGCCGCAACCTCCACGACAGTCAGCGCCGAGAGCATGTCGTCGCAGCACGCCACCTCCGCCGCCAGGCCTTCGGGAACCCCGCACTCGACGAAGCGGTCCGCCGCCGCGTCGATGGCGCCCCGGCTCGAGGCGGCGACGAGGTCCCTCAGCCCTTCCCGGAACGCCGTCACGCCGACGGCGAAATGCTCGATGTCGCGCGCGATGTCGAGAGGGCGCGGCCGGTTCCGGAGCAGCCATCGCGCGGCCCGCTCCACCAGCTTGCGGGTTTCCTGCAGCATCGAAATCTGGATATCCGCTTCCACCCGGCCGTCCAGCGCCTCGATCGCCTCCCAGGTCTCGCGTATGCCGTAAACCTCCCGCGCGACGAGATAGGCCCGGGCGATGTCCGCATCGTCGGCCCCGGTTTCCTCGCCCAGCCGGAACGCGAAGGTCATGCCGCAGCGGTTCGCCATCTCGTTGGCGACCTGGGTGGCGACGATTTCGCGCGCAAGCCGGTGGGAGGGCATAAGGCCGCCATGACGCTCGCGCAGCGCGGTCGGGAAATAGGCGCGGAGCTCATTGGCCGCGAATGGCTCGTCCGGCAGGTCGGAGGCGAGCAGACGCTGGAACAGGCCGATCTTCACATAGGCGATCAGCACGGCAAGCTCCGGGGTGAAGAGCCTGCCCTTCGCCTCCAGGCGTTCGCCCATTTCCTCCGCCCCCGGAAGGAACTCGATCTCGCGGTCGAGCTCGCCGTCGCGCTCGAGCCGGCGGATGAGCCTGGCATGCACCTCCAGCATGGAGGACGCCTGGCTCGCCGCGACGCTCAGGGCCTGGCTCTGGAGATAGTTGTTGCGCAGCACAAGCTCGGCCACCTCGCCGGCCATCTCCTCCAGGAGGCGGTTGCGCTGCTTTCCGGTCATGTCGCCGGCGGACACCGCCTCGTTCAGGAGCACCTTGATGTTCACCTCGTGGTCGGAGCAGTCCACGCCGCCCGAATTGTCGATGGCGTCGGTGTTTATCCGCCCGCCTTTCGCCGCATATTCGATGCGCCCGAGCTGGGTGAAGCCAAGATTGCCGCCCTCGCCGACGATCCGGCACCGCAGGTCTTCGCCATCGATGCGCACGGCGTCGTTGGCCCGGTCGCCGACATCGCCATGGCTTTCCTGCCGCGACTTGACATAGGTGCCGATGCCGCCGTTCCAGAGCAGGTCCACGGGCGCCTTGAGGATGAGGGCGATCAGCTCGTTCGGCGTTGGGGCCTCGGCATCGGTGCCCAGCGCCTCGCGCGCTTCCGCGCCGAGCGGGACGGACTTGGCGCTCCTCGGGTAGATGCCGGCGCCCGGCGACAGGAGCGAGCGGTCGAAATCGTCCCAGGTCGAGCGCGGCAGCGCGAAGAGGCGCTGGCGCTCGGCAAAGGTGCTCTCGGCGTCAGGGCTCGGGTCGATGAAGATATGCATGTGGTTGAACGCGGCCACGAGCCGGATATGCGGGGAGAGCAGCATTGCGTTCCCGAACACGTCCCCACCCATGTCCCCGATGCCAACGGCCGTGAAATCGGTCGCCTGGCAATCGATCCCGAGTTCCCGGAAGTGGCGCTTGACCGATTCCCACCCGCCGCGCGCCGTGATGCCCATGCCCTTGTGGTCGTAGCCCTGCGAGCCGCCGGAAGCGAAGGCATCGCCGAGCCAGAAGCCGTATTCCCCGGCGAGCGCATTGGCGATGTCGGAGAAGGTTGCGGTGCCCTTGTCGGCCGCAACCACCAGATAGGGGTCGTCGCCGTCATGGCGCACCACCTGCGGCGGAGGAACCACCTGGCCCCCGACCAGGTTGTCGGTGAGGTCCAGCATCCCCCGGATGAAGGTCCGGTAGCAGGCGACCCCCTCTTCCTGTACGGCCTCGCGGCCCGCCGATAGCGGCAGCTTCTTCGGCACGAAGCCCCCCTTCGAGCCGACCGGCACGATCACCGCGTTCTTCACCGTCTGGGCCTTGGCGAGCCCCAGCACTTCGGTGCGGAAATCCTCGCGCCGGTCGGACCAGCGGATGCCGCCGCGCGCAACGCCGCCGCCGCGCAGATGCACGGCCTCGACGCGCGGCGAATAAACGAAGATCTCGAATTTCGGCCGCGGCTCCGGCAGCTCGGGAATCCGGTGCGGGTCGAGCTTGAACGAAAGGTAGGGCTTCGGCGCGCCGTCGGCGCCGGGCTGGTAGTAGTTGGTGCGCAAGGTGGCGCCAATGACGCCGAGATAGCTGCGCAGGATCCGGTCCTCGTCGAGATTAGCCACGGCTTCGAGGGCAGCCTCGATCCGGGACATGACCTCCAGCGATATGTCCAGCCGGGCCGCCGCCGCTTCGGCCGAGGCCGGCGGTTCGCCCTGCCGGGCGGGGTCGAGGCGCACCTCGAACAGTTCCACCAGCATGCGGGCGATTTCGGGGTTGGCGGCCAGCGCGTTCTGGATGTAGGCCTCGCTGAAGGCAGTCCCGGCCTGGCGCAGATATTTGCAGTAGGCGCGCAGGACGACGATCTCGCGCCATCCGATCCCCGCCCTCAGCACGAGCCGGTTGAAGCCGTCATTCTCCACTTCGCCCGACCAGATGCGGGCAAAGGCGTCGCGGAATATCCCGTCGATGCGGTTCGGGTCGAATTCCGGTCCCTCCCCGTGCAGCAGCCCGAAATCGTGCAGCCACACCCGGGGCGCGTCGGTCCGCTTGATCTTGCTGGGATGCTCGTCCTCGACCTTGAGGCCCATGTTCTCCAGCATCGGCAGCGCATCGGACAGCGCGACCGGCTTTCGTCCGAGCTGGAAGAGCTTGAAGTGCAGCCGCCCTTCCTCGGCCTCGAGCGGGCGGTAGAGGCTCATCTCGATGCCGTTCTCCCGGATGCGCTCCATCTTCTCGACGTCGAGCACGGCGACCCGCGCGGTGTAGGCCTCCCGGTAGTCCGCGCGGAAGGCCTCTCCGTAGCGCCGGAACAGCCCCGCGCCCATCTCCTCGCCGAAACGGTCGAGCAGGGCGTCGCGCAGCTCGTCGGCCCAGCTGCGGCTGACCACACGCAGCCGCCTTTCGAGGTCCGCGAGGTCGTATTGCGGCGCGCGCCCGGCATCGACGCGCATGACGAAAAACAGCCGCGCCAGCACCGACTCCGACAGGCGCACCGTGAACTCGGTGTCCGTCGCGCCGAGCGCCTCTTCCAGAATCCCCTGGATCACCAGCCGGATCCGGGTGGTGAACCGGTCCCTCGGCACGAACACGATGCAGGAGTAGAAGCGCCCGAAGCGGTCCGGGTGGACGAACAGGCGGATACGCTGCCGTTCCTGCAGATGCAGGATCCCGGTCGCCGTCTCGAACAGTTCCTCGACCGGGATCTGGAACAGGAGCTCGCGCGGAAAGGTGTCGACGATGTTCTGCAGCGCCTTGGCGGCGTGGCTGTTCGGGGGGTAGCCGGCGCGGCGCTGCAGGTCGTCGGCCTTGAGCCGCAACAGCGGAATGTCGCGCGGCACGCCGTTGAACGCCTCGGAGGTGTAGAGACCGAGGAAACGGTGTTCGCCGGCAAGATTGCCGTCGGCGTCGAACTGCCTGACGGCGATGCAGTCCAGATGGCTCGGCCGGTGCACGCGCGAGCGCGCATCGGCGCGCGTGATCGCCAGGAGCTCGGCAGGCTCCGCGCCGCCCGGACCGGGCGGCGGCAGCTCCTGCACCGGCTGCGGCATGCCTTCGCCCTCGCCGCGCAGCAGGCCGAGCCCGGCGCCGGGCTCCGGAGAGAGGCCGGCTCTGCCGCAGGCGCGCTCGACGCGGCTCGCGCAGTAGCCGAGGAAGGTGAAATGGTCGTCCTCGAGCCATTCGAGGAAGGCCTTTACCTCGTCCCGTTCCGCGCTCCCGACCGACGGCGGCAACGCGCCGAGCTCCTCGATGCACCCGCGCATTCGCTCGCGCATGGTGCCCCAGTCCTCCACGGCGGCCCGCACATCGCCGAGCGCGGAGAGCATCTCGGCCGCGATACCGTCGAGCGCCGCCTGTTCCGTCTGGCGGTCGGTCTCGATATGGATGAGCGCCTCGACGGCGGCCCCTTCCTCGTCCGGGTCCTCCACGGGCAGGATGGCCTCGATGCGCCCCTCCTGCCCCCGGCGGACGCGCATAACAGGATGGATGACGAGGTGGCTCGTATAGCCGCGCCCGTTAAGCACCATGCGCACGGAATCGACCAGGAACGGCATGTCGTCGGTGACGATCTCGACGATGGTGTGGGTGGACTGCCAGCCATGTTGCTCGATCTGGGGGTTATAGGCGCGGACCTTCGGCTGGCCGGGCGTGCGTCGGCGGGCGTGGTTGAGATGGGCCACGGCCGCGCCGTAGAGGTCGTCCGGCCGGCGCTCGGCCAGGTCCTCCAGCGAGGCGCCGGCATAGTAGAGGGCGATGAAGGGGAGCGCGGCATCGAGGTCCTTGCTGCCCAGCCGCTCGCGAGCGAGCACGGCGATTTCCTCGAACAATTCGGCCTGCTGCGCATCCGGCTGAACCACCATGGGAGAGTTCCTCTCGCGTCATCCGGGCCGTCATGCCGCGCCGTCGGACGCTGCCGCTGACCCCCTCCCGCGTTCCCGGTCGAGGACCGCAGCGCAGGGCCCTGCGGCGCGGCGGCCTTCCACCATGGATATAGTGACATATTATCGCTGTCCTACGGGATTCCGTCTTGTCGCCTACAGGCCAAGGAACGCCGCGATGCGGGCGACGATACGTTTGTGCAGCGCCGCGCGGTCCGTGCCCGGCGGGTCGTCGCAGACCGGATCGTCGCCCTCGGCGGCCAGGATCGCCGGGCCCCGGGGCTTGCAGGGCGGGAGCGCGGAGAAATGCGCCGCCGGGGCCATGATCTCGATTTCGGCATGGAGGAGACGGGCGGCCAGGCCGCTTCCCGTATCGCTGAAATCGGTGGCCGCGAGTCGCGTTTCGATGCTGCCGAGACCGATCAGCAGCACCTTGTCCACGAGCTCGCGCGCATGGTCCTTGCCGAGGCCGTAGGTCAGTGCCGGGTCGATGGCCGCCACGGCGCGGACGCGGCCGTCCTTGCGCCCTGCGTTCCATTCCGTAGGGGAATAGGCGGTGAGGTCCGCTCCGCGCTTTGTCAGGTCGGCGCACTGCCAGGGCGAGGGCGGTGCGGTCTTGCAGTGGGCGGCATAGCCTTCCAGGTCGGCGCGCAGCCCGCCGAGGGAGAGCGCCGTCCAGCCGCCGGCGGAGAAGCCGACCGCGTAAATCCGGGAAAGGTCCGCAATGGCGGCGAGTTCCGGCTCAGCGGCGAGCCAGGCGAGGGCGGCCCGAAGGTCCTCTGTCCGCGTCCAGTGCTTCAGCCCTTCCTGGAGGTCGAAATCCTCCCGCGTGCTGTTCGGATGGTTGACGGAGATGACGAGCGCGCCGGCCTCCGCCAGGCCGGCGGTGAGCCAGCCGAGCGCGCCGATATGGCCGCCGAGGCCGTGGCTCGCCAGAATCACCGGGAAAGGCCCCTCCGCCATCCGGGCGCCGTCCAGCACCCGCGTGCCGTGGAAGACACCGTTCTCGCCGAAAGAAACCGCTTCGCCGCCGCCGGCGGAGGGATACCAGACGGCGCCGGTCATCTCGCGCCCGTGATGCTCCGCGGGGATGGCGAAGCTGCGAAAGCCGGCGGGTTCCGCGGCGGCGGTCTGAACGGCCAGCAGGACGAACATGGCCGTCAATGCATATTTCATGGCCCGCCCTCCCGGCCGATGCCTTCTCAGGGCGGCTGGGGCTCGGGCAGTGCCGTCGCCATCCGGGCGAGCCACGAACTCCATGTGGCGGCGGTCCGTGCTATGCGGTGCATACGGCTCTATCTGTAGTTCGGGCTGAACGTGCAACGCCGCCCCGGCCTATTCGACCCGGGTCCAGATCTGGGTTTCGCAAAAAATGAACACGCAGCCGCTCACCCGCATCGCGTCGGCGTCCTGCATCCGGAGGTTCGAGCGGTAGGTCTTGCCGTTTTCGGGATTGTAAATCCGCCCGCCTTTCCACGGCCCTTCGCCGCCTGCCGCGAAGCCGGAAAGGAGATCGATCCCCAGGATGGTCCTGGAGCGCAGCGTCTCGTTCTTGTTGTTCTTGTCGAGCTTGACCGAGCCGTCCTCGTTACGGGGCTCCCGCAGCCACACGATCCTGCCGCAGAACTCCTCGCCGCACAGCCGGATTTCGACATGCGACTTGCCGCCTTCGGTGAGCCATGTCCCCTCAGGCCCGGCAAGCGCGGCGCCGGCGACACCGACCAGCGCCAGCGCCAGGATGAGCGAGCGCAACATGAATCCCTCCTGTCGCCCGGGTTCCGCCGCCTGCTGCCGGAGGATAATGGCGCGGTTCCGTTTTCATGCTAACAGGCGGGCCGGTATCGTCCAAATCAGGCTGGAAGGCATTTCCCATGCTGATCGATCTTCCCACCGCCGCCCGCTACAACGCCTGGGCCAACGAGCGGCTTTACGCGGCCTGCGCGGAGCTTTCGCATGAGGAGCGCATTCTCGACCGGCGGGGCTTCTTCCGCTCGATCCACGCGACCCTGAACCACATCCTGCTGTCCGACCTCATCTACCGCGAGCGGCTGGAGAAGAAGCCGACGACCTTCACCCGCCTCGACGAGATCCTCCATGAGGAGTTCGAGCCGCTCCGCAAGGCGCATACAGCCCAGGACCGCTGGTATGTCGGCTACTCCGACGGGCTGGACCCGGCCGAGCTCGAAGGCACGCTCTCCTTCGACACGGTGGAGACCGGGGAGTATTTCAGCCTGCCGCTCCGGCGCTGCCTCACCAATCTCTTCCAGCACCAGATCCACCATCGCGGGCAGACCCACCACATGCTCTCGCATGCGGGCAAGGACCCGCCGCCGCTCGATTTCGTGAAGTTCAGCGCGGGCGAGTAGCCCGGCGGTGGCGGCGGACGGGCCGCGCTACGAGGCTGTCATCGTCGGGGCCGGGCAGGGCGGCCTCGCAGTCAGTTGGCTCCTGAGCCGGCTCGGTGTCGGGCATGTCGTGCTGGAGCGCTCAAGAGTTGCGTCAAGCTGGCGTGACCGCCGGTGGGACTCGTTCTGCACCGTCACGCCCAACTGGTCGATCGCGCTGCCCGGCGCGGAATATGCAGGCGACGATCCGGACGGGTTTCTTTCGCGCGACGACCTCGTGCGCCATTTCGAGCGCTGGGCGGAGTCCTTCGATGCGCCGGTGCGCTGCGGGGTCGAGGTGCGGGCCGTGCGGCGCTCGGACGACGGATTCGAGGTGGAGACAAGCGAGGGCGTTTACAGCGCGCACAATGCCGTCGTGGCGACGGGCACTTACCAGGTGCCGCATGTCCCGCCCGTTGCCGAACGCCTGCCGCGCCGCCTGAAGCAGCTTGCCGCCGACGGTTACAAGCGCCCGGACATGCTGGCGCCGGGCGGCGTCCTGGTCGTCGGCGCCGGGCAGACCGGCTGCCAGATCGCCGAGGAGCTGCACGCAGCGGGCCGCGATGTCTGGCTTTGCGTCGGACGCGCCGGCCGGCTGCCGCGGCGCTGGCGGGGGCGTGACTGCATCGCCTGGCAGCGCGACATGGGCTATCTCGACCGGACCCCGGACATGCTCGAAAGTCCCGAGATGCGCTTCCGGGCCGACCCGCACCTGACCGGCCGGAACGGCGGCTACACGCTCAGCCTGCACGACCTCCACCGGCGCGGCATCCGCCTGCTCGGCCGGTTGACCAGTTGCGAAGGCGAGCGGGCGCATTTCGATGGCGAACTGCACGCTGAAATGCGCTTCGCGGACGAGTTCTGCGAGAGGATCGCCGCCGACTTCGACCGGCACATCGCGGAGCGCGGCATCGACGCGCCGCCGCCGACGCCGGAGGAGCTTGCCGGCGGCCCGCCCGGGGACGGCGCCATGCCGGAAGTGCTGCGGGAGCTCGACCTTGCCGGGGCCGGCATCGCCAGCGTGGTCTGGGCCGCCGGCTACCGCCACGACTTCTCCTGGATCGAGGTCCCGGTGCTCGACGAGGCCGGATATCCCGTGGCGCCGGGCGGGGTGAGCGCGTGCGCCGGCCTCTATTTCGCCGGGCTCAACTGGATGACCCGGCGCAAGTCCGGCATCCTCTGGGGCGTCGGCGAGGACGCCCGAAGCGTCGCCCGCCACCTCGCGGGGCGGCGTTTATAGACGAACCCGCTACGCTGCGCCTATTTGCTTTCCTCAAGCGTCGCCGTCAGCTTCTCGATTTTGCCGTTCCGCTGCTTCTTCGACCATTCGAACGACACGTCGCCATTTTGCTCGAATGTGTAAGTTGCTGTGGTGCTACGGCTAAGTTTTACAACGAGAGTATCTCCGTCAATCTTGCCGAACCTGGGAATGCACCCTTGGCCGCCGGATTTGTCCCGCTTTGGACCCTAGGCGTAGAGTGCGAGCACACGTCCCGAATCGGAGCGCGCATCGAATAAAACAAGACCGTTCGGGCGCCCGTTCGACAGCCTGCCTACGTACTCCGTGGCACTGCCAAGGAAAGAAGTATCCCCGCAGAGCCAGTCCAGTTCGGAGGCTTTCGCCCCGTCGGCAAGGGGCAGCGGGGACAGCAGAAGGCCCAGGAGCGCGGTCACCGCGAATTTCGACTTCACCAGACTTCCTCCGCCGATCTATCAGCCTCAATGAAGCAAATATGTTAATCGCTACGGCGTTCCCGCACAAGCGGTGCGCGCCTATTCGGGCTCCGGATTAATGCGCGGATAGGCGACCTTTCCCCAGAGTTCCGAATCCGGGTTCTGCCCGATGTCGGCCTGCATGATGTCGAGGATCGCGGGCACGAGGGAGGCCATGATGCGGCTGCCGTCCCGGATCTGGTCGCGTCCGAAGCCCGCCGGCCAGGTCGCGCCGCCGTGGAAGATCTGGTTGCGGAGCGTGTAAAGACGGTCGAAGACGACGGAGAGGACAGTGAAGATGTCCCGTCTGGTCAACGCCGCACCGGCGACTTTCTTGCTGCCTGCAAGACTCAGCCGCCAGTCCCTGTCCTGCTCCGAACTCCAGACCGACCGCCAGAAGGGACGGAATACATAAGGGTTCGCCAGCAGCACGCGGATCGGCCCGGAGAACTCGTCCCAGACGATCCTTTCCAGAATCCGGTTCGCGTCCTTCTCGACGATGTTCCGGAGGAATGTCCGGAAACGGTAGGACTCGCCGCCTCTCTCGTCCTCCCGCTCAACGAAATCGCGAAGCGCGGCCTCGTTCCCGTAAGCCGCGTTGAACGCGATCCAGAGGAACATGAACCGCTCGACCTCCTCTGCCCCCGCCTGCCGGCTCCGTGCGAGCCAGGAACGGGCGCGGCGCATCCGGTCTTCATTGTGCTGGCGCTGCGGAGCGGGTCCGCCGGGGGTATCGCGCTCCGGCACAGGCTGTCTCCAAGCCCGTCCTACCCCGCAGCCTTCAGCCTTGCGAAGCCGGCGTCGAGGTCGGCGATCAGGTCGTCCGTGTCCTCCAGGCCAATATGCAGGCGAAGCAGCGGGCCGGCGGGGTTCCAGACCGTGGCGGTGCGCCAGGCGGTCGGGTCGCTCGGCACGATCAGGCTCTCGAAGCCGCCCCAGCTGGAGCCCATGCCGAACAGTTCCAGCCCGTCCAGCATCGCCGCCACGGCGTCCGCGCCCGCCGGTTGCAGCA
>Ga0209020_1001829_pt1 | contig 19272 bp, 26 predicted proteins | sample PinacodermBB_FD_187298 | JGI IMG/M metagenome (GOLD analysis project Ga0209020, IMG submission 187298) | Host-associated microbial community of the marine sponge Aplysina aerophoba from Gulf of Piran - sponge pinacoderm, lysed by bead... | ecosystem: Host-associated > Porifera > Sponge >... | reverse complement strand
CCGGCTGCAGGACCGACTTCAGAAGGGAGCATTCCCATGCCCGACCATTCGCATTCCGCCGCCCTTGCGGCCCCCGACATCCTCGCCTTCGTCAGCCAGAAGGGAGGGGCCGGCAAGACGACGCTGGCGCTCAATGTCGCCGCCCATGCCGTCCAGGCCGGACGCCGGGTGACGGTGCTCGACTGCGACCCGAACTGCTCGGCCGTCATCTGGGGCGACCTGCGCTCCGAGGACGCCCCCGAGGTCCGCTACTGCCCCTATCTCCGGCTTGAGAGGGAGATCGACCGGGCCCGGACGAAGGGGTCGGACTTCATCCTGATCGACACGCCGATGGGCGCGGACGGCGGCCCTGTCGCCGGGGCGCGCCATGCGAACCTGGTGGTGGTTCCCTGCCGGCAGTCGCTGTTCGACCTCGCCGCGATCCGCGCGAGCCTCGACGTGGCCGCGCTCGCCGGCACGCCGGCCGTCGCGGTGCTGAACGCCGTGCCGACGCGGGCCGCCCACTGGGAGAGCGAGGCCAGCGACCTGCTCGCCGGCCAGGGGGTGCAGATGCTGCCGGCCGCCATCCGCAACCGCGTCGCGTTCGTGCGCTCTTCCCGCACCGGCCAGGGCGTCGTCGAGTCCGATCCGCGCGGCGCGGCCGCCAGCGAGATCCGCGCCGTGGGCAACGCCCTGCTCGCCTGGCCGGTCCGTGCGCTCCGGGCCGCCGCATGAGCAAGCAAAAGAAGAACGCCGGCAGCGCACTCGTCGAGCACCTCGAGGACTGGCGCATCCGCAATCCGGCTGCAGCCGCCGGCGCTTCCCATTTCGATCCCTCGACGGCCCGCCAGCGGAACACCTGGCCCATCGACATCGACCTGATCGAGATCGGCCCCCGCCTGCGCGAAGTCGACGACGAAGTCGTCAAAAGCCTCGCGGAGTCCATGGACCGGATCGGGCTCCAGAACCCCATCCAGGTCCGCCACAATTTCGGGATCGACCCCGACACCGGCGAATACGACCGGGACTTCGACAAGGGCGGGTTTGCACTCGTCGCCGGCGCCCACCGGGTCGGGGCCGCCAGGCGTCTCGGCTGGGGCCGGATCGAGGCGTTCGTGCTCGACGATCCGAGCCCTGACGAGCTCGCCCTGGTCGAGGTCGACGAGAACCTGATCCGCGCCGAGCTCACGCCTCTGCATCGCGGGCGCTTCGTCGCCAGGCGCGAGGAGCTCCGCAGGAAATTGCATCCCGAAGCCGGGCATGGCGGAGATCGCAAGAGCGCGGAATATCAGGAGAAAATCAAGTTCCGGAAACCGGATTTTGATTTTTCGCCGGGACCGACCTTCCTTGAGGAAACGGCCTCCAAAACCGGTTTCTCGACAACTACGATCGCCCGCGCAGCGCGAATAGGGAAGCGAATCCTGCCCGAACTGCAGGACGAGCTTGAGAACACCCCCATCGCGCGCCGGGAAGACGACCTCTACCGGCTGTCCGGTCTGTCCGAAGCCCAGCAGCTTCGCGCTCTGGAGCGTCTTCGGGGAGCCGAGGAGCCGCCCGGGACCCTCTCGGCGCTGCTGCAGAAGACGGAGGCGCCGCCCGCGCCCCCGAAGGAGCCCACGCGCGCGCAGCAATTCGGGAAACTCGAGAGCGCCTGGTCCGGGATCGCGCCGCATGACCGGGTCACCGCGCTCCACCGGCTCTGCCTGTCGATCGACCGCGAGCAGCGCGACGAGCTCGTCGAGGCGCTCGGCGCGCGGGCCGGGGCCGGCGTCCCCCGGATCGAAGAGGAACCAGTATGAGGAAAGCGCGCAAACGCAAGCCGGGCACCGGACACTCGGTTTCCTACACGGACGCGCAGTGGGCCCAGATCAAGGCGTGGGCGGAGGCGGCCGGCGAGACGACCTCGCGGTGGTGGGCCAGATGCGTCCTGACCGTCGACCTGTCGGCGCCGGAAAGGGTAGCAGCGCCGCCGCTGGTCCTGGACGAAGAGCAGCAGCGCCGCATTTGCCGCATTGCGGGACACATGGCCGGAGGCGCGCGCGGCGAGGTGTCTGCCCGTTTCGGCGCACTCGCCCGGGACCTGCTTCGGGAGCGGCTGGAGGCGATGGTTCGGGAGGGCCGGCGGGCGGAGGCCCTGGACGGGCTGCGCACCGTGTTCGGGGAGGCGCGCGCGGAGGTGATCGCCGCCGCGTTCATACCCGAAACTCCGGCAATGGCGGACAAGCCTGCCGGACGCCCGGGAGAGGATACGGACCCGTCATGAGCCTTTCCCCGCCTACCCCGACCGCGCTCATCGACGCGTTCGCCTTCGCCGTCTGTCCGGGCCTCGCCGCAATCTTCATCGCTGTCGTCCCCGTGGGCGCGTTCGTTCGACGGTGCCGGGCTCGGGAGCGCCGCCATGGCTGAGCGCACCGAAATCGAGTGGACCGACGCGACCTGGAACCCGGTGACCGGGTGCAGCATCGCCAGCCCGGGCTGCCGGCACTGCTATGCGATGCGTCTCGCGGGGAGCCGGTTGAAGAACCACCCCTCGCGCCGGGGACTGACCAGGCGAGGCAAGGCCGGACCGGTATGGACCGGAAAGGTCCGGCTCAACGACAAGTGGCTCATCGATCCTCTTCGCCGGCGCAAACCCAAGCGGATATTCGTCTGCGCTCACGGCGATATCTTCCACCCCTCCGTTCCCGACAAATGGATCGACCTGGTCCATGCCGTCATGGCCCAAGCCGCACGCCACGACTTCCAGGTTCTGACCAAGCGATCCGCGCGCATGGCGACCTATTTCAACGATCCGGATCTGGAAGAGAGGGTGCGGGCCGCTGCCCGCGAGCTGCAGCTGAAATATCCACGCCGGCGCGATCTCCGCCAGCTTCCGGCACGGCCCCTGTTTCCCCTGGCGAACGAATGGCTCGGCGTCTCGGTCGAGGATCAACGCCGGACCCATCGCATCGACGATCTCAGGCGTACGCCGGCCGCCTTGCGGTTCATTTCCTTCGAACCCCTGCTCGAAGGCTTCGACCATCTCGACCTGACCGGCATTTCCTGGGCGATCGTCGGAGGCGAGAGCGGCCCCCGCGCACGTCCGATGCGCGTGCGCTGGGTCCAGGAGATCAACGACCTCTGCTTCGACCAGGACGTCGCCTTCTTCTTCAAACAGTGGGGCGGCCCCCGTCCCAAGAGCGCCGGACGACTGCTCGATGGCGCCCTTCACGATGCAATCCCCGAAAGGCTTGAGGATGGCAGCTACTTCATCCCCCTCCTCTCCAACAACCACAACCTCGACCGCGCTTGCCGCGAAACGGAGGCGTTCCTTGCCAGGCTTCGCGCCTGAAGGACGCCCCGACCTTTCGCGTCCGGCCGGGACCCGGCCGGGCGACCCCGATCTGCGACCGCACGCGACGGCATTCATGTTCCCCACCGAACAGGCCGCCATGGAGCGCGCCGAGCGGATCCGGCTGGACTGCCACAGCCACTGGCGCGTCCAGTACGATATCGCCTCGCGGCAGCATTACATCACCAAGCACCGCTACAAGCCGACCGGCGCCGGCACATGTTCGCGTTCGCATCAGGTGCTCTGCGCGGACCGTCGCTGGAGGGCGAGCCACCGCGTCCGGCTGCCCGACGGGCGCCTCGCCTGAGGCCCTGAATGGCAAGACGCCGTCATATCGAACGCGACGCCGCGATCAGCCGGGCGCTGGCGGCCGGGCGAAGCGTGCGCATGGTCGCGGCCGATTACGGGCTCGCCGTCTCGACCGTCTACGGCATCGCCCGCCGCGAGGGCTGGACCTGGCACAGGGGCCCGAGGCAGCAGCTCCGCTTCTGCGACCGCGAGGGCTGCCCGCGTCCGCTGCCGCGCCCGGGCAACCGCTTCTGCAGCCACGAGTGTTTCGTGGCCTGGCGCCGGGCCCATCTTCCCGCCTGCCCCCGATGCGGAGGCAAGGTCAGGCGCCGCTCCTCCAAGTTCTGCTCGCGCCTCTGCTACCGGCTGTGGCTCCGGGAGTTCTGGGCCGGGACCAACGAGGACCGCAACCGCCGCATCGTGATGGAAGCCAGGTCCGGGACGCCGCTGACCCGGATCGCCGCCTTCCACGGCGTCAGCCACAGGACGGTCTCGAAGGTCGTCAACGGGCCCGGGCCGCGGGGCGCCGGCGTCTGCGCCGCCCCCGGCTGCGCGGCTCAGCTGCCCCGGCGCCGGAGCCGCTTCTGCTGTGCGGCCTGCAGACGGGCCTGGAACGAGGCGCAGGAGAAGCCACCCTGCGCGAACGGCTGCGGCGCGCGCGTCAGCCGGCGCTCCGGCCGGTTCTGCGGCTCGCGCTGCCATGCCGCTCATGCCGCCCGCGAGGCCCGCCAGCGGAACCTCGCCCGCGACACCTTCATAGTCATCGCCGCGGCCGCCGGCGTTTCCCGCGCGGAGATCGCGCTCCGGACCGGCCTCAACAAGGGCTACGTCTCGCAGATCGTCTCCCGCCCCGACCGCCGTCTTCTTCCCGCCCCCGACCGCAAGGAGCCCGCCGGCATGTCCAGCATGTACATCCTGCCCGATGACCCCGGCTGCCCGGATTGCGGGGCCTGCATGTGGAGCCGCACCGCACCCCGGGCGAGGGAGTGCCAGGCATGCGGGTTCGTCCAGCATCTCGAGACGCTCGAAGAGCACGCAGAGCGTCTCCAGCGCGAGATCGACGCCGAAATCGCAAGCGGCGCCTGACTTCCCCTCCCCCATGTTCATGCCCCAGGAGAGCGACATGCCCCGACAGACCATGCCCCCGATCTTCTTCGCCGACCCGAATTTCACCCTCGATACGACCGTCTGCCGCGTCTGCGGCTGCCGCGACTTCGACGCCTCTGTGGAGGAGGAGTCCGATATGGCGTGCTGGTGGGTCGAACCGGACCTCTGTTCGGACTGCGCCGCCGAGATGGCGGCCAGGCTCGATCCCGCGATGGCGGATCTTTATGCGGAGGACGCGGAATGACATTCGCCTCCGTCCGCGCTATCGCTATCGGCTTCTCTATCCGGCAACTGAAAGCGCGCCATGCCTCCATCCCGAATCTCCCATGCATTTTTCGACATCGCCGAGATGAGCATGACCGACGTTCGCGAATTCATGGGCGGCCTGAAGGGACGCCGCCTTACCCTGACCAACAAGGATGGCGTCAGCGTCACCCTGTTCTTCTACGCTTCCGCGGATTGGGAAGACGACCCGCTCTCCATCGCCACCGACGAGCTTGCTTCCGGCTTCCTGAGATATCCGCCCGATCCGGACTAGCCGCCGCCCTCCTCATCCTGCTCCCCTCCGGTGCGGCTCCCGTCCAGGCGGAAACGCTTTCGGGCCCTGCCCGGGTCCTGGACGGCGACACGCTCGCCGTCGCCGGCCGGCGCGTCCGCCTTCACGGGGTCGACGCCCCGGAGACCCGCCAGACATGCACCCGCGACGGCCGGCGCTGGGCTTGCGGGGAGGCATCCACGCGCGCCATGCGCCGCCTGGTCGGCCGCGAGCGGGTTCGCTGCGAGGTCCGCGACCGCGACCGCTACGGCCGCGCGGTGGCGACCTGCTTCGCGGCCGGCCGGGACCTGCAGCGCGAGCTGGTCCGGATGGGCCTGGCGCTCGCCTGGAGGCGCTACTCGACGCGCTATGTCCCGGACGAGGACGCGGCCCGGGCGGAGAGGCTCGGCATGTGGGCGGGCGCTTTCGTGGAGCCCTGGCGCTGGCGAAAGCGGAACCGCGCCGGCGGAACGCCGGGCCGGCGCCAATCCCCCGGGGCCGGCGCTGCGCAATCCTCCGGTTCCTGCCTGATCAAGGGCAACATCTCCGGCAGCGGGCGCATCTACCACGTGCCGGGAGCGGACCATTACGACCGGACCCGAATCGACGAGGCCCGCGGGGAGCGCTGGTTCTGCTCCGAGGCCGAGGCGCGCGCGGCCGGCTGGCGGCGCGCGCGGCGATGAGCGCGCTTCGCCGGTCATCCCCGCTGAAGCGGGCCTTTTCCGGTTGCGGAACTGCGCGCCGGGCGGCAAAGCGTCCGGTCTTTCGATACCTGTTGTAGGTGACGGCATGACCGGGCATTCCGACTCCATTTCGCGCTTCGCTATCTATGCGCGCTATTCTTCCCCATTGCAGGAGATGACCTCGATCTCGGGCCAGCTCCGCCTCTGCCGCGACCGCGTTGCCACCCTGGGCGGCGTGATCGCGGACGAATACACCGACCCGGAGCTTTCGGGCACGGCCATGCAGCTGCGCCCGGGCCTCCGGCAGCTGATCGAGGACGCCCGCGCGCGGCGCTTCGACGCCGTCTACGTCGAGGCCCTCGACCGGCTGGCCCGGAGTCAGGCCGACATGGCGTGGCTCTACCGGGAGCTCAGGTTCCTGGGGATCGACCTGTACAGCCTGGAGGACGGGCAGGTCGACTCCCTGCACGCCGGCATCAAGGCAATAGTGAGCGAGATGTTCATAGACAATATCGGCAACAAGACGCGCCGGGGCCAGAACGAGGCCGTGCACGACCGGCGCCTCATCGGGTCCAGCGTCTACGGCTACCGGATCGCCAACCGCATTTCCGGGAGCGGGAAACCGGTCCGGGGGCTGCGGACCGTCGAACCCGCGGAGGCCGAGGTCGTGCGCCGGATCTACCGGCTCTATCTGGACGGCATGAGCCCCACCCTGATCGTCCGCCTGCTGAACCGGGAGGGCGTGCCGGGCCCGGACGGGGGCGCCTGGGAGGCCGGCATCGTGCGGGGCCACCGCCACAACGGCATCCTGCGCAACGAGCTCTATTGCGGCCGCGTCATTCGCGGGCGCACCCGCAGCCGGCGCCACCCGGACACCGGTCGGCGCCATTTCGATCCCCTCCCCCGCGAGGAATGGACCGTCATCGAAGCGCCGGAGCTGCGCATCGTCGACGACGAGACCTTTCAGGCCGTCCAGGACGAGGTGCAGCGCCGCCGGAGCCGCCATCACACGGTGGTGACGCCGCAGCGCAAGGCGGCCTATCCGCTGACCGCCAGGGTCCACTGCGGCCTGTGCGGCTCGCACATGATCATTGCGGACAGGAACACCTATCGCTGCGTGGTCCGCCGGCGCGACCCGCAGAGCTGCGCCAACGGGCGCGGCATCGCACTGGAGGACCTGGAGCATGCCGCCGCCCGGCAGCTCTTCGGCTGGCTGCTGTCCCGCGACCGCGACTGGCGGGACATGTTCGCCGCCGCCGGGCGCGAGAACGCCGAGCGGCGCCGTATCCTTCAGGAGCGCGCCGGGGACGCCGCCGACGGGATCGCCCGCCTGCTCGCCGTGATCGAGAGCGGCATCCCCTCGACGAGCATCGGCAACCGCGTTCTCGAGCTCGAGCGCGCGCGCAACGAGGCGCTGGCCGAACTGGAAGGAATGCCGGAACCGCCGCCGCCCGCGAGCTTCGACGTGAGGGCGTTCATGCGCGGGCGCGTCAGGGAGCTCCGGCGCGCGGTTACCCGCAACAGGAGAAGCGGCTCGCGCGAGCAGGCCCTGCTCGCGGTCCGCGACCTGATCGCACGTATCGAGGTGCGCCCGTCCGACGGCCCCGAACGGGTCGAGGTCGAAACGGTCCCCGACATCCCGGCGATCGTCGAGACGATTTCCCGCCATGTCGGCGCCGGCGAACGCGGCGCATGAACCCCCGAGTGCAAGGAAAGCTACCCCCTTAACCCGAGGGTACGGTCAAGCCGCGCCCCTGCCGCCGGCCCGGACCGGCCGGCCCTGTCACGACAGCCGCCAGGAGGAAACCTCCCCATGTCCAACGTCATTCCGATGGAGCCCTATCTCTGGGACCGGGAGCCGCCCGAATATCTGAACCCGGACGAGGACTTCGACGAATACGACTACGAGCCGCTTCCCGAGCCGCGCCCGAAGACCTACGACCTCCAGAAGCTCTCCGAGCTCACGGCGAAGCTCGGGCGGGAGTCCGGCTTCAACCTCTGCCTCGACGAGACCGCGGTCGAGGCCGCGTTCCACTTTGCGAAGGAGCATGCCGGGCGCCTGGAGGTCCCGCTGGCGGTCGCGCTCGAGATCGCGGGCTGGGCCATTCTCAACTACGAGCGCGGACGCCGCGACCCGGAACTCTACAGGATCCGGCCGTTCTGACGCCTATCCAACGCCAATCCCCTGCCCGAGCCGGAGGAGCCGCAGAGCGCCTCCGGCGGGCCGGGAAGAGGGAGGCGACGCCATGCCTGCCGATCCGGCGCCGACCCACAGCCTGAAGGAGCTGAACGCCTTGCTGGCGGCCGATATCGAGACCGTCTGCCGACACTACCTCCCGAACGGGAAGCGCAACGGCAACTACTGGCAGGTGGGCAGCACCGCGGGCGAGGAGGGCGCCTCGCTGCGCATCGACCTCGCCGGGCGCTGGCGCGGATACTGGCGGGACTGGGCCAACCCGAAGGACCGGGGCAGCCCCCTCGACCTGATCCGCGCCGTGCGCAACCACGCCAGCATCGGGGAAGCGGCCGCCGAGGCGCGCCGCTACCTGGCGCTCCCGGCATACGAGCCGCCCCGGTGCGGCCCCCGTCGCCCGGACGGCGCCCCGGAGGCTCAGAAGGGCCTGGAACGGGTGCTTGACGGCGCGGCGCCGATCGGTCCCGACGACCCGGCCGGGCGCTATCTCGCCTCGCGAGGCCTCGCCCTGGACGACGCCCGCGCCGCCGGGCTGCGCTTCCGCCCCGACACCTGGGTCCAGGTGGACGGCGAGAAATGCGAGCTGCCGGCCCTGCTGGCGCCGATCCGCGCGCTCGACGGCACGCTGGAGGGCCTGCAGCGGATATTCCTGGCCCCGGACGGACGCAAGGCGCCGATCCCGGACCCGAAGCGGACCAGCGGGCGGCTCTTCTCCGGCGCCGTGCGCTGGCCGGCGCCCGGGGCGACCCGCATGGTGCTGACCGAAGGCATCGAGGACGCGCTCGCCGTCATGAGGGCGCTCGGTGCGAGCGGGGCTCACGGCATCGCCGTCGCGGCCGCGATCTCCGCCGGGCGCGTCCACCGCGTCGGCCTCTCCCCGGATATCCGGCGCGCGACGCTCGTCCAGGACCGCGACATGGCGGGCGAGCAGGCCTGGGTCGCGCTCTGCCGCGAGCATGGAGGCTCCGCCCTGCTGCTCGACCGGATCGTCCCCCGCGCCAAGGACGCCAATGACGAGCTCCTCGCGCTCGGCCCCGCCGGGTTCCGCGCCCGGCTCGCGGCCCAGGGACTGTCCGGCTGACAAGGAAGCGCCGGAACCGCCGCCGCGCACGCCGCGGCCTTCCCGCCGACGTCTCCGTTTCCGGCCGGCCTGCCGGAAGGTGGGGAAGGGGTTGCCGGGGTATCGATACGGGTGCGGAGGCGGGCGCGGCTTGCCTTCGGCCCGGGTCGGTCCCATACTCCCCAACGGACAGGAGACGAGGCTCATGACCTCTCCCGAAACCCCTTCCCCGGAACCGCAGCGCAGCATGTTCGGCATCGGTGACGGCAGCTGGAAGGCGATGATCCCGGCCGCCACCGTGCTCACCTTTTTCGTGCTCTTTCTGGTCGGGATACTCGGCTGGTTCGACAGTCGCATCGACGGGGTCGAAATGCGCCTGACCGCCCAGATCGTCGAGGTGAAGGCGGATCTGACGAACCGGATCGATGAGGTTAAGGCAGACCTTAGAGCAACCGAGACTCGCCTGTCCGACCGGATCGACCGGGTAGAGTCACGCCTGACGGACCGGATCGATGAGGTAAAGGCCGATCTCGGTACCCGGATCGATCAGGTAGAAGCCGGTCTCGGCACCCGCATCGACGGGGTGAAGGCGGAACTGGCTGCGGGCGAGGCGCGCCGCGCGGCCGTGGATGCGCAGCTGTCCGCCGATATCGAGCAGGTGGCCGCCGGCGTCGCGGAAAACCGGGCCGCGCATCGCGAACTCGCCGGCTTCGTGCGTGCCAGCCGTTCGCAGGAACCGCCTGCGGCCAGCGACCCGCCGGGTCCCGCACCCGCGCAGTAGCCGCACCCCATAGCCGGCGCCGTTTCCGCCCCTTCCCGGCCCAAGGTCGGGAAGGGGTTTTTCGTGGCGATCCGCGCGGGCCTTCCTGTCCGCGCTTGCCTCCACGACAGGAGACGCTGCCCATGCCAGGCGCGCCGGCTTCCGCCCCTCGCGACACGGATCGACCTGCCGACGCGGCGGACTGCTGCTGCGGCAGCGGCAAGTCCGGCAATTGCACGGACGCAGCACTGCCCGCCCGCTCATATTCCTGGCACGCGCGGCGCCGGCTCGCCGCCCGGGGCCTCTGCCTGAACTGCGGTCAGGTGCCACCGGAGGACGGCGCGAAATACTGTTCCGGGTGCATCGAGCGCCGCCGCGCCAGCGACCGCAAGGCCTCCCGCAAACGCCGCCTGCTTCGCCACACCCTGGGCGCCTGCGCGGAATGCGGCGCCAAACCCGAAAAGCCCCGCCAACGGCTCTGCGAGGCCTGCAACGACAAGCACCGGGCCGTGAGCCGCCGGCGCATGCAGGACCGCAAGGAAGAACGGAAGCGGGCAGGCCTCTGCGTGCAGTGCGGAGGCAGGGCGCCCGCCGAAGGCAATGCGAGCTGCGATGACTGCCTCGCCCGGCGCCGGCGGGCATACCGCGCCCGGATCGACCGCCGCCGCCGCCAGGCCGACCGCTCGCTCTGCATCGAGTGCGGCAAGGCGCCCCCGGCTCCCGGCCGCCGCCGCTGTCCGGACTGCCAGCCGCTCACCGCAAGGCGCGACAGCGACGCCGCCAGACGCCGCCGGGAGGCCCGCCGCGGCGTCGGCCTCTGCACCGTCTGCGGGCAGCATTCCGCCGTCCGCGGACGCACGGCCTGCGAGGCCTGCCTCGCGGGCTGGCTTGACCAGTACAACCGCAAGACCCTGACCCGCGTCGCGCAAGGCCTTTGTATCCGGTGCGGAAAAGAGCCCCCGGAAACCGGGTTCACCGCGTGCGAGCCCTGCCGGGACGCCCACCGCGCCGTCAATCTTGCGCAGTGGCGCCGGCGCACTGCCCAGCGCCGCGCCATGCAGCTCTGCATACGCTGCGGCGAGGACCTCGCCGACGGGGAGCAGGAGGTCTGCGAAGCCTGCCGCGAAACCCAGCGCCTGAGCGCGCGCCGGCGTGCCGACCGCCGCAAGGCGCTGGGCGTCTGCGTGCGCTGCGGGCGGCGCCCCGCCGAGCGCGGAACGCGCGACTGCGGCCCCTGCCGCGACCGCCAGCGCGCATATCAGTATCGCGGCATGCCCGACCTGCCGCCCCGCTACACCGTGATCGAGATCGCCACCGGCACCGATCACGGCACCTGGGAGACGGTCCAGGAGGTCGCGGGCGCGCTGGCCTATGCGAAGCTCTCGCTCGACGACGTCGAGATCCTGACCGACGCCGCGCCCATGGCCGCCTTCAGGAGCTGGTGACGCCGCAACGCAACCCCTTCCCGGTCCCCGGCAGCCGCAACGCCGCCAAGGTCGGGAAGGGGTTTTTTGTGCGATCCGCGCGGGTCCGCCGTCCGGCCGGTCCCCGCGCCCGTTTCCCGATCAGGAGATACCGCACATGCCCGGCATGCCCGTTTCCGTCCTTCGCCCCGATGCGAACACCTTCCTCACCCACGTCTTCGGCCGCGGCCTCAAGGACAAGACCTATGTGGTCGAGCGCTACCGCACCACCATCGACGGCGAGATCCGGCGCCTGCCGGGCGGCAAGGGCCGTCCGCTCACCCTGTCGCTGGCGACCGTCCGGGAGCTGCGCCCGGCGCGCAACGAGATCCTGATCTGCCGGTGCGAGAAGAAGCCGGACTCCGGCATCCAGTACTGGGGGGTCTATGCGACCGGGCTCTTCGCGGAGGGCAGGCGCAAGGGGCGCTGAGGCCTTCACGCTCCGGCGCCTCCGTTCTCCCCTTCCCGGCCCAAGGTCGGGAAGGGGTTTTTCCTTTCGAACCCGCCGTCGCTCCCTTTCCAGTCGTCAGGATCCGCCATGGCAGCACCGAGCAAGACCACCCAGCTGCGCCACGCCCGCCGCGAGGCAGGCCTTTGCCAGGAATGCGGACAGGTCCCCCCGGAGGGCAACTCCAGGCGCTGCGCCGCTTGCAGCCAGCGCCGCCGCGAACACAGGCGCCGGTCCCAGCAAAAGCGCCGCATGCGTCTTCGCGAACGCCTGCTCTGCCTGGACTGCGCCAGAGCTGCGCCCGAGCCTGGCCGCGCGCGTTGCTCTTCCTGCGCCGAAACCCACCGCACCGCCACCAGGCACACCAACCGGCTCCTCCGTGAAACCCGGCGCAAGGCCGGCCTTTGCCGCGCTTGCGGCCAGACGCCTCCGGCGCCCGGCAATACCGCCTGCGACGACTGCCTTGCCGCGCGCCGCCAGGCCTACCGCGCCAGCACCGCCGCGCAACGCCGCCGCACCGACCCCTCCGTCTGCCTTGACTGCGGCAACAACTCCGCGGCCCCCGGCAAACCCCGCTGCCCCGCATGCGTTCGTCTCGCCGCCAGGGCCCTCCGCGACCGGCTCCGCGCAGCCGGCCTCTGCACAACGTGTACGGCACGCCCCGTCACCCGCGGTCAAACCACCTGCAAGCGCTGCCGGGACGCCAACCTCGCCTGGTTTCATCGCGAACAGGGCCGCCGCAAATCCGAAGGCCTCTGCCGCAAGTGCGGGCAGCAACCTCCCCTTGCGGGATTCACGCTCTGCCTGCCATGCCGCGAGAAGGGCCGCTTCGCTGGCCGTGCGACCTGGGTCCGGCAAACGACGGAACGCCTGACACACGGGCTATGCGTGCGTTGCGGGCAGCATCCCGCTGCAGACGGCGTCCGTGAATGTCCCGCTTGCCGTGAATACTCCCGCTCTCGGGCGCTCGCCTATTACCGGCGAACGTCGTCGGAACGAAAGGCGCTCGGCCTTTGCGTCCGTTGCGGCGAACGGCCCCCCGAACGCGGCACACTCGACTGCGGTCCCTGTGGCGACAAGCAGCGCGCCCGCGAGTATCGCGGCATGCCCGACCTGCCCGACCGCTACACCGTGATCGAGATCGCGACCGGAACCGACCACGGCACCTGGGACAACCTCCAGGAGGTCGCGGGCGCGCTGGCCTACGCGAAGCTCACGCTCGACGACGTCGAGATCGTCACCGACGCCGGGCCCATGGCCGCCTTCAGGAGCTGGTGACGCCGGCCCCAATCCCCTTCCCGGCCTTCGGCAGCCACAGCGCCGCCAAAGGTGGGGAAGGGGCTTGTCCGGGTGATTCCAACCGGCTCCCACCCCCGCTCCATGGAGAAAGAGGATGATGACCGTCACACAAAAAGCAGAGATCGCCCGGCACCGCGAAATGATGATCGGATACCTGAAAGAGGTCGCCACGATCGAGAGCTTCGACAGGCTGACCGACGTACAGCGCACCCGCCGGACTGTTGCCAGGGACAAGGCGGCGAGCCACAGCAAGATGATCGACGACATCCGGGCGGCAGCCGCCTGAGCGCTCCGGCGCTCCCCTGTCCCGGCCCTGGCGGCTTCGATGCCGTCAAGGTCGGGAAGGGGCCTTCGGTCGTGACTGCAAGCAGCCACCCGGAGGACATATCCGATGCCCGAGCCCGCCCCCTCGATGCGCACGTTCCGGATCGACGGAATTGGCCATGCCGGCGAGACTCTCGACACCTGGTTCGTCGAGGCCCCCGATTCCCGGCAGGCGCTGTCCCGCCTCTCCGAGAACCTCGCGGAGAGCGCCGAAACCGCCGGCTGGCGCCTCTACACGCTCCAGTACTGCGCCGATATCCGCATCGACGAAGTCGACGCCGCGCTGGCAGAGGCCGGCGCCGGCGCCTATATTCCGCAACAGGGAGTCGCCTGACGCATGGCCATGACCGCATTCGAAACCGCCACGCTGGCGTTCCAGAAGGCGACCGTCGCTTTCCAGGAATCCACCATGCGGTTCCAGGAATCCACCATCGGATTCCAGAACGCTTCCCTCGAACTGCAACGCGAAAGTCTCTACCTGCAGGAGGTTGCAATCTACGCCAACGCCGGCGTCGGCCTTCTTCAGGCTGCGCTGATCGGCTACGGACTCTGGATGATGCACCGCGCCTCCACGGACCGGAACCGCATCATGGACGAAGAACGTATTCGCGCCGATCAGCGACATGAGGAAGCCGGCAACCGCCACGAGGAAGCCATGACCGCCCTCAAGGAGTTGATCGCGCGCACGGCGTCTCCCTCCTCTCCTCCCGGCGCCAGCGCCGCTTGAACCGCCGGGCGTTCTTCGCCCCGCATCTCCTTCCCTGCCTGCCCGTTCCCGGCCGCTGCGGCATCCACGCTGCAAAGGTCGGGAAGGGGCTTTTCGCGGTGAGTTGTAACGGCTCGCAATCAACCAGTTGCAGGGAGCAACACCATGAACGGCCTGAACCGCGTCGACCTGATCGGCAACCTCGGCGGCAACCCGGAAATCCGGACCATGCAGAACAGCAGCGAGGTCGCCAATTTCTCCATCGCCACCAACGAGGTCTACAAGGACCGCCAGACCGGCGAGTACAAGGAGCTCACCGAGTGGCACAGGATCGTCGTCTACCAGCAGGGTCTCATCGACATGCTGAAGAAGCACGGCGAGAAGGGCCGCCTCGCCCACATCACCGGCAAGCTGCGCACCCGCAAGTGGACGGACCGCGACGGCAACGACCGCTACTCCACCGAGATCGTGGTCGGCCCCCGCGGCTGCATCAACTTCCTCGACCCCAAGCGGGACGGGGCGGGGAACGGCAACCGCCCGCCGGCGCCGCCCCCGGAAGCCTATGAGGCCGATTTCGCCGCCTGAGCGATCGCCCGCCAGCCCCGGAACCCTCGGGTTCCGGGGCTTCTTCTTGTACGCTAAGCAACGCTCCGGGGTCCGCCTCGGGGCGTTTTTCCTTGCCCCCGCCCGCCGGTCCCCCAACTCCAGCGGCTTCCGCCTCCCCGGGCGCGGCCCGGAAGGGATGCCGGAATGCGGCCGCTCCTTGCCAACCGCCGGAGCGCTGCCCGGTCCGGAAAAGGTGGGGAAGGGGTTTTCCGGGCGGCATTGCGGGCCTCGCTCGCGCTTGCCGTCGTGCTACAATCCCCAACCGAAAGGAGCTGCACCATGACCGCAGCTGACTTCACGCCGTGGATCTCTCCCGCGGTACTCGTCGTTCTCTTCGCCTGGCTCCGCATGGACCTTGGCAAGCGCATCGACGAGGTGAATTCGCGGCTTGATCGTGTCGACCGCCGCATTGATGGCGTCGACCAGCGCCTGCAGGGCATCGACGACCGGCTCCGCGCCGTAGAGGTCACTGTCGGCAGGATGTCCGGCAAGCTCGACCTGCTCGAGGGCTACTTCCTGAGACGGAACGACCCGGACGGCGATCCGCCTCTGGCGCCTGCCGCCGAATAGCTGCCCCCTGACCCCGGCCTCCGCGCCGGGGTTTTTCCTTGCCTTCGATCCAGCGCCCCAGGGCTCCGCCCTCCGGGGCGTTTCTTCATGTGCCCATACAGCAGCTCCGTGCGTTGCCGGGCGTCCCGCATGCCGGGCGCTGGCCGGGAAGCGTTCTGTGGCGGCCGGCCGTTGCCCATGAGCCCGGCACCGTGCCGGCCGCGAGGCGGAAAGGTGGGGAAGGGGTCGTTCGGGCGATATCGCGGCCATCCCGGTCGCGACCGCAGCCCGAAAGGATTTTCGGAATGACCGTCCTGCTGGACCCCGCCTTCGACGCGATCGACGATCGCCACGCCGTCGCCGAGCTCGGCCTCGATGCGCTCCCGCTCCGCGACAGCGTCCTGGAGGACAGCCTGCCCCGCTGGGGAGACCAGGCGACCCTGTTCCCCTGGGAGCCCGACATCGCCGGAGACGCCGGCTGAACCCTGTCGCCCCGATGCCCCCCGGCGTCGGGGCGATCGTTCTGTACCGGTTCACCGCCGCGGCCCCCTGGTCCGTGCCGATATGCCTGCCGGCAGTCGCTTCGCTCCGGTAGCGGCATCGAGGGCGGGAATGGCCGGCCCGGAGCCGGGCGGCATCGGACCCGCCGTCCGGTCGCAGGCTCCCTCCCGTCACGTCCGCTGCTGACCGCCCGGTTCCGAACCGGCAGCACAGACGCCGGGCCGCGACCGCCGCGCCGGGCGGGCTTCGCCCTTTCCCCCGTCACGCCGCCCGCTCGAGGCCCGGCTTGAACCCGGCATCGACATCCTCGCTGCGCTCGTCCGGCGCCGGCGCCGGCTGGTGGGCGCTGCGCTTGGTGGAGCGCGCTCCGCGCGCGGGAGATCGGTCGTGGCCTTCGGCATGCCGGGGGCGCTGCGCTGTGACCCCCCGGCAGGCCGAAAGCCGTTGGGGGGGGCAGGGGCAGCCGGAGGCGCGGGGCCGGCCCGGCTATGGCGGAGGCAGGTGGCATGGGCAGGCCGGGAAAAGGTGGGGAAGGGGTCGTTCGGGGCAGGTTCGCGGCCATCCCGGTGCGCGACAGGGATCCGGAAGGAGGATCGGTCATGGCGGTCATGCATGGAGGTATTTCGCTGCAGGAGCTGGCGGCGCGGCTGGCGGCCGAGATCGAGGCGGTCTGCGCCTACTATCTGCCGAACGGCAAACAGGACGGCCCGTTCTGGCAGGTGGGCAGCGTCGCGGGCGAGCCCGGGAGCTCCCTGCGCGTGAACCTGGCGGGCCGGCTGCGCGGGCGCTGGAAGGACTGGGCGAACGGACGGGACCGCGGCGACGCGCTCGACCTGATCCGCGCGGCCCGCGACCTGGCGTCGATCGGCGAGGCCGCGAAGGAGGCCCGGCGCTTCCTGGCGCTGCCCGATGCCGAGCGTCCGGCGCCGGCCGTGTCCGCCGCACCGTGCCGGCCGTTGAACCGCGCGGGCCTGGAGCAGGTGCTGGCCCGTTCGCGCGCCATTCGTGCCGACGACCCGGCCGGGCGCTATCTCGCCTCGCGCGGGCTGGCGGTGGAGGATGCGCGGGACGCCGGCCTGCGGTTCCGGCCCGATGCCTGGGTGCAGGTGGACGGGCAGAAGCGCGAGCTGCCGGCCCTGCTGGCGCCGATCCGGGCGCCGGACGGGACGCTGGAGGGCCTGCAGCGCATCTTCCTCGCCCCGGATGGCGGGAAGGCGCGGATCGCGGACCCGAAGCGCACCAGCGGGCGGCTCGGCTCCGGCGCCGTGTGGTGGCCCGCCGTGTCCGACACGCGGCACGTGGTGCTGACCGAGGGCGTGGAGGACGCGCTCGCGGTCCGCCGGGCCCTGGGCGCGCATGGCCGCCGGCATATCGCCATCGCGGCTGCCGTGTCCGCCGGGCGCATCCCGCAGATCGCCCTGCCGCCCGGCACGGTGCGGGTCACGCTGGCGCAGGACCGGGACCGCGCGGGCGAGGAGGCCTGGGCAGCGCTGATGCGCGTGCATGCCGGCCCGGATGTGCTGGTCGGCCGCCTGGTCGCCAGCGCGAAGGACGCGAATGACGATCTCCTCCGGCTCGGCCCCGGGGGATATCGCCGCATGCTGCTCTGCGGGGGCCTGCCGGCCTGAGCCACGATGCCCGGCGCCTGACGGCGTCGGGCATCTTCCGCGTACCGGTCCGGGGCGCCGGTGACGACCGGAAGTGCATTTATTCGCTGACGTTTTGCTGAAGTCCACCGGCCGGAAGGGCGCCGGCGCAAGCGCCGGGTCGCTTCGCTCCGGGCCGGGAAGGAGAACGGCGTGGAGGCGCGCATTGCCGGCGACGGTCGGTAATCGGCCCGGAAGGGAATGGCGGAGCGCCCGGGGCGATCCCGGCTGTCCTGGCCGGCCGGGAGCCCGGTCGATACGTCCGGAAAAGGTGGGGAAGGGGCTGTTCCGGTCGAATTGCGGCCGCTCCCGGCCGCGATCGCAACACCGGAGACAGTCCATGGCGATCGACTACACCGACCTGCCGTCCGTTCAGACATGCGGCCATGAATGGCGCGTCGAGGAATACGACCGCTATCACGGAGCCGGCCGGCATACGCGCGAGGAGCGCACGTGCCTGGCTTGCCACCTCGTCGAGACCCGCGTCCGCAACAGCTCCGACTACGCCGCCTTGACCGGCGAGGCCTGGTCGGCGTGGGAGGCCTATTGACAGCTTCGGAAACAGCCCTGGCGCCTCCGGCGCCGGGGCTACTTCTCTGTACCGCACCGTTCACGTCCTCCCGGGCCGCCGGGAGACCGGCTCCGCTATCCGGAACCCCGGCAGGGCCTCCGCAGGCTCCGGCCCCGCCAGGAACCCGGAAGACTGCGCCTTGAAGTTCCTCCCGCCGGCGAGAGTGGCGCAAGCGCCAGGTCGCTCCGCTCCCGGGCCGGGAAGGAGGAATGCTGTCGGCCCGCGCTCCGGCTTCGCGATCGAAAGGTGGGGAAGGGGCTGTCGGGTCGAATTGCGGTCACTCCCGGCCGCGATCGCGAAGAGATGGAGACCAACGATGCCGATCCCCGCCAACCGGGCCCTCGTGCCGTTCCGCCCGTTCCTGATCGTCCAGACCGACCGGGAGCGGCGCGTCCGCCCCGTCATCCGCCAGGCCGCCGACCGCCGGTCCTGCGAGGCCGTGCTGAAGGCCCGCCGGCGCACGATCACGCACCGGTTCTTCGACTACGACGTGCGTGTCTTCGAGCACGGCGAGTTCCGCTTCCGGCTGTGTCCCTTCTCCCAGTCAGGTCCCTGGGCGCCCATCGCCGGTTTTCCCGGTTGCCCGCATGACGATGAGTGCTGAACGCTGCCGCCCGGCGCCGAAAGGCGCCGGGCTTTCTTCATGTTGCGGTCGCCGCGACGGTTCGCCCTAAACGCCGGATTGCGCCCCGCGAGGCCTCCGCATTACCTGCCGGGTCCTGCGGTTCCATGCCGGTCCCTTGTCCCGTCCCCCTCGAATCGCATGTCCGCCCCTTGCCTCTGGCGGGCCGATTGGCCTATCGTGATGGAGCCGGATGGGAGTCGAAGAAAAGGAGTGTCACACCTGTGCACTGAAGTGCATTTTTCGGCAGGGTTCTGTTGACGATTTCCATGAGACCCGTGATTGGCCGGCGACAGGGACCGAAGACGCAACGCAGGGGCCCCGACGGAAAGGGCGGAAACACAGAATGCAGGGATTGCGCATAACGATTCGGCGATACCGGCGGAGACTTTCCCTGCGCATTTGCCCTGACACGCAGCTGTCCCGCCCGAATGTGGCGCGAGATGGAACGACGGTCTGCCGCGAGCCTGTTTCGGAGGCGTCATGGTAGCGACGCTCGCAAAAATGGCGGTCCCGACCTACTACATCGAGAGCCAGGCCGCCCATGAGGGTCACGAGGTCAAGGGCCCGGATGCGCGCGAGGGCTACTACACGGGCGGC
>Ga0209020_1001824_pt1 | contig 19286 bp, 19 predicted proteins | sample PinacodermBB_FD_187298 | JGI IMG/M metagenome (GOLD analysis project Ga0209020, IMG submission 187298) | Host-associated microbial community of the marine sponge Aplysina aerophoba from Gulf of Piran - sponge pinacoderm, lysed by bead... | ecosystem: Host-associated > Porifera > Sponge >... | reverse complement strand
GGGCACCACGCGAGGAAGAGCAACGCAGCCGACGGCGAAAAGGACCCGCGGATTCATCAACCTATTTGTGACGCAGGACACTAGCCCTTCCAGGCGCCCCAGGCAAGACTGAGCCAACCCAGGAGAAACGCCAGCCCGCCGATGGGGGTGACGGCGCCCAACCACCGGACGCCGGAGAGACTCAATACGTAGAGGCTTCCCGAGAACACCACCGTGCCGAACACGAAGCACCATCCGGCCGCCGAAAATTCGCCGCGGGGCCATCGGTCCAGGGCCAACGCCACCACCAGCAACGCCAGGGCGTGATAGATCTGGTAGCGGACTCCCACCTCGAAGATGTTGAACATCTCGTCGGTGAGGTGTCCCCGCAGGCCGTGGGCGGCGAACGCTCCCAGCACCACGCCGGCGAAGCCGGACAGGGCTCCCAGCAGGAGAAACAAACGGTCCGCGCTCATGGCCTCGGTAGTCTTCCACAGGGCAAGATGGATTTCAATGAGCGGTCCCCCAGGGCGGATCTGCCCAATCGGCGCGGGGATGGACAATTCACGGCGTGTAGGCTACTGTATGGCGTCATGAAACGGAGCGAATGCGCGCTTCCGGGAAAGGAGGTTCGGTGTATAAGGAGCACACGACATGAGCAAACAGGATAATATTGAGGTTACCGGCACGGTGATGGAGAGCCTTCCCAACGCCATGTTCAAAGTGGAGTTGGACAACAAGCACAATGTTCTCGCGTATACCGCGGGCAAGATGCGGAAATTCTACATCAAGATTCTACCCGGGGACCGGGTTACTCTCGAATTGTCGCCCTACGACCTGAGCCGCGGACGGATCACCTACCGGCATCGAAACTAGTGATGCGTTCCGGCCCGGCATCGCCCCGCCGGGCATTCGGCAAACGCCCCGCGTGCAAGTGCGAAATCGAATCGGCCCGGGATCAAGCCGCGGCCATTCGCGCCATGAGATCCCGCTGTGCGGCCTGAGCGCGCCGCAGGACATCGTGTTCGTCCAGTGAGGCACACTGGCGATCACGCATGAGCACCTCTCCGTCCACCACCACCGTATCCACGTCCGTAGCCTTGGCGCAGTGCACGAGTTGGCTGATCAGGTCGTTCACCGGCTGGAAGTGCGGTTTCCCGGTGTCGATCAGGATCAGGTCCGCGCGCTTGCCCACTTCCAGCGTGCCGCACACGGACCCCAGGCCCAGCGCATGCGCGCCGTCGATGGTGGCCATGCGCAGCACGCTGTAGGGATCGATGATGCCCGCGTCCTGATGCTTGACCTTCTGCAGCAACGAAGCCGCCTTCATGGTCTCGAACAGGTCCTGGCTGTGGTTGCTCGCCGCCCCGTCGGTGCCGAGCCCGACCCGGACCCCGGCCGCGAGCATCTCCACCACCGGCGCGATGCCGTCGCCCAGCATCATGTTGCTCACCGGGTTGTGCGAGACGCAAGTACCGGTCTCGGACAGATGGCTGATCTCATCCGGCGACAGGTGTACGCTGTGCGCGAAGATGGCGTCCTCACCGTGAATGCCAAAGTCCTCCAGGTGCGCCACCACGCCCGGCCGCCCAAGGTCACGGCGAGTGACCTCCACCACCGACGCCGATTCGGCCACGTGGGCACTGATCCCGATGGCGTGGTGGTCGGCGAAACGCCGTATCTCCCGCAACAGGTCGGGGGAGGCATTGATGGGCGGTGTGTTGGGACCGGTCCGAAAGGTGAGCCGTTGAGTCTCCCGGGGTGAACCGTTCCCGGGCTGACGCGCCAGCAACTCCTCGATCCTGGCGAAGGCGGTCTCCGGGGTCTCCTTGGTGCAGTCCGGCACGATTTCCCCGGTGTCCATGATGGTGCGGGCGAAGACACTTCGCAGACCCGACTGGGAAATGGCCTCCACCGCGGCCACCGCGCACTCCGGCCCGGGGTTGAGGAAGTTGTGCTCGCAGACGGTGGTGACGCCCCCCTTGAGGTTCTCCAGGCACCCCAGCAGCGTTCCGGCCAGCGCGTGCTCCGGGTTCAGGGTCTCGGCGACTCCGTAGATCCGCTTCAGCCACGCCAGAAACGGCATATCCTCCCAGACCGCCCTCAGGAGCACCTGGTAGAGATGGGTGTGGGCATTGACCAGGCCGGGCATCAGCACCCTCCCCCGGCCATCGATGAGCGTCCCGTCCTTGGCTTCGGGGGGCTCGCCGGCCTCGACCGCGGTGATGACGCCGTCCGCGGTGCTCACGTAGCCCGATTCGATGACGACCCCGGCACCGGTCATGGGAAGGATCGTGCACCCGGCAATGGTAATCGGTTGCGCGTTCATCGTCCGCTCCAATAACGCAGGGGCGACGTATCCGCCGCCCCTGCCGAGTTTTCAACGGGTTGGTTGAATCGTGACGTCAAGTCTCTCGCGGCCGCCGTTCATGTGCCTCGTTGACCTTCAGCACGCGCCCCTGGAGCTCCGTCCCGTTCAAGGCCTCCATGGCGGCTTGTGCCTCCGCCTCGGAGCCCATCTCGACGAACCCGAAGCCGCGGGAGCGGCCCGAGAAGCGGTCGGTGACGATCCGGGCCGACGCGACCGTTCCATGTTCCGAAAAGAGGTCGTGCAACTCGGCTTCGGTCACAGCGTAGGGTAGTCCGCTCACATATAGTCTGTCACCCATGGGAACTCCTGTTTCGAGGTCTGTGCGGCGACATCGACGTCGACGTTGGCGGCAAAGCCGCGAACGGCAGAGATCTTATCGCCATGCACCGTGCAATGCAAACCTGCCGCGCGCTCCCGGAAAGTCTTCTCACCGATGACTCAACCGTGAGAACGATAGGCGTCCAGCAGAGCATCCCAGTCACCGGGGCGAATCCGGGCACGCTCACGGTCGAGCTTATTGACCGAGCGCAGCAGACGGCGAAGATTCCGCCGGCCCCGGGCCGCCGGGACGTGGCCCGGGTACAGTCGGGCCTTGTCGAAGTCGATGATGTAAACCTCGGGAGCGGGGGTCCCGTGGACGACGAGGATGTTGCGGAGATTGAGGTCGGCATGTTCGACGCCAACCTCATGCATCAACCGCAGCGTCCGCCCAACGCGCCGCAGCAGCACCTGCATCCGCTCGACCGGGATGCCGCCCCGCAACGCCCCCCAGAGCGTGTCCGCGCCCTTCAACTCCCGGGTGACCAGCCAGCCCCGATACCAGGGCCCGACGCCGTGCGCCACCAGCGCGGCGACGATCTCCACCGTCGCAAGTCCCCGCTCCCGGGCCGCCGCCGTAACCGCCAATTCCGCGAACGGCCGGGGGGGGCGGCTGATGAACCAGTCGCGGGTGAGGCCGCGCAGCCACCCTCCGTGCCGATAGGAGCGGACCAGCGCGTCGCCGCCGTCGGCGAGCGCCACGGCGTGGAGCCCGGCCCGACCGAAGTGGCGTGCCGGAACGCGGCCCGCCGGATCCAGGATCCGCGAAGCGAGGCCGACACCATCCACGCCATGGGCCACCATCATCGTCAGTCCGGGTCCCGGAACCACTTTCTCGAATCCCGCGGGAATCGTCTTGCCTGGTCTTTCCGAGGTCATCGTCGAAACCGCCGCCGAGGGGCCCGGCTCGCGTTCCATAAGCAGGATGGACGGCCGCGTCACGCGGGAACGGCCCGGTGCGCGACCTCCACGATGCGATCCAGCAATGCCGCCGGCCTGTCGATGGCCAGATCGATCCGCAAGGCCCAAAGCCTCCCGCTCGAGAAGGGAAAGCGTGCCAGCTTCACGTAGTCCTTTTCCGTAGTCACGATCCTGTCGACCTGGTTCCGGGTCCGGTTGATCTCCCGCCAGTCCCGTTCGGAATAGCGGTGATGATCGGCGAATTCCAGGGTCTCCACGATGTTCGCCTCGTACTCCCGCAGCATCGCGTAGAACCGTTCGGGTTTGGCAACCGCTGAAACGGCCAGGACCCGGGTCCCTGCCAACTCGCCCAGCGGCAATTCCTCCAGGCCGTGTTCCGTACGGTGCAGGATTCCCCGCGGCTCAAGGGAGGCGAAAAAAACTCTCGCGCTGTCGAAACGGCCCTGCAGGATCCCCCGCCACCGGTCGTGAGCGCCCGTCACCATGAGGATATCCGCGCGCCGTAACGCGCGCAGGGATTCCCGGAAGGGGCCCGCGGGCAGCATCGAACCCCTGCAATCGGCTCCCAGAAGGACCAGATCAAGGTCTCTTTCCAGCCGCCGGTGCTGAAAACCGTCGTCCAGCAGGAACAGATGCGTGTCGGGGGACGACCGGATCAACTCCATGCCGGCACGGTAACGATCGACGTCGACGCCGACGGTCTGGCCGTAGAGTGCGCTCAACATCACCGGCTCATCGCCGTAGTCGAGGAGTTCCTCCGCCGACGGGTCGAGCCAGGCCCGGGTGTTCCGGGAACCGAGGGTCGCCGGCCTCGCATCTCCCCGGCCGCCGCCGTAACCACGGCTCAGGATCGCCGCATTGAGGCCGCGGCGTCGCAGGTTTCGCGCCAACCACAGCCCGGTGGGGGTCTTGCCCGTGCCTCCGACCGTCAGGTTGCCGACACTCACCACCGGCAACGGGAGCCTCCGGGTGTTCAGCCAGCGGACGTGGTACAGAAAATTCCGCGTCCCGCTGACAACGCGGAAAACCACGCTCCACGGCAACAGCAGCAGCCATAGCATCCGTCCGGCAATACCCCGGCGGTCCCACGCCGCCATCAACCGACTTCTCCACGCTCCAGTGGCCGTTACCATGGGAGTCCGCTATTCACCCGCCCTGTCCGCGCGTTGTCCCCCCGCCTTGGCCGGGAAGGCGGGCGAGCGGAGAACCCCGCCGGCGGAGGGTTCGTCGCGGAGTTGCCGGCGGACCAGTCCCATGCTTCGCGACACCACCTCCCTGTCGGCATCGGCCCAGGTTCTGGCACGGCGGCCCATGGCGGATGCGCGCTCTCCGTTCGACAGAAGCCTCGCCAACTCCCGGAGTAGATCCTTCCGGTCGCGGACCTCGAGCGCACCGCCCTGCTCCAACAGTTCCCGCGCGCTCTCCGCAATGTTGGAACGATGCGGCCCGACCAGCACCGGCTTGCCCCACTGCGCCGGCTCGATGAGGTTGTGTCCTCCCGCCGGCACCAGGCTGCCGCCCACGACCGCAACGTCGGCGCAGCCGTAGTATCGCGGCAGATCGCCCAGGGTATCCAGCAGCAGGACTCCATAGTCCCCGGACTGGCGGCCGCCCATCCCGCTATGCCTGCGGTAGGGCAACTTCCGCTCCCGGAGCAGCCCCTCGACTTCTCCAAAACGCTGCGGATGCCGCGGCGCGAGAATCAGAAGGAGTCCGGGATGGTGACGGCGCAGCCCGGGGAATACGTCCAGAAGCATCTCCTCCTCGCCCCGGTGGGTACTTCCGGCCACGATCACGGGACCGCCTCCCTGGTCGCGGTGCGGCAACTCGGGGACCGGTCCCGGTTCCGCGGCCGCGTGCTTGAGGGATCCGGTTACGGCCACCTTGAGCGGGTCCACGCCCAGGCCCAGCATGCGGCCGGCATTCTCATGGTCTTGCATGCCGAAACCGGCAACCTCGTCCAGCACCGGCCTGAACAGCTTCCGGAAACGTCCATACAGCCGGGCGCCGCGGGGCGACAGGCGGCCGCTGAGAAGCACGGTGGGAATCCGCAACCGGTGTGCCGCGCGGACGAAGTTGGGCCAGATCTCCGTTTCCAGCAGAATGATCAACTCGGGCCGAAGCCGGCGGAGACTTCGGGAAACGAGCCAGGGGAGGTCCAGCGGCAGATAGGTGACCCCGTCGATATCGGGCAGGGCCTCCGGGACCGTATGGCGCCCGGTCACGGTCACCGTCGACACCAGCAGTTTGCGATGCGGCCATTCCGTCTTTATCCGCCTCACCAGCGCGGCGGCGGATCGCACCTCGCCCACGGAGGCGGCGTGGATCCAGATGGGGCGGGAACCGGCCAGGGCCGCCATCAGCTCCGGCGGATACACCGTGAGACGCTCCCGCAATCCGCCGTAGCGGCTCCGGCCAATAACGTAACCCAAGGGCCACATCAGCAGTCCGAGGAGCAGGCCCGCGTGCCATACCGTGTTGTAGAGGCCGAACACCGGCTCACGACTCCGTCGAGATGCCCGCAGCCTGGAGGCTGTAGAGACGGCTGTACTCTCGTTGCCGGGCCAGCAGTTGGTGATGCGTCCCCTCTTCCACGACCGTCCCCTTGGACAGGACGACGATGCGGTTGGCGTTGGAAATGGTCGACAACCGGTGCGCGATGACCAGGCTCGTGCGGTTTTCCATGAGGTGGTCCAGGGCACCTTGCACCAACCGCTCCGACTCCGAGTCGAGCGCCGAAGTGGCCTCGTCGAGGATCAGGATGGGGGCGTTCTTGAGCACCGCCCGGGCGATGGCGATTCGTTGCCGTTGCCCCCCGGAGAGTTTCAGGCCGAGCTCGCCGATGACGGTATCATATTCGTCGGGCAGTTCCATGATGAACTCGTGGGCGTTGGCCGCCTTGGCGGCCCTGACGATGTCCTCCATGTCCTTGCCCGGATCACCGTAGGAAATATTGTTCCTGACGCTGTCGTTGAAGAGGAAGGTGTGCTGCGTCACGATACCGATCTGGCGGCGGAGGGAATCGAGGCTCAGCTTGCGGAGATCCATGCCGTCCACGGTGATACTGCCGGAATTCACGTCGTAAAATCGCGGCACCAGGGCCGAGAGGGTCGTCTTGCCGGCGCCGCTCATGCCCACGAGCGCGACCATCTCGCCGCGCCGGATCTCCAGGTCGATGCCGGCCAACACGGGGGTCGCCCGGTAGCCGAACTCGACGCCGCGGAACGCGATGCGGTCCGAGAAGGGTGCGGCGGGGACCGCGTCCGGAGCATCCGCAATGTCCAGCGGCGCGTCCAGCACCTCGAAGACCCGTTCTCCTCCCGCGATGCCCTGGTAGAGCTCCGGGAACGTCCGGCTGAGGTGCTTCAACGGCTCATAGGTAAGGAACAGGGCAGTGAGGAAAGCGAAGAACTCGCCGGCGGTGCGGCCGCCTTCGATAACAGCGCTTCCGCCGTACCACACCACCCCGGCGATGCCGAGCCCGGCCAGCCATTCCATCGCCGCGGGCATGATCGCCCGGGCCCGGCTCGCCTTCATGCTGTACCGCAGGATCTCCCGGTTTTCCCGGTTGAACCGGTCCAACTCATACCGCTCCATGCCGAAGGCCTTCACGATGGAGCTCCCCTGAAGGCTTTCCTGCAGGATCGTGGTAAGGGTGCCGGTGCTCGCCTGGCTTCTCCGGGTCGCCCTCCGGACCTGGTTGGTGAGGCGCCGGACGGGCAGAACCGTACCCGGGAAGGCCACGAAGGCGATGGCGGCCAGGAACCAGTCCATGTAGAAGGCCACCGCGGTCAACGCCACCACCGAAGTGCTGTTGCGGGCCAAAGAGGCGACCGCGCTGGTGAGCGCGGTCCGGACCAGCGTGACGTCGCTGGTGACCCTGGAAAGCAGCGTGCCCGTGGGGTGCCGGTGAATGTAGGCGAGAGAGAGCCATTGCAGCTTCTCGCACAGGGCCGAGCGCAGATCGCGGACGATCCGTTGGCCGACGTATTCCATCAAATACACCTGGCCGAAGTTGCCCGCGCCGCGGCAGATGAACAAGATCACCACCGCCACGGTGACGTAGACCAGCATCTCGCGGTCCCGGTTGACGAACACCTGGTCCATCATGTCCCTCACCACGAACGGCAGCATGGCGGAGGTGGCGCTGAACAGCAGCATGCAGACCACGGCGCCGCAGAAATGCGGCCAGACGTAGGGCCTCAGGTATCGCAGCAGGCGCAGGTAGATCTTCATGGCGACGTCCCGGTGCCGGGGTGCGCCAGCAGGGCCATGGCCATGTCCGCCACGCGTCCGGGAGCCCCCGGAGGTCCCAGCCGTTGTCGCACCATCTCGAGTTTCCGGACCACGGCGTTCTGGGTCTCCGGCTGCAGCATGCGCCTGGTTTCGGCAAGGATCCGTTCCGCCGTCACCTCGTCCTGAATCAACTCCGGCACCACCCGTTCGCCGGCGATGATGTTGACCATGCCGATGTGGTCCACCCGCACCAGCAGCCGCCCGAGCCAATAGCTCAACGGCGACAACCGATAGGTGATCACCATGGGCTTTTTCAGCAGCCCCGCCTCCAGGGTCGCCGTACCGGAGGCCACCCATACCAGGTCCGCCGCCGCCAGCATGTTGTACGCATCACCCTCGACAATGCGCACGTCCACGGGCGATGCCGACACGGCCTGCTCCAGGGCGCTCCGGTCGATGGTGCTGGCGCGGATCAGCAGAAACTGCGCATCCCGCTCCCGGGCCAGCACACCGGCGGCTTCGAGCATGGGGCCGATGAGAGAACCGACCTCCTTCTCGCGGCTTCCCGGCATCAGCGCCACCGTGAGTTTCCCGCGATCCAGACCGGTCGCCCGAAGACTCGTCTCCCGGTCCTGGCTGGGGTTCACCACGTCCACGAGGGGGTGTCCCACGAAGGACACCGTAGGCACACCCGACGCCCTGTAGAGGTCCGCCTCGAAGGGGAAAACGACGGCCATGGCATCGACGCTCGCCGCGATCCGGCGGATGCGGTAGCGGCGCCACGCCCATACCTGCGGACTGATATAGTACAGGACGGTGATGCCGTGGCGGCGCGCGATCCGCGCCAGCCGCATATTGAATTCCGGGAAATCGATGAGGATGAGCAACGCCGGCCGCGCGTCCAGCAGCAGGCGGCGCAACAGCCTGTAGGCCAGCCAGATGTGGCGAAGACTCCCGAAGATTTCCGAGAAACCCACTCCGGCCACCTTCGCGCTGTCGTAGACGACCCGCATGCCGGCCTGCCGCAGGTCGGCGCCGCCCATGCCGAAAAACTCCACCGACGGGTCCCGTTGCCGCAGGTTGCGTACCAACTCCGCCCCCCGGGCATCCCCCGAGGCTTCTCCCGCCACCAGCATGACCTCCAGGGGCCGCTGGTCCGCGGAGGAATGAGTGGTGTTGCGGGCCATTACAGCCGTTCGCTGATCGCCGATGCAATCTCGAGCGCGTGCAACCCGTCCTCACCGCTCACCACCGGGCTCTTGCGGGTGGCAACCGCCTCCAGGAAGGATTCGATCTGGTCCTGGAGCGCGTCGCCGTCCCTTGTGGCGATCATCTGTCCTTGAATCCCGGCCCAACCCTGGCTTCGATCCTCCATACGGTAGACCTGTGCCGTCTTGGCGTCGTAGTCCAGGGAAATGTAGGCATCCGACTGGAAGAAGCGAATCTTGCGCTGGCGCTTTATCGACACGCGGCTCGCGGTCACGTTGGCCACGCATCCGTCATCGAAGCGAATACGGGCGTTGGCGATGTCCGGCTTGTCCGTGAGCACGGCGACGCCGGTGGCGTCAATGTCGACGACGGGCGCATGCACGAGGCTGGAGATGACATCGATGTCGTGGATCATCAAGTCCAGCACCACGTCGACGTCGGTGCCCCGGTCCACGAAGGGAGCCAAACGGTGGCATTCGACGAATCGGGGCGCCACGATGACCTTGCTGAGCTCGCGCACGACCGGGTTGAACCGCTCCAGGTGGCCGACCTGGAGGATGCGGGCATGCCGTCGAGCCAAATCCACCAGTTTTTGTCCGTCGGGCACGGTGGACGTGATCGGCTTCTCCACCAGCACGTCGATTCCCGCGGTGAGGAAATCCCGCGCGACCCGGTAGTGTTGCTGCGTCGGCACCGCGATGCTGACGCAGCGGACCTTGTCCAGGAGTTCACGATAGTCGGTCACGGCGGGCACCCCGTAACGCTCACTCGCCTCCCGGGCCCGTCGTCCGTCGATGTCGGCGACGGCCACGAGCCGTGCAGCCGGCGACGCGGCATACTTGGACGCATGAAGGCTCCCGGCATAGCCGACCCCCACCACTCCAACCGCCATCGGTTCCCGCTCTCTCATTCGGCTTCTCGTTCCACCGCGACCACCGCGATTCCCGCCTCGTCCGCCGTGGCAAGCAGCTTTTCCTTGTCCAAAAGGATCGAGCGTCCTTTCTCCACCGCCAGCACGCCTCCCCCCACCTCCTTCAGCACCTCGATGGTCCCGGGGCCAATGGCGGGCACGTCGAAGCGCAAGTCCTGCTGCGGCTTGCTCATCTTCACCACCACCACGGAGCCGTCCACGATCCCGCCGCCTCGGCGGATGGCCGCGTCCGTGCCCTCGATGGCCTCCACAGCCAGAATGACGCCCTCCTTCAACACCAGCGTTTGGCCGATCCCCATTCGGCCCAGCCGTTTGACCATGGGGATACCGAGGCGCACGTCCCGCCACTGTTCCGGGCTGGGCTGGGTCCGCGTGAGCACGCCCGGCTCGGCCGGAATGATGCGTTCCAGAAAAAGCGTCGACTCGAGAACGCGAATCCCCTCGCGTTCGAGCTCGCCGGCCACACCCCGCAGCAACTGGTCATCGTCGCGGCTCCTCGTTCGAGCCAGGAGCGCCAGCCCTCTCGGATCGGGCCGGAAATTGGCGAACAGCCGCACTTTTTGAATTCCGCCGGCCATCACCGCGTTGCGGACCTCGGCCTTGTGAAAGGTGCGGATGATCTTTCCCAGTTGTCCCACGCGAATCCAGGTGACCTGGTCGGCGAACTGTTCGATTTCTTCAGCGGTCTCCCCGCGGTGCGCCACCGCGATGACACGGACCCCGACCTCCCGCGCACTCTGCGCGAATATCAAGGGGAACCGACCGCTGCCGGCAATAAGGCCGACCTTGTCGACGGGCATCGCTTGCGTGTTGTCAGTCAGCGGCAAATACCTCGCTACGAGCCGTCGACCCGGACAGGTCAGTAGACGGACATCTCCATCGCCGACAACTCCGCCTCGGCCACCTGCTTGCCATCCACGGTTGCGCGGGCGGCCAGGCGAAAGTAGTTCTTACGCCGCCTCGAAATCTCCAGTTCGATCCTGAGCTGATCGCCCGGCTCCACCGGCTGTTTGAACTTCGCCCGATCCAGACTGGTCAGGACGAAGACCTTGTCCGGGTCATGATCGCTGCACCCTGCCAGGATGGCGGCCACCTGCGCCATGGCTTCGCAGATCAGTACGCCGGGCATGATGGGCCGATTGGGGAAATGCCCCTGAAAGAAGCTCTCGTTGACGGTTACGTTCTTGATGCCCACGATACGTCGATTGGGCTCCACCTCCACGATTCGGTCCACCAGGAGGAACGGATACCGATGCGGGATCAGCTTGCGTATTTCGTTTACGTCCATCATGTCCTCACGAAACTCCCTTGTCGTCCCGCTGTGTCCGAGTACGGATGCTTCGCTCGATCTTGGACACTCGCCGCCATAACGTGGACAGCTTCGGCAACAGCCGCATCACCCTGAGCCACTCCTGGTGGGGAGCGGCCGTGACCGCACCGGACAGCACGGAGTCGGGTGGAACCGACTGCAACACGGTGCTCCTGGGGCCGATCACCGACCGCTGCCCGATCTCCAGGTGATCCTTGATGCCGACCTGCCCGGCGATGACCACGTCATCGCCCACGACGGTGCTGCCCGCGATCCCCGTCTGGGCAACGATCAGACAACGTTCGCCGATGACCACATTGTGCCCGATCTGCACGAGATTATCGATCTTCGTCCCCGCTCCGATCCGGGTGGTGCCGATGGTGGCCCGGTCCACCGTCGTGTTCGCTCCGATCTCCACGTCGCCGGCAATCTCCACGATGCCGGCCTGGGGCACCTTGAGCCTTTGCGGGCCGTGACCGGCATATCCGAAACCGTCGCTCCCGATCACGACCCCGGCGTGGAGGATGACCCCATCGCCGATGCGGCAACGCTCCGCCACCGTCACGTTGGGATGGAGCACGCAACCCTTGCCGACTTGCGCCCCTGCTTCGACGGCGACCCCGGGCATGAGTACGGTCTTGTCGCCGATCCGGGCGTTGGTGCCCACGTAGCAATGCGGGTACAGGGCCGCGTCCACTCCGATGACGGCAGTGGGATCGACGACGGCCAAGGGACTGACACCGGCCGGATGGGCCGTCGGGGGATTGAACAGCCCATGGATCCGGGCAAACCCGCGGTAGGCGTCGTCGACATGAAGGAAGTTCAGGTTGGACCGGGGCAGCGTCGCGTCGTCCACGATGACCGCGCTGGCCTTGCAGGAAGACAAGTGCCGGCGATGCCGCGAGTGTCCGAGGAAGGTGATGTCTCCCGGACCCGCGTCCTGGATGGGAGCCACCCTTCCGATGGTCACGTCAGGGTCGCCGATCACCCGTCCACCGACCATCTCGGCGAGGTCCGCGAGCGATTTGCCTGGGCTCGTCACCTGTTCTTGTCGACCGGCTTCTTCAGAAAACGCTTGTTGTAGAGCTCGATCACGTCGTCGGTGATGTCGGTCCCCTTGTCGGTATAGAGCAGTTGGCTTCGCTCGAGTATCATCGTGAACTTGCCTGTCTTGCCCACTTCCACAATGATCTTCTGGAGGTCCTTCAGGATCTCGTCGGTGATTTCGCGTTCCTTGAGGGCCAGCTCCTCCCGCACGTCCCGCATCTTGCGTTCGTGGTCGCGCACGCGCAGTTGAAACTGCCGCCGCGCTCTGGCCCGCTCGCTCTCCTTCATCAGGAGGGCCTGCTTCTCCAGGTCCTTGCCCTGTTTCTCGATGGCCTTTTGCTCCTTCGACAGTGCTTCTCGCCTGTCCTTGAGGGCGGCCTGAAACGATTTGCGGGCGTCCTTCCCGCGCTGCGACACGCTGATGGCCCTCTGGAGGTTGACGAAGCCTACCTTGAGGTCCTGACCCCACGCCGGAGCCGCCAGCGCCGTCAGCAGAACAAGCAGAATGACTCGAATCACCATAACCTCCTAGAAAGCCTTCCTCACATCAAAGACCGCCCACTGCTCCGAAGGCGAATCCGAGAACTTCCTTGCGATCTGACGGGTCGGCGTTCAGAGGGAACGCCCAGCTCAATTTGATCGGGCCGATGGGGGATTGCCACTGCATCGCCAGACCCAGTGCCCGCTTGAGATCCTCGAGACGAATGTTCTGGGACGGCCCGAACGCCTGTCCTTGATCCAGAAACATGGAGCCCCTGAAGCCCCATTGGTCCAGGATCGGGAAATGCAGCTCTGTTTTCAAGATGAGCTGCTTGTTGCCCCCGATGGTCTCGGGGTCATCACACCCCGGATCGTCCCTGGGACATTCCCGGGGTCCCAGGGTGCGGTACTCGAACCCGCGCACCGAATTGATGCCGCCGGCGAAGTAGCGCTCGAACAACGGCAGCTCGCGGTCGGTCCATGTCGCGCCGTAGCCGATCCGGCCGCCCAGCATCACCGCGAAATTCTCGCCCCACTCGAAGTTCCTGAAAATGGGATAATACCAGGACAGGGACGCGTCGCTACGCATGAAGCGGTTGTCGCCGCCCAGTCCCGCAAGCTTCACCGACATCACCGAGCGGGTGCCCTGGGTGGGCACGAAAAAGTGATTGCGGGTGTCGTAGGAAAGCCTGGGCGTAATCGCGCTGGTGAGGGATTTGCCGGCTTCTATGCTCGACGGCGCGTCAGCCTCGACATCGGTGATCTTGGAATCGAACAACGTGTAGCCAATGCCCCCGTGGAGATGGTCGAGGATGGAGAAACCCGGCTCCGCTTCGGGCCCCACCACGCCATGGACATCCGCTCGGCGCCCGAAGTAGGGCAGGCGGACGTACCGCAGCGGCGCGCTGATCCGGGTGGCGAAGCCGCTGCGCCGATTGGTCCAGGAAGCGTACTCGGCGGTGGTATGGAAGACATCGAAGCCGAGGTCGGCGCGGCTGTCCAGGACACGGGGTTCCACCAGGCCCAAGACGATATCCTGATCGGTCTTGCTGAGGGTGAGGTTGGCCGACACCCGCCTGCCGGTACCGAACAGGTTCCGCTCTTCGAGGGACGTCCGGAAGGAGAAGGCGCTCGCCGTGCTGTACCCCGCGCCGACGCTGAATGTCCCGGTCGGGGCCTCCTCGACCTTGACCAGAAGGTCGACCTGGTCCTCCTTCTCGGTCTTCTCGGTGGACACGGTAACGTCCTTGAAAAAACCGGTGCGCAACAGGGCGTTCCGGCTTTCCCTGATCTTGGCGGAAGAGAACCGTCCCTTCTCCGCCACCTCCAGTTCGCGGCGAATCACCTTGTCGCGTGTCTTGACGTTCCCCGCGATCTTCACTTGATCGAAGAAAACCGGCGGCCCGCGCTTGATCATGTAGGTGACGTTGACGAGGCGATCCGCGGGATCGAACCGGGTGTCCGGAGAAACATCCGCGAACGCATAGCCACGGTCCGCGTACCGCTGTTGAAGGGCGGTTACATCGTTGAGCAGCCGGCTCCGGCGAAAGACCTGCCCCGAGGTCAGGGTCACGTCGTCCAGCAGCCTGTTGGGGGCGCTGCCGAGGTCCCCGCCGACCCTGACCACGCCGACCCGGTAGCGTTGGCCCTCCTGAATGCGGATGACGACCTCCAACCCTTCATCCCTTGTAAGAATGATCGGTTCGTCGATCTTGTGATCGACGAAACCGTGGTCGTAGTAGAGGGAGGACAGCAGCGTGGTGTCATTGGTGAGGACGTCGGGGTCCAGGCGGCCGCGGCTCGTGAACGGAATGAGCCAAGCCTCCTTCGTGTTCATGTTGTCCTTGAGCTCGTCGTCGGGAAACTCCCGGTTTCCTTCGAAAGTGATCTTCCTGATCAGCAGCGTCTTGCCTTCGACGACGGTCAGGGTCACGGTCGTCTGGTTATTCTCCGCCGGCGTCAGTATATAGTCGACGCGGGTGTTGACATGCCCCGCCTCGCTGTAGAGTCTCAGGACTCTCTGCAGCCCTTCCTGGAGCCGGCCCGCGTCCAGCGCCGTCCGCTGCCTGATACCGAGGGCCGCTTCGATGTCCTCCGTCGAAACCTTGTCGTTGCCCAGAATCTCCACGTCCTTGACGTAGGGCCGTTCCTTGACCGTATAGGTCAGAATACCCTCGGCCGAGAAATCCGCGCTCACGTCGTCGAAGAACCCCATCCGGTAGATGGCCTTGACGTCACGGTCCACCACGGCCTGATCGAAAGGTCCGCCCGTCTGCGCTTGAATGCTCAAGCGGACAGCGTCCTCTTCGACCCTCAGGTTGCCCTGCACGCGGACTTCGTTGACGACGGAGGCGCCGGCCGCCAAACCGTTCCATGCGGCGAGACAACACACGGTGGCGGCGAGCACCGCCGCGATTCTGTTACTAGTGATCCACACTGGCCAATACCCGGAAAAGACTCGGATTTGTCATTGTTCTGCTACCAAGTTCCCGCACCATTGTAAAGCATGAAGAGAGCCGAACCCGGAGGTTCGGTCCTGGCATGGCACCCGGGACACCCTCAGGGCATAACCGGAAAGAGCCGGCCCTCGCGAAGCTCCATTTGCGTGTTCATGCGGGCAGCCAGGTGTCGGTTGTGGGTCGTCACGATCAGGCCCAGGCCGCGTTCCTCGTTGAGTCCGCACAGGAGATCCTCGATCTCGCCCGCGGTCCCGGGATCGAGGTTTCCGGTGGGCTCGTCCGCCAACATGACCCGCGGTTCCAGAATCAGCGAGCGTGCAATCGCCACCCGTTGCTGCTCGCCGCCGGACAGCTCGCCGGGCCGGTGTGTCAACCGTTGCTCGAGACCGACCGTCACCAGCAGCGCGCGTGCGCACTCTCGTGCCTTGGGGCGGTCCCAGCGCGCGACAAGGGCCGGCATCATGACGTTCTCAAGGGCACTGAAGTCCGGCAACAGGTGGTGGAACTGGAAGACGAAGCCGATGGTCCGATTGCGCAGCCGCGAGACTTCGTCGTCATTCCAGAGCGTGACGTCGCGTCCCTCGTAGTGCAGCGTACCCCCGTCGGGTCGTTCCAGGGTCCCGATGATGTACAACAAGGTGCTTTTGCCGACACCCGACTCGCCGATGATGGCGAGCCGTTCACCTTGACCCAGGGACAGGTCAAGGTGCTTCAGCACATCTACCCGCCGGCCACCGCCGGCAAAGGATTTCGCAAGTCCTCTTGCTTCGATCAGGAACGACACGGTCTGCTACTCGTATCGGATGACGTCCACGGGATGCAGTCTGGCCGCCTGCCGCGCGGGATAGATGCTCGCCAGACAGCAGATGGCCAGGGACGCCAACGCCACGAGGGCGAAATACAAGGGCGAGATGCTCACCGGGACGGTGGAGACGGGAAAGACGTCCTCGGGCAACTCGATGAACTGGTAACGCTTCAACAACAGCGCCAGGACATAGCCCAGCACCACCCCGGACAGCGTCCCGATGGCGCCGATCACCCAGCCCTTCAGGAGGAAGATCAGTCGAATGCTGCCGCGGGACGCGCCCATGGAGCGCAGCACGGCGATGTCCTTGCGCTTTTCCATCACCACCATGATCAGGGTCGAGACGATGTTGAATGCCGCGATCAGCACCATCAGCAACAGCACCAGGAAATATACGGTCTTCTCCAGCCGCAACGCCGCGAACAGGTTGGGCCACAGCCGCGTCCAGTCCTCCACCAGGTATCTCTGGCCCACCGTGGCTTGAATCTCCGCGGCGATTCGCGGCGCCTCCCCGACCCGGGGGACGGTGATCTCGATGCTGGTGGCGACCTTTCCGAATCCGAAGAACCCTTGCGCATCGGCGAGGTTCAAAAAGACCAGGCCGCTGTCATACTCGCGCATGCCCGAGTCGAAGATGCCGACGACGGCGAACCGCCGTATCCGTGGCACGATTCCAACCGCGGTGGGGCTGCCGATGGGTGAAACCGCCTGGAGCGCATCGCCCTTGCGGACCCGGAGCTGGCTCGCGAGCCGGTCGCCGATGATGATCCCCGGAAGTTCCAGGTTCCGGCCGTCCACCACGACCGGCGTGCGCGTCTTCAGATCGCCCAGGTGTCCCTGCTGCAGGAATTGTCCAAGGTCCTCGGGGGCACGGTCCGGGTCGATGCCGCGTACCACGGCCCCGGACACCCGGCGCCCGGATGTCAGAATGATCTGGCCGGTGAGCGCCGGCGCCGCCGTGTTCACGTCGTCCCGTTTCTCCAGCCGTCCGGCAAGCTCTTCGTATCCGGTCAGGTAGCTTGCCGGCTTGACCAGCACGACGTGGGCATTGAGGCTGAGCATGCGGTCCCGGAAGACTTCCTCGAATCCGGTCATCACCGAAATGGCGACATTGAGGGTGACCACCGCGATCATGACCCCGAGGATGGCGATCAGGGTGAGCAGCGAGATGAACCGTTCGCTGCGTCGGGCCCGGAGATAGCGCAACCCTACGAACAACTCGTAACGCATGGTCAGGAACGCAGGAGCGGGAACAGGATGACGTCCCGAATCGAGGGCGAGTCGGTCAACAGCATCACCAGCCGATCGATGCCGATGCCCTCCCCGGCGGCCGGAGGCATGGCGTACTCCAGCGCCCGGACATAGTCTTCGTCCACCTCGCTGGCGGTATCGTCTCCAGCGCGCCGGGCGGCGGCCTGCTCCTCGAACCGCCTGCGCTGGTCGTCGGGATCGTTCAACTCGGAAAAGGCGTTGGCCAGTTCCCTTCCGCCGATGAAAAGCTCGAAACGATCGACGAACCGCGGGTCGCCGTTGCTCCGGCGGGCCAGAGGCGAGACCTCCAGGGGATAGCCCACGACGAAAGTCGGCTGGATCAGCCGGGGCTCCACCAAGTGCTCGAAGAGCTCCACCAGGAGCTTGCCGCGGTCCAGTTTGGGATCGAGCTTGAGCTCCAGCTTGTCCGCGACCGCCCGCAAACCCGGCAACGTTTCCAGCTCCGATTCCTCCACCCCGGCGTGCCGGGCCACACCCTCGGTCAGGGAAAGCCGCTGCCACGGCGGCTCCAGGCTCACTTCGTTGTCGCCGCAAGGGATGCGCGGGCCTCCGCAGATCTCTTCCGCGAGCCTCACGAAGAGCTCCTCGGTGAGCCGCATCATGTCCTCGTAGTCAGCGTAAGCCTGATAGAACTCGAGCATGGTGAACTCGGGGTTGTGACGGGTGGAAAGACCCTCGTTGCGGAAGTTCCGGTTCAGTTCGAACACGCGATCGAAGCCGCCCACCAGCAGCCGTTTGAGAAACAGCTCCGGCGCCACCCGCAGGTAGAGGTCCAGGTCCAGGGCGTTGTGGTGGGTCACGAAGGGCTTGGCCGCGGCGCCGCCCGCCAGCGGCTGCATCATCGGGGTCTCGACCTCCAAAAAGCCCCGCTCCTGCAGAAAGCGGCGTACCAGCCCGATGATCCGCGAGCGGTTCCGGAACACCTCACGGACATCGGGATTGACCATCAGGTCCACGTAACGCTGCCGGTAGCGGGTCTCCACGTCCTTCAGGCCGTGCCACTTCTCGGGCAAAGGCCGGATGCACTTGCTCAGCAGCCTGACTTCCCCGGCTTCGATGGTGAGCTCGTTGGTGCGGGTCCGGAACAGACGGCCGCGCACGCCGGCGATGTCGCCCACGTCCAGCGAACGGACCCGTTGGTAGGCGTCCTCTCCCAGTCCGTCCTTGCGCGCGTAGATCTGCAGCCGCCCGGTAGCGTCCTCGATCTCGAAGAAGGCCGCCTTGCCGTGCGGGCGGTGCGCCCGTATGCGGCCCGCCAGCGCGAACTCCTCGGACAACGCTTCCAGTTCCGGCTGGGCGAGGTCTCCGTGGCGATCACGAATGGCCTGGGCCGTATGGCTGGGACGAAAATCGTTGGGATAGACCGGTAAGCCCTGCGCGTCGAGTTTCGCCAGCTTCTGGCGACGCACCGCCATCTGCTCGTTGACTTCGTCCATGGTGTGAAGGCCCTGGGGTCCTGAACCGGACTGGTTGATCACAGCATGCCAAGCTGCAGCTTGGCCGCGTCCGACATGCGACTGGGGTCCCAGGGCGGCTCCCAGACGATCTCCACGTGCACATCCTTGACGCCGTCCACCCCCCTGGCCTTCTCTTCCACTTCCGCGGGCAGCGACTGGGCGGCCGGGCAATTCGGCGCGGTGAGGGTCATGGTGACGTTCACCTGGCCCAAGGGGTCCACATCCACGGCGTAAATCAACCCCATTTCGTGGATGTTTACGGGGACCTCGGGGTCGTAGCATGTTTGCAACGCCTCGATCACCCGCTGTTCGATGTCTTTCTGGTCCGCAACGGTTTCCACGAACTGTCTCCTGCCCCTATTCGGTGCTGACCGCCTTGTCCGCGCCGTCCAGGGCCGCGCGCAACGTGTGCCACGCCAGCGTAGCGCACTTCACCCGCGCGGGATAGTCCCGCACGCCCGCGAAGGCCTCCAGCTTGCCCATGTCGGCGGG
>Ga0209020_1001819_pt1 | contig 19346 bp, 17 predicted proteins | sample PinacodermBB_FD_187298 | JGI IMG/M metagenome (GOLD analysis project Ga0209020, IMG submission 187298) | Host-associated microbial community of the marine sponge Aplysina aerophoba from Gulf of Piran - sponge pinacoderm, lysed by bead... | ecosystem: Host-associated > Porifera > Sponge >... | reverse complement strand
ACTGCGCCGGCCGGACACCCCTCCACTCCCTGCCGTCAATCCAGTCAACAGCATTAGAGTCATAAAGTGAACAGTATTGGGGCTAAGGCGGACTACCGCGTCAACCGCCTTCCGGACGCCGCGGAGCGGAGGCCCCCTGGCTCAGCAGGCCTCGATAGATTTCCTCGTCGCCGATGACGCCGACCAGCCGGCCGTCCTCGACCATCAGCACCGGGCGGCCGGTGCGGTGCCGGATCTCGATGGCGGTCCGCATCCGGAGCTCGGGCGGCGCGGCGCAGATGTCGCCGCCCGAGAGCGCCGCCAGGTCCATCTCGGGCGTGTAGTGCCGGAGCGCGGCGGGGCCGGGCTCGACCGTCGCCTCCGCCGGCTCGCCCTTCGCGCCGAGCGCAAGCCGGTTGCGGCCCGACCAGTCGAGCAGCAGCGCGCCACCCTCGCGCGGAATGTCGGCCACGGGCGTCATCAGCGATCGGCAGCGCAGCACGTTGAGCGCGTCCATATGCGCGATGAACTCCGCCACATAGGCGTTGGCGGGGTTCAGCACGATCTCTTCCGGCTCGCCGAACTGGACGATCCGGCCCGCTTCCATGATCGCGATATGGCGACCCAGCTTCAGCGCCTCGTTGAGGTCGTGGCTGACGAACAGGATTGTCTTGCCGAGCCGGCGCTGCAGGTCCAGCAACTCGTCCTGCAGATGCTCGCGGATCAACGGGTCGAGCGCGGAAAAGGGCTCGTCCATCAGCAGGATGTCGGAGTCCGTCGCGAGCGCGCGGGCGAGGCCGACACGCTGCTGCATCCCGCCGGAAAGCTCATGCACGAAGCGGTCCCGCCAGCGGTCGAGATCGACCAGTTTCAGCTTCTCCTCGACGACGGCGTCGCGCTCGGCCCGGCCCATGCCGCGCAGCTCCAGCCCGAAGCTCACATTCTCCTGCACGGTGCGCCAGGGCAGCAGCGCGAACTGCTGGAACACCATGGCGATGCGCTCCATGCGCATCCGCCGGAGTGTGGCGGCGTCGCAACCGGCGATGTCGAGCGCACCGTCGCCGTCCTGCACCAGCACCAGGCCGCGCGTGACCGGGCAGAGCCCGTTGACGGCGCGCAGCAAGGTCGACTTGCCGGAGCCGGAAAGGCCCATCAGCACGCAGATCTCGCCCGGGCGAACGGCGAGCGACGCCCCGGCGACGCCCACAACAGAGCCCGTCGTGTCCTGGATTTCCTGCCGGTCGGCGCCCCGGTCGAGCAGGTCCAGAGCCGCCCCCGTGTCGCCGCCGAACAGGATGTCCACGTCCTTGAGTTCGATGGCGGGAATGGTTCAGCCCCGATCCCTGCCGCCGCCCCGCTGCTTGCAGATGCGGTCCAGCAGGATGGCGACGATGACGATCGCGAGCCCGGCCTCGAAGCCCTTGGCGATGTTGACCGTATTGAGCGCGCGCAGCACCGGCACGCCGAGGCCGGGCGCGCCTACCATCGCCGCGATGACGACCATGGAGAGGCTGAGCATGATGCACTGGGTGACGCCCGCCATGATGGTCGGCATGGCGTGCGGCAACTCCACTTTCCACAGGAGCTGGCGGCGCGTCGCGCCGAAAGCCTCGCCGGCCTCCACCAGCGGCCGGGGCACGCTGGAAATCCCGAGATGGGTAAGGCGGACGGGAGCCGGGATGGCGAAGATCACGGTTGAGATCAGGCCCGGCACCACACCGAGGCCGAACATGATCATGGTGGGGATCAGATAGACGAAGGTCGGGATGGTCTGCATCAGGTCGAGCACCGGCCGGATGGCGTTGTAGAGCCAGGGCCGGTGCGCCGCCGCGATGCCGACGGGAACGCCGACGGCGATGCAGATCGCGGTCGAGAACAGGATCAGGGTCAGCGTCTGGACCGTCGTTTCCCAGTAGCCGAGATTGATGACCAGCAGCAGCGTCAGGACGACCGCAGCGACCAGCTTCCAGGACCGGTGCAGCCAGAAGGCGAGGCCGGCGATTGCCAGCACCAGGAGGAGCGCCGGCACGGCCAGCGCCAGACCGGCCACACCCTCGATCAGGAATTTCAGGACCTCGGACAGGTAATCGAAGAACCACGCCGCATGATCGAGCAGCAGGTCCACGAAGGACGCGATCCACTTGCCGAGCGGAATCTTATGGTCCGTCAGCCAGTCCAAGGTCTACCCCGCGGCGTTCCCGACCCGCCCGGGCCGGGCGCAGTTACATGCCGAGATGCGTCTTGACGGCCGCCATGCCGTCGCCGCCGTCCATGGTCGTCACGCCGTCGAGCCAGCCGGCCAGCACGTCCGGATTGGCCTTGAGCCACGCCGTCGCTGCCTTGTCGGGCTCCTCGCCCTCGTCGAGGATCGCCGTCATGATCTCGTTTTCCGTGGCCAGCGTAAATTTCAGGTTGGCCAGCAGCTTGCCGACATTGGGGCATTCTGCGGCATAACCCTTCCGGACATTGGTGAACACCTCGGCGCCGCCGAAATTGGGGCCGAACCAGTCATCGCCGCCGGCGAGGTAGGTCAGCTCGAAATTGGCGTTCATCGGGTGCGGCTCCCAGCCGAGGAAGACGATCCACTCCTCCTTGCGGTTCGCGCGCGCGACCTGCGCCAGCATGCCCTGCTCGCTCGACTCGACGACCTCGAAGCCCTTCAGGCCGAAGGCGTCCTTGTCGATCATGCTCTGGATCAGCCGGTTGCCGTCATTGCCGGGCTCGATGCCGTAGATCTTGCCTTCCAGCATGTCGCGGTGCTTGGCGATGTCGCCGAAGCTCTGGATGCCGCCATCGGCCGCCAGCTTGTTGACGGCGAGCGTGTATTTGGCGCCGGCGAGGTTCATGCCCACGGTCTCGACCGACCCGTCCTCGCGGTAGGGCGCGATATCGGCCTCCATCGTCGGCATCCAGTTGCCGAGGAAGACATCGATATCGCCGTTCTTGAGGCTGGTATAGGTGACCGGCACCGAGAGCACGGTCGCGCTCGGCTCGTAGCCGAGGCCCGTGAGGACGACCGAGGTTGCAGCGGTGGTGGAGGTGATGTCCGTCCACCCGACATCCGAGAAGCGGACCGCCTTGCAGGAGTCCGCATCGGCCGCCCAGCCGGCGGAAGACGCCATCAAGGCGGAAATAATTCCGATTGCTGCCAGTCGCATGCGTCCTGTCATCGCCCAGTCCTCCTGTTCCGGTGTCCGCCTGCATCCTTCTGTCTGCAAACCGGGCCATGGTACGGCTACCATGACGGCGCCGCAAGGAAAGAAGCGGCGGGATGCAGCGATGAACGAAGGCCGGATTTTCGACTATGTCGTGGTTGGCGCCGGGTCCGCGGGCTGCGTGCTCGCCAACCGGCTGACAGAGGACGGCAAGGCGACAGTGCTGCTGCTGGAGGCCGGCGGCAACGACCGCAGTATCTTCCTGCAGATGCCCTCCGCGCTGGCCATCGCCATGGGCCGCAGGCGCTATGGCTGGCACTACTGGACCGAGCCCGAGCCGCATCTGGACGGGCGGCGCCTCCACTGCCCGCGCGGCCGGGTGCTCGGCGGTTCGTCCTCCGTCAACGGCATGGCCTATGTGCGCGGCAATCCGCTCGATTTCGAGGGCTGGGCGGAAGGCGGCGCGCCGGGCTGGGCCTATGCCGAGGTACTGCCCTACTACCGCAAGGCGGAGAGCTTCAGCGGCGGCGGCGACGACTGGCGCGGCGACACGGGCCCGCTCAACACCTCGCGCGGCACAATGGCGAACCCGCTTTACGGCGCCTTCGTCGAGGCGGGCGAGCAGGCCGGCTACGTGCGAACTGCGGACATGAACGGCTACCGGCAGGAAGGCTTCGGGCCGATGGACATGACCGTTCACCGGGGCCGGCGCTGGAGCGCCGCCAACGCCTACCTCAGGCCGGCGGCCGGAAGGTCCAACCTCACCGTGGAGACCGGCGCGCTCGCGACCCGCATCCTGCTGGACGGCCGGCGCGCCTCCGGCATCGAATACCGCCGGGGCAATGCCGTCCGCACCGCCCGGGCGCGGCGCGAGATCATCCTTTCCACCGGGCCTGTCAACGGGCCGCAGCTCCTGATGCTCTCCGGCATAGGTCCGGCCGCGCAACTCCGCGAGCACGGCATCGCGGTCGTCCACGACCTGCCCGGGATCGGCGGAAACCTCCAGGACCACCTGGAACTGTACGTGCAGCAGGAATGCACGCAGCCGATCACGCTCCATTCCGCGACCGGCCTGTTGCAGAAGGCCCTGATCGGTGCGCGCTGGGTGCTGTTCAGGTCCGGGCTCGGCGCGACCAACCACTTCGAAGCCGGCGGCTTCATCCGCTCGAGCGCCGGCATCCGCTGGCCCGACATCCAGTACCACTTCCTGCCGCTTGCGGCCTCCTACGACATGAGCGAGCAGGTCCGCTGCCACGGCTACCAGGCCCATGTCGGCCCGATGCGCTCGAAATCGCGCGGCGAGGTCCGGCTCGCATCCGCCGACCCGCTGGAGCCGCCGACGGTGCGGTTCGACTATCTGAGCCATCCCGACGACTGGGCGGAGATGCGCGCCTGCGTCCGCCTCACGCGGGAACTCTTCGCCCAGCCCGCCTTCGACCTCTATCGCGGCCGGGAGCTCGCGCCGGGCGAGACGGTGCGGAGCGACGGGGAGATCGACGCCTTCGTGCGCGAAACCGTCCAGAGCGCCTACCACCCCTGCGGGACGTGCAGGATGGGCACCGACGCCATGGCGGTCGTCGATCCGGAACTGCGTGTTTGCGGCGTGGACGGCCTGCGGGTGGTGGACAGCTCGATCATGCCGTCGATCACGACCGGCAATCTCAACGCGCCGACGATCATGATTGCGGAGAAGGCCGCCGACATCGTCCGCGGGCGGCCGCCCCTGCCGCCCTCCGCCGCTCCCTTCTACACAGCGCCCGACTGGCAAACGGCCCAGCGCTGACCGACCGGCCGGATCCTACGGTCCGGCGTCGATCTCGATGGTGCGCGTGCGGATCTCTGGCTCCGGGCGGGCGAGATCGATATGCAGCAGCCCATTTTCTGTATGCGCCTTCTGCACTTCGATGCCCTCGGCCAGCACGAAGCGGCGCTGGAACTGGCGTGCCGCGATGCCCCGGTGCAGGAAAACCCGCCCGTCCGCCTCCTCGCTCTGGCGGCCGCGCACGATCAACTGGCGGTCCTCGACCGAGATCGTGAGGTCCTGGCGCGAAAAGCCCGCTACCGCCAGCGAAATGCGCAGCCGGTTGCTGTCCGTCTGCTCGATATTGTAGGGCGGATAGCCCTCCGCCGATGCCTTCGAAACGGTATCGAGCATTTGCTCCAGACGGTCGAAACCGAGCAGCAGTGGGCTGTTGAAAACCGGTATTCGCGACATGGCGCTGGCTCCCCTTCCGACCAAGCAGGACGCGCACGAACCGGACCCGAGCATTGCAGCATCCGGCGGCATTGGTATATGGGAGAGGGGAGAGGGAGTGCAAGCACCGCCCATGACCGAAAAGCCCGACACGACCGCTCAGCCAGTCCCGTTCACGCTAGACGGCCGCGAGGTGTCGGCGCTCCCCGGCGAGACGATATGGGAGGCTGCCGCGCGTCTCGGCACGGTGCTTCCCCATCTCTGCTACGCGCCGGAGCCGGGCTACCGCGCCGACGGCAATTGCCGCGCGTGCATGGTCGAGATCGAGGGCGAGCGCGCACTGGCGCCGTCCTGCCTGCGGTACCCCGAGGCGGGCATGACCGTGAACAGCGCGGGCGACCGGCCCGAGCGTGCCCGGCGCATGGTGCTGGAACTGCTGCTGGCCGACCAGCCGGCCGAGGCCCACGACCCTGCCTCGCATTTCGGCCACTGGATCGCGGATGCCGGGCTCGAAGCAGGGCGGCTGCCCGAACGCACGGCGCCGTCGGAGGATGTCAGCCACCCGGCCATGGCGGTCAATCTCGACGCCTGCATCCATTGCAATCTCTGCGTGCGCGCCTGCCGGGAAGTGCAGGTCAACGATGTCATCGGCATGGCCGGGCGCGGCGCGGGGACGAAGATCGTCTTCGATTTCGACGATCCCATGGGCGCTTCGACCTGCGTGGCCTGCGGCGAGTGCGTGCAGGCCTGCCCCACGGGCGCGCTGATGCCGAAGACTGCGCTCGGCGCACCGCCGCCCGACCGGCAGGTGGAGAGTGTGTGCCCCTATTGCGGCGTCGGCTGCCAGATCACCTATTCGATAAGCGGCGACCGGCTGGTTTCGGTCGAGGGACGCGACGGTCCGGCCAATGAACAACGGCTCTGCGTCAAGGGACGCTTCGGGTTCGACTACATCTCTCATCCGGAGCGGCTGACCCGCCCGCTGGTCCGCCGCGACGACGCGCCGAAAGGCCTGAATGTCGATCCCGCCCGGCCCCTGACCCATTTCCGCGAGGCGACCTGGGAAGAGGCGCTGGACAGGGCCGCCGCCGGCCTCGTGGCCGCGAAGCAGGCGCACGGCCCCCGCGCGCTCGCCGGCTTCGGCTCCGCCAAGGGGTCGAACGAGGAGGCCTATCTGTTCCAGAAGCTGGTCCGCACCGGCTTCGGCTCCAACAATGTGGACCACTGCACCCGCCTCTGCCACGCCTCCTCCGTGGCGGCGCTGCTGGAAGGCATCGGCTCGGGCGCGGTCACTGCGACTTTCAACGAGGCGCGGAATGCGAACGCGCTGATCGTCATCGGCGCCAACCCGACCGAGAACCACCCCGTCGCCGCCACCTATTTCAAGCAGGCGGCGAAGCGCGGGGCGGCGCTGATCGTCATGGACCCGCGCGGCCAGGCGCTGAAACGCCATGCGACGCATATGCTGCAATTCCGGCCCGGCCGCGATGTGGCGATGCTGAACGCGATCATGCACACCATCGTCGCCGAGGAGCTCTACGACCGCCAGTATGTCGCCGCGCACACCTCCGATTTCGAGGCGTTGAAGGACCATCTGGCCGCCTACCCGCCCGAGGAAATGGCGCCGCTTTGCGGCATCGACGCCGCGATGCTCAAGGAGGTTGCGCGCGTCTATGCGCGGGCCGACCGCGCGATGATCTTCTGGGGGATGGGCGTCTCCCAGCATGTCCACGGCACCGACAATGCCCGCTGCCTGATCGCGCTTGCGCTGATGTGCGGCCATGTCGGCCGGCCGGGCACCGGCCTGCACCCGCTGCGCGGGCAGAACAATGTGCAGGGCGCGTCCGACGCCGGCCTCATCCCGATGATGTATCCCGACTACAAGCGCGTTGCGGAGCCCGAGGCCCAGGCCCGATTCGAGGCCGCCTGGGGGGTGGAGCTGGATCCGGAGCCGGGCCTGACCGTGGTCGAGATCGTGGATGCGATCCACAAGGGCGGTGTGCGGGCCATGTACATCATGGGCGAGAACCCGGCGATGTCGGACCCGGACGCGACCCATGCCCGCGAGGCGCTGGCGAAGCTCGACCACCTTGTGGTGCAGGACCTGTTCCTGACCGAGACGGCGATGTTCGCCGATGTCGTGCTGCCGGCTTCGGCCTGGCCGGAGAAGGACGGGACCGTCACCAACACCAACCGCCAGGTGCAGCGCGGACGCAAGGCGTTCGATCCCCCGGGCGAGGCGCGGGAGGACTGGCGGATCATCCGGGACATCGCCCGGCGCATGGGCCTCGACTGGAACTACAGCCATCCGCGCGAGGTCTATGCCGAGATGGCCGGCCTGATGCCGTCGCTCGACCATATCGACTGGGAGCGCCTGGAGGCCGAGAGCGCGGTCACCTATCCGTCGGACGGACCGGACCATCCGGGCCATCCGGTCGTGTTCGCCGACCGCTTCCCGACCGGCGACGGCCGGGCGCGGTTCGTGCCGGCCGACATCGTGCCGCCTGCCGAGGAACCCGACGCGGAGTTCCCGATGGTGCTGACCACCGGGCGGCAGTTGGAGCACTGGCACACCGGCGCCATGACGCGGCGCGCGAGCATGCTGGACGCCATCGAGCCCGAAGCCACCGCGAGCCTTGCGCCGGCGGACCTGCGCGCTTTGGGCCTTGTCCCCGGCGACCGGGTGCGCGTGGAGACCCGGCGCGGTGCCATCGAGCTCACCGCGCGCATGGACGGCGCGGTGCCGGCCGGTCTTGTCTTTGCGCCCTTTGCCTATGTCGAGGCGGCGGCCAACGTGCTCACCAATCCGCAGCTCGACCCCTGGGGCAAGATTCCGGAGTTCAAGTTCTGCGCCGCCCGGGTGGTGCCGGCCGGGGAAGGGCCTGCGGCAGAACGCCCGTGATCCGGGGCGGCCCCGCTCTTGCCGGCTGCCTGTTGCTGGCTGTCGCGTCGTTTCCGGGCCTGGCGGCGGGCGCGCGTGTCGTGTCCGTCAACCTGCCGCTGCCCGCAGCCCATCCGGTCGCGGCTTCGGGATGGCGCGCTTTCGTCGAGGCGGCGGAGCAGGACGGGCAGTTCGAATTCCAGCTGTTTGTGGACGGCTCGCTGCTTGGCCAGGAACGCGCGATGCCCGGCCTTGCGCATGGCGATGCGCAGATGGGCTACGCCACCTTCGCGGCCCATCCGGCAGGTCTCCGGCACCGGGTGACGCTCGGCCGCCTGGCGCTGGCCGGTCCCGACCCGGTTGCCGGCGCAGCCGCCATGACTGAATTCGTCATGCTGCATTGCCCGTCATGCCTGGAAGCCCTGGCGAAGCGCGGTGTCGTCTTCCTCGGCAGCCATGCGGCCGGACCCTTCCACCTGCTCTCGCCCGCGCCGCTGGCCCGCGCAGACACCCTGGAGGGCGTGCGCATCGCCAGCCCCGGCCCCCCCTGGAATGCCCTGCTGCGCCGCCTTCACGGCCAGCCGGAGGCCGTCGCCGGGAGCCTGGCGGCCGCGCTTGCGGACGGGCGGATCGATGCCGTTCTCGGCCCCGTCGCGCTGCTCGCCGACGCGCCGCTTGCGCGCCAGGTCCGCGCCGTTACGGCCATGCATCTCGGCGTTTACCGGGTGTCGAGTCCGTTTTCCGCAAATCTAGGCTTCTGGCGGACATTGGCCCCAGAGGAACGGGCCGCTCTGCTGGACGCCGCACCGCTCGGCCTGGCCGCCGCCGCGCTTGCCTACCGGGCCGCGGACGAAAAGGCCCGCAAGGCGATGGCACAGGCCGGCACGGCCTTCAGCCGCGCGCATCCGGCGCTGGTGAAAGCGGCGATCGGGTTTGACGCCGGGGACGGGACGGTGGAACTGCGCTCCGAAGGCGACGGAGCGAACGCCCTGGCGGCCCGCTTCCGCCGGCTGCATGACAAATATGCGAGCCTGTTCGCCGAGGATAAACTGTCGATCAGGTCGGTCGCCGACGTCCTGCAGCGGGAAATATTCGACCGGCTCGACATCGAATTATACGGCCTGGGATTGGTCCGGCCGTGAGGCTCGGCATCGTTTCGGACCTGCATTGCAATATTGCGGGACTCGAAGAGGCCGCCCGGCTCATGGGACCGGTGGACGACCTGCTGTGCCTCGGGGATGCCATCTACGAATACCGGTTCTCCAACGAGGTCGCTGCCTTCCTGCGGGACCGGGGCGTAAAGACCATCCTCGGCAACCACGAAGAGGTGTTCTTCGGCCCCGGCGGCGAGCGCGCGCGGCAGGCGGACTGGATCGACCCGGAGCTGATGGCGTGGCTCGGCAACCAGCCGCGCACAAGGCGGCTCGACTATGGCGGCAAGACCCTGCTGATGGTCCATTCGACCGCTTGGGAGCCTTACGGCGCCTATGTCTATCCGCACAGCCGCGAGTTCCGCCGTTTCGGAGAGGCTGAGACGCACTTCGTGCTCTATGGCCACACGCACATGCAGGTGGCCAAGCGTGTCGGCGAGGTTCTGGTCGTCAATCCGGGCTCGGCCGGCGATGCGCGCGATCACGCCAACGGCCGCCGGCTGAGCTTCGCCGTGCTCGACACCGAAACGGAAGCGGTGGAGTTTACGGACTTCACCGTGTGACGCCCCCTGCCTTGTGCGCCGTCCCCGGCCGCCGCCCCGGCGGTTGTGGGTTCGCCCCGAAACGCGGTCTAATCGGGCAGGTTTGCGCTCCAGCGGGAGGATCCCGGCGAATGCGCCCGACAGCCCGGACCGGACACCGATGACATCGACGATCTCGCTGCCGGTGTGGCTGTTCGTCATCATCGTGGCGCTCGCGGTGTTCGCGGCGGTGGACGAGGTCTTCCTTCCGGGCCTGCGCTGGTATCTGCGCCGGCGCGTCAACCGGGCCATCGCCGAGGTGAACGCCCGGTTCGGCCTGGAATTGCCCACCTTCCAGCTGACCACCCGCCGGGTGCTGATCGACCGCCTGGTCTTCGACCCCGAGGTCATGCGGACCGTCGGAGAGGTCGCCGCGGAGCGTGGCGTGGAGCGCGAGAGCCTGATGGCGGACGTCTCCTCGATCGCCCGCGAGATGGTGCCGGCCTTCAACGCCTACTTCTATTTCAAGCTGGGCTACTGGATCGCCCGCCGGCTGCTGCGCGGCTTCTACCGCGTCCGGCTGGGCTTCGCGCACGAGCGCGCGGCGGCGAAGGCGCCGCCGGACACGGCCGTCGTCTTCTTCATCAACCATCGCAGCAATGTCGACTACCTGCTGGTGACCTACCTCGCCGCCCGCTCGGTCGCGCTGTCCTACGGCGCCGGCGAGTGGGCGCGCATCTGGCCGCTCCGCAGCCTGCTGCGCCTCGCCGGCGTCTATATCCTGCGCCGCGACTCCGGCGACCCCGTCTACCGCAAAGTACTGGAGCGCTATGTGCAGATGGCGACGGAGGCGTGCGTTCCTCACGCGATCTTCGCCGAGGGGAAGCTGTCCCGCGACGGCATGATCCGCCAGCCCAGGCTCGGCATGCTGGGCTACATCACCAAGACCTTCGATCCCGCGGGCGCCTACGATATCGAGTTCATTCCCGTGGCGACCAATTTCGACCGCGTGATGGAGGAGCGCACCCTGGTCGCCAACCCGGACACTGACTTCAAGGGACGCGGGGGCCGGTTCGTGTTCGGCTCCACCCTCGCCTTCTTCGCCCGGATGGTGTGGCGGAAGATCCAGGGACGGTGGCCCGGCTTCGGGATGGCCTGCGCCAATTTCGGCGAGCCGGTCTCGCTGAGGGAATGGTCGCGGGAAAGGGGCGTCGATTTCTCCAGGCTGGACCGGGATGCCCTGTTCGCGGCCGTGGAGGAGCTGGGCGACGAGCTTACGCACCGGATCGTCGATGTCGTGCCGGTGCTGGCCGTGCCGGTCGTCTCTACCGTTTTGCTGGAGGCCGACGGGCCGCTCGACGGCGAAGCGATAAAACGCCGCGCGCTGCAGTGGCTGGATGACGCGCGCGCGCTCGGTGCCCATATCGGCATGAAGGAAGGCGGCGAGGCCGCGAACATCGAAACGGCGGTGCAGTCCTTGCGCAAGCGTCGGCTGATTACAGAAAAGGACGGGGGGTTTGCCCCGGAAGAGCGCCAGCGCCCGCTGCTGGACTATTACGCGGCGTCGATCCGGCAATTGCGCACCCATCTCGAACGGAAGCGGGCCGACGCTGAATAGTCCCGCAAATCGCGGCCTTCCAATGCCGGAATTCATGATCGCATGCCTCCGTTCCCCGCTTGGCGGCCTGTTCGCGCAGCCCTGGTTCGACCGCGCGGCGCTGGCGTTCCTGTCCGGTTGGTTCTTCCCGCTGTCCCGGCTCTGGGCGGCGGCGCGGGCCGCGGAAGGCTCCGTCGAGCGCTATCTCGCCGAGGTCGGCATATCGCCGTCCCCCCGCATGGAGCGCGCGCTGGAATCGCGGCTGGCCCGCTTCGAGCGGGTCCGCGCGCAGGCCCTGCAAAGCGAACGCGCGTGGGAGGACGCCTTTTTCGGCCCTGCCGCCCCGTCCCCGGCCGCGCTCGGGGAGGCGGAGCGGGCGCGGCTGCTCGACCGCCATGCCTACAATGTGCTGCGCCGCAGCTTCGCGCCCTTCGCGGCCTGGGGCCGGGCCGCCCCGTTCCGCTGGCGCATCCCGGAGCCCGCGGAGGTGGAGGCGCTCTATGGCGGCCTCCTCGCCGAGCCCGCACGCGCCTTCGCCGTTCCCGATCCCATGCCGTCTGTGCGGGCCTCGCACGCCTTCCCGGCCGCGCCGGGCAGGCGGGACTACTGGATACGGTTCCCCTCCCCGTCGGCCCGCATGGGCGACGAGGTCATCGCGCGGGTGTACGAACCCGCAGGCGCCGCCGACCCGCCGACCCTGATCTTCGGCCACGGCATCGGCGTCGAATTCGACCATTGGCGCGGCGTGGCGGACGAGACCGAGGGCCTTGTCGCGATGGGGGTGCGGGTGGTGCGCCCGGAAGCGCCCTGGCACGGCCGGCGGGTCCTTCCCGGGCGCTACGGAGGCGAGCAGTTCGTGGCGACGGCGCCCTGCGGCGCCTTCGACCACTTCACCGCCGCCGTGCGCGAATGGGCGGTGCTGATCGACTGGTGCCGGCGGGCGGGCCGGGGGCCGGTCGCCATCGGCGGCAGCAGCCTCGGCGCGATGACGGCGCAGATCGTCTCCGACCGGGCGCGCGGCTGGCCGGAGCGGCTCAGGCCCGATGCGATGTTCCTGGTCACCCATTGCGGGCGCATCGAGGAGGCGATGCAGGGCTCGCTCGCCCGGGCCTGGGGCATTGCCGGCGCCACCATGGCGCATGGCTGGACGCCGGAGCTCGCCGGGCGCTTCATGCCGCTGCTGGACCCGGTGGACGAGACCTCCGTCGCGCCGGAGAACATCGTCAGCGTGCTCGGCGCCTATGACCGGGTGACGCCCTATGGCGGCGCCCGGGCGCTGATCGACCGCTGGGGTGTGCCGGCGGAGAACCGCTTCATCTGGCGCCGGGGCCATTTCAGCGTGCCGCTCACCATGCTGCGCAACCGCGCCCCGCTCACCCGCTTCCGCGAGGTCATGGCAAACCTCGCCTGAGCGGGCCCCGCATTGCGGGCCGGCAGGGCAGGCGCTAAACAGCCAGCGAAACGAACGCCATTGGCAGGAGAGGGAAACGATGGGCGAGTGGATCGAGATCGCGGCGGGAGACGGCTTCGCGATGGGCTGCTACACGGCCGCGCCGGCGGGCGCGCCGAAGGGCGGCATCCTGGTCATCCAGGAGATTTTCGGCGTCAACGCGCATATCCGCGAGGTGGCGGACGGCTATGCGGCCGACGGCTATCTCGCCTGGGCCCCGTCGCTCTACGACCGGGCCGAGCGGCGCTTCGAGTGCGGCTACACGCCGGAGGATATCGCGAAGGCCCGCGACATCATGACCGCCTCGCCCTTCGAAGCGGCGGTCGGGGACATGGCCGCGGCGATCGGGGGGCTGAGGGCTGCGGGCGCAGGCAAGATCGGCTCCGTCGGCTATTGCTGGGGCGGATCCGCCTCCTTCCTGGTTGCCACCCGCATCGGGGTCGATGCCAGCGTCTGCTACTATGGCGGGCAGATCGCGCCCCGCAAGGACGAGCAGGCGAAGAACCCGCTGCTGATGCATTTCGGCGAGCAGGACCACGGCATCCCGATGGAGGATGTGGAGGCGATCCGCGCTGCCCAGCCCCAGGCCGAGGTCCACATCTACCCCGCCGGCCACGGCTTCAACTGCAACCACCGCGGCGACTTCCACCCGGAGTCCGCGAAGCTCGCCCGCGACCGCAGCCTCGCCTTCTTCGCGCAGCATATGGGCTGAACGGGGGCCTTCCCCGGCCCATGAAATCCCCTCTCCCCGCTCGCAGGGAGAGGCAGGGAGAGAGGCGCTGCGGCCGTGCGGCCCGGCGAGGCCCCGCCGGGTCGGAAGAGGAACCCCGATGCCGCATATCGCCATGGTGATTCCCTCGCTTGCGGGCGGCGGGGCGGAGCGGACGGCGCTTCGGGTCGCGGGCGGGCTGGCGGCGCGGGGGCACAGGGTCGATATCGTGCTCTTCCAGCCCCATGTCGCCTATCCGCGCGAGGTACCGGCGGCGGCGCGGCTCATCGTGCTCTCGGGGCGGCGGGCATGGGCCGGTCGCAACCCCTCGGCATTGCCGGCAAACACGCAATGGCGGCCGGAGCGCGCCTCCCTCCTGCAAGGTGCAGGGCTTGCGGCCGGCCTCGTGCGCGACTTCCCGGCCGCCGCGCACATGCTGCTTCGCCGCGCCGCGCTGGGCCGCGCGCTCCGCCTGGCCCGCTATGCGGCGCGCGAGCGGCCCGACATTCTGTTCGCCAACCTCCCCCAGGCGGAGCATGCGGCCTTCTACGCCGCCCGCCTCGCCGGCCCGTGCGCTTTCCCGCCGGTGGTGCCGGTCATTCACAACGTAGTAACGCCTGACGCACGGCACACGCAGCGCCGCCGGCTGCTGTTCCCCTCGGCGGCGCATGTGGTGGCGGTCTCGCAGGGCGTGGCCGAGACTGTCGCCGGGGCTGCCGGGGTGCCGGAGGCGCGGCTGTCGGTCATCTACAACCCGGCCGCGGCGCCGGCGGCGCCCCGGCGCGCGGAGGAGCCGGCGGACCATCCTTGGTTCGCCGACGGCGGCCCGCCCGTGATATTGGGCGCCGGCCGGCTCGCGCGGCAGAAGGACTTCACGACGCTCATCGAAGCCTTCCGGCGCGTGGTGGCGGAGCGCCCCTGCCGGCTGCTCATCCTGGGCGAAGGGCCGATGCGCGCCGAGCTCGAAGGCCGGGTGCGCGCGCTCGGCCTGGAGGCGCATGCGGCGCTGCCGGGCTGGGTGGAGAACCCCTATGCCTACATGGCCCGCGCGGCGCTGTTCGTGCTGTCCTCGCGCCATGAGGGCCTCGGCAATGTGCTGGTCGAAGCGCTAGCCTGTGGCTGCCCGGCGGTCTCGACCGACTGCCCGGCCGGCCCCGCCGAAATCCTGGAGGACACCAGACTGCTCGCGCCGGTCGGCGACCCGGAGGCGCTGGCCGGCGTCATGCTGCGCGCGCTAGCTCACCCAGCGGAAAAGTCGAGGCTCCGCGCGAAGGCGATGCGGTTCTCCGTTGACCGCGCCTTGGATGAATACGAAACTTTGATTGCCGCAATATTCGGCGAACACGGGAAAGACGGGCAAGCATGATCTGCCCCGCCATATCAGTTCTGACGACGACCTGGAATCGCGCTCATGTGCTGCACCGGGTCTATGACAGCTTGACCCGGCAAAAGACACGCGACTTCGAGTGGGTAGTCGTGGACGATGGTTCAATAGACGATACACCCTCGCTGCTCAACCATTGGCAAGAGGAAGCCGATTTCCCGATTATATGGTATAGATATGCTAACAATAGGGGCAGAAACGCAGCACTTAATGCCGGAAGGAGCCTCGTCTCTGGCGATTACACTCTGATCCTTGATAGCGATGACGCATTATTGGAAGATGCATTGGAGGTCGTTTCCTACTGGCGCATACACTCCCGGATCGACTCTATTTCGCAAGTAAGCGGTATGATGTTTCGATGCGTAAATGAGGCTGGCTCTTTGGTCGGCGCAGTAAATAGGGTGGGAACCCGCAAACTGCCCCGGGAACTGATACGTATGACAAGCAAAGATGCACGTTATAGAATGCGGATCAATTTCGATTTTCTTGTTGTCTTGAAGACGTCAGTGTACAGGAAGTATGAATTTGTCGAACTTTCGGACTCGGAACATTGTCCAGAAGTGGTCACGTTCAATTTGATGGCAAACGATTTCGATATGATTTATGTAGACCACCCGGTACGGAGATATTTCACGGGCGACGGCATCAGGCGATTGTCGACTGCCGAAACGAAAGGGCTAAAATGGCCGCGCGGTAACTATTTGCGAGCTCTTGCGGTATTGAATAATGACTTGGCCTATATGCGACATAGTCCGACAGTATTCTTGAATGCAGCGCGGAAGGTGACTAGACTGGGCCTCCATATCGGACGCTTACCCCATAGGCAGTTCGTGGACATCCGGAATAACTGCGGCCGCCTGCTCTGGTTCATCGGCGGGTTGGGAGGCATTGTCGGATATATTCGCGACCGGCTGCGGGGTCACACCGTACAGACTGCCAATCAGAACATAAGCGCTTGGGGGCCAGCCGCTGCACCCAAGCAGGCTGTACTCCAACCAGCGCCAAAACGCTTTGGGGTAAATCGTGACGCAGACAAGGCAGAGAAGGAGCAGCATGATACCAATTTACGTGATTAATCTCCAGGAGGATATCGGACGCTTGGATGCGATGAAAAGCCGTCTAGGGGCGTTGGGGTTATCCTTTCAGCGCTTTCCGGCATATCGCGGTCGGGACGTTCCAGCACGATGGTTGGGCGAATTTGAAAGTCAGTCTTATGGTATAGATGCTTCTTTTCTCAAGGACGGGGAGATTGGCTGCTACGCCAGCCATCTTGGCGTGTTAGAGACTTTCCTTCAAACAGACGCCTCCGCGGCGTTGGTACTGGAGGACGATGTGGAATTACGGATGAATTTTCTTTCTATACTCGACAACTTGCAATATATTCCCAGCGGCTGGGATATCTTGCGCTTGAGCAATCCCGCACTAAACCTGCATATTGTGCTAAGACCGTTGGCCTCTGGGGCGAACTTAGTAAAATATTATAATATACCCATGGTAGCGGCAGGATACTTTATAAGTCGATGCGGGGCGGCGAAGGTCATTGCCGCTAAGTCGCTTCGGTTTCTTCCCTATGATCACGCAATTGGAGAAGGCGCGTATATATGCATGCTCAGAACCTACGGCGTCGACCCTCCTCCAGTCGTTCAAATTAGGGATATTGAGTCCTCCATAGACTCTTTGGATCCACGAACTCAGGGGGGAAAGGGAAAGCATTTTGGATTTATTGGGAAACCGAGACTTTTTTGTCATCCGAGACAGTATTTTCGAAAAGTAATTTATAGAATTCGGGAATTAACGTTTCTGGGATGGCTACGTTGTGAAGTGCTGAAGCGGGTCAATCGATATACTCGTATACAAAAAACTGTTGGTTTTTGGTGCAGGATAAGGTGAAAGTCATAACCTTGCCGACAAATGCGAAAATCTAGTTGGATGAGAAAGACGTTTCAGGGTATGATAAAATGAGAGGCTTTATTGCTGCGCTTGTCGTCGCTTTCACAAGAATGATCACTTGGCCACTCAATCCACGGCGGAGAGTGGATACCAGAATGAGGGTTCGGGAGGGCCTAAAGGAAGTCATCGTAGTCCGATCAGGTGGGGAGCTTATACGATTTGACGGAAGCACCCGATGGGGGTGCTATCATACGTGGAATTTCGACCTGAACGAGCCCGACACAATCGAGTGGATCGATGCCATACCGGACAGAGCTTGCGTTTGGGACATTGGAGCAAATATAGGCGCATTCGCACTCTATGCTGCTCTTCGAAGGCAAGCGCAAGTGTTGGCTTTCGAACCAGCTGGGAGCACCTTCGCATTGCTCAACAGGAATATAGAGTTGAACGGGGTGTCAAACCAAGTGACGGGATATTGCGTCGCCTTTGCGGGGGAGACGAGGCTAGACGTTTTGAACATGGCGGGTACGGGGGCCGGGCTTTCAATGCACGGGTTTGGAACCGAGTGGGACCAGTTTGGAAAGAAGATTGAGACACAGTACCAGCAGGGAGCCATTGGCTATTCGGTCGATGAGTTTGTAGAGCGATTTTCGCCGCGTCTTCCCACTCACATAAAGATCGATGTGGACGGGATAGAGGCAGATATTCTGCGGGGAGGGTTCAAGACATTTTCGAGGCCGACGGTCCGGTCTATGATTGTTGAGGTCCAAGGGGAGCAGAATTCGGTGAGGATTCAGGAGATCTTCGCCTTGATGCGAGAGATGGGATTTACCCCCAGAGACAAGGCAGCTCCTGAATACCGCAATGTGGTCTTTGATAAGTGACCGACAATTGGAACGACGGAAGTGCCGTGCCCGACGATTTAGGAGTCGTTGGATGGTAATTCGGGCGCTACGGGAGCGTGCGCGGCGGTTTCGCAGGAAGGTTCGGAAGGACCTGCTGTTGCGGGGGACCGGTGAGGAGGTGTTTGCTAGGATTTACAGGCGGAATCGTTGGCGCAGCAGGGAGTCGAGAAGCGGCCGGGGATCGGAAATGACCTATACGGAGAATCTCCGACGGGAGCTGCCGAGGTTGCTGAAGGAGTATGAGGTCTTTCGAATGCTCGATGCGCCTTGTGGGGACTTCAACTGGATGCAGAATGTGGTGCCGGGCCTCGGCATTGAATACATCGGGGGGGACATTGTGAAGGCGCTTGTGCTCCGGAATGAACGGGAGTTTGGGGCGGCGGGAATTTCGTTCCACCCTATGGACATCACGAGCGACCCGCTGCCGAATTCGGACCTGATGATAGTGCGGGACTGCCTGTTCCATCTTTCTTATGATGACGTATTCCGGTTCCTCGATAATTTCTGCCGTTCGGACATCGGTTTGTTGCTGACGACAACACATCTGCCGCTAGAAGGCGTAAACAGGGATATCAAAACCGGGGATTACCGGAAAATCTATCTCTTTTCACCTCCGTTCTGTTTTCCGCGCGAACCGCTGCGGCGCATAGAGGACTGGGTACCGCCGCATTCGCCGCGGGAGATGTGTCTGTTCGCGAAAGAGCAGGTCATTGCTGCGCGGCACGCAATGAAGCGCAGTCTCGAACTGTGAGGCGCAGTCGGTCGTCCCGGAGGAGGTTATGGGGTGTTGCTTTGCGCTCTGCAGGCATTCGCCTCGCAAGCCGTTCCAACTCGATGCGGGAACTTGTAGGGAGATTGTGGAGAAAGGTTTGGTCGGCAGCAAGGCATTCAGTGTTGCAGCAAGATGGACAAAACCCACAACAAAGGATTCAACCCCGGTCCGCCAACACTTCCGGGATGAGAGCCTCATATGCGTCCACCGCGCGGTCGGCCGAGAAGCAGGGCGTGCGACCGCGCAAAGGGTCTTTGTCCACAGGCCGGTCGAGCGCCCGGAGCATGACACGCGCCAGCGCTTCGGGTGAAAGCCGTCTGGCGGCGTCACGAACACCAGATCGACCTTGTGCCCCCGCGTCACGAGCCCCTCGGCAAGAACGAGCACGCTTCTCTCCGCGCCGCCGCCGGTCAGGCTGCGCAGCATCAGGCCGATATGGGCCATTTCCAGGTCCGACCTCCGCCGGTAACGAGGGGCCGGTTATACAGCAGGCGGCCCGCAGCGCCGCACCTGTTCGTGTCCGACATCGAGCTCGGAAAGCTCTTCGACCCCGACTACCGACTGGACGCGCGGGCCTGCGCCGAGGCGTGGGCGAAGGGATGATCGGCGGGCGGGCGCCTGGCGCTGAAACAGGGATTTCCGGAAAATTTTCACGAATCGGCCCGCAGGGGCTTGTGTTCTGAATATCTGTGTTAGGATAGGAGCAGGGAGAAGGGCGGCCACCGGAGCCGCCCTTTTCTTTTTCGGGCAGGGAGCGG
>Ga0209020_1001807_pt1 | contig 19470 bp, 20 predicted proteins | sample PinacodermBB_FD_187298 | JGI IMG/M metagenome (GOLD analysis project Ga0209020, IMG submission 187298) | Host-associated microbial community of the marine sponge Aplysina aerophoba from Gulf of Piran - sponge pinacoderm, lysed by bead... | ecosystem: Host-associated > Porifera > Sponge >... | reverse complement strand
GCTCCCCAGGACTGGGTCGCGCTGTCCGTGGACGGCTCCCACATCGACGTGGACCGCCACCTGCCCCTGCGCTGCCACCTCATCAACCTGGGCGGCTGCATCATCACCTACGGGCATGATTTCGGCTGCCGGCTGTTCAGCGAGCCCGCCCTCGCCGTGGATGACGCCGACTTGTACCTCCGCTCTCCGGACGGGACCCGCGGCGAGACCCTGATCGCCGGTCCCCTGCTCGGCGCGCTACGCACCGTGCGGGAGGTGGAACGCCTGGCCGACGCCGTCGAAAGCCTGCCCGACGATCGGCCGGTACTCGCCCTGCTGGACGGCACTCTGGCCTTCTGGGACCTGCAGCGGGGCCAGTATCCTCGCTACGTCGCCGATATGCTCATCGGAGACCGCCTACAGCCCGCCCTGGCCCGCCTGCGGGCGGCGTCCACCGACGGTCGCCCCGTGGCCGTGGCCGCCTACACCTCCAGGCCCCGCACCACCGAGGTGGCCGGCGCCGTCCGCCTCGTGCTCTGCGACCAGGGTGACGCCAACTGCAACCGCTTCTGCACCGCCCGCCGCTCCGACCTGGCGTCCTGCGACGGCGCCGCGGGCTTCGAAGACCGGGAGCTCTTTGAGCTCCTGCTGGAGCCGGGTCACCGCTCGCCCCTCTACCGTTCCAGCCACCTGGCGACCCGCTTCGCCCTGGGCCTGGCCACCGGCCAGGAGTGGAGCCACTTCTACTATCTGGGCGGCGGCTCCGAGATCGCCCGGGTCGAGATCCCCGACTGGCTGGCCGAGGACCCCGAACTGCTGGCCCTCAGCCACGCCATGCTCGTGAAACAGTGCCAGCTGGGCCTGGGCTATCCCGTGGCCATCTCCGAGGCCCACGAGCAGGCCGTCATCACCGGCCACGACCGGGAGGAGTTCCGCCGCCTCACCCTGATGCTCCTGGAGCAACGCGGCCTGCCCACCCCCGAGTCCGCCAAGGCATTCTCCAAGCGAAGACCTTGGGTGTAGCAGCCATCCGCAGCGGCATTGTTGCCGGTCAACCGCACCATGGTTCAGCCTCGAACATCGCGGCCGGCGTGCGGATCCTTCCCGCCTCGCGCAGGAAATCCATGGCCAGCGACACGTCCCGATACACATCGCTCAACGCGCGTTCCACCACGCCAGTATCCACCGGTTCCCAGACGGCTTCGTCCAGGTAACGGCGCCTGTAGGGCCTTGCCCGAAAACTCTTTTTTACCCACAAAGTCCGGCAGCTGCCCGAAAAGTCCACTATTCGGGCAACTTTTCGAGAAAGGAACCAACGGGGCCTTTCTCTTGCGCTCCGAGTGGCCGGACCGATCTCCTCGGTATGTCCAGCTGTAAGTTATGGGGCAGGAGTTAATCCTGTCCCGTTGGATTTATTGGCCCGGGTTTTGCGGTTGCGAAGTTGATTGATCGGTTCCTGGCGTAGTTACCGTCTCTTCATCGTCGTCATCCCAATCGTCGTCTTCAGGGCGTCCGTCGAACCCGCGCGACTGCCAGTAGGCGTCGTTGTTCGGGTTCATTTGGTTCGCGCGGTTGTCGCCGTTTCCGCCTCGCGGCATGATCGTCTCCTTCTGGTTTAGAGGATTGTTGTTGCGCTGATGGCGGGGAACATCGCCAATCTGAGGCCGAATGAGATTTGGCTTGTCCATAGAAGCACCTCCGGGACGCAATCGACGCCGGAGGTGTTATCGCCAATGTCCGGAAGCTGCTGATACTATCGCTTCCGGACTTGGGAGCCTGTCAGTCAAAGCGAACGTTCCGCGCTTGCCCACCGTTCGCGCTGCGCGTTTTGCGTTTTATATTACTCCGAGTTTATCAGCCGCGTGGTGGTCAGGGAAGGCTGCAAGCTGATGGAGGTCCTGATGGTCAACAGGTTAGTTGCAGTCCTGCATTGGGTCCTGTGCGCCGGCTACCTTTGGGGTGAGGGTCATTCGCTGGCCGACCGCTGGGTGTCGGCAGGGTTGTGGGTAGTATTTGCCGTCATCGTCGTTTGGATATTGGCGATGGTGGCGTATTCCGCCAGTTTGTGAGATAGCGCCATCAATCGATGTGATACCAAGTAAGCTAGCCCAATCTCAAACTGAGACACTACCGCCAAAACGGACTGGACCGTGTGGATCGTTTTCGGCGCATGCCAGAGCAATCTTGGCCGTTTCCGACGCATGTAGGGTTAAGGAGTGAACGAATGATAAAATTTCTGCTGTCGCCTTGCGGTAGGTAAAGACGAATGCGTAGAACGTTAGCCAACACGAAATTTTGGATAGCTGCCGGTGTGATTGCCGCGTACGTTACGTTGGCGGCCGCATACCCGGCTACGTGGCAACGTCCTATAGAGGCGATTATATGGTTGCCCAACGGGTCTTGGAGCGTTCTCGCAGGCAAGCACGCTACACCTGGCTGGGTTTTGCTCTTGTTGGAGTGTGTATTTGCGGTGCTAACCTTCTCTCTGATTGCCTGCATTAGGCGCTTACCATTGTCAGGTCCTGCTGCTGTTCGCCCCACTACATGCGAGATGTTTGGCGTGGAATTGCATTGGCGTTGGGTTGGTTCGAAGGTATTCGACACGGTACTGTGGTGCCCTTCATGCCAGATGGAGTTAGAGCCTATCCTAATAACTGATTGAAACTTGTCAGGCCAGTAAAGGCGAACCATCTGGGGCTGTCGTTAGACTGGCGCAATGAGCAAGACGAAAGACCCCAAGCCGCCACGTCCGAAACGGACTGGCCCTGCTGTCAAGACCAATCCCACCACCGGCGGTTTCCAGATCTCCGACGAACTCTGGGAAGCGCTGGAGCCACTGATCCCCGAGCATGTGAACACCCATCGGTTCGGCGGCGGCAGGCCCCGGGTTCCCGACCGCACCTGCGCCAACGGCATCTTCTACGTGCTGCGCACCGGCTGCCAGTGGAAGGCCCTGGACGCCACCGGCATCTGTTCCGGGTCCACGGCGCATCTGCGCTTTCAGCAGTGGGTAGCCGCTGGGGTGTTCCTGGAGCTGTGGCGGGTCGGACTGGAACGCTATGACGAGTTGAAAGGTCTGGACTGGAGTTGGCTGAGCATGGACGGGGCCATGACCAAAGCGCCTCTGGGTGTGGGGAAAAACCGGCGCCAATCCCACCGACCGCGGTAAGCGGGGCGTCAAGCGCAGCCTGTTGACCGAGGCCCAGGGCGTTCCGGTGGGTGTGGCGGTGGACGGAGCCAACCGCCACGACTTGAAGCTGGTGCGGCCGACCCTGGACAGTGTGGTGATAGCGCGTCCTGAGCCCACTCTGGAGCAACCCCAGGGGATGTGCCTGGACAAGAGCCTGCCCCGTACTTGATACGGGGGCTACGACTATGACGAAGTGCGCCGCACTCTGGCAGGAAACCGAGGAGATGGTGGAGCGTCTGACCGAAGGGGCTACGACTATGACGAGGTGCGTCGCACTCTGGAGGAGTTCGGCTTCACCGCCCACATCCGCAGTCGCGGCGAGGAGGCGAAGGCCATCAAGCGGGAGGCTGGGTTCAGGGCGCGCCGCTGGGTGGTGGAACGCACTCACGGCTGGCGGAACCGTTTCCGGCGCATCCTGGTACGCTGGGACAAGTCCCCCGAAAACTACATCGCCTTTCTGCACTTCGCCTGCGCTCTGATCACTTTCAGTGCCGCTGGGTTATTAGGATAGGCTCTATGTCCGTCGAATGAGGATTTCCTGGAAGGGGGCGTCGGGCTGGGATGCCTCAACTAGCATCTTACGGAACTGCGTGCGGTCGGCGATGCGTCCGCTCTCAGCCTCGTCGATGTACTAGCGGGCCACCAGGTAGCCGTTCTTCTCGGCGTAGTCCCTCAGTGCCGGCAGCTGGGCAGCGACGGAGAGGTCCACGTCCTGGCGGTCGCTGGACACTCGGGCTTAAAGGGCCGCCGGGGTGAGGTCTGGTTGCTGATTCATCCCTTTCTCCTACGTCTTCCGGCGATTGCCGCTGTCGCTAATTCGTGCTGGCATCATCTTCTCCAACCGCAACTCCAGCCGAAATGGCCATGGTAACGTGTAACCGTTGTCCGATGGCTCCCAAGGCCGTGTCCAATTGCTCCAACCCCGAGCGATGCTGGACGTCCAGCACCCGATCCACCTGGGGCAGGTGCCATCCCAGCCGCCGGGCCAGCTCCGCCTTGCCAATGCCCTGTTCTCGCATTCCCCGGTAAAGGAGCACCTTCACCGAGGTCAGTGTCGGCAGCACCGCGTAGGTCTGGCCCAGGGAGGGTTGGGGGATATCCTTCCTGTCGTGAACGCGGGCCGCAATCGCCTCTTCCAGCGCATCCACCGCCCGGGCCAGGGCCTCCGCCCGGTCGTCTCCAAAGGTCGTGAGTTCAGGGAAGTCCGGCGAGGTCGCCAGGATAGTTCCGTCGTCGTCGGTCAGAGTAATCGGATAGGCAAGCATCAATCCAACCCCAGATCCTTCTTGATTTTCGCAACGAGGCCCCGCCCTAACTCCTTTCCGCCGCCGTGCATCGGCAACTGGCTGGTGCGGTCACCAAGCCTGACGGTAAGATGTCCGCTGCCTCCCTTATGGGTATGGAAGGTGCAGCCTTGGTGGCGGAGCCAGCGTCGCAGTTCTCGTGCGTTCATTCTCTACTAGGATGCACAACATCAGTGTTGTTGTCAACGGATGTGTTGTCCTAGGGTCGTGCAAACTCGGGCTGGTAGAGCAGTTGAGACGGAAAACGTCACGACGATTTACAGGCATCATCAGCAGATACCACGCGTTCGCAATGTTCTCGAAGAAAGCGAGGCCTTGGGTGTCCGTGACCGGTAGTATAATCGGCCTGCACGGGGAGCGATCGGATGAGTCTTTCCCGCTATCGGGAGGTGCCCCAGACATCGCCGTATGCCCTGCCAACCCGAATGTCAACAGGCCCCAGAATATGCGTGGTGAAAAATGGTCGATTGGGGTTCATCGACCATCGCTCTACTCGTGCGAAATCCAGAATTCGGTACTGATTTGGGCCGTTACATATCTCAGTTAGGATGTTTGCGGCGTTATGCTGCCGACGGCAGAGCGCGGTTTGCCGTGAGCTCTACCCCTGGCACATCAGCGCCCTCAACGCGGCCGTTCTGGGCACCAGAAAAACGCGCTTCCCTACGCGTTGCGCAGTTTAAAGTTTAGCACTTAGTATGTCACCGTTGTGTGTCTATCACGCCGATTATGGTATTCTTTGCGTAACATATCGGCCTGAACTGCGCGTCGGGTCCAGCCGGGCCACCCGCCCCGAGCCCTTCGCCCTGGGCGAGCTGGCCATACACTACGAGGGGCGGCGGGTGACGGTGGCCGGATGCCCGGTCGAGCTGACCGCCACCGAGTTCGACCTGCTGCGGGTGCTCTCGCAGAACGCGGGGCGCGTGGTCGACTGCGATGCCCTGCTGGGCCAGATCTGGAGCAGGCCCCAGGCGGGCGGGGTCAACCGGGTGCGGAACTTCGTCAGGAAGCTCGGCGACGACGCGCAGAACCCGGCTTGGATCTTCAGCGTGCGCGGCGTCGGCTACTGCATGCCCGACCCCCGCGACGCCTGACGGCCGGCGCGGCGGGCTCTCGACCAACGTCAGCGGCTATGACCGAGCGCAGTTGATGTACGAAGCATCGTATGACCACGTACGAAGGTGGACCCGCCCAGGCCCCAGGGGTCATTGCGTGCAGCCGAGGGTGGTCGCCGCCACTATGCTGATGTGGACGTCTGTCCGATCACTGCGTGGGTGCCGCTGCCGGATCTCGCCCGCATTAACCCCTCCATCCCCCGGTCCCATTGCGCTGCCTCCAGCCTCAGCGCTGCACCTGCAGTTGGAGCCGGTGTTCCACTGTGGCACAATGGCCCCGGCGGGCCGGTTTTTGCCCGTGGCACGATGGGCGACCCTACCGCAGATCCGCCGCCGGGAGGACCCCATGCCGGAACCGCGGAAACCCATCGTCACCGAGCTGGCCTTGGCCGACGCCCTGGAACGGCTGGTGAACCTCATCGAGGAACTCCGGGCTGACGCGGACCTCCGTGTTGAAATCACCACCGACGAGACCGATCTGGTGAAAATCCCCTTCTCCGGCACGCCTGACATGGGCTTCGCCATGCGGCGTGAAATCCGCGACGTTCCCGGCGAGGTCATCCGCCGCATCTGGAACGAGAGCCTGCGCGACTACGACATCGCGTAACCTACGGCCTTCGCTCCGGCACGCGGCGCACCGGCTCAGCCGCCAGAGTGTCGCCTGTCGGGCTGGCCAACTGCCGCTCCAGCGCCGTGAACAGGTCGATGAGCTCCGGCGCTTCAAAGGCGCGGTTGCGCCGTCCTACGCTGACCTGCACCAGCACTCCGGCCTCCACCAGCCGGTCCATGGCCTGGTTGGCAGCCTGGAACGAGCGTCCGGTAAGCTCGGCCGCGGTCGCCACGGTGAGCACCGGAGCCGCTGGCAACGCTCCGATCAGTCGCTGCACCGCCGAGTCCCGTCGTGGATTGCCCGCTCGCTGGCGCCAGGTCTCCTGCAGTTGGCGCACTCGTTCCTCAAACCACACCGCATCCGCCACCGCCCGGCGACAGGCCGCAGCAAACAGCGCCGTCCAGCTGTTGATGCCCATATGGGCGGTATCCGACCCTGGCTCACCCACATAGCGATTGGCCGTGAGCCCCGCCACGCATTCGGCCGCCCAGGTGGCCAGCACCAGGGAGACCGGTGGCAGGAATCGCGTCGCGATCCCACGCCGGCGCAGCACCAGGTGGATCAACACCCGTCCGGCCCGCCCATTACCGTCAACGAACGGGTGGATAGTCTCGAACTGAGCGTGGGCAATCGCCGCCTGCGCCAAGGCCGGCAGTGCTTCGTCGTTGCAGAAGGCAACCAGATCATCCAGCAGAACGAGAACATCTTCCGGAGGTGGCGGCACGAACGCCGCCGAGCAGGGGTTGTAATCGCTGCCGCCGATCCAGTTCTGCACCGTGCGGACATGGCCACCGTGTTCCTCCAGGCGAGTTCCCGACAAGAGCCGCCGGTGAACCTCCAATAGCGTGTCCAGGGTAATCGCGCCGTCGGGCTCCACCGCATTAACGCCCCAGACCATGGCATCGATGTTGGCCAACACCTCGGCGGCAGTGACGTCCCTGACCTCCTCGCCCAGATGGCGCGCCGCATCAGCTCGCAGCATCCGTCTTCCGCCCACCACCAGGCCCTCGATGCGGGAGGAAGCCACCGACTCAGCGCGCAACAGCAGACGGGCCAGCCCCTCAGTATCAGCCAGAGCGCCCACCGCTCCGTTGAGTCTGACCAGGTCAGCCTCGGCGTCTGCCACGTCCGCGGCCACGTCGCCGTCGAAGGCGAAGCGGCGATCAGATAGCAGGTCCGGCAGGTAGACCGAATACCGGCATGGCCGGCGATCACGCCGGGTGAGCGCTGTGAAGTCAGGTTCCCAACTGCGTTCATCAAACCTGGCCATGTGCGATCTCCATATTCAAGGATAGCATCAAACCTTGAACATACTGCCGGCCAATTAAAGTTTCGGGCGCAAGCTCGTCGCTAGGCTGGAGATGCTATTTCTGATCCTGTGTGTGCTGAGCGTAACAGCTAACGACGGCGACCAAGCGATTGCGACTTGCTGTCTAAGGGGTGTGGGAGTGGGGAATCAAAAGGGGCCCTGCTCCCACACCCCTCCCCCTCCTCTGTAGAGGTAGGGGTAGGTGAAGCCCATTCTGAGTAGGAATTTGCCCCAAAACGTAACACCTAACCGGGCTAAACGTAACACCTAACCGGGGAAAGCGTAACGGCTAACCGGCCCCTTACGGACAGCGCCGAGCCAACACCGACCTGAACAAGGGCGAGGCTCATCACGCGCTCCGGACCGGACGCCAGCGCGAAATCCGCCACCGCTCCAGCGAGGGCCAGCACTGCCGCATGGCTGGGCTCAACCTGCTCGCTGCCATCATCATTTACTGGAATACCGCCCATTTTGGAGAAGCAGTCAGACGGCGGAAACGCGTCGGGCTGACCGTCGAGCCCGAGCTCCTGGCCCGCATCCTGTTCACCGGCGAATACCAGTGGCCAAAACGCCGATGGCGACCTTAGAGTACGATTCTGCCCACCAAATTGGATAAAATCAAGAACCTTCGAATTGAGGTTCACGCTTGCGGCGTAATCGACCAAAAGCTCCGACCCGCGCGAGGGATGAATAGTCAAGCCCCTGCCATGTCCGCAGGGGCTTGTGGTTTTACCGGACCGTTCCCGGCGGAGCCCAGCAGCCTACGGCCCCGCCCCACCCCCTACCCCGACATCGGGCCGCTCCATGCGGTAGCCCACCCGTGGCTCGGCGAAGATGTACCTGGGGTTGTCGCCGTCCTCACCCAGCTTGCGCCGCAGCCGCATCAGGTGGGTGCGGATCACCTTTGGGGTTCCGGCCTCGGTCTTGCCCCAGACCCGTTGCAGCAGGTGCTGGTGGGTCAGCACCCGTCCGGCGTGGATTGAGAGCTCGCGCAGCAGGTCGTACTCCACGGCCGTGAGGCGCACCGGCTCGCCCGCCACGCTCACCAGCCGCTGCACATAGTCGATGGTCAGATCGCCCCGCACGTAGGGTTCCGAGGGAGCCATCCGGGCCAGACCGGTCCGCCGCCGCAAGGCCGCCTGCACTCTGGCCGCCAGCTCCGTGGGCGAGAAGGGCTTGACGATGTAGTCGTCGGCGCCCATCTCGAAGGCCCGGACAATCACCAGGTCCTGCCCGTAGCCGGACAGGAAGATCACCGGCACGTCGGCGATGCGGAGGATGTCCTGCATCAACTCGATGCCGTCGGTTCCGGGCAGGACCAGGTCCAGCAGGACCAGGCGGGGTTGCTCCCGCTCCATCAGCGAGAGGGCCTCCTCCGGGTCGCCGGTGGCGGTTACCTCGTATCCGGCCTCCGTGAGGGCGTCGCGCACGAAGCGCAGGGCCTGGGCGTCGTCGTCCACCGCCAGGACCCGAACCCGCTGGTGTCCGCTCCGCTCGGAAAGGTCGGGCTGGCTGGCGACCTCCTCGGCCGCCGGCAGGGTGAAGGTGAAAGTGGCTCCCCGGCCCGGGCCGTCGCTCTCGGCCCGGATGCGGCCGCCGTGGGCCTCGACTATTCCCTTGCAGACGGCCAGGCCCAGGCCGGCGCCCACGCCATCCCCCTCATCGCCTTCGGCGCGGAAGAACCGGCGGAAGAGGTAGGGCAGCAGCTCGGAAGACACCCCCACGCCGTCGTCGGACACGGAGACGGCCACGTGGACCCCCTCCAGAGCGGCGCTCACCCGTATGGTGGACGACTCCGGGGAGTGCCGGGCGGCGTTGGCCAGCAGGTTGGTCAGCACCTGCTCGACGCGGCGCCGGTCCGCCAACGCCCGGGGCAACTCCGGCCGCAGGTCGATACTGACGTTGCTCCGGCCCCCGCCGCTCTGGAAGAGGCCCACGGCCCGGTCCACCAGCACGGCCACGTCCGAGGGTTCCGGGGAGACCGACAGGACGCCGGCGTCGATCCGGGCCGCGTCCAGCAGCTCCCCGATCAGGTCCAGTATATGGTCGGCCTGGCCGTCGATGATGCGCAGGAACTGCTGGGTCTCGGCGGCGTCCAGGGTTGACGGGTTGCGCAGCAGGGCGGCGGCGGAGCCCTTGATGGAGGTGAGCGGCGCCCTCAGCTCGTGGCTCACCGTGCCCAGGAACTCGGCCCGCTGCCGCTCGATCTCCTCCAGGGGCGTCAGGTCCTGGAGGGTGACGACCACGGTCTCGATGGCGCCCTCATCGGACAGTATGGGGGTGGCGTTGATCAGGGTGGTGACGCTGCGTCCTTCGGGGACGCTGATCACGATCTCCTCGGCCCGCACCGTCTCGCCGGTGGCCAGGGCGCGGGTCAGGGGAAACTCGCTCAGGGAAATCTCCCGCCCGTCGGCCCGCCGGAAGCTCAGCGCCTCCAGCAACTGCTCCGCCGTCTGGTCCGGCTCCCGCAGGCCGTCCACGATCCGCCGGGCCTCCCGGTTGAGGGACAGCGGCGCTCCCGTTACGGCGTCAAAGACCACCACGCCCACCGGGGAGGTGTTGACCAAGGTTTCGAGGTATTCCCGGCCCCGCTGTTCCTCCCGGTAGCGCAGCGCGTTGGCTATGGCCAAAGCAGCCTGGGCGGCGAACAGCGCCAGGGTCTCCTCGTCGTCCTGGGTGAACTCCCCGCCGTCCCGACTCTCATATTGACCCGCCTTGCCCGCGAGGTAGATGTCGCCGACGCGGCGGCCCAGCAGCCGGATGGGCATTCTCAGGAAGGCCCCCACCGGCCCCAGGGGCGGGCCGATGTCCGGCAGGCCCGCCGCCCTGGCATACGCCGAGAAGTCCGCCACCCGCAGCGGGTCCGGCAGCCCGCCCAGGTAGGCGAAGAACTCCAGACCCCCGGGCAGCTCCAGCACCAAGCGGTGCTCCTCCGGCGTCAGTCCCGAGGTGACGAACTCCCACAGCTGTCCCCGTTCGTCCAGCGCGGTGATGCCGGCCGTCCTGGCCCCGGTCAGCGAGCGGGCCCCGTCCACCACCCCCTGCAGCACGGCGTTGGGTTCCAGGTCCCCGGTGATGCGCAGGCTGGCCTCACTCAGCCGGGAGAGACGCTCCCGCAGGGCCTGGTTCTCCCTGAGCAACTCGTCGGAGTTCATCTCGTTGTCTTATCTCCTCGGGAATGTGAGCCGTCGCCGGATGGAAGGACGGATTGCGGGTTCCACCCGCTGCTCGGGGCGCGTCCGTGCGCAGCCTGGCGGATGTTACCGTACCGTTACCACAGCCATGTTACCAAATAGTTATCATTAGGTCATCAACTGTGATGATAGAATGCGGACAATTCACTACGCTCGTGAACGGTCAGTTCCGCTGATGGAAATCCGAACCCACGACTAGGCGCTCATGAACTGCTCAATCAGGCAATCACGAACCGCCAGTCCTAAACCCTCTCCAACCTATCCAGGGCCCTTGGAGGTGCATAGATGCCATTCAACCTGATGCCCGGAGAAACCGTCATCCACCAGGTCGGCGGCAGCCACAAAGGGACCACCTACAGTTTCAACGTCACCAACCGCCGCCTCTCAATCGAGGAAACCCGGTGGGGCAGCGGCAATACGACCATCCTGCCCCTGGACAGGATCGACTCCATTCAAGAAACCCGGGTCAGCTCCATCCGCCTGCTCGTGATCGCCGCGATCCTCACCCTCGCAAGCCTCGCCGCGATCAACTTCGCCGGTCCTCTCGCTCTGCTCGGAGTCATCCCGGCGCTCATCTGCGCCTTCTTCTGGTGGCTCTCCCTCAAGCAAGCCCTGGTATTCGCCACCGCCAGCGCGCAGGTATCCCTCGTACTCCGAGGACACAGCGGCGGCCAAGAGATCCTTGAAATCGTCGAAGCGGCCCGCCAGAACGCGATCCGCGAGGTCAACCTGCCCGCACCCGACCCGGCTACTCCACCTTAGATCACATCACAGGACTAAAAATTGATCTCTGATCACCACATCGAGCATCCCGATCCTGCTGCAATTTACCCACCGACCGCGCGGCCCTCGCGGCAGGCGAATCCGCTGACGGTTGGCCCGATTACTGATGTGATGGGACCCATAGAAAGCTCCGCTAGTGGTCCGAGGCTGAGGCTGGGTGCCGTTCGCTCGTGCGGGACGACATTGAAAAAGTTCAACTTGTCTGGGAGTGCATTTGAGCCCACCTTTGGAATGGGATGAAACCGAACTGGCCCGACGCCGCGCCGCCGGTGGCGCGGCTATCCGACGACGGTGCCTGACGGCCGGTTGGCTCGGCGCCACAGCCGGCGCGTTCGCCTTCGTGCCCGGCCTTGGCATCCTCCTGGGTCTGCTGTCCTGGCGGATCGTCGAGATACCGTCTATCCAGAGGCACCAAGAGCGGCTTTGCCGCGAGCTGGTCGACCTTTGTCTGCCGCACGCGGACACCGAAGAGGCGGAACGCGTTATCGGATTGTTGGCGGACCGGAGAGACCCTAACCGGATCAGCACTGTCGAGTGTGCGGCGGAATGGATGGGCGCCGCCGTCATGACCCGCATGCGCGACCTGGAAAGTGGGATGCTGCGAAGGGCGGGGGAACTTCTGGACAAGATACTGTTGCCCTTTGGGGTCGGCGCAATAGTGGGGTTCGTCTTCGACTACTACGAGATGCGGCGGCTCGAGCGATGGGCAGGGTACAGACTTGAAGTGCTGGCCGGCGTCCCGTCCAATCTTGTAGAACCTTACACCGACTTCAGCGGCTGGATCGGCTGCGGCTGCGGGGCGGTTTTGGTTGCCGCTCTGGTCGGGATCGCCGTAGCAGTAATGATGCTCGTCAACGGGATTCGCTCATTGTCTCTGCCGTTCATCGGCTGTTTCAGAGAATTGGCAGAACAACGCCCCCAACACCCATGCTAGGCCCAGTCAGACGGGGGCTGCCTGGACCCCCAACGTCCTACCGGAGGTTTCCCATGCGCACCCGATTGCTTACCCTGTCCGTAATCCCGGCCCTCTTGGTCGTCGCCGGCATTCTCGTGTTCCTTCTTCCCCGTCAGGTGGAGGCCGAGCACTGCGAGGCCTCCCGCATCACCGATCTCTACGCGGACGGCTACCTGGCGGGAATCAAGGACCCAGCCTACGTGGTGCTGGAATGGTCCCTTGACATCAACCCGTGGCCCAAGGACCTGTACGTGGAGGAAGCCGTCTACTACATCCACCGACGGCCGGCGGATAGCAACACCTTGGAGTTCGTGGACATCGTGAACGACAGGACACACTGGGAAGGCGCGCCCCGCCCCGGCCGGTGGGTCTACCACGTGGGCCTCTTCTCCCTCCGCACGGACGGGGTCATCGAGGAGTGCGACGGCGTCGGGGCGGAGATTACGGTGGATCTCCCCACCGAAGCCGAGCTAACGCCGGAACTGCTGGGAGAGCTCTGTGGGTGGTCCGAAGCCGTCCGGCTGGAGGCCGTTCGCCCGGATGACGGTTCGCTGATGCTCAAGTGGGAGGACGACCTGGACTACTTCTACGAGAGCGTAGAGGACGACCTCAGGGACCCGCAGTGGGATGCAGCCACCTTCAGGGCCGACACGGTCGTCTATCGTGTCCAGCGTTCCGGGACGGCCCGGGACAACACGCCGCTGGGCTGGACGACCTTGGCCGAGACGACGGAGCGCACGTGGACCGGTCCCGCGGAACCCGGGCACTGGACCTACCGCGTCGGAACGATTCGCATGACGAAAGGGAGCGTTGCGGTGGACTGCGAGCCGTGGTACGCCGGAGTACACATGCGCATCCAGACCGCGGAGGAAGCCGCCGAGCAGGCACGGCAGTCGGCGATCCTGCAGGCGGAGGCGACCCGCTGTGCTACCGCAACCCTGACCAGCAGTTTGCAGGGCGAGCCCCGCCAGATTGTAACCAACGTGGTTGCGCAGCGGATCGCCGAGACCCTTGCCGCTAGGGAGGACGAGAATAACCCCGACGAGGCGTTCTACGCCTTGGTCACCCTGACCGTTCTCCTCTGCGCGGAAGAAGGTCCACCGATGGGTTACGGCCTCAATGCGGGTCCGTCGTGGAGCACGCTCGTCCTGCTCGACCTCGCCGACTTCGACTGGTAGGCCCCGCAATTGATGCCCAACTGCGAAGGCGCGTGTGACCGTGGCGGCGGCGCATCCGGGAAGCCCGAAATCCCGACCTGCGATCCGGCCCAGGCGCCGCTCTATCCATTGGGCTACGGAGGCGCCACCCCATCTGGGCCCGACCGCTCGAAGCGAGTCAGTCCCTGAGCCAGGGTAGAGCGAATGGACCACTACGTCTTCTTTGGCGCTGTCCTGTTCGTCGTCTGGGGCTGGCAATTGGCGCTCACCGTCGCTCTCGCCACCGCGATCGGAGTCGTTTGCGGATTCTCGCTCCCCGGCCTCCGAATGCAATGGACCGCTCCCTTCGGGTTTCTCGTGGGCCTCTCCGTCGACGTAGTCGGTCTGTGGCTCCTGATCTTTGCTCTCCCTGGCCTTGCTGCGGACTGGATGATCTACGCCTTTCCGCTGGCCGGCGTTGTGGCCGTGCTGGCAGCCTGCACGGCGTGGAGCCGCAGGAGAGTCGGATGAGGTCAGGAAACAGGTGGATCGGCCAACGCCGTCGAGCATCATACACCACATCACACGAATAAGAACTAAATAAATACGCTAGGAATAGAGATGGTGGAGGTAGCATCATCGCAAAGACTGACATCGGCAGCGATGTGCCCGGTTTGTGCCGGGGGATTTACTATGACTAATGGAATAGGAAACTGGAAGTGGCCGCGCTGGCGGCGGGCGCCGGCGCTGGCGATCATCCTGCTGCTGGCGTTGTGCGCAATTGCAGGAACCGATAGCGCTCCGGCGACAGCGCAGGGCGCCCCGCCGGCTGCCAACGTCCGGGCAGCCGATGGCCCCAATCCTGGCGAGGTCGTCGTCACCTGGGATGCTGTGCCGGAGGCGACGTACTATCGCATCGGCTACGTCAACATGGTTGCCGACTATCCGATTGCCAAAGCCCGGGGCGACTGGCAGGAAGCCTTCATCTACGTGGACATCCTCAACCGGGGGCAAAGTTCCTACACGATACCCCGCCTGGAACCGGGCGTGCGCCACGCTTTCTCGGTGCTGACCAACAGCTCCCGCTACGGCGAACCCACCTGGCCTGTCAATCCCAGGTGGCAGTTTCTGACGGTGGCCGGACAGTCGCCGGAGCCGCCAGGGCCCACAGCGCCGGGCGCGCCGGCCGGCCCCACCGGGCTCACCGCCGTTCCCGGCCCCGATGCCGGGCAAGTCTCGCTGAGCTGGACGCCGGTGGCTGACGCCGCGCTGCGCCTGGTGTGGTCGGCGCGACCCGACGGCACGGGCAGCCGGTGGCATGACGCCGACGCCGGTTCTGCCGTCATCAGTGGACTGGAAGCCGGCCTGGAATACTCTTTCGTCGTCATCGCGGGCTATGCCTCGTCGGATGGGGAAATCTCCCGCTGGTCGGGGTTCAGCAACCGGGTACGAGCGATTGCGCAAGCCGCGCCGGCTCCGGAGGCCGCCGCCAGCGCCATCGCCGCCGGCGGCAAGCACACCTGTATGCTGCAAACCGACGGCGCGGTAGTCTGCTGGGGCGCCAACGGCGACGCCGACAAGGGCCAGGCCGCCCCACCGCCCGGTGTAACCCTCACCGCCATCACTGCCGGTTACGAGCACACCTGCGGCATCACCGACGACGGCGCGGCAGGGTGCTGGGGCGACAACAGCAGCGGCCAGTCTCACGCGCCGGCGGGCCAGTTCACCGCCATCGGTGCCGGCCACGCCCACACTTGCGCCCTGCGGGAGAACGGATCGGCGCAATGCTGGGGCAGCAACGAATACGGGCAGCGGAACGCTCCGGCCGGCGTGTCCTTTACTGCGATAACCGCCGGCGGCGAGCACAGCTGCGGTCTGCGCGCCGACGGAAGGGTCCAGTGTTGGGGCGACAATTACTATCGCCAGTCCGCGCCGCCCAACGCACGGTTCTACGCGGTCAGCGCGGGGACGTGGCACACCTGCGGCATCAAGCGGGACAGCAGCATCGCCTGCTGGGGCGCAAACCCCGACGGGCAGGCACCGGCAGAGGTGGAGGGTTCTTACCAATCGGTCAGCGCGGGCGGCAAGCATACTTGCGCTGCCGCTGCTGACGGGGAATCCCATTGCTGGGGCGATGGCAATAGCCGGATATATGGCGCCTCATTCCTGTCGCTCAGCGCTGGCGAGGGACATACCTGCGGGTTGCTGACGGACCGGAAGGTAGTATGCCGGGGCGACAACCGCTACGGGCAAGGCAGCCCGCCGTCGTCAGATACCTACACTTCCGTCGGCGCCAGCAGCTGGTACGCCGGGTACACTTGTGGGGTCCGGACCGACGGCCGAGTTGTTTGCTGGGGCGCCAGCCAATTTTTTGATCGACTCATGCCACCAGAAGGTTCGTTCCAATCGGTCAGCGCGGGATACGAGCATACTTGCGGAGTGCGGACGGATGGGCGGGTGGTTTGTTGGGGCTACAACGAATACGGCCAAGCATTCCCACCACGCGGTGCCTTCCAATCGGTCAGCGCGGGATACGAGCATACTTGCGGAGTGCGGACGGATGGGCGGGTGGTTTGTTGGGGTAACAATATTGATGGGCAAACCACGCCGCCAGAAGGTTCGTTCCAGATCGTCAGCGCCGGGGATCGTCACACCTGTGGGGTGCGGACGGATGGGCGGGTGGTTTGTTGGGGTTACAATATTGATGGGCAAACCACGCCGCCGGATGGAACATTCCAGATGGTCAATGCCGGGGGCATTCACACCTGTGGGGTGCGTACGGATGGGCGGGTGGTTTGTTGGGGTTACAATGGAGATGGCCAAGCTACGCCGCCGGATGGAACATTCCAGTCGGTCAGCGCGACAGACAGGCACACTTGCGGAGTGCGGACGGATGGGCGGGTGGTTTGTTGGGGTTACAATAGTGATGGGCAAACCACGCCGCCGGATGGAACATTCCAGATGGTCAGCGCCGGGGGTAATCACACCTGTGGGGTGCGCACGGATGGGCGTGTAATTTGTTGGGGATACAACTGGAGCGGGCAGGCCGCGCCGCCGTAGGGGGTAGTACAATTCACTATATGAACGCTGGCTTTGATCTATACCAATTTAATCAAGATGGAGTGCGGCTATGTCCATTATACACTTGTTTGCCGATACGAATTTGTTCCTCCACTACAAAGTACTCGACGAAATCGACTGGTCGGTTTACGGCGGTTTCGACCAAATTGAAATTATCGTGTGCCGAACTGTGCAACGAGAAATCGACCGCCTTAAGGATGGCCGCGATGGTCGGCGGACCCAGAGAGCCCGCAAGGCGGCAAGCAAGTTTCTCGAAATAGCCCAACATGGCCCTCAAGAACAGAAGCCAATCAACCCTCGTGTCACATTGAGGCTGTACGACGCAACTCACCCCAAGCAAGACTTGGCGGGCAACTTGGATTACAATCAGAATGACGATCAAATCATCGGATATTTGGCACAATTCAGGGCCGATCAACCTGAGGCCGACGTACGCTTGCTTACTGGTGATTCAGGGCCGATTCTGACGGCGGACAATCTGGGAATCCCTTATGCTATGCCGGATGATGACTGGCGTTTGCCGCCTGAACCGGATGACCGAGATCGGAAAATACTAGAGTTGACCCAGCAAGTCGAAGAGTTGGAGGCTCAAGAACCTCGGTTTCAAATTCTGTGTGACCATCAGGGGAACGATGGCTCTGGTCATGCCAAAGTGACCTACAACGTCTTCCGCCCTTTGGAACCAGCGGAGCAAAACCAGTTGCTGAGCGAATTGCAAGTCCAGCATCCCCCGACCGTCGCCGTACGTGCTGGAGTATCAGCTAGTGCGATTATGCAGTACAAAGAGATAGACTATCCACAATGGATAGCCAAATGCCGGGAGGTCATGACCGATTTACACTCCGATATCCAACAGGATCACTTCCCGGAAATTACTTTCGAGATAGAAAACGTCGGCACCAGACCAGCTACGAACGCTCGGATAGACATCCAAGTCAAGGGCCACTTCGGAATCACCCGGCCGTTGGCGGATTTGAAAGCGCAACCGCTATACCGACGCAAGTTGCCGGCTCAGCCCAAACCTGTGGGATATGGAGGGTCGTCATTAGCGAACCGGATGCCCGATCTACGCGGTCCGCTCTGGTCTGGACTCAACTCAATGCCACCTCGGCACGACAGAGAAGCTCTCTATTTTCACGATAACCCAAAAGACGACGCCCCAGTAAAGTACATCAGTTTGATTTGCGACCTATGGCGTCATGCCATCGGGCACGTAGCGCTCACGGTGCGTGTAGTGCCTTCCGTAACCGAGACTGAAGTCACTGGCGAAATCGTATGCACCGTCCACGCGGATAACCTCACGAAGCCGGCCACTTTCAAACTTGTCGCAACACTATGCCCTGAGCACCAGTCGGCCTTGCCACTCGCGCGAGAATGGTTCACCTCGAGACGCAGCCGTAACGAATCAGAGAATTGAGCATCCCCGCTGTGGTTTGGCGTGGATGGCGCTGGTTTCAGAAGACCCTTTGTCTAGGTCGCAGATTGGACGGTTAAAACTGGCTCGGGCGCGATATTGGGCTTCGCCGGCGGCGCGAGCCTAGCCCGGAGGAACGGCGCGCCGGCCGTCTGACCAGCCGGGCAATTGCGGGCCGGAACGCAAGCTGCCGCTACGGTATCACCTCCAGCGCGCCGCCGCCGTTAAGCCGATAGACGTAAAACTGCCGGTCAATTGTGAAAACCTGCCGTAAGTTCAGGCTCTCCGCCGCTGCCACCAAGGAGGCGTCGGCCAGGTCCATGGGTGTGTCCTGATACTGCTCCATCAGGGCGGCCATACGGGCGGTTTCCGCCGGCGTTAGCTGGTGGAGGACGAGCTCTTCCCTGAAATACATACTCCAGAGGGCAGCCTGGTAACGGTAGCCGCCTTCGCGTTCCAGCAGGTACATTGCTTCCGTAAAGCAAGGCCAGGTTGTAAGCAGCGGCGGCGTTGCCACAACACGGTACGTCGTGTCGCAGACGCGATGATGCGGGTCGTCATCGTCGATCAGAGCGACCAGCGGCCCGGTGTCGCTCAACGTCATTGCTGATTTTGTTCCTTTTCACGCAGGTACTTGGCAAACTCCGCCTGCTGACGGCGGTATTGTTTCACCAAGCCGTCAGCGAACTTTTCGCTGCTATCTACTGACATGCTGGCACCACCGGGCACATGTTCGCTGCTGCTCACAGCGCCGACAACGGTATCAAGCGCCATAAAATCGGCTATCGTTTCTGGTCGCTTCTTCTTTTCGCCTTCGGCACCCTTGCCGTCTGGCGTTGGTCCCTTTGGTTGGTTATTTTTCTCGGCGCTCATCTCATTTGACTCCCGAGCGTGTCATCGTTCCGGCCGGTGGCATCATCAAGGCTAGTCGGCTCCCCGGTCAGTGTCAAGGAACCATACCCGCGGAGCGCCTGTGCTAGAATCGCGGCGGAGGGTGACGGCTGTGGAAACCTACCTTATGGTTTTGATAGCGATAGTGGCGACCGGCGGCGTGATTCTGCTGTTGGGCGGCATTGGGCTGCTGTTCTGGGCGCTGTGGATGCGCTGGTATGTTGAGCCGGGCCGCCAGGCAGCGCAATTCCCGGCCGCGCCCGCTTGGACCGTCTGCTTTGCCAACGGATTCCGCCCACTGCGGCCCGTCGGGGAAGGAAGGCTGCTGTCCTAGGCAGGTGATATCGCACTGGCCGGCGATAAGGGACGCGCCGGTGTCGGGAGTTATCCGAGCCGCTACCTCGCGCCAGTAGCTCCCGGCTCACCCGATCCAGTTGCCGGACGTGGCCCCACCGGAAACTCCTCAGGAAGGTTCCCAAGGTGGATGGCGCCTTGACCACGCAGCCCAGCGC
>Ga0209020_1001806_pt1 | contig 19483 bp, 16 predicted proteins | sample PinacodermBB_FD_187298 | JGI IMG/M metagenome (GOLD analysis project Ga0209020, IMG submission 187298) | Host-associated microbial community of the marine sponge Aplysina aerophoba from Gulf of Piran - sponge pinacoderm, lysed by bead... | ecosystem: Host-associated > Porifera > Sponge >... | reverse complement strand
CCTGATCACCGCCGACGACGTGGAAGGCGTCATCCTGGCGACGCCGCACAGCATCCACGGCGATCAGATCCGCGAGGTGGCGGCCGCCGGGAAGGCTGTCCTGGTCGACAAGCCGTTCACGTTGAGCACCACCGATGGGCGGAGCGCCGTGGCTGCCGCGGCGGACGCCGGCACCGTGCTGATGGTGGGCCACCAGCGGCGGCGCCTGGCCGCGGTCCGTCGCATCCGGGCGCTGGTCGACGAGGGAACGCTGGGTACACCGCTGCTGGCCACGTCGGTCTTCGCTGTGGGCCGCGGTTTCCCGGCCACCTGGCGTTCCTCCCGGGACGAGAGCCCGCTGGGCGGCATGACCGGGCTGGGTGTCCACATGATCGACACCTTCCACTACCTCGTCGGACCCATCCGGAGGGTGAGTGCCTTCAGCAACGGAGTCCTTGCCGGTGAACCCCTCGACCACGCCACCGGGCTGCTGTTCGAGTTCACCTCCGGCGCCGTCGGGAACCTGGTGACCTCCCACTACACCCCGGTCACCGAGGAGTTGTGCATCTTCGGTTCTGTAGCTTCGGCGTCCAGCCACAACGAGGGGTCCCGCCTGTTCACCCAGCAGCGGGGCGAGATGGATCGCAACGAGGTGCCGCTGGAGGAGATCGACGCCCTCGCCGAGCAGCTCGCCGAGTTCGCGGGAGCCGTAAGGGGAACGAGCGTCCCCGAGACCGACGGCGAGGTGGGCCTGGCGGTGATCGCCGTGCTCGAAGCCGCCGTGGCGTCGGTCGAACGCGGCGAGGCGGTCGCCGTGGCCGAGTTCGCGGGCGACTAGCAGGAGCGGCGGGCGCGGGCGGCTGCGTCGCCGAAGCGAGGGGGGCGAGCATGGACTCCACACCGGCGATTCCCGCCGGCAGTGCCGAGGTCACACCGGGCTGGGTGCGGCAGGCGTTCGCTGCGGGAGGGCGTGCCGATATCCCTACTGTGGAGGACGTCGACGTGGAGCAGGTGGGTGTGGGGATCGGCCACGTGGGGGAGTCGCTGCGCTGCCGCCTGACCTACGCCGGCGACGCCCCCGCCGCCCCGGCGACCGTCGTCGTGAAGCTGCACTCCTCGCATCCCGAGACCGACAAGCTGGCCCGGCGGGTGCGGCTCTACAGGCGGGAGTGCGCCTTCTACCAACTCCTGTCGCATCACGCCCCAATCCGCTCGCCGATCCTCTACTACGGCGACTACGAACGCCGCAGCAACAGGCTTGTGCTCGTGCTCGAGGACCTCGGTGGGATGGGTCGGGTCGACGAGATCGAGGGCGCCAACTCGGAGCAGGCGATGAGCGTCGTCCGGGCGATCGCCCGGTTCCACGCCTACTCGTGGAACAAGACCGGCACCGCGCCGTACATCGACATCTTCGACTCGCTGGATCCGAAGTGGCGGCCGCCGGTGCAACTCATCTACCTGGCGTCGCTGCGGCGCACCTTCGAGGTGTTCGGCGACCACTTCTCCCAGCACATGCAGCGCATCACCGAGACGCTCGGCTGGAGGGCCGCTGACTACATGGGCGACCTCGCCACCGGCCCGCGGGCCTTCGGCCACGGCGACTACCGGTTGGACAACATGTTCTTCGGCCCCGGGCCCGACGATCTGGCCGTGATCGACTGGCAGGTCTGCGGCGGCAACAACCCCCTCGGCGATGTGGCCTACTTCCTCGGCGGCAGCCTGCCGGTCGAGGTGCGGCGGAGCATCGAGCGGGGCGCCATCGCCGAGTACCACGACAACCTCCGTCGTGAGGGCGTCGAGGGGATCGGCCTCGAGGACTGCTGGCGGCTCTACCGCCAGAACATGTTCGTCCGGATGCTCGTCATCGTCATCAGCGCCGGGGGTCTCGACATCTCGAACGAGCGCAGCGTCCGCCTCCTGGGGCTCGGCCTGGACCGGACGCTGGCGGCCCTCGAGGATCTCGAAGCCGAAGAGTTCCTCCCGGACCGCCGGCGGCTATTCGGTCCGTCGTGGGCGTTCTCGACGGCCTCCCGGTGCGCCTACGGGGCGTCGAAGCGGCTGCGCAAATCCTGAGCACCTGCGCCGGTTCTGCCTCCGGGGGCGCTGATCACAGGCAGTAGTGTCCGCGCAGCGGTCGGCAGGGAGGAGAGCGCGTGGTTCGCCGTTTGGGCGGTCTGGTGGTTGTCGTGATCATCGCGAGCGTCGTGGCCGCGGCGCCGGTGGCGGGTCAGGACGCCGGCGCGCCGGCGACGACTGCGCTCGCCGTGGACGCCTCCCCGGACGAGCCGGATGACGCGGACGGGGCCCACAAGCCGGCGATCGACGAGCTCTTCGCGGAGGGACTCTTCGACGGCACGCTCTGCGGTGACGGCAGGTTCTGCCCGGACGAGCCGGTGAAGCGCTCGACGGTGGCGGTGTGGCTCGTACGCGCCCTCGGCGACGACCCTGGCGCCGTGAGCGCCTCCCGATTTGCCGACGTGGACGCCGGGACGTGGTGGGCGCGTTTCGTCGAACGCCTCGCAGCGTTGGAGGTGGCCACCGGCTGCGAGGGGGATCCGCTCCGTTACTGCCCCGACTCTGCGGTGACGCGCGGCGAGGTGGCGACGCTGCTGGTGCGCGCCTTCGACATCGAGGCAGCCCCCTCGGTGGGCTACTCCGATATTGCGGGCTACGCCCACGAGGCCGACATCGACGCGTTGGCGACCGCCCGGATCGCCGCCGGCTGCGAGACCGCCCCGCTGCGCTTCTGCCCCGGCGACGAGGTGACGCGAGGGGAGTTGGCCACCCTCCTGGCGCGCGCCCTCGGTCTCGTTCCCTTGGCCGTGGAGTTCAGTTGGTCGTTGCCGTCGCACTGCTACCGCCATCCGCGGTACGACCCGCACGCCGCTCCCGAAGCGGGCTGTCCGGTGTGGTGGAGCCATCTCCTGGACCTGGCGCCCTCGCCCGAGGGGATCACCGTCGCCGAGATGCAGGCCCGCCTGGCGGCGGCACTGCCCAACTATGCGCCGAAGCCCAGCGACCGGTTGCACCGGCTCTCCGGTTCTGCGCGCGAGGTCATCGCGGCCACGTTGGTCAGGCTGGCGGGGGAGGATCCCCCAACGTTGGCCAGGGTCCGCACCATCTCCGCAGACCCCGACCTATGCCGCGGCTACCGCGCCTGCGCTGTGCGCTACGGCATCAACTTCACATGGGCGCGCGGAGTGGAGGGGTGGATGTGGACCGTCAACACCGTCGTCCATGAGTGGATGCACCTTCGTGACTACGGCACTGCCCCGGGTACCGGCAACTCCCTGTTGTGGTGCGACCGGATGGTTGAGCGCCTCAGCTTGGCGGAGTCCACGGGCCGGCTCGTGACGCACATGGCGCTGCTGGAGGCCGCCGGCCCGGCACATCATGCTCCCGTTGTGTCGGGCCCGGGATGTGCCGGCGCGCTGATCGCCCGCTTCGCCCCCGAGATCCGCAGCCACGACCGGCCCCGCAAGATCCTGGAATTGTCGGCGAACGCCCAGACCCAGGCCTGGATGCGCCGCGGCTTCGCCTCGCCCGAGGCCCGCTGGTGGGCGGCGGAAGCCGCCGCCGGATATCCCACCGAGACGCGGCCGCTCGAGCAGCCCTTGCCGCAGGGCCCGCTGCCCGAGCCGCCCGGCGAGCCATCGGAGTCCGACGAGCCGGACGACTGCAACGACGGGATTCACGACCACCCCTACCGCGAGGGTGTCAGGCACTATCACCGCGGCGGGCTCGACCCTCACGCCCATGACCGGTGGCACGTACTCGTCGACGGTGTGGCCGTCCCCGCCGGCCTCGCCCGCTCGGAGGGCGGCTACTGCGAGTACCCCGACGGGAAGCGCGCCATCAACGGCAACACCCTCGGCACCAGCGCCGGCGAAGTCATCTCGTCCGTGTCCTACCGGACGTATGCACCCGACGGGAAGTGGTACTACGCCGAGAGCCCCAACTGCGTCGACATCGCCACCCCCGGCCATCCCAGACACGATCCCTCCGTCGGAGGCGGCTCAGCGGCCCGCCAACGGGTGTGCGACGACGAGACCGAGCACGTCTGGTTCAACTGCGAGTCGTCCACTTCGCCGACCCGTTGCCCCGACGAGGACGGGTTCGCCGACGGCGAGTACGAAGGCGACTGGGTGGCGTGCGGCGAACGCCACTCCCACGGCCACTACCAGGAGATCTGCCGGGCGACCACCGGCGAGCCGCTTTCCTGAACCGAACCGATCAGCCCGCGCCCGCGGCCCGCAAGCCGGCGGGCGAGCACCCCGGGGCTAGCCGGCGGGGTGCTCAGCCGGTGGTTGCGGGGATCTCGACGGTTGCGATGAGGCCGTTGAGGAGCAGGCGGAGGGTGGCCTGGTGGTGGTCGGCGGGCCGCCCTGCCTCGACGGCTTCAGCGGTGAGGGGGAACTTGTCGTGGCGGTCGTTGATCTCAACGTCGGTCTCGGTGTTGAGCGCTGCGCCGATGCAGTAGTCGTCGATGGCGAACAGGAAGCGCGCCGAGTCCTCGGGGGACAGTCCTGCGCCTCGCAGGCGTTCGTGCATCCGCTCGTAGTAGGTGAGCGAGGGGTCGGTTCGGGCCGGCCTCGTCGCGAGGACCACGATCATGTTGGGGTGGCGTTGCACCGCCTCGAGGAAGGCGAGCGTGCCCCGGTACACCGCCTCGGTCCAGTCGGGATGGTCGAGGACGGTGAGGTCCACTCCTGCGAGGACCCGCGCGTTCAGCAACTCGAGCAGTTCGTCGCGGCTGTGCACGTGGTTGTATAGCGACGCCTGGCCGACGCCGAGCCGCTTGGCGATCGCGCGCGTCGTCAGGGCGTCGATCCCGCTCTCGTCGACGATGGCCATGGCGGCGTCGACGATCATCTCCCTCGACAGCAGCGGTTCGGAGGGGCGGCCCACGGCGCAATGCTACGGGCCGCGACGGCGCCCCACCGGCACAGGAGTGCGGGCGCCCACCAGTGGCGCGTTCGGGCGCAGGCCTGCCCATCGCTTGAATAACGATCAGTGATCGTTTATTGTGGGCGGTGATGCCTGGGGGACTTGAGGTTCGGAACGTCTCCAAGACGTTCGCGGCGCCGGAGGGACACACCGTGCGCGCCCTCGACGATGTGTCACTCGAGGTGGCTGACAACGAGTTCGTGGTTCTCCTCGGCCCGTCGGGTTGTGGGAAGACGACGCTGCTGCGAACCATCGCCGGCTTGGAGAACGCCGACTCCGGCGAGATCCGTCTGGGCGGCGAGCGGCTCGACACGATCCCGCCGTTTCGCCGCGCGGTCAACACGGTGTTCCAGAGCTACGCGCTGTTCCCGTTCCTCACCGTGGAGCGGAACATCGCGTTCGGCCTGGAGATGGAGAAGCGCCCCAAGGCCGAGATCCGCCGGCGGGTCGCCGAGATGCTCGAACTCGTCGAACTCTCGGGCTACGCCAAGCGGACCCCGTCGCAGCTCTCGGGAGGTCAGCAGCAGCGGGTGGCGCTGGCCCGAGCGCTCGCCAAGCGGCCGCGCCTGCTGTTGCTCGACGAGCCGCTCGGCGCCCTGGATCTGAAGCTCCGGCGACAGATGCAGGCCGAACTCAAGCGGATCCAGCGCACGACCGGCATCGCCTTCGTCTTCGTGACCCACGACCAGGAGGAGGCTCTGGCGCTGGGTGACCGGATTGCGGTCCTCAACGCCGGTCGCATCGTCCAGATCGGCACCCCGCGTGAGATCTACGAGGAGCCGGCGACGCGGTTCGTGGCCGACTTCATCGGCGAGACCAACCTCCTCGCCGTCGACTACGACGGCCAGTCCACGCTCACCGTCGCCGGCCAGTGGAAGCTCGACGTCGCCGAGGTGGGTGGGGCACGAGACGTTGTCGAATCGCACGCCGAGGATGCCGCGCTGGCGGTGCGTCCCGAGCGTGTGACGTTGGATCCCGAGGGCGAACTCCGCGGCACGGTGATCGCCTCGGGCTACGTCGGCGCGGACGTCCATCTGAGTATCGACCTCGGCGGGGGATCGATCCTCAACGCGCGGGTCGACGCGCAGGATCGACTGCCGGAGGTCGGCGCGGAGGTCGGCGTCAAGGTCGATGCCCGGCACACGAGGTTGCTGGCTTCGTGAGGGTGCGCAACCGCTGGCTGGCGGCGCCCGCGCTGGGCTTCATCGCGCTGATGGTCGGCGGGCCGCTGGTGGTGATCGCCTGGTACTCGCTGCGCACCCGGGGCCCGGGCGGCGTCGGCGTCGGCGACGGCCTCACCGACGACGCCTACGAGCGCCTGGTCGTGGCGGAGGACTTCAGCGGCAACACCATCTTCGACGCCACCTACCTGCAGATCATGTGGTCGTCGGTGTTCCTCGCCGCCCTGACGATGCTCATCGCCCTGGCAGTCGGGTTCCCGACGGCGGTGTGGATCGCCAACCGGGCGCGCCGGCTGCAGCCTCTGCTGATACTCGCGGTCACGATCCCGTTCTGGACCAGCATGTTGGTGCGCACCTACGCCTGGATCGTCGTGCTGCGCGAGACGGGCCCACTGGCATCGGCGCTGAGAGCGGTCGGGATCGACGCTCCGCAGATGCTGAACACACGGGGCGCAACCCTCGTCGGGATGGTCTACACGTTCCTGCCGTTCATGATCCTGCCGATCTACGCGGCCGCCGAACGGTTCGACCACCGGATCGCCGAGGCCGGGCTGGATCTCGGGGCGCGACCGCGCACCGTGCTGCGGCGCATCGTCTGGCCCTCGGTCCGCTCGGGTGTGGTGGCCGGCTGCCTGCTGGTCTTCATCCCCGCCATCGGCGCCTTCCTGCAGCCCGAGTTGCTGGGCGGCGGGCGCTCCTTGATGGTGGCGAACCTCATCCAGCAACAGTTCGGCGCGTCGAGGAACTGGCCGTTGGGCTCGGCGCTGGCGATCCTGCTGCTCGTCCTGGTGGCGGCCGTCCTGGTCGCTGCCCGCCGTGCCGCCCGCGGTGCCAAGGTCGTGGTCTCGTGACCGCGCTGGCACGCACGCGGCGGCGCCCGGACGACGCAGGTGAATGCACCGCGACCGCAAGGTTCGACAGCCGCCGCTATCGGGGCCTCGGGGGCGCGGCCCGTCTGGCGTTCGTCTTCCTGTATGCACCCCTCGCCGTGGTGATCGTCTACTCGTTCAACAGCGGGTCGATCGTCTCACGCTGGGAGAGCTTCAGCTTCTCCTGGTACAGGGAGGTCCTCGACCGCAACGACGTCCGGGAGGCGGTGTGGACGTCGCTCCGTGTAGCCGTGGCGGCCTCAGCCGGAGGCACCGCTCTGGCGATCCTCGCCGCTCTGGGGATCGTGGCGATGCTCCGGCGCGGCTCTTCGCTGGCGGTCGGTTTCCTGTCGATGCCGCTGCTCGTCCCCGAGATCGTCACCGCCGTGGGGACGCTGTCGTTCTTCGTCCTCATCGGCCTCGACCGCGGCATGGCCACGCTGATCCTGGCGCACACCGCGTTCTGTGTTCCGTTCGCGCTGCTGCCCATCAGGGCACGGCTCGCCGAGCTCGACCCGGCGGTGTTCGAGGCGGCCAGTGACCTCGGCGCCTCAGGCGTGCGGCTGTTCCGCCGGGTGACTCTCCCGCTGCTGGTTCCCGGCATCGTCTCGGGTGCGCTGCTGGCGTTCATCATCAGCCTCGATGACTACTTGATCTCGGCATTCGTCGCCGGACCGCAGTCCACGACACTGCCCATCTTCCTCTTCGGTCTCATCCGGAGGGGAGCAAGTCCGCTGATCAATGCGGTTAGCACTCTGCTGTTGCTGGTGACAGTCGCAGTCCTGAGTGCCTCGTACCTCACAGGGAAATGGAGGAACCAGAATGAGTGGACCAAGTAGAGCGCAGAGGGGGACCGCCGTCAGGCGCAGAGGGGGACGCCGGCCGGCGGGCCGGCTGGTCCTCCTGGGGCTGGCGGTGTTGGCCATGGTCGGCGCGGCGTGCAGCTCCGACGACGGCACCGAGGCGGCGCCCCAGCCGCCACCACCGGCCCCCACCACCGCGGCACCCGCCCCCGAGCCCACCCCGCCGCCGACCGACCCGGCCCCGGCGCCCACTCCCACCGAATCCCCCGCCGAGACCGATGCCGGCGCCGAGCAGATCGGCGGGGAACTGAATCTCTACAACTGGACGGACTACATCTCCGAGGATCTCCTCGCCCGTTTCAGCGAGGAGACCGGCATCGCCGTCAACTTGAGCAACTACGACTCGAACGAGACGATGCTCGCCACGCTCGCCGCAGGTGCGACGGGCTACGACGTGATCGTCCCGTCGGACTACATCATCCCGCAGCTCATCGACCAGGACCTGATCCAGCCGATCGACGCGTTCGCCCTGGAGAACGCCGCCAACATCGATCCGGCGTTCCTCGATCCGTACTTCGACGTGGGCCGGGTCTATACGGCGCCGTACCTCTACGGGACCACGGGCCTGGCCGTGGACACCTCCCAGGTGCCCGAGCCGCCGACGTCGTGGGCGGAGTTCTTCGCCGTCCCGGAGGGCTCCGGCGGTTCCATCGGCATGATGAACGACCAGATCGAGGTGATCCACGCCGTGCTGCGGGCCGTCGGGGCGCAGCCGTGCTCCACCGACCCGGCCGACTACGCCGCCGCCGAGGAACTCCTCGACGCGTTCAAGCCCGCTGTGTCGGTCATCAACTCCGACGGGATCATCGAGCGCATGGCCTCGGGAGAGAACTCCATCCACATGGAGTGGAACGGCGCCGCCTACCGCTCCTCACTGGAGAACCCCAACCTGGTCTACGTCTACGCCAGCGACGGCCTCACGCTGTGGCAGGACAACTTCGCCGTGCCGGCCGGCGCGCCGAACCTCGAGCAGGCCAAGGTGTTCATCAACTGGATGATGGACCCCCAGAACATCGCCGAGGCCACCAACTGGAACGCCTACGGCAACGCCATCGTCGGCAGCGACGCCTTCGTCGACGACGACCTGGCGTCCAGCCCGATGGTCGTGCCGAGTGCGGAGCAGCTGTCGTACGCGGCGCCGGTCGAGACGTGCCCCCTCGAGGCCACAGACCTGTACGACCGCCTGTGGACCTCGTTCCGCTCGTAGCCGAGCAGCCGAGCCCGGAGATGGCGCCCGACAGCATGACCGCAGCGGGCACGGAATCCGTGAGCGACTGGGGTCGCGCTGCGGGTCGCCATCTCTGGGGCCACTTCAGCGCCCCGAGCACTGTCCCGATCATCGAGCGGGCCGACGGCTGCTACCTGTGGGACGACACCGGCCACCGCCTCCTCGACGGGTTGGCCGGCCTGTTCGTGACCCAGGTCGGCCACGGGCGGACCGAACTCGCCAAGGCGGCCTACGAGCAGATGGCCAGGCTCGCCTACTTCCCGCTGTGGGGGTACGGCCACCCTGCCGGTGTCGAACTGGCGGCCCGGCTGGCGGCCCTCGCACCCGGCGACCTCAACCGGGTGTACTTCACCAGCGGGGGCAGCGAAGCGGTCGAATCGGCGTGGAAGCTGGCCCGCCAGTACTTCGCCGCCATCGGCCAGCCGACCCGCCACAAGGTCGTCAGCCGCAACCTCGCCTACCACGGCACGACGCTCGGTGCTCTGTCCATCACGGGTCTGGCGTCGATCCGAGCGCCTTTCGAGCCTCTGGTTCCCGGTGCCGTCAAGGTCGCCCACACCGATGAGTACCGCGCCGGGGACGCTTGCGGCCACGACGGGGAGTGCCTGTGCGCCGCCGAGGAGATCGAGCGGGTGATCCTCCGCGAGGACCCGGCGACGGTTGCGGCCGTGTTCCTCGAACCGGTGCAGAACTCCGGGGGGTGCTACGTGCCGCCCGGGGGTTACTTCCAACGAGTCCGTGAGATCTGCGACGACCACGGGGTGCTGCTGGTCTCCGACGAGGTGATCTGCGCCTTCGGGCGACTCGGTCACATGTTCGGCGCCGACCGGTTCGGCTACCGGCCGGACATGATCACCATGGCCAAGGGGCTCACGTCCGGCTACGCCCCCCTCGGCGGAGTGATGATCAGCGACCGCCTCGCCGAGCCGTTCGTCGCCACCGGGCGGGAGTTCAACCACGGCTTCACCTTCGGCGGCCATCCCGCGGCGGCCGCCGTGGCGCTGGCCAACCTCGACATTCTCCGGAGCGAGGATCTGCCGGGGCGGGTGCGAGAACTCTCGCCGGAGTTCCGCGCCGCGCTGGCAACCCTCACCGACCTGCCGATCGTGGCCGACCTGCGCGGCGACGGGTACTTCCTGGCGCTGGAACTGGACATCGGAACCGCTCGTGACCCCGCCGAGGCCGCATCCCGGGCCGATGCCGTGTCGAAGTCTCTGAGTAGGCGGCTCTACGGGTTGGGGTTGACGTGCCGCGCGGCCGCCCGCGGTGAGGTGCCGGTCATCCAACTGTCGCCGCCGCTCATCGCGGGTGTGCAGCAGTTCGACGAGATCACGACCGCGATCCGCGTGGCGTTGACCGGCACGATGGCGCGCTTGGACCATTGACAGCCAGAGTGTCGGCCACCGGATCGCTGCAAGTTTGAAGGCCGAAGGTGTGATCGGCCCGGACCCGGTGACACGATGACCGAACCCCCGCCAGGCAGGCAGGGGGCGACGGAGGCAAGGATGAATGACGTGCTGAGCGTGGACACCGACCGGCTCTGGTCACGCCTGATGGCGATGGCCGAGGTGGCGGCGACCCCGGCGGGAGGGTCCAACCGCCAGGCGCTGAGCGACGACGACGCCGCCGGCAGGGAGCTCTTCGTCGGCTGGGCGCGCCGGGCCGGCTGCTCCATCGAGACCGACGCGGTCGGGAACCTCTTCGCGCGCCGCCCCGGCCTCGACCCCGATGCGCCGCCTGTCGTGCTCGGCAGCCATCTCGACACCCAGCCCACCGGCGGGCGCTTCGACGGCGTCTACGGCGTGCTCGGCGGGCTCGAGGTGCTCGAGACCCTCAACGACCGGGCGCTGCGCACGGTCGCTCCGCTGGAGGTTGCGGTCTGGACGAACGAGGAGGGCTCCCGGTTCCCGGTGTCGATGATGGGATCAGCCGTCTGGGCCGGCGCGCTCGGCCTCGGCGAGGCCCGCTGTTTGCGAGACCGCTCCGGTGTGACCGTGGGCGAGGAGCTCGACCGTTTGGGATGGGCGGGCAGCTCGGAATCCGGCAGGCAGCTCGGCGCCTACCTGGAACTGCACATCGAGCAGGGGCCCGTACTGGAGGAGAGCGGTTCCCGCATCGGCGTCGTGACCGGCGTGCAGGGATTCCGCTGGTACACGGTGACCCTCAGCGGTCTTCCGGCGCACGCCGGCACCACACCGATGGACCGCCGCCGCGACCCTGCCCGCGCCCTGGCCGCCGCGCTCGCAGGGCTCTACGAGTCGATCCTCGCCGGCGGTCCGGCGGCGCGGGTCACACCCGCACAGTTCCGGTCGCAGCCGGTGTCGCCGAACACGGTGCCCGCAGAAGTCACCTTCTCACTCGACCTCCGGCATCCCGACGCCGCTGTCCTCGACCAGATCGAGGACCTGGCGCGGCGCATCATCGGCGACTCGGCCGCAAGGCACGGCTGCGAGCACCGGGTCCATCTCGACAACGACTCGCCGCCGGTCACCTTCGACGAACGCTGCGTGGCGGCGGTCGCCGCGGCCGCTGAGACGTGCGGTTACCGCCACGAGCGAATCGTCTCCGGCGCGGGCCACGACGCATGCCACGTGGCGATAAAGGCGCCGGCCGCGATGATCTTCGTGCCCTGCCGCGACGGGCTGTCGCACAACGAAGCAGAATCCATCGAACCCATCGCCGCCGGCGAAGGCGCCACGGTCCTCCTGCACGCAGCACTCGAACTCGCCGGCACCCCGGACCCCGACTGAAACCGACCGCCGCGATGTGTCAACTCGCCTCGCGACACGCCAAGGACCTCCGCAGTTTCCCCTCAGGGGGCTTCTCGGTGCGAATGGGCGTGGCACAACACGCGTCCCGCCGGCTGGAGTGATGGCGTGACAAGCACCCACCCCCTCCAGATCCGACACGCTGCAGCAGGAGACGAGTCCGATGTGCGCGCCTGCGTCGAGGCGGCCTACGGCCCCTACGTCGAGCGAATCGGCAAGCCGCCGGCGCCCATGCTCGATGACTACGCGACCCTGATCAGGAACGAGGTTGTCCATGTCGCCACCCTCGAAGGCCGGCTCGTCGGGCTCATCGTGTTGTGGCCGGAGGAGGACCACCTCTACATCGACAACATTGCTGTCCACCCCGAGGCGCAGGGCACCGGAGTCGGGGGAGCGCTCCTCGGCCTTGCCGACCAAGAGGCTCAGCGTGTCGGCCTCGGCGAGATCCGCCTCTACACCAACGCGAAGATGACCGAGAACGTCCAGTACTACCCACGAAAGGGATTCCGCGAGACGCATCGCGCCACCGATGCCGGCTATCAGCGCGTCTACTTCTCGCGCTCTCTCGATCCCCAACACGCATAGCGCTGCTGTGCGCGGTGACGCTAGAACTGACGCCGAGTAGGCCCGTGGGAGACATTCTCGATTCCAGCGGCGCTATGACCTCCGAGTCCGGGGAAGTCACGAGTCCCGTACGTTTGCCTGGTTCGTCTCTGCAACCCGGACAGGGGGAGGCTCAGTGATGGCACGCACGATTGAACAGCGAGTAGAGGACTCGAGGGCGAAGCTTGAGACCGGGGGTGATGCGTGGCTGGCGACGTCGGGCCCTGCGGGACCTCATCTTGTCCCTTTGAGCCTCGCTTGGGATTCGGCCTCTGGCGAGTTGGTACTCTGCACCGAGCGACGAAGCGTCACCTGTCCCCTCGCTGTGTGGGTCGGTCTATTCGTCGAAGTCGCGGGTGAATAGGCGGTAGGCGAGGTTGTCGACGCTGAGCGCTGAGTTCGACAGGATGACGATCCCTTCGCCCGCTTGGGCGTCGAAGCCGACGAAAGAGGCGTAGCCGCCGGTTCCGCCGTTGTGCCAGACGAATTCGCGGTCGCCCTCTCGTGCGATGATCCAGCCGAGTCCGATGTCCATGCCGAGGGCGGGATCGCTCCGCTGGGGGGTGCGAGCGCGCTCCATGGCCTGGCGCAGCGGCGAGGGGCCCAGGCCGAGATTCGCTTCGAGGAACGTCAGAAGGTCGTGGACAGTGGATCGGAGTGCTCCCGCGCCGGCGAGGGCCGGCAGATCCCAGTTGGCGGCCGGCCGGAGTTGCCCATCGTGACCGGTGGCCAGGCGCTCGCGGAGAGCCGGCGTCAGTTCGATTGCCGTGTCGGACATCTGTAGTGGTTCGAGGACCCGCTCGGCGATGAGCGCCTCGAAGTCGGTGCCCGCACCCACCGAGAGGGCGTGGCCCAGCAGGCCGAAGCCGACATTGGAGTACTCGACTGCCTCGTCGATGTCACGCGCCAGCTTGTGAGAAGACAGGAAGGCGTAGAGATCTTCGACGGTGTAGTCGGCGTAAGGGTTGGTCGGATCTGCCGGGTCGAAGTTGTCGGGCAGGCGGGGCAGCCCGGAACTGTGGGTCGCCAGGTGGCCCAGCGTGATCTGGGCGCCGTCGCTCGTGGGCATCGACACCTCGTCGCCGAGCACGCTCTGCACCGGCGTGTCAAGCCCCAACTCCTCCTGCGCTACCAGATCCGCCAGCACAGTGGCCGTGAACACCTTGGTGATCGAGCCGATCTCAAAGACGGTGTCCCCATCGGGCTGGGTCGGGTCGTCGGCGCTGAGGTGCCCGTACCCGACGACCACCCGCCCTTCAGCGCTGGTTGTGCCGGCCACGACGCCGACGCTCTGGCGGTCCTCGTCCACGAACTCCGCCAGGAGCGTGCGGATCTGCGACTCGGTCAGCGGCTCAACACCCTGGACATCGGCAGTCCGAGCATCCCGCTCGGCTCCGGTCGCGGTGTCCGAGCCTGCGCACCCAACGCACCACAGGGCGAGCCCGATCCCAACCGCGAGCAATGTCCGCACCGAACCCCCTTTCAACTCAAACTCGGCTCCGAAATCGAGACAGCTCGCGCAGCCTGTCGGCGATCTCCTCGACAGGAACCTCTTCTTCCGCCACGCGCATCACGAGCCTGTACACATCGTCGTTGAGGGCCGCTGTCACCGAGGCTCCGTTGAGTTCGAGGAACACCGCTGTGGCGAGCCAGCCCAGGCGCTTGTTGCCGTCGATGAGGGCGTGGTTGTTGGCGACGGACTGCAACAGTGCGGCCGCTTTGGTCCAAGTGTCGGGATAGGCGTCGGAGCCGAACGCGCTGGCCTGCGGGCGAGCGGCCGCGGCAGCGAGCAGCCCGACGTCGCGGACCGGCGGCGGGTCTCCGAGCAGGCGGCGGGCGAGTTCGATCAGATCGTCGGTGTCGAGGAACTCGACCGGACCGGTCACTCGCCCAGACGCCGCAGCGCATCGGCGTGGTGGCTCATCACCAACTCGGCCGCAATGCCGACGCGGTCCTCATGGTCGCGCCGCGCCACGAACTCGCGCACGGCACGGCGGGCCGCCTCCTGCATCGACACGCCGTCGAGGGCGGCGCGCTCGCGTAGGGCACGGCGCTCCTCATCGGTCAGCCGCAAAGTCATCGCCACAACCATGATGGTATCACAGCGATACCGATTGCTGCCCGAAGCCGAACATCCGCTCGCCTTCACGGAACTTCGGCACCGCCTGCTCGGAGGTGTGCCGCTTCCGCTTCAGCGTGGCCATCCTCGGGGACGCAGACCGACAACAAGCGGACTCCAGTCAGGGACCCACCTCAGGGCCGCCGCCAGAGTTGCGCGATCAGGCCGAGGCGTTGGGGGTTCTCGTCATGATCAGCGGCATCGTCGGCAGCAACACCCATCGCAAGCTCGACTCTCGGGAATTCAGAGGGTTCGCGCTGGTCGACAGTCAAGCGCCGGTCGTCTTCGTTAACGGTGCCGATACGAAGGCAGCCCAGATCTTCACGCTCGCTCATGAATTGGCGCACATCTGGCCGGCAGAGAGCGCACTCTCCGACGCCGACCTCCAAGGGAGGCCGACGCGGGACGTGGAGCGATGGTGCAACCGAGTCGCCGCGGAGTTGCTCGTGCCTCTGGAGCGGTTGCGGGCGGAGTTCAACCACAACGCTGACCAGACTCGAGAACTCGACCGGCTTGCTCGCCTGTTCCGGTGCAGCACCCTTGTCGTGCTGCGCCGGCTCCACGAGGCCGGCGATGACGAACTCGCCGTTTGGGCAAGAGAACGGCCGGAGTTGTTCCTACCACCCGATCCGTCGATCATCCCGAGTCTCGGCGAAGGCAGCACCTGGGCGAACGGGTCGAACTACGAACCCGTTGCGATCAACACCTTCCTCCAGACGGCGGACTACTACCTGGTTGCTCACGGCCGGGCACACAATCAAGCTGCATGCCGCGGCGCCTCTGGTCGATCACCCCATCGCCTCCGGTATCGCGCTGGCGCTGGATCCGAGATCGGTAGGGAGCCGCTCAGGATGTATCCGGGAATCGATACACCGGTGCCGGTGACCCGCACACCGACGTGCAAGCCCCGCGCTCCCGCTAGAGGCCTCGCCGACTCCGAGCGCTCACCCGGCAACGCCACAGGCGGCCTTACGCCCGTGTCGTACTTGCATGGGGCAGATCGCGTACTACCGACGTTAGAAGGTCGCGAACTGCCCACCGGCGGGCTCGCTCGCCCAACCGTAGTTTTGCGCAGGTAAGCCGACGCCCGTTGAGTTCCTGGAGCGCCCGTCGTGAGAGAGCTGACGATTGAGGACATCGATGATCTCGCGGCGGGCGCAACGCTGCTGGGAACCGGCGGCGGCGGCGACCCGTACGTGGGGAAGCTCCTCGTCAAGCAGGCGATCGCCGATCACGGTCCAGCCGAGCTCGTCGAACCCGATGACCTGCCGGAAGAGGGGCGTGTGTTGACCACGGCCATCATCGGCGCGCCGACGGTGATTCTGGAGAAGATCCCTGCGGGTACCGAGTTCAGAGCCGGTATCGGTGCCCTGGCGGCCTACCTCGGCGAGGATCCGGTTGCGCTCATGTCAATCGAGGTGGGTGGCGTCAACACGCTGGTGCCGATTGCGACGGCGGTCGAGTTGGGTCTACCGATCATTGACGCCGACGGGATGCGGAGGGCCTTCCCTCAGATCGAGATGACAGTGTTCACCCTGCACGGGCTCATGGCGGCGCCGCTGTCGATAGCTGACGACAAGGGCAACATGTGCGTCTTCGAGGCGACCACCAATCAGAAGGCCGAAGCACTCGCGCGCGCCGCGGTCGTGGAACTCGGTATGGCGACCTCGATCAGCTGCTACCCGATGACGGTGGGTGACGTGAGGCGTGCTGGGATCGGCGGCTCGATCACGTACTGCACCGAGGTCGGGAGGCGGCTGGCACAGATCAAGCAGGGTGCCGAGGGGGCTTGGCAAGAACTGCTCGACTACACCGACGCGGCCCTTGTCTTCAGCGGCAAGGTGATCGACATCGATCGCCGCACGATTGAGGGCTTCGCCCGGGGCACCGTTGTCCTGGAGCATCTCGAGGACGCCACCCGCACGATGCGGGTCGAGATCCAGAACGAGAACTTGATCGCCTTCGAGGAAGGTAAGGCCGTCGTTACGGTGCCCGATCTGCTGTGCCTTCTCGACTACGAGTCGGCTGATCCGATGACTACCGAAAGCCTGGCGTACGGTCAGCGGCTCAACGTGCTGGCCATGCCGTGCGCGCCCGAATGGCACCGGGACGGGATGCTGGAACTCGTGGGTCCGCGCGCCTTCGGATACGACATCGACTACGTCGACTTCCGGGGGCATCGATGAAGCCACAAACCGCCGACCTGAAGAAGCTCAGAATCGGCGTCGACGTCGGGGGCACCAACACCGACGCCGTCGTCACCGATGATACGGGAGACGTGGTGGCTGCAACGAAGACCGCCAGCACTCCCGAACCGATCGACGGCATCAAGGCGGCAGTCGCTGCGGTGCTCGACCAGGTCGATGACCCGTCCGCGGTGGGCAAGGCAATGTTGGGCACCACCCATCCCACAAACGCGATCATCCGACGCCAGGACCTCGACCGCGTCGGAGTGCTGCGCTTGGCCGCGCCGTCGTCGCTGGGCGTGCGTCCAGGCGCCGCGTGGCCTGAAGACCTGCAACGCATGGTCATCGCACACTCCGAGATCGTCGGAGGCGGCTTTGAGTATGACGGCACTCCCATCGCAGATCTTGACGAGGATGCCGTGAGGCGGTTCGGTTCATCGTGCGCGCAGGACGTGTCCGCTATTGCCGTGTCCTGCCCGTTCAGTCCGGCCATCATCGATCACGAGCTTCGCGCCGCGGAGTTGCTCGCCGAGGAGTGCGGAGCCGACTTCCCGGTGTCCCTCAGCCATACGGTCGGATCGCTGGGACTTCTCGAACGCGAGAACGCCACGATCCTCAACGCCTCTTTGCTCACGGTGGCCAAGCGCGTGGTTGCGGGGTTCCGCAGCACGCTGACCGAAGCCGGCCTGGAAGTGGCGAGTTTCCTGACGCAGAACGATGGCACGTTGATGGCTGTTGACGAGGCCGACAAGTACCCGGTGCTGACTGTGGGCTCGGGGCCAACCAACTCGATGCGGGGCGCCAGCACGTTGGCCGGGCTCTCAGACGCGCTCGTCATCGACGTGGGGGGCACGTCGGCGGATGTGGGGATCCTCGTCGACGGGTTCCCGCGTGAGTCGACGGCGGCGGTGGAAGTCGGCGGTGTGCGGACCAACTTCCGCATGCCGGACTTGATCTCGGTCGGACTTGGGGGCGGCAGCGTCGTCCGCAATGGGGACGGCGTCGCTGTCGGGCCGGACTCCGTCGGCTTTGACGTCGTCACCAAGGCTGTCTGTATGGGCGGTTCGACGCTGACCCTCTCGGATGTCTCGTTGGCCGCTGGACGTTTGGAGGGTTTCGGCGACCCTGGCTTGCTGGCAGGTCTGGATGAGTCGCTCACCGACGCGGCCATGGGCTGGGTGGATCAGCGGATCGGCGTGTTGTGTGAGCGCATGAAGGCTTCAAGCACACTTCTTCCCTTGATCGCCGTCGGCGGGGGTGCGCATCTGGTTCCGCCGACGCTGCGAGGCATCAGCGAGGTGCTCTGGCCCGCGCACCACTCCGTCGCCAACGCCTTCGGCGCGGCCATCGCCGAGGCGGCCGGATCGATCGACAAGGTCTACGGCTACGACACAGCCGGCAGGGAGGCGTGCCTCGACGCTGCCCGCGCCGAAGCCGAGGACGCGGCTATCCGTGCGGGCGCTGATCCCAAGCAGGTCCGGATCACCAGAATCGTCGAGATCCCGATGACGTATGCCCCCGGGGGCAGGTGCAGGGTCATCGTGAAGGCGGTGGGGCCGCTGGGCTCGTAGCACTCGGGGCCTCGCGAACAGCCCGTGCCGCCTGCAGCAGGGAGACCACGATGGGAGTAGTCGGCGAGAAACGGATAGACCTTCTGAGACGAGTGCTTCCCGCGGAGAGTCCTCAGAGCCACCCCGACTGGAGGAGGCTGCCGATGCCCGATACGCGACAGAGCCCCCGAGCCCTCACCGTCAGACGGCTCCTGGCCGCAGGGGTCTTCGGCGACTTCCACGTGGTTGCCGGAGAATCGGCCCTGGACCGCACCGTGACCGACGTGCTTGTCACCGACCGATGCGACTTGACAACTCCCGTCTCGATGGGCCAGCTGATCGTGCTGGATGCCCGGGGACTCCAGCCGAACTCGTATGTTCTGGACGTTGCTCTCCGATCGGTCAGCGACGGCAGGGGGTCGGGCCTCGTGGCAGTCAACCCCGCTTCCGCCACCGGCATAGCAACCCGGCGCCTTGCAGAGCGCTTCGGCACCGCCCTGGTCGAGGCAGAGGCGCCGAACGTGCTGGCTGCAGCTGCAGCGGCACGCGAGCTTGTATTGCAGCCGTCGGTGTACCAGGCGTCGATGATGTCGCAACTGCTTCGAGGACTCGCCAGGCCGTCGACAGTCTCCGACACGCTGGCGCTGGTGACCGAGGCTCTCGGTCGGCCTTGTTCGCTCGTCGAGGCCAGTGGCGCTGTCATCGCGGGGCCCCACGCGGCGGTGCAACTTCAGGCGTTGCGACCGCATGCCCATTACGCGCCGGATGTCGGAGCCGACGGTGGGTCGGGAATGGTCTGTCCTGTCGTTGTCGTGCCGAGCGAGCCTGTGCGGGTCTGGCTCGTATGCCTCTTCGACGACGCAGACGACGCTGTCCAGCGGGCGGGCCTGGATCTGCTCGGTGTCGCGTCCTGGGCAGTGGGATCTCATCTCGTGCACGACCGACTGGCAATGGAACGGGATGCCCGGCACCGGCTCGCCGTGCTCAACGAGGTGGTCGGAAGCAGCGAAGTTCCCGACGAGGCGATCCTTGCCCAGATGGCGACCTTCGGTTGGTCGGCGGCAGGATGGGTGAGCGCGTACCACGTTCAACTGTCGGGAGTGGTCGACTCCAACTGGGTTCTCGCCAATAGCGACGCTCTTGCCGGAGCGCTCTCCGATGTCGGGATCGATGGAGCACTCATCGAGAGA
>Ga0209020_1001805_pt1 | contig 19484 bp, 21 predicted proteins | sample PinacodermBB_FD_187298 | JGI IMG/M metagenome (GOLD analysis project Ga0209020, IMG submission 187298) | Host-associated microbial community of the marine sponge Aplysina aerophoba from Gulf of Piran - sponge pinacoderm, lysed by bead... | ecosystem: Host-associated > Porifera > Sponge >... | reverse complement strand
GGCACGCAGGCCATGCCTGCAAGATGCTGCTTCGTGTGACGATCACCCTACAAACCTGATTCCCGCGTCCCTTGAAAGCTGCCTCGGCTAGCTTCGTCATCTCTGTGTGACCCTGGTCCCCTGGCATGAGGAACACGTACAGGTGTTGCGCCGAGTAGTTGGCTTCTCGTCGAAAGACCACTACTGGACGGCCTTCGGACGGGTATTTGGCGTCCCTGGCCGCACCAAGTTCGATCTTGTAGTTCATGTTGCTTTGCGAGGAGTAGACGACTTGGGGCTCTTCTACAATCGTGCTGTTGAATTCCCGCAGGAAGACTTGGTCGCCGGCCTGGACCTGGAAGTACTTGTGAATGACGTCCGCTGAGTAATGCACCTGTGACCACCGGTTTCCGGCTTTCGGAATCTGCGCAACAAGATACAGCTCGGCGAGGTCCTCGTCCAAATGGACGGGTGTCTCGTGTGCGTGGCCATCAGACACCACGACGCGAGAGTCCGGTTTGCTCTTCTTCTTGGCGGCCTTCCCAAGGCTCTGGAGCCTCTTGGTGTTTCGATCCGCTGCTTTGAGCGCTTCATTATCAATCGCGGCGATCAGCGGATCCCATCGCTGAATGAAGGCATCCCAGTCACCGAGGTCAACCTGCTCACCGGACTTGAATCGAGCGATCGTGTACCCCTCGACATTCCCTTCGAGGCCGCTTCGACTGAGATTGTTCGACCCGACCACCACAACGGTTCGGCCATCCTCGTATTGTGCTGCCAGCATCTTCGGGTGGATAAGAGCTCCTGTGGTGTTCTTGATCACTCGGGGCTTGAACTTTGGGTTCTTCCTAGCGAGTTCGAGCAACCGTTCGAGTCCCAAGCGATCGGTGACGGCATCCAGTCCGACAAGCACTTCTACCTCGCGGTGAAGCAGGACCTTTTCAACAGCAGTGTTCTTGAGGAGGGTGTCCACACCGGACCCCGTCAGGAAGCCGAAGAACATCCGCAGCCATGTGACATCGCCTTCGTTAGCAATTTCAACTACTTCAGCCAAGAGTGGGTTTCGCGGAGGGTTTGTTGGGTCCTGAATTCTCAGTTCGTACTGCATGGGACTACTCCTTGTGGTCACCGAAATCTGACCCTACGGGTGCTGTTGACGATCCGATGAAAATGCAAGTAGTGTTCAGCTTAGTACGTGTAGCCGGTCTGTCCCGAGTTTGGCGGGTGTTTTGTGTTTTGAAGGTCAGGATTGGCGGCTCTTCGCGTTTGGGGTCGGAAACGATGTCGCTCGACCCTCATTCTGGAGATCCCAACCTCTGCCGGTTGTCTGCGCGTCGACTGGCAAGAGCGTATCCGTCGTCAAGAACTCAACCAAGGCTTGTACAGAGACCCAACGACTACGAACTCAAGGAAGTCCAAGATTCTATTGTCATTAGCTGAGGATGCCCGCAAGATCCAGACGGACCTTGACGATCTTGATGTGCCGGTCTGTGCGTGCAAGCAACATCGCCAAAATCCTGCAGTCTCAGCCCTATGGATATCTGTCATGCCACAGGTCATCTGCGACACCATTCGACATCAACAGAAGACCAGATGACAATGTCTAAAGGGCTGACCCACAAGCCTGCGGGCTGGTAGAACGCTCGAAGACCCGCAGAAGCGGGCCTTCGCCCAGCCATCGAAGCGACTGAGGGGATATGCCGTCACAGTATCCCACACTTGAGATAGTCAACGAAGATTCGGATTGTCCCCGTCAATCGAGCCCGACAGCACATCAAGCGGAAGCTGTGGTCGATTGCGTCGGGTGTCTCCGAGTCGTCCAAGAACACCCTCGAAAAGATCGTCCGTGAGAATCAGGAGCGAAGATCGAACTGTGCGCCTTCCGCACGCAACATCCTGTGGAGCTATACAGCCAACGCGCATTGCATCGCAGGCATCGGGGATCTTGATTGAGCTGCGAGAGGTTGGTGCTGACTTCTCATAGGTGACGACCGTCATTTTCGACGCGTGTCCCTCCGCCACCCCGAAATAGTCGGCTTTGTGCAGGAACAGATTCACAGCAGAAGTACCCCACTTACAGAAACTACCAAACCGCGGTACCTCGATTGCTGCCGTTCGGCTTTCAACTGAAACCTCGCAAAAACCGAACGGCAGCGAGCCTAACCCGTGGACGACAAGCGACGGGTCCACGAGACCAATAGATTCGGATCAGGAAGCGACGACAAGGGAGAGGACGGCTGCTCAAACTCCGAGCACTTCAAACGTTTCACATCATCTGCCTCGCAAGCACCGTACTGGTTGCGCCACCGATGAAACGTCTGCACAGCCACCTCCAGATGCCGCGCCACATCCGCAGGGAAAACGTATTTCTGAGCACCAAAATGGAGCATCGGGCTGGCTAGCTGCGAACAGCAGAGCCCAGGGGCTCTTTCACCAGCCTGACATCTCCACTGAAACTCTAGCAGATTTGAGCTGGGTTAAGCGGGCGCCTAGATTGACTGAGTGACCTTAGCTAATTCACGTGCGCGTGGAGCAAGCCTGAGTAAGTCTCTTCGCGGTCGATCAGCGCTTTCGCCTTGTTGGCAACAGTTGATAACGCGGGTACATTGATGGCGTGAGTCGCAACACGATGAGTTTCGCGCTTCCAGAGTCTCTACGGGACTACATTGATCAACGTGTGCGAACTGGGGACTACGGCAATACCAGCGAGTACCTTCGCGACTTGATCCGACGCGATCAACAAGACGAGGCTGCCCGTCGTTTTTGCTTGTTGATCGCTGAGGGAATTGAGTCTGGAGAGGGTCGTCGGTTGACTGACGATGCCATTGATGAGTTGCGCGATCGCGCGCTCGGCACCGTTTTGTGCTTGAGGTTCGCCTTCGTCCGCTCGCCGAAACCGACCTGATAGAGCGTGTCCGCTACTACCGATTCGAGGGTGGCGACGAACTGGGCGAACGTTTCGTCGACACGGCAATCGGGTCGTTGCGAGCGATTGAGCGGATGCCCAAGACGGGCTCCCCCCGAATAGGCGAGTTGTGTGGCGTTGCGGGTCTGCGGTCCTACCGGTTCGCAGGGTTTCCGTGCGGATGGTTCTATTTCTAGCGAAACGACTACGTAGATGTTGTCCGTCTCCTCGCCAATGCCCAGGATCTTGCAACGATCCTCGGCGACGTTGACCCCGCAGGCAACTCCCCGTAATTGGGCAGCGGTCCGGTGAGGCTGGTGGGATAGTTTGGATCGTTGCCCCCCTCTGGCTCGACGAGCGCCCTCACCGGGCTCGACAGCATTCCTATCCGCTTTCGAATAGTTGCGCCGTGTAGGTTGTATACGTAGTATACGTACATGCCGAATAAGACAATCAGTGTCCCTGATGACGTTGTGCCGATAATCAACAACTTGGATGTCCCGTTCTCAAGGTGGGTGACCGAGCAGCTTCGCCGCCACGAGGCCCAGTCAAGTATGTCGTTGGCTCAACAGCTTGTGACAGATGCGGCTTTGGTCACGACCGAGCGGAAGCTGACTCGGGCAGACGCTCGAGCCGCTGGTCAGCGGATGGAGCGGTCTGCACCGTGGTGACGCGAGGAGCGGTGTGCTGGGTTGAACTCGACAAGCGCCGTCCTTGTGTAGTGGTGTCTTCTGAGGATGTGCTGCGTGCCGACGTATGGCAGACCCATGTCGTACCGCTGACATCGAATCTCGATCGAGCGGGACTCGCCGGCAACGTGGCGCTGAACGCCGCGGTGACGGGCCTGCCTTCGGATTCGGTTGCCGTGCCGCTCGGGTTGGAACTCGTCGATCGCTCATGGCTCGCGGAAACGGTCGGGCAACTGCCTGCGGCGGTCATTGACGCCGTCGACGACGGTGTGAGGGCGGTCCTCAACCTCTAATAACCAGCACACCCATGTTGCGAGTTCGACGTAGCGATTCGCGGGTTGAGTAGAGTGAGTCTTGGTAGCTCAGCAGATCACAATGATGGCGGCACCTGCGACGATCATTGGCGGCTCTTCGCGTTTTGGGTCGGAGTCGGTGGGGTGAGGGTCCGAACCTGAACGCGAGAGATCCTCCAGAATCGGTGCTGTCCGCAAGTCGCTCAACCGAGACGCGGTGGTTCTGGCATTGATGCACGTTGCGGAATCTCCAGTTCGACCCCACCCAGAGGACCGAATCGGTCGCGTAGTGTCGTTGCGAGATCTGTAGACATCTTCTCACGTTCAACTGCCTCGCGGATGATCGAATGCACTTCTTCCTCCATTCAGCGACCGTGACTAACCGCCCGCCCACGCAGGTGCGTCTTCACGTCGTCATCAAGATTCCGAATCGTGATACTCGCCGTAGTTCTCACCAACCTTTATGGTTCTTACTGTACCTACAACCTATCCCGACAGTGACCGCAATGCAATCACTCGAAACGCTTCGCGGCAGCTTATAGAGGGTCGTCGAGGTCTCTTCGGCCGGCACACGGGAACCGGCCGATGACCTGCTCATTCGCGGGGTTGACGAGGGGCAGGTCGTCCGCTGTGGTGCGCTAGGAAACGTCGATATAGAGCCGCCGATCGGGATAGTCAGTCATCGTTCTTGGTTGTCCCATCCAGGGGGGCGAGCGCTGAGGCCAAAAAGCCTGCTGTCTCCAGGTTTTTTCCGAGAGCAAGCAGGCGACGGTCGCTTCCCGGGGGACCGATTATCTGGACTCCCACCGGTAGACCGTCGGCCGCGGGTGCGTCGGGCACGGCCAACCCAGCCAACCCGGCACCGCTGAGCGGGAACGTGAACGGGGTTGTGGCCGGGATCAGCGGAACGCCTTCAATCTGGTTCAATCCATGGGTCGGAACATGGTTGGGAGTGACCGGCGAGATCACAAAGTCGACCTCGTCGAACATTCTCAGCCAGCGCTGCCTGAAATCACTAACCGCCTTATGGGCCGCGGCAAGGTCTGCGGAGGACAAGCCGTCCGCGATCCCGATGAACTCGCGGATGTCGTCAGCCACCAACTCGGGCATCTCGGTGAGGATGCGCTCGTGCAGCAGTCGTGCCTCTGCCGCGACGACCACGGAGCCCGGCTCAGCGTGCTCTCGGTGCGACGGTGGCGCCACTTCGATAATCGACGCTCCCAGAGCGGCGATCTGGTCGACCTTGTTGTGAAGCGCGCGCTCGACGGGCGGCGCCACACTTAGCCCCTCGTAGTACGCATCGCCGGGGAGTCCGACCACCGTGCCGCTCATCTCGACATCTCCGCGCCACCGGTTGAGCGGTCGAGTCCCGGCCATAGCGGCGAGCAGCAGGTCTGCGTCTGTGCAACTGCGTGTCATTGGACCGATCACGTCGTAGCTGCTGGAGATCATGAACAGCCCGTCGCGGTCGATGAGACCGGGAGTCGTCTTCAACCCGACCGTTCCGCAGTAGCTGCTGGGGTTCCGTACCGATCCGCCGGTGTCGGTGCCGAGCGCCGCCGGCACCATTCCTGCCGCTAGAGCAGCGGCGCTGCCGCCCGAGGAGCCCCCGGTCATGCGGTCTAAAGACCACGGGTTGCGTGTGGATGGGGTCGAGACACCGAAGGCGAGTTCATGGGTGTTCGTCTTGCCGACCACAATCGCTCCGGCCTCGCGGAGCCTGCCGACGACCGCCGCGTCGCGATCGGGAACATACCCCGCGTACGCCCGGCTGCCGGCCTCCGTCGGATGGCCCTTCACTGCGATGAGATCCTTAACCGCTACCGGGATCCCGTGTAGTCGCCCGGTCGCGGCCGCCGGGTCGAGCACGGCTACCCGGTCGAGCACGGTCGCCCGGTCGAGCACGGCTGCCCGCTCCATCGCTTCGTCGGCGAAGACACGGGCGAAGGCACCTATTTCAAGATCGTGGCTCTCGATTCGGCTCAGACACGATACGGTCAACTCCCTCGCCGAAAGCGAGCGGTTTCGCAGCAACCGCAACGCCTCGCTCAAGAGGAGTTCGCATGGTTCAGTCAATCTCTTACCCCTGACACGGCCATGAGTCTTGCCACCCGCTTCGCCGCAGTGGAATCCGCCATTCCCTCAGCAACGATCTCGCCCTTCTCGAGGACGCAGTAGCGGTCGGAAACCGACAGCGCGGCATCCACATGCTGCTCAATGAGGAGCACCCCGCAGCCGCGGTCCCTCGCGGCGGTGAGGTACTGCAACAGGAGCGCCACATTTGCGGGCTGAAGTCCCTCCGTCGGTTCGTCGAGGACAAGGAGCGGCTTCGCCGAACACAGGCAACGAGCTGCAGCGAGCATCTTCTGTTCGCCGCCTGACAGGGTTGATGCCCTCTGCGAGGCGCGCCCGTCGAATACACCTGGGAACAGGCCGAGTACCCGGTCCGCTCCGGCGGAGAGTCCAGCGAGGTTCAGGTTCTCCCCAACCGTCAGTTCGCCGAACAGGGGCTGATCTTGGCGTACGCAAGCCATGCCGGCCCTTGAAATCGCCGACGGCGACCGTCCGGTCATGTCCCGCTCGCACACCTCAATCCGGCCGGCGCTCGGTGATATCGACCCGACCAAGGTCGACATCAACGTCGTCTTCCCCGCTCCGTTGCGGCCCAGCACCGTTACGGTCTCGCCGCGGTCCACATGGAGCGTCACGCCGTGCAGCACCGCGATGCCGCCATACCCGGCACGTAGACCGCGGGCCGTCAGCAACCGGCCGTTACCACGGTCAGACATCGACTCTCACGACGATCGCCGCCGCGCTGTCGCCTGCGGCGCATCCTGTGAACAGGCCGTATCCGCCGCCGACAGCGCACAATTCCTCAATCAACTCCACGACCAGTCTCAAACCGGTTGGGCCCTGCGGGTGGCCCCATGTAAGAGAACTCCCAAAATTGTTGACGCGGTCCCACTCCAAACCCAGCTGTTCGCAGAGGTACACATCGTTGACTGCGAACGGGTTGTGGGTCTTGATCGCTGTCATCGAATCAGCCTTGAGCGACAGTCGATCCAGCAGCGACTGCGCTGCCGGGACCGGTGCTTGGCCCATGAATGCGGGCCGTGCCCGGGCAGTCGCGTAGCCTAGGAGTCGAACGGTGGGGCCGCCCGTGGCAATGCCGCTGCCGCCATTCACGAGCTGAACACCGGCGTTGCCGTCGGCAGGGAATGTCTGGCTCAGTGCAGTGACGGTGCCGGACTCCAGTACAGGGTTTTTGGACGCGGCCGCCTGAACGGTTACTCTGCGAGGCCCGCTGTCTCCGTGGTCTGCGCCGTCTGTTGAAGCAGCATCGGGTTCGATCATGTAGCTCCGCTGGAACGCTCGGTCGTCGGCCAGCGCACAGTCGTACTGGGTGTGTCGCAGGACCGTCATCTCGTCTTGGTCGCGGCGTGTGTAGCCGCCCTCGGCGGCGATGTTCTCCGCGCTTGCGATCATCTGGTGACCCAAGTCGGGATCCGTGAAATTGTCCCACACCCAGTCCTCGCTGATGCCGGGTGCCGTTGAAGACCGCGGGTAGTAGAGGTGAGGCCCGTTGCTCGTGCGGTCTGCGCACACCGCTAGCGCGCTCCGGCTGTCACCGAGTTCGACAGCCGCCGCCGCGCTGGCCAACACGGCCGCTGATGTGGCGCACGCCTGGCTGATGGTCGGACCGGTCACGCCGGCGGGCGCTCCGAGGAGAGATGCCATGCGCGGTGCTCCGAAGAAGATCGCTGGGGAGGGGATGGTGACCCCGAGATGGAGTTGATCGACCATCTCCAAGTCGATTCGGCCCTGGGCCGCGGCCAAGCGTCCGCATTCAGCTGCCAACTGAATGGGAGACTTGTCGGCGAAGGCCCCGTGCCATCGATGGAACGGACTCGACCAGTACCCGCGACTGACGATACGGACATTCTGGAAGGTCATGGCGGGCATGGACTTACGCTCCCGCGCTGTTGGGGTCGGGGTCGAGATCGCGTCGCCACAAGAGTTTCTCCTTCGTTTGGGTTCGTGGAAAGGTCCCCGCAGCGACGAAGGAGACGGAGCAGGAGGCCACAATCCGCCCCCTGAGTTCCCTCTCAATCTCGCCGGGTTCGATCGCGGCTCGATCGTTTACCTCGACCACCACATGCAGAGGCGGGTCGAGGTGGTGACCCTCCCGGTCGAGCGCAATGCGGAGCTCGCCGGTGACCCGCGGTGCGAAGCCGCCCACGATGTCCTTGACGGCCGACGGCCACACGTTCACGCCCTGCACCAGCAGCATGTCGTCGGTCCGGCCGAGGCAAACCATTCTCGGGCCGGTGCGCCCGCAGGGGCAAGGGTCCGAGCGGACCTCCACATGATCGCGGGTGCGAAAACGTACCAGTGCTCCGCACTGCCTGTCCAAGTGCGTCAGGACTAGCTCCCCTCTAGTCAGCCCCCGGTCCACGTCCAGAACCGCACCGGAGGAAGGCTCTACGACCTCCGCTAAGACCATGTCCGGCACGAGGAAGTGGTTGCCGTCCTGAGCCTCGCATTCGCCTGAGTGGATGGGGATCACGTCGCCGTTGCCGACCGACTCCGTGACCGTCGCCTTCCATGTCTCTTGGAGCGCGGCGCGCACAGCGGGGATGCCTCCGCCGGGTTCTGCTCCGACCAGCACCCTTCGCAGGCCCAGATCTGAGGGCTCAATCCCGCGGCGCGCGAGTAAATGCTCGGCGATGTGGCGGGCATAGGAGGGGGTGCATGTGAGCACATCGGCTTGCAGGTCAATGAGGGTGTCGATGAGACGGTCTGTTGCTCCGGTGCCCACGGGCACTGTCGTCGCTCCGATCGCGGCCAGGGCCTGTTTCACCGGAATGCCGCCGACGAAGAAACCGATGCCGAAACCGATCACGACCACCGACTCTCGCCGGACACCTTGTGAGTAGTAGGCGCGCGCCACCGCCTCCCTCCACAGGGCACTGTCGCGTGCGGTCACGCCGACATAGCAGGGAGTGCCCGTGGTTCCCGATGTGGCGTGGACCCGTTCGATGTCCACCAGCAATGCGCCTGCATGCTCCCCCAACGGTGGACAGGCCCTCTGGCTGTCCCGCAACTCCTGCTTCTCCGTGAAAGGGAACCCAGCCAGGTCCTCCAACATGCGGATATCCTCCGGGACGGCACCCGCGGCTTCGAACTTGCGTTGATAGAACGGCGAGCGACGGTACAGCGCGGTGAGTTGCAACCTCAGCTTCTCTTCCTGCAGGGTACGCAGTTCCGCTCGACTGCGCGATTCCACGCCGGACCAATGGTCGAGTCGATTCATCCCGAGCGACCCCCGGCAACGCTGGATCCGTCCCGTTCAGCACGTTTGGTCTGTTCGGCACGGTAGATGGCTTGAAGGGCCACATACTCCGCGGCCGAGAAACGGGCGAGCGAACTCGACTCTTCGCTCACGGGCCCGATCAGCCTCGCCGGAACCCCCGCCACCAGTGTCGCCGGCGGGATCTGCTCGCCGCCCTTCACCAGAGCCGCGGCAGCCACGATCGATCCTTTGCCGACCGACACGCCGGGGAGCAGCACGGCGTTGGCCCCGATCAGTACGCCGTCGCCGACAACGCACCCCTCAATCACCGCACCATGGCCAACAGTGACGTCGTGCCCGACCTCGGTGGGAACGGGTCCAGTGTCATCGTGGAACACATGAACCGTTGCACTGTCCTGCACCGAGCAGCGCTCCCCGATACGGATGGGTCCATAGTCGCCGCGGACCGTTGCTCCGAACCAAATACTCGAATGGTCGCCGATGACGACATCGCCGATGATCGCCGCATTCGGCGCGATGTACACGTTCTTGCCGATTACCGGAGCCTTCCCCTGAAAGGGAATCACGATTGGGTTGTCACGTCGCAAAATACAGTTCCTTTACTCGCGGGTTTGCCTCGATTTCCTCGACTGTGCCCTGAGCGACCACTCTCCCCCCGGCCAGCACGGTGATGTGGTCGGATGCTTCCCTGATGAAAGTTGTATCGTGCTCGACGACGACCAACGGAATCTGCTGATTTTGGGCGATGGCTCGAAATTGCTCGGCGGCGCGGCTGCTCTCAGATGCTGTCAAACCGGCCGTGGGCTCATCAAGTAGGAGCATGCGAGGTCGAGTGCATAGGGCCAGCACGGTCTCAAGCCACTGCTGCTCGCCGTGGGAGAGTTCGCCGGCGGTGGCGCTGAGTCTGCTGTCGAGTCCGCTCGCCGCGAGCGTCTCCAGCGCAGCCGGAGGGACTTGGGCGCGCCAAGCCCGGTTCCACATCCAATCCGACCGAGGAGCGACAGCGAATGAAGCGAGGGCCACATTTTCAGCGACGGTCAGCGATGCCATCAGGTGAGGGTTCTGGAACTTCCTACCGACCCCCAGTCGAGTGAACGTCCAGGGTCGCGCCCGGGTCACGTCGTTGCCGTCGAATTCGACTAGGCCGCGCGTCGACTGCTGGAACCCGCACAAGATGTCGAGCAGTGTCGTCTTGCCGGCACCGTTGGGACCGATCAGACAGTAGACACCGGGTTCCGCCACTTCCAAGTTGATGTCGTTGACGGCGCTAAAGGCCCCGAAACTGCAGCTGAGAGATTCGGTTCGTAGGCGGGCCGGTGCCCTGGCATCCGCAGGTGCTGGGACCAACTCCACCGGGTTTGGAGTACGGGGAGCCATACGCAGCCAGCGGCGGACTTGTGAGGCTATGCCGCCCTCGACGAACATCACGAGGACCAGGAAGCTGATACCCGTCAGCAGTAGCCAGTAGTCTATCGCCGCGTCGGCGAGATACTCCTCCAGCAAGGAGAGGCCGACCGTCGCCCCGACCGGGCCGGCAAGCGACCCGAATCCTCCGATCAGGGTCCAGAGCAGGGTGTCAGCGATGAAGCCGAAGCCAAATATTCCGGGGAAGACGAATCCCGTTTGCATCGCGTACAACGAGCCGCCCAGTCCGGCGACCGCGCCCGCAACTGCCAGAGCCATGACCTTTATCAAGATGGTGTGATAGCCTGACGCAGCCATGCGCTGCTCGCTGTCGCGCACGCCCACGAGCAGCACCCCGAACGGGCGCCGAGACAACGACCAGACAGCCATGACGGTTGCGGCGCAGACCCCCACAATGAGTAGATCACGATGGCGGCTGGACAACTCGAGTGGCCCCAGGCGGAGGGCAGGGAGACCACCGAGGCCGTTGAAACCACCGATGACCAGCAGTTTGGCGGCTAGTTGCTCCGCCAGCAGTGATAGCATCATGGTGAACAGCGCGATTGTCATGGCCGACCGTCGACGGCGCAGCAGTACGATGCCCATAAGCAGACCGAGAAGGGCACCTGAGACCACGCCCAAGGCGATGATCGGGAGCGCCAGAGACGGTGCAGCTATGCTCAGGCGGGCAGTGAGGTAGGCCGCGACACCGAAAGGCACGGTCTGGCCCAAGCTCACAATACCGCCATGCCCCCAAACGATGTCGAGGCTCACGGCCATTAGAGCAAGGGTTGCCGCTTGGGCGATCTGGCTGGCGTAGAACCCGGATTGGGCCTGCACGGCCAGCATTGCCGCAACCGCTGCGGCAACCACCGCGGCGGACCTCAGGAGACGATTGGGACCTGATCTCACTGCACGACCCCTCTCGCGCCGGTTTCCACTCTTCTCTGGAGAATTACGGCGGCTAGGGCCACAGCAGCCAGTTGACCCCAGACTGCGTCGTAGCGCAGTGCCACGATCGTGGTGATGACAGCCACTGCAGCAGCTCCCACGGCTACTGCGCTCGGCCTGCGGAATCCACCCACGATCACCACCAAGAATCCGCCCAGCAGCAGGTTCAGGCCGGCGCTCGGCTCGATGGAGATCCTGGGCGCAAGTAACGCTCCGGCCAGCCCCGCCGAGGATGCGCCGACAGCCATGGCCACAGTGTCGACTCGGGCTGCCCGTATCCCCAGCGTCTCGGCTAGGTCTCGATCCGCGACAACAGCCCGCATGGTCAGCCCGACCCGTGTGTAGCGCAGGACCATCCAAGCGACCAGCAGCACCGCGACCGCCACAACGATCACGAGCGCCTGATACTTGGGGTACGTGACCCCCGCGATCTCCATGCCGCCGCGTAGAGGATTCGGAATTGAGCGCTGCTGGCGTCCGAACGTCAACTGTACGATCTCTCTGAGGACTATTGAGAGACCGAATGCAGCCAGCAGGCTGACCTCCCGCCTCGTTCGCAACCGACGGAACACCGTCAACTCGCAGATTGCGCCAATCACGAAGAGGATGCCTGGTGTGACGATCACGGCGAGCCAGTGGCCGATACCCAAGCCGGTCAGGACCACCATTGAGTAGGCGCCCAGCATCGCGAACTCGCCGTGGGCGACGTTGACGACGTTCATTAGCCCGAAGACGATCCATAGCCCTAGCGCGGTGAGTCCTAGAGTTGCTAGGAGGCTGAACGCGTTGAGTACGTGCAGCACGGCTGGTCTGGGACTGTGGCCCCGCGAGCAAGCTCAGGGACTGCCCGGACGGCAATCACAGATCACAGCTTTCTGCCGGGTCGAGATGCTCGAAAGTCTCTACGATGACCTGCTCGCCGTCGGACGCTATCTCGACCATGTAGACCGGCTGCGCCAGATGGCGTGATTCGGTCACGGTCACGGTGCCGCGCACGGAGTCGATGGACCGACCCTTCATCGCCGAGCCGACCGCGGTGGCGTCGGTGGTGCCTGCATCGTTAGCAGCATCGGCCCACAGCAGGGCGAGTTCATAGACATGTGCAGCGAATGTGTTGGGGGGGAAGTCTGTCCCGAACTCTGAGACGTAGCGCTCCACGAACTCGCTATTGGCGGCAGTGTCCACTTCCTTGACGTAACCGAGCGAAACGATCATCCCGGCAGTCAGTTCGGGGCCCATGGCGGCCAGCACGCCCTCCTCGTAGATGTTTGCGAGACGAGCCACTTCGTCTTGGCCCACGCCGTAGTCGGGCGCCTGCAGTTCGAATGCGATGGCATCGCCGCCGACCAGCGCGGGAAGGATGAGGTCTGCGTCGGCTGCGGCCAAGTCGGCCAGCACATCGCCGAACTCCTGCGTTCCCAGTGGCACGTATTGTTCGCCGACTATCTCCCCGCCGGCGGCCTCAATGAAGCGCTTGGCTGCGACGAAGCTCTCGCGGGGCCAGACGTAGTCGTTCCCGAGCAGGAACCATTTTGTCCCACCGGTGCGTTCCATGATCCAAGGGATCGCCGGACCGAGTTGCTGAGCTGGAACTTCGCCGGCATTGAACATGACAGCCGAGCACTCTGCCCCCTCGTACAGGGAGCCGTAGAGATAGAGCGTGTCGAACTCCTCGGCCAAGGGCCGGGCCGCTTCACGAGTGGCCGAGGAGTGAATGCCGATTACCACGTCCACCTCGTCGTCGGAGACTAGGCGCGCCATGGCGTCGCGTCCGACTGAGGGGTCGGTGGCCGTGTCGGCCAGTTCGATCTGCACCTCGGATCCGTTCACGCCGCCTGCCGCGTTGATGTCCTGCACGGCAAGACGCAGCGCCCGCTCAGCAGGGGGCCCGAGGACACCTCCGGCACCCGAGTTCGAGTACAACAGTCCGATGGTGACCGGCTCCGATGGGTTATCCTCACTGGACGCAGGTGCCTGCGTCGTGGCTGGAGGGTCGGGTTCAGTGCCCGCCTGCTCCTCGCTCGCAGCCGGTTGTGTGTCTGCCGGATCGGGTTCTCCGCCGTCATCGCCACAGGCTGAGGCTGCAAGTGCAAGGATTGTGAGTATCGCGAGGTAGCCAAAACAAGAACGCTTCATGGTGCTCTCCTTCAACTTCATGGTGCTCTCCTTCAATAGTATACTTACGAACATAATCCCTAAGGCCCGAATAGTCAAGACCTTAAATTAAAACGATACTACCTAAGTCCCGAATAGTCAAGCCCTTAAATTGATTTTGCTTTCGCGTTCCTGCTCAGTCCTGTCTGACCGCAAAGCGAGCAGCAAACGCCGCGAGGCTGCCTCAATGACTTCGCGTTCGTGGCTGCTCAATAGGGAGACCACTTCCTGCTCGACCGCGTTCTGCTCGCGGTAGGCATCCAGTACTAGGCGGCGGCCCGCTTCGGAAATCGACACCCGGATGCGGCGTCGATCAGCAGTGTCGACCGACCGTTCCAGATATCCCTGGCGCTCCAGCGTCTTCAGAACCCCTGAAACCGCCGCATCGCTCACGCCCGAGCGGGTAGCGATCTCATTGGGATGCATGTCTCCGAGAACCATCAGAGTGAACAGGGTGCGGAAACTCCCCCACGTCAAACCCTTGGGTCGCAGAGCCCGTGCTTCGATCGCCGACGACGCAGCGTTCGAGGCACTCAGCATGTTGAAGAACAGCGAGAAGACATCCACATCCGCAGAAGGGATGTCCCTCCGAAGAAGATCCGCCGCCCGACGCTCGAACCATCGAGCCTGGTCTGTGTCCATTAAGGCATTAACTATACCCAACAGCGATCAAACGACCACGCCGCAACCCCGCCGAAGTCGCTAGCAACGATTCGATGCCGTCGCCCACGGGCGCATCATGGGGAGCCGAGCCGTTGGGGAGGATCGCGTTTCTCTTGATGCGGTCTCGGAGTGACCGTCACAGCCACGCAGCCAAAGGCGAACTGCGCAGGGACTTCGGAATCGATCTGCAGGTTGAGTTCGCAGTTGACGCGACCGCTCCCGTGGCAGCGGTCTCAACGCAGAGCGCCGAGGCCGTCACGGGTGAACTGCTCGCTCTGTTCCGCACAGAGTTTGGTGCTGACTTCTCGTAGGTGACGACCGTCATTTTCGACGCGTGTCCCTCCGCCATCCCGAAATAGTCGGCTTTGTGCAGGAACAGATTCACAGCATTTGGCTGGTATTGCGTGCCGTTAGCCCACGCACTGACCTCCGCGAGACTAGCTCGCGTGGCGTCGTTCGGCTCCAAGAAGAAGGGTTTCCGTTGCTTGGCCCAGTCGCTCAGGTCGTCCTGACCGGCGAGGAGTTCGTCATAGACCTTGCGAACGCTGAAGACTTTCCCTGCCGCGTGCTCGTTGTCGAGCCAATTCCAGTGGCCCGGACAGAGATCGAAGCCGTAGTGCTCGTTCTTGGCTCTGATGAGGGTGTCCGAGTCGAGCAGGTAGACCGTCACGTCACACCAAGTCGATCAGCCAACTCATGAAACGTTGAGGTCTTCTTGAAACCGAGCAATTGGAACGCGTCGGTGTACGAGGTGTCACCCTCAAGAGTGCTGGCGATGACAGTTTGGGCGAAAACCGTGCCGACACGGGCTGGTTGTGTGTTGTAGAAGTCGCCGCCAGAACCGCTGGCCCGCTCCAGGGCTTGGTCGTATTCCGTCTGGAAAGTCTGCTGGTACTCGTCCCAGGTCAGGAACTCGCACTCGTGGAGCCGCCGGAGCACGACCAGCCTGCTCGTCTTGAACCTGCGCGCAAGGCGCTGCAATTCAGTCGATATTCCCACTCGGGGGTTGAACTCTGCCCGAATCTCCTCAAGTGGAACGAGGGTCTCCGCTGCTACCCGGTTACACCACCCTTCGATGTCGTTCGTGGCCCTCGCCCCTAAATCGACGCTGTCAAGTGCGCTCTCACCTGTCCAGATGTGAGCCAATTCATGGGCGAGCGTGAAGATCTGCGCTGCTCGGGTGTCCGAACCGTTCACGAAAACCAGCGGAGCGAACCGGTCCGCGAGCGCGAAGCCCCTGAACTCTTGGGGATCAAGCTTCCTGCGCGTGTTGCTACCGACCACGCCGCTCACCATGACCATCACACCAAGTTCCTCGGCACGTTGCCTCAATACTGTGAACGCTTGTTGGTAGTTCGCACCCCTCTGCTGCATGTCGAACGACAGCGCGCTGCGCATCTGCTGCGCCGCATCCTCGGGAGCGGTGTTCGGTTGCAGCGACCCAGCCCACTCAAGCTCTCCCATCCCCGAACTGCGCACATAGTCGCGATACCAGTCTTGGCGCTGCTGACACTGATAGATCGTGTCAAGCAGATTGCCGCTCGGTCGGGCCACCGGGCGGTCACCCACCGTTCGAAAATCCGGGATCGGGAGATGCTCGTCTGGTGGTCCTGGAAGGAAAAAGTACCCGACCGCTGTGCCGGTAGCGCGAGCGAAACCCTCAACCTGCTTCAGTGTCGGCGAACCATGACCGGCCATCCACTCGCTCAGTTTCGGGAAACGGTCCGAGAGTTGCTCCACGTCGAGCCGCGACCGTTCGGCCGCCCACGAATACAGAGACGGTTCAACCTTGACGCGCAACGGCTTCGTTGCCCGCTCGGTCACTGTGTGGGTGTCGGAGTTCATGCTGGCAGGCGGGGTTTACGACCCGCGGACGTTGTGGTGCAAAGCCTTGCCGAGCGTGGATCGTTCATGGTCGACTCATCGTTCATTGTCGCCCCCTTTTGCGTTCTATGCATCGTCATTGTTGTTGTGCCATGCCAACCACACTAGTGCCGTCTGATCCTCAATGCCATCGACACTTCTCAAAACTACCGGCGATGCACTACCTCGCCGTGTTCGATGCCTATAAGCGTACTTGGCACCATGGGTGTTAGCATAACGCACATCGCAAAGGTTTGCGTCCACGGCATTGCCACCTGCTGGCCCACGCAACTTTCGTTGCGCCGCCAATGTCATCAGAGACCGGTTTTATGGGTCATGTGGCTTAGATTAGGGTCATGGGACAAGGTGGTCACCCAGCAGAACGGCAAACATCCCGCGATGTCGTGCATCGTGCGGAATCGGGTGAACGGTCCGTGGTTGCACGGTCTGGGCAAGCGACGTTGGAACGTTCCTCCTCATGCGTTCGGGTGGATGCTTCGACATTGCTCGAACGTTGGCATCACCTTCCTTATGTCGACCCCGTGAGGCTTCGGTCTGATATTGACGCCGTGATGGACCCGACGTTGTGAGCGCGCGCCGATGACCGCACAGGATCCGAAGGCGATGGTGCAGAAGCTGTGGGACTTCTGCGACGTGCTGCGCGACGACGGCCTGTCCTACGGCGACTACATCGAACAGCTCACGTATCTGCTGTTCCTCAAGATGGCCGATAAGCAGCGTGAGATGCTCGGAGGTGACCGCATCGTGCCCGTCGAGCTCAGTTAGCAGTCGTTGCTGAACCGGTCCGGAGCGGAACTCGAAGCCCACTACAGCGATGCACAGGCCGCGCTCGGCACCGGTCCGGACATGCGGTTTGCACTTGCTAGCCGGGCCGTCAGGCGATCCCAATCGAAACTGTTGCACCTAGGTGGCAAACGGGTACGCTTCACGGCATGACCGATGCAGCGGTTAGTCCTCGGACCTCCTTCTTGTATGCCCGGCCGCGAGCATTGCACGGTATTGCGCGTGTGTTCGACTTCTTCGGCATCTACGACTCCTACAAAACGTCGCCGACGCCTCAAGAAGCCGACATCTTGGCGGTCCTTCAGGACTGGCTTGCGGTGGAGGAGGATGCAAAGCATGTCATGACCCGAGCCGACACGTGAATTGGTGTTCGCTCCACCTAGCTTGCGGTGGAGGAGGATGCAAAGCATGTCATGGACGCATCTTCTGTTTCAGGTCTCGAGTGACATCACCTGAACCTTCGGACCCACCCGAGCAGTAGGTTCTCCCTAGCTCGCGCGACGGAGCGGAGTTGTCTGCTCGCGAAGCGTCGGATGTCGCAATAAAGCAGTCCTTCCACCAGATTCAGTTGCTGTTCCCGTCACTGATTGACGCGTAGAACGACTGGTACTCCTGGGCCGTAAGGTCAAAAATATCTGAGCTAGCGCGATCGGCGGTTGACACCGTCGCCCCGCCAGCTAGGGTGTGACATACAACTTCCCCCGTCGAACATTGAGTTCCGGGATACGGGTGCGGGCAAGACCTCGCTGCTCAACGCTATGGCCGCGCGCATCGCCACCGAATCCCGGGTGATCACCATCGAAGATGCCGCTGAGTTGCGGCTCCGCCACCCCACATGGTGCGTCTGAAGGCCCGAACCGACGGTATCGAAGGAATCGGGGCCGTGGAGATTCGTGGCCTGCCGTGTAACGCGCTGCGGATGCGCCCCGACCGCATCGTGCTCGGCGAGGTCCGCTGTCCCGAAGCGCTCGATCTGCTGCAGGCGCTCAACACCGGGCATTCGGAGTGCCTGTCGACGATCTATGCGAACTCCCCCACCGATGGCCTGGGCAGGCTGGCATCGTTGGTGATGCCGACCGGCATCGGGCTGCCCCACGACGCGGTCCGCACCCAGATCGGTTCTGCGCTTGATGTTGTTGTGCAAGTCGAACGTACGCCGACAGGAACACGCGAAGTAGACGCGGTCGTCGAGGTCTTCGACGGGGAGACGGCGCGCCCCCTCTGGTGCGGAGGGTGACGGTGACGTTGGCAGTGGATGCGGTGCAGGGAGTGCTGTTCGACGGGTTGGTGGGTGAGTTGCGAGATCAGCACGCAAAAGATGCTTGGAAGACCGACCAAGAGATGGTATCCTCTTCTTACTACCCTACCAGCGAAGGTTTCTTCCTCTTACTGCCCTACCAGCGAATCGGAGAATTCGAAATGACTTACCATGATTCACCCCCTCCCGCGCAAATTGCTAGCTCGGTCTGGCCTCGGTCTTCGCTGCGGGTGGTCTGTGCCGCGGTGGTAACGCTAGCGGTGACGATGGCGCTGGTTGGCCCGGCCCGACCCTCCGAAGCCCAAACGGTACCCAATTGCGGTCTCAACGCGGTCACAGTTGATGGCACCGCAGCGGTGTTGGCGGGTGATACATACACAGGATCTGTGAGTGCCGATTCTTTCACGGTAAACGTGTCGTTCACTGACAGCGAAGATCGTTACGTATACGTGAACCTGCACACCGGGATCCAACGCGAATATCTGGCCAAGCTCGACAATTCGGGGAGATTCACGTTCGATGTCGCTGCGTACACCGCGAAATTACGGGAAATTCCGCTATGGCTTCAGATACCTAAAGGAGGCGACAACCAGTTCGTGAAGCATTACAACCATGTGAACCAGACGGTCCGTTACATGTCGAAGGCGGACTGGTATGCAAAATGCAAGGCAAAAGTTTTACGACACGGGCAGCCACGGCCGCTGAGATTACCGAGGGTCAAGCGGCGGTGGCACGCGCAACAAAAGCGCGGGCCAGCCTGAGTATAGACTTCCCCGTCACGTTCTCGATAAACGTCTCCAACAATCAGTGGGTCGCCTCACCCGAAGCCCAGTGGACCGACAACAACGGCAACTCGAGGCGTTGTCCATACCTTGTGACACAATACGTGACAGTGCAAGACGCGCGAACCACAGTGATAGATGTGCAGCCGCTGGAGCCCAACGAGTTTGTCGGCGAGCCGTTGAAGCAACAACAGCAAACGAAATCCCCAACAACCACGGCACCACCAACAACCACGGCACCACCAACAACCACGGCACCACCAACGACAGCCACGTATTATCCCACCTATTATCCGCCTCAACAAAGTGATACCACTACACAAGCCGAACCCGCTGACGATGAAGAAGAAACCGGAGATGACGGTGTCACCCTCACCGACGTTCTACAAGCTGCTAAAGCCTACAAGGAAGGCAACCTCAGCCGA
>Ga0209020_1001799_pt1 | contig 19593 bp, 19 predicted proteins | sample PinacodermBB_FD_187298 | JGI IMG/M metagenome (GOLD analysis project Ga0209020, IMG submission 187298) | Host-associated microbial community of the marine sponge Aplysina aerophoba from Gulf of Piran - sponge pinacoderm, lysed by bead... | ecosystem: Host-associated > Porifera > Sponge >... | reverse complement strand
CGGCACTTTCAGTGTTACTACCTTAGCCATGTGTATTGCGGTTCCGTTTGGACTCGGTGCAGCGATTTTTGTATCGGAGTTCTGTAGTCCGAAGCTGAGAGAAACATTTAAGATCGTCATCGAACTGCTCGCCGCTATCCCTTCCGTTGTGTGGGGATTCATCGGATTGACACTGATGAATCAATTAATTATCAAAGTGTTCAACGCTCCGATTGGTTTAACAATGCTGAATGGTAGCATCATGCTGGCATTGATGAGTGTACCGATTATCGTCTCTATCGCGGAAGACGCGCTAAAAGCCGTACCGGATTCCTATCGAGAAGCGGCGGAGGCACTCGGAGCGACTCGGTGGCAAGTGGTTTACCGTGTGCTTTTACCAGCTGCCAAAAACGGGTTGCTGGCAGCAGTGTTACTCGGTGCGGCACGTTCTATTGGTGAGACGATGGCTGTCCTTATGGCAACCGGACACTCCGTTAATATTCCATCAGGTCCACTCTCCTGGATTCGCACGCTCACAGCAACAATCGCCGCCGAATTGGGCGAAGTTGCGAGAGGAGATGAACACTATCAAGTGCTCTTTATCATCGGTATTCTGCTTTTCACCATTACATTTGCGGTGAACCTCATCGCCGATTTAGTGATTAAAGGTATCCGCCAAGAATCATAAAATAAAACATTAATCTTTCTCAAGGCAACACAGAAATATGAACACCGATATGCAAGCATCGCCGCAAACAATGTTTACAGAAACAGAAATCAGCAAACAAAAGCGGTGGACAGAGAACGTGATGCGAATCTTCTTCCTTGTGATGACAAGCCTGATGATTCTTCCATTACTTCTCATTGTCGGTTATCTTCTTTATAAGGCACTACCGGTTCTCTCTTTGGAGTTCCTATTCACGAACCCGAAGGACAACATGCGAGCAGGCGGTCTATGGGCTCCGTTCTTGGGTACAATCTATTTGGTAGTAGTATCCTTGTTAGTATCGGCACCCATTGGTGTATTCGCAGCGGTGTATCTCAACGAGTATGCGCGTGAGAGTTGGTTCACGCGTATCACGAATTTAGCAGTTGTGAACCTTGCAGGTGTTCCGAGCATCGTGCACGCCTTGTTCGGTGTTGGTGCGTTCGTGCTTTTCGCGGGCTTAGGCGAATCCATCTTAGCGGCTTCGCTCACATTAGCAATCATGACCCTCCCCGTTATCATCGCCAGCACGACGGAAGCTCTCAAAGCCGTCCCGATGTCCTTCCGGGAGGCATGTTGGAACCTTGGTGCGACGCGCTGGCAAACGATTCGTCGTATTGTTATCCCTAACTCCATCAGCGGCATTTTGACGGGTGTTATATTACAGGTATCGCGAGCGGCAGGTGAAACGGCACCTATCATGTTCACAGGTGCGGTTTTTTATAAAAATATTGCAGAAGGAAACCTTTTTGCATATAATATCACAGAACAGTGCATGGCACTATCGCTACACCTCTTTACGATTTCAACACAGGTTCCGGACGTTACGGAAGGCGTTCCGTACGGGACTGCAGTTGTCCTTGTAGGGAGTGTCTTACTCGTCAATGCAGCAGCGATTGTGCTAAGGGTGTATCTCCGAACTCGAAAAAAGTGGTAAAATGGCTGTCAGCGGTCAGCAATCAGCAGTCAGTAAAGAGGATTCTGGGCACTGAAAACCGATGGTTTTCGACGACTATAAAGCATGAACAAAGAAAAATTACGAGCAATTATCGAAGGAAACATCGTCAGCGGAATAATCCAGTTCCTGATCCTTGGGTCCGCCGTTGTCTTTGTGCTTGAATCTGACAGTACGACAGATTCACACGCGCTTCATTACGTTGTTCTGGATTGGGTGTTTTTTGTTCTATTTTCGATCGAATATATCCTGCGAGTTTATATTGAACCGAGAAAACGAGATTTCATTTTCAGTTTTTATGGCATCATAGATTTGCTTGCTATTTTACCCTCTCTGTTCCTTTTACCCGGGTTCCGTATCCTTAGAATACTACGGTTTCTACGAATTTTCAGAATCTTCAAAGCGACCCGATTTATTTTAGCAGTAGATCGGCTCACCGAAGCGTTGAATGAAATCCGACGTGAACTCTTAGCACTGGTCATCCTGTCACTGATGTTAGTCTATCTGGCGGCGTGTGGTATCCACTATTTTGAAAGAGTAGAGCAACCCGAAGAATTCGGTTCCATTCTCGATTCCATGTGGTGGGCTATCGTGACACTCACAACAGTCGGTTACGGAGATGTCTATCCGATAACACCGGGTGGAAAAATTTTCACGGCTCTCGTTACCCTTGTGGGGGTAGGGTTGATAGCAATTCCGTCTGGATTGTTAGCCTCAGTTTTGACGGAAGCACGGGTGGAACGAAAAAAAGAAAAAAATGAAGAAGACGTGGAAAATGAATCCACGGAAGGCGTTGACAATAGGCATGAAAACAAATAGCCAGAATGGATCGCAAAATACTGCCGTAATTGAGGTTACCGACCTGAAGGTGCACTATGGAGATAAATCTGCTCTGAACGGAGTCTCGTTCGATGTGTACCAGAACGAGATCCTCGGTATCATCGGTCCCGCGCAATCCGGAAAAACAACACTCTTGAAAGTTATCAATAGAACACTGGAATTTACACCGGACACAACCGTAGCAGGATCTGTGAAACTGGATGGCGAAGATATTAGCACAATTGGCGATGTATACGGTTTACGTCGGCGCATCGGCATGGTTCAGCCTTTACCGGTGGGGCTGCCGCTTTCCATATATGATAATGTCGCTTTTGCCCCACGCACAGCAGGGATTCGCTCAAAATCGGAATTAGACGAAATTGTTGAACGGTGTTTACAACAGGCGGCACTGTGGGAAGAGGTAAAGGATCGGTTGAGTACCTTAGGCACTAAATTGTCAGGGGGTCAACAACAACGTCTGACAATCGCACGCGCCCTTTCACATCAACCAGACATTCTCTGTCTCGACGAATTCTCAATCGCCGTCGATCCGATTACAACAATGCGTATTGAAGACGTGCTCAAAACACTACAAACAGAAATGACTATTTTGCTCGTTACGAATTTGGTGCAACAAGCGAAACGGTTGGCTAACCGTACCGCCTTTTTTCTCAACGGCGATCTCATTGAGATTGATACAACAGATATAATTTTCTCTGATAATCCGGCAGAACAAGCCACATATGACTATGTGAATGGTACTTTTGGCTAATAGTTAACAGTTGTCAGTTCTCGGTGAAAGACGCGAGCGTCGCAGAGCGATTTCCGTTTCATACACCTCTTGTTAGACAACCGACAACCGAAAGGTGGCGTAGCCACTGTACCGATAACCCTTAAAACTGAAAACTAAAAAAAAATGAACTATAGCATTGAAACTGAAAATCTCAGTCTCTGGTATGGCGATTTCCAAGCACTCATTGATGTAAACGTGAAAATACCGGATGGGAAAATAACCTCGCTTATCGGTCCTTCTGGATGCGGAAAATCAACGCTACTGCGCTGCTTCAACCGTGTCAATGAACGCTACGGCAACGTTACGACAAAAGGGAAAATCGAGATTTTAGGAAAGAACATCTACGATGCCGATGTCTCTTTGCCGGAACTCCGAAAAGCAGTCGGTATGGTGTTCCAAAGACCTAACCCGTTGCCGATTTCAGTCTACGAAAATATATTATTTGGCTTGCGTATCCACTCTCCAGCGCGGAGTATAACACGGACAGAAGCAGATCAGATCGTTGAAGAAGCCCTTACATCCGTCTTCCTTTGGGAGGACCTGAAAGACAAATTGAAGGTGCGAGCAACGTCCCTCCAACTTGAACAGCAGCAAAAACTCTGTATTGCGCGTCTGTTACCGCTGAAACCGAAAATCATCCTGATGGACGAACCGTGCTCAGCGTTAGATGCGAAAGGCACACTTGCTGTTGAAGAATTAATGGAAGTCCTTGCGGGAACATATACATTCCTTATTGTGACTCACAATATGGCACAGGCGCGGCGCGTTAGCAAAGAGTGTATCTATATGTTTCTCGGAGAACTTATTGAGCATAGAGAAACGCGAGCACTCTTTGAAACACCGCAACATCCTAAAACGGCGGATTACGTGCAAATGCGCTACGGATAAGAATATCCATCAGCCATCAGTCGTCAGTAGGACATTTGTGGTTGCTTGCCGACGATTTTTGACAACCGATAGCCAATTATGAATGCCTTGATGACTCGTCCAGAACTCAGAAAAAAAATCGCTTTGCAGGGTATTGCGTTCATTATAGTGGGAGCCGCGCTCATTTTCATTTGGAATGACCTTAAAAAATCAGGCGCGACTCACATTCAAACGTCGTCAGCATCTCGTGTATCCGGCATATTGCCCAGTCTACTCAGTGATCTCAATCTGATTCTACCGATCAGCCTTTTGGCGGTTCTGTTCGGAGTCGCCTGTGCTTTTTACTTAGAGGAATGGCTTTCAGCAACCAGTTGGGTTCGGCGTTTCATCGAAAGCCAAGTCACCTTTCTGACTGAAATTCCTTCACTTTTGTACGGACTTTTAGCAATCTCGGTTCTTTTTAGCTACGCTGGTGTCTTCAAAGAGATTGGGACCCCTTCTCCTGTCCAGGACGTGAATGAATCTGGATTAGCAGTAGTCCCGTTCCAGCGTAACACCACGATGTTTTACGCAGAGGCTTTAATCTTCATTTTGATGGTAATACCGGTAGCAATCAAAACAACCCAAGAAGCACTTCGATCGGTTACGACACCCATCCGTGAATCTGCCTACGTGTTAGGTGCCAATCAATGGCAAGTAATAGCGAAACAGGTCGTGCCACTTGCCTTTCCAAGTATACTTGCGGGGGGATGCCGTGCAATGTCACGAGCACTCGCCGCGGCTGCATTACTCATCGGTATCCATATCCCCGACCATACAACAGGTCCGAGAGGAATACCGGATAGATTCATGTTATTCTTAGGAGGGGCATTGCTATTGAGTACTATTTCCAGTTTCCTGAAGAAATCGAGGTTAGAAACCTCTCCCACCGCCACGGCACGACACGATTAACTTTGACGAGATAAACGGAGGCGAGAATCTGCGATGCAGACTGAAAAAAAAGAACCCATCCTGAGCATCCATAATCTAAATGTATGGTATGGCGATAACCAGATTCTGAACTCTCTCTCATTTGAGGTACAGCCGCGACAGGTAACTGCCCTCATTGGTCCTGCGAATTGCGGTAAAAGCACACTCGTACGGTGCTTCAATCGTTTAAATGACTTTACGCCGAATTTCAGGTTCAACGGTGAAATACTTTTTAAGGGCAGGGACATGTATGCTAAAAAGACAGAGGTCACCGCCATTCGGAAAAAGATTGGAATGGTGTTCCGAAAACCTGAACCCTTTCAGTGCTCTATCTACGAGAATGTGGCATACGGGGCTCGGATCTCAGGCATACGTCAATCTTCACAGTTAGATACCATCGTTCAGAAAAGCCTTCAAAGATCTGGACTCTGGAACGAAGTTGAACCTATTTTGCACGGGAATCCGAATCAACTCTCTATAGGACAGCAACAACGTCTCTGTATTGCACGTGCTTTAGCCGTTGAACCAGAAATCCTTATATTCGATGAACCGTGTGGAGAACTTGATCCGATCGAAACCGTTAAAATTGAGACCCTCGTGCGGGACCTTATAACGGATTGCACGCTTATCTTCGTCACCAATAAAAGAAGACAAGCCGCACGTGTCTCGGATGTCGCGGGGTTTCTCTACTGCAGCGAATTGATCGAATTCGGAACGACGGAAAAGATTTTTACAAATCCACAAGATACCAGAACAGAACAATATGTGACAGGAATATTAGGTTGAGGAGGGAATGGCAATCAGCAATCAGCAATCGGCTTTCAGCAAAGAAGCGTATAGCGAACCCAAATCCCTCTTCCTGACGGCTCCTTTGCTGACCGCTGACCGCTATGAGAAAAGATATGTTAGAAAACGAAATCAAGGGACTTCAGCACAAAATCTTGGAAATGGCAGGGCTTGCGGAACAGATGCTGCGCCAAGCTATCGAATCTGTCCTAACACGAGATAGTACGTTAGCTCAACTCGTTGTTGCTACAGACGATAAGATTGATATGTTAGAAAACGAGATTGAATCATTGTGCATCCAACTGATCGCGCTCCATCAACCGGTAGCAATAGAACTTCGATTTCTAACAACGGCAATGAAGGTTAACCACAACATTGAAAGGATAGCGGATAAAAGCGTTGCTATCGCCAAACGGAGCATTGAGTTGTCGGAACATCCGCCAGTCAAACCGTTCGTGGATTTACCGTATGTCGCACAAGTGATTCAAGCAATGGTTAAGGATGCGATAGATGCATTCGTCAATCGGAACGCTGTACGTGCTTTAGAAATTCGGGAACGTGACGATGAGGTTGACGAGATTTATGAAAAAATGCTCCACGAACTCCTGACGATTTTGAGCGAACATCCGAGACTTATTCAGCCCGGTATTAGCCTCCTACTCCTTTTCCGACATTTGGAACGAATAGGCGATCTCGCATCAAATATCAGCGAAGAAGTCTATTATCTCGTCAAAGGCGATGTCATTCGGCACTCTTAAAACATATAGCGGTCAGCAGTCGGTTTCCATCAGCAATCCGTAAGAAAATCTGTTGCTGGCGGTTTCCGAAAGTTAAAAGCCACCCTGATGATATAGTAAAGTTTAGAATTAATGAGACCCTCTAAAGAGGCGAGGAGGGGTGTTTTGCTGGGCAACTGTCTACATATTTTTCGACTTTACTATAATACTACCGCTGTCAAGATTGCTGGCGGGTTTCCGCCGGATCAAAATGGACATCGAGTTGTGGGAATGCGATTGTAATATTATGTTCTTTAAATTTTTCCCAGATCGTGAAATGGAGATCGCTTGCCACATCAAAACGCTGAAAACAATCGGGAATCCACGCCAGCAACTCAAAATCTAAAGAGGAATCACCGAAGTCAATAAAGCGAACAAAAGGGGCAGTCACGTTGTTCATGTTAGGGGTCGCTTCCTTAATCACTTGAGGGTGCTCATGCGCCGCTTCAAGGAGCACTTTCTTAACAAGCCTCACGTCTGAACCATACGACACACCGACAGAGATGTGAACTCTAAAGCGGTTGTTATAGTGCGTAAGGTTATGAACGGATTCTGTGATCAATTGAGAATTCGGGACGATAACTTCCTTCTCATCAAGCGCGACGATGATCGTTGAACGGAGATTAATGCTGCTCACTCTCCCAAATATGTTAACGTCCATAATCTCCACGAGATCCCCAATTTTGATAGGGCGTTCAAAAATTAGAATAAACCCCGAAATCAGGTTCGAGGCAATATTCTGTAAACCGAAACCGATACCGATACTCAGTCCGCCGAAAATCAACGCCAAACTTGTGAAACTCACCCCGATGGTGCTGAGACTGATAAGCACCCCGATAATGATAAGACTAAAGTGAACGAAGCGGAGTAAGATAAATTGGGTATGTTCCGCGATTTGAAACGCTTGTAGGACCCGCCGCCGCAACATCCATTGCACGTATTTCGACAACACGAACATTCCAAAGACAATAACAAGCCCATAAAAGAGATTTGCTAAGGTTAACCGGTTTACATCTTTCCCACTTATTTCTGTATTGGGCGGATGAAATATTTCTGTGAGCGGATAATGAAAGAATTTACCGAGAATCCCTGTCCCAATTCCTGCAAGCCGTAACCCCAAAACGGTTCCAGTAATCATAACGATAAGGAATAGGAGTGCGAGCAATCGACTTTCGAGATTTTGTGGTATTCTGAGCCGCTTAAACAAGCGACGGAACCACCAGCGTAAAAATCCTGTGAGTATAAACGAAACGACTAAAGTGCCAACTAACAGGACAATCTGATTAACTTTTACCGGATCATCAAGAGTGACTACAGGTGTGTCAAGTAAACTCCGCAGATGTTGAATTAATTCTTTCATCTTATGTTATCCTATCTGTGAATGGTGGTTCACAGAACTGGAGGGAATGCGTAGGGATTGGGGTGGCAGCGTTTCATCCTTCGGCGTTAACAGTGCCTCTCTTTTCACATAGGCAAACTCAATTTGCCCGTCACGCATAAACGCCTTGGAAATCTGCTCGACGATTAATGTTGAAGTGCTTTGCCGATTCATAGCACCGACACGATACCTGAGCTTGCCAATGACACCCGATGGAATAAACTCAAATCGAACATAGGGCGATTCACCTGTCTCCTGACATATTTCGGCTGTCACTTCTGCCGCCTGTTGACACATAATTTCCTCAGCACGCCTGATATTTGAACGATATGTCAACCGAATGATGACCTCATCAAGGATGTATTTGTCGTCTCGTGTGTAGTTAATGACATTCCATCTAAAAAGATGTTGGTTCGGAATCATGACACTCCGTCCAGATTTCTCTTCACCACCGATAGTGCCCCCGACTTGATCCAGCTGCGTATACATAATCGAGATGTCTCGCACATCGCCAATGGTCGCGCCCAAGATGACCCGATCTCCGATCCGATACGGTTTCTGAAGAATAATCAATAACCACGCCGCCAGATTCATGATTGGGTTTCGGATGCCCCACCCCATCAGTGTCATAATAAAGGCTAATGACAGTCCGATGATCCCAAAGACATCAGAAAAAAGAAAAACGACAAGCCCACCCATCGAAAACATGAACACGTAACGCCACGTAAAAAAGAATCGATCGGCGTTCTCTGGTTTGTAGGCGTGTTCTTCTGTAAACTTGCGTATCTGTGATGTCAAGCGGAAATAGACAATAACAGCCCCAATTACAACCAAACTCATCCACACCACAGAGATATACTTGAAATTGAGTATCGCGATCCAAATTTCCAAAAACATAATTAGTCCTCACGAAGTGCCCCTGGCAATGTGGTCTGGTCTTTCCATGAGTAGATAACTTCCGTATGGGCATAGCAGAATTCAACGGTGTCATTCTTAGCAAATTCGTGGAAAATAATTTTAACAATATCGCTCAAGCTTTTTGCCCTGTTTGTCGGGCGTGTTTTGTAGCGCAGTCGCATCATTACACCTGCATCAAACAACTCTGCCCGGATAAATGGGTCTTCACCAATCTCTTGGATGACATCCGCTGTAACCACCTTCGCTGCGTCAACGAGAATCCGTTCTGCTTCTTCCCAATTCGATTCAAAAGTAATCCGAACAGGTACTTCAACTAAAATATATTCCTCCTCCAAAGTATAGTTCGTGATCGTTTGCGCGAACAGAATCGCATTCGGGATGAGGATACCGCGACCGGAACGTTCTTCGCTGGAGATTGTACCTCCCACCTGATTTAGGATAACATGCGTTAGAGTGATGTCCATTACATCGCCGGTAATCCCAGCGATAATCACACGATCACCGATTTTGAAGGGACGTTTGAGGATCAGCATCAACCATGCTGCAATCCCTGTCACGGGTGCCTGCAGGGACCACCCTAAGATCATGCCGAGGAATCCGGCAGAGATACCCAGCGTTTTGAAAGAGCCACTCAAACCAATAATTCCCAAAATGATAATAATAGCCGTCCAGACATAACCCCACACCGCCATGAAATTTTTCGCGTTCTCTTCCAGTTGAGCGTTCTTGTACACATACGCCCTGACGAAACGCCCCAGAATCGCCTTGAGAATGAGCAAAATAGCAATGGTTGCGATACTTAAAAGGATACCTCGAAACGGTGAATTGATAACAGTCGTTATGAGGTCCTCTATGCGCTGCATAAATTCCAGAAACATTTTGCCCTCTTAACTGAGTCCTTACACAGGAAAGCCAAGATCTTTTTATTCTTAATCGATTGAGATTTGCTCAATCGCATGAACAAACAGGACGTCATTGGCTGCCTTGTAGGACCGCAGTGCTTGCACCAATTTTTCAGAATAGAGGTCTTCCCCTGTTATTCCTGCGATAACCAAATCGCTTTGAGAGGATCGGTGCTCTACCTCCTGCTCTAAAGTTTCCTGACTGCTGTAAGACACGGAAGTCACGTTATGCATTGAAATTGGCAATCGTCCCTCTTTCATTAGCGTCGAAAGTCTGTCCGCTTCACGCTCAGCATCCGTAGCCTCGGAACAAACAAAAAGCCGGATTTCAGCACGTCTCCAATCTGGATGCCCCACAATAATATAGGCGAGTAACAGCATCATCGGAGCGTTTTTCAAGTTGTCCTCCGTTACCCAGACATCAATCGAGGAACGGTATCCAAAACGGTATCCGGTCGATCGCAGGACGAGGACATTGAACAACGAATTCGCAACAAGGCGTATTCCTTCTTCAACCTCTTCAACCTCTTCAGGATTGTTTCGCTCGAATTCAAGGAGAACACAGTTATTTGGCAAACCAGAAATTCCGGGCATTTGCAATATCTGTGCAAGCGCGAGTTTAAACGTCGGGCAAATTATGGAATCGACGAAGATACCGGCTCTGCTAACCTCTGTCATTTTAATTAATTCATCAACATGGACACGTGCTTGGAGTTCACTGGAAAACGAGTACTCCCCGTGGAACAGGCGGATGAAGTGCCCGAACCCATGTCTGTGGCAAATCCAGCGGAGCAAATCGAAATGTCCGAGTCTGCGTTCTCCGAATCGGGTCATCGCGACAATCGACGGACGCCATCCACCTTCAGACGAGATAACACGGCTTTTCTGCAAAGTAATTTGTAGCCACCGAGTTAGCTGAAACATTGTCCCTTGGAAGATTGCTGTCAAATCGCGCTGTCCCTTGTGGCTCCTACGGAGACCAAGGTAGGTCCCTGCCATGAGGCCAATTGAGATAAACGCATATAGGGCGCTTATTTGGAACATCATCAAACCGCACATTACAGTTCCTAACAGGGATAAGTACCAACGAGAATGGAACGTAGGACGATAAGACGGATTACTCGCAAAGTGCTCAAGGAACGACACTGCACAGAGTGCCCCATAGGTTACCATAAAGAACATCGTTAGAATCTGAGCGATAAAGTCCAATTCGCCGATTGCCACAAACACTATCGCAATTATGCCTGATACAGATGTTGCATACACGGGTTCCTGCGACTCACCTACCCCTTTTTCCATAAGACGGTTCAGATGCGGAATAGGCAGCACATTGTCTCGGGCAAGCATTTGCAATGTTCTCGGAGCGACCATGATCGACCCGAGAGCAGAGGAGAACGCCGCCGCACCCAATCCGACGTAGATAGCAGGTCCCCACAGAGAAATCTGTGCCATGATAAACTGGTCCGCATCAAGCACCTCAGGAGTGGCACTCTGTCCCAGCTTAATAGCGACAAGGACATATATGACCATACCAGCAAATGTCGCGCCGATCGTGCCGAGCGGTATACTTCTTTGAGGGTTTTTCAGATCACCCGATAATCCCAAGCCTGCAATCATCCCCGTAAAGGCGGGAAAGCATGTCGCGAAAACCGTACCAAAACTATCAGGATTCTCAATGCGTGCTGTAAGATTCAATCCCTCGGGCCGAATTGATTCAGGTCCTTGTCCTAAAAGGAACAAAATGATTGACGCTGTGAGGATTACACACACACCCCACAGAACTCGAACCCCGATATCAGCCCCCTTCGTTAGCATAAGTACAAGAATCATGACACTGAACGGCAGGCTTACCCAACGTGGGTCGGGAATCAATCCATAGGTCGACGCAACCCAGTCATAAACAGGTTGAAAAGATTGTGCGAACGCCACGATATAGAAGGCAACTGAGATGGCTTGGGAGATATACAGGGCAATGCCGATAGAGCCTCCGATACTCTCGCCGAACGAGCGGCTGACAATATAGTATGCGCCACCACCCGCCACGCGACGGTTCGTCGCAATTTCAGACACTGCCAGAACCGTTGGAACCGTCACAAGATGCCCAAGTGCGATCACCATGAGACTCCCCCAGAGTCCCGCGTGTGCAACGGCGTAACCGAAACGCAGGAAGAGAATAGCACCAAGGATAGTACTCACCGAAGCAAGGAATACAGGGGCAGTACCGAAACCATGTCCCTGTTGGGAACCTGAATCATTGTTACCGAGCTGAGATTCGGATTGCTGTCCTGGGTTTGAAAACATCGCCAATTTTCCTTTCGTTTAATGAATTCGAACAAACGAGTGACAGAGAATGCTGACTTTTCAATGAGAACGAAATGCCCCAATTATGGTAGATTTTAGAATTACATAGACCCTCTAAAGAGGCGAGGATACTTAAAGGAAACACCCTATCAAAAACACCCTCGCCAGCGGCAGTAGAGGGTTTTCGCTTCTACTGAATGTAAGGTATTTTTATAATTCACCATAAATCCGGACTACACTTCCAAGAACACAAGATTAACTTTCAAGCAAGGCACTATATTGCTACAAGGTAACGCGCAACATTAACAAATATGTGTAGTGCCATTTCTCTGTTAAGGGTTCACTATTATAAGTCATAGAACCACTTAAACGCAACCTTAATCGAGTAGTTAAACTAAAGGTAATAGCAGGCTCCGCTGAAAATTTGAAGTTCTTAAAACCGACCTCTGGCGCGAACTTTAACACCGTATTGAGTTGCCGCCACCCCATCGACGAAAACACCAACCATCGGAACGTCGTAGGATCAAATTTTCTTAATACAAGATTTTCGTGCGGTTGGATATTCTCAAGGAAGGCACCGATACCACCAGAGACACGAAGTGTGCCTTTTTCATAAATTGCGGGACGAATATAACTGCCAATTTGGGATGTTAGGGCACTGCCTTTGGTAATGTTCCGCTCTAAATCTGTAAACGCCTCAATGCCGAATGTTCCGATGCGGACACCTCCTTGGATGTGTGCCTTGACGATTTCAGAAAGTACTTCCTCTTCGCCAGAAGCGCGCGAACCAAAGACCCCCGCCCAGCCATTAACCCTACGGAGCGGCACAACAGCGGTTAAACTGAGCGTCTGAGAAGCCCCATCGCCATTTACGCCAATATCCAGTGTTTTGGCATCCTGCGGTAAATCGGCAAACTGGCAATAGACTGGCTCCGTGTAAACCATTAAGAGAAGCACCAGAATCGGGAACATCTGTGCTTTACGGATTCGTATAGATCCAATATCCAATACCAATCCTCCTGTTAGACTTTTCATAATGCACTTTTGTTAGCTCAAACCTCAGAACCATTTTCTAAGTTTGAAATAGACAAACATGGCAATTCCAATGCCTGCCATGAGTAATAAAACAACAGGGTATCCCCATTGCGTTTCAAGCTCGGGCATGAATTTGAAATTCATGCCGTAAATACCGGCGATGAAAGTTAGTGGTATAAAGAAGGTCGAGACAATGGTGAGCACTTTCATGACTTCATTCATCCTATGACTCACCGCTGAGGTGTAGGTATGAAACAGATCTGAAACTGCACTGCGAAGAGCCTCCAATGTATGGATCACCTGAATTAGATGGTCATAAACATCACGGAAGTATAAGTGTGTGTCCTGTGTAAAGAGCGGGATTTCATCATCTAACACTTCATCAATGACATCGCGTAACGGGAGGATGGGTCTACGCAGGTGGAGAAGACTGCTTCTTAAAATATTGATTTTCTCAAGAACTTCTGATGTCGGGTTCGTGATAATTTCTTCTTCGACGGATTCAACTCGGTCGCTGAGTCGTTCCAACACTACGAAATAGTTGTCAACAATGACATCTATGAGTGCATACGCGAGGTAATCAGTCCGCATCGTCCGAAGTCTGCTATTGGTATTTTGGAGTCTGTTTCGAATAGGTGTGAAAAGTTTTTCGGAGCCTTCTTGGAGAGAAATGACAAAATTTTCACCAATAATAAGACTAATTTGTTCTCTGGAAATACTTAGTTCTGCCGTATCATAATCAAGATTTTTGAGGATAATAAAGACATGGTCTTCATATACCTCTATTTTGGGGAGTTGGGTAGGCGTCATCACATCTTCAAGTACAAGGGAATGAATGCCGAAATACGCTCCAATATCTTCAATAATCTGCGTATCATGCACGCCATCGATGTGAATCCACGTGACAGTTGCCGTTTCCGTGAAAGGTAGGCATGCCTTTATCGTTTGTGCCGCCTCTTCACAAAGATGTGTTTCATCATAATCAATGACGGTAATCCGAACAGGATCTGTTCGCTCTTCGCCAGTATAAATAAGCGTCCCAGGGGGAAGCCCAACCTTTTGAGAGTATCTTTTAAACGGATTTGATAACGGAATTTTCAATCTATGACCTCTTTAACTACAGTTTGGGCAATATTATAGCATTCAAACAGCCTTTTCACCAAAAACTTCCAAACTTTGGTGTATACTATCACGTCGTATTTTAGAGGTCAAGTTTTTATGCGAGCAGGACGATTTATGGTAGATTTTAGAATTACTTTGACACGCTGCATCGGCGAGGTTAGAAACCTCGCCTACCGCGATAGAGGGTATGTTTGGGGTTGGGTCCCCTGCGGGAAACACCCAAGTAAACACCCCTACGAAAACTGTTCATATATTTTTAGGATTTACCATAAATAGGAAGGTTGCCCCATAACAAGTCGCTCTGTGCCGGCATCTTCATAACCCATTGGATACCGATAAACACAAAGAAATGGCAATTGGCGATCAATATGTAACCGTCCACCATCGGGGAGGGTGCGACGCACTGCCTTGTTTTCTGCAAGTCGAGAACAAACCGTCCTGATGAATCGATCGTTGATAATTTTGTTAGATGCTTTGGGTTGATATGCCATGCAGTGTGGCGTGTAAAGCACGTTGAATAGTATTGATTTTCATCATATCTGGCTCACCTGTCCACTCATCCATGAAGAATTTTTTGAATTCAATGGCAATCGCACAACCAGAGTTTGGAAAGGATTCATAAATCCATCGTGCGAACTGTCCACCTCGGAATTTGATATTTTCTCTGACATCAAGGTGTCTGCCCATAAAGTTGAAATTCCGAAGATCTTCCATGAAACGCTGAATCAAGGGTCCCCATTTCTGACGATCCATGTTTCCGGTACCGATGTTCACCTCTGGATTACCTTCTGCATCTGCTGGCGGGGCACTGGGCCCCTGGCGCCGATGATTGTATGAATGTAAATCGAAAACAACAAAATGCTTAAAGTGCTGTGCCACATCTGTCAATAGGGTTCGGACTTCCGAATAGAAGGCATCGTATCCTGCTAAGGATCTGCGGATCAGCTGTTCATCCGGACGCTCCTTCCAAACATGAAGCCCCCAGGCATCCTCCGGTTTAATATAAACGGCTTTCTCACGAGGACGGTTCAGATCTACCTCAAAGCGGGAGTGCAAGCCTATAATCCGTGTTTCTGCAACCTCAGTCCAGATAGCAGTAAATGGGTCTTCTTCTCAGAGCCGTTCTGCCTCGGTTAAAGCCAGAATTCTCGACACTTCCTCACGGACGTGATGCCCATCATGAATTGCTGCTGCGACGACGGGACTGTGCCTTTTCGTTATCTTCCATATCGTTGGTGTGCTTACGTCAGTCATGCTACTGTCCCTCATCTGTAAAAGTAAGCCTTGATTTTCAATTATTCGTTCGTTTCTGTTGGATCAAGATGGACATCGAGTTGTGGGAATGCGATTGTAATATCATGTTCTTTAAATTTATGCCAGATTATGAAATGGAGATCGCTCGCAACATCAAAACGCTGAAAAGAGTCCGGAATCCAAACCAATAACTCAAAGTCTAAGGATGAATTTCCAAAAGCAATAAAGCGAACGAAAGGAGCCGTAACGTTGCTGATTCTCGGAAGCGATTCTTTGATCACACCGAAATGTTCATCTGCAGCATCAAGTAACACTTGCTTGACAAGATCCACATCTGAACCGTAGGACACCCCCACCGGAATACGAAGCCGGTACAGCTTGTTGGCGTGCGTGAGATTATGGACGGACTCCGAAATCAATTGAGAATTCGGCACAATAATCTCCTTCTCATCAAGCGAGACGATAACTGTCGAACGCAGATTGATGCTACTCACTCTCCCAAATATGTTAACGTCCATAATCTCTACGAGGTCCCCAATTTTGATAGGACGTTCAAAAATTAGAATGAACCCCGATATCACGTTAGAGGCAATATTCTGTAAACCGAAACCGATACCGATACTCAATCCACCGAAAATCAACGCCAAACTTGTGAAACTGACTCCAATCGCACTCAAGCCAATGAATATTCCGAGAAGAATAAAACTGAAGTGAAGGAAACGGAGTAAGAGAAACTGTGTATGTTGTGCGATTTGAAAGGCTTGTAGCACCTGCTGCCGGAGCACCCATTGCACGTATTTAGAGAGGACAAACATCCCAAAAACAATCACGAACGCATAAAACAGGCGCGCTAAGGTTAAATTACGTTCACTTGAACCTTCTGCCTCAGCATCGGGTGGTTGAAATAGTTCGGTGAGCGGATAGTGAAAGAATTTACTCAGAATCACCGACCCGATACCAGCGAACCTTAACCCCAAAATAGTCCCAACGACCATAATGATGAGGAATAGGAGTGCGAGCAATCGGCTTTCAACATTTTCTGCCATATTCAGATGCTTAAACAACCGACGGAACCACCAACGCAAAAATCCTGCGATTCCGAAGGAAATTGCCAAAGTAACTATTAATAAGCCGACCTGACTTGCTTTTACCGGATCATCCAGCGTGATGACAGGTTTATCAAGTAAATCACGTAACTGTGGTATTAATTCTTCCATCCTATGCTGTCCCTTCTGTTAGGGGTCAGGCACGCCCCTGATCACTATACAAATATTGTGAGGTGAGGGTTGTTCGCCTTGTGTTGATAACAACGCTTCCCTTTTCACGTAGGCAAATTCAATTCCTTCTTGCCGCATAGATGCCTTGGAAATACCCTCTACGATGCGCGTTAAAGTCTTTCAGCAAAATCAGGCTGTAGCCTTCGTTAATCAATAGCGATTTCCTCAATTGAATGAACGAACAGGATGTCGTTCACGCCTTTGTAGGATAGTAACGTTTGGGCTAATTCCTCAGAATTAAGGCTTCCTCTGTTAAGCCTGCGATAATCAGGTCAGCCTGAAAAGATCTTTGCGTCACCTCTTCTTCCAAAATCTCTGGGCTGGTATAGGAAATAAAGGATAATGATGAGGCTCCCCCAGAGTCCAACATTCGCTACAGCATAACCGAATCGTAAAAAAAGAATGGCACCGAGGATTGTTGTAATTGACGTAAGAAACACTGGAGCCGTCCCAAAGCCGTGTCCTCGTTGAGATGACGTAGTTTTGGATCCAGAGTGTTGTTTACTTTTTGAAAACACTATTCGTTTTCCTCTCGTTTAAATGTAAGTCGGAATATCAACAGATACTTGTAGTGCCATTTCTGTGTCAATTGAAGAAGATTATGGAGGTATAAAAATCAGACATGACCTTAATACCTCCACACCTAATGATTAGAGTTAAGCTGCTTAATCTTAACGTCTATGTTTCCTCGGTCGTTACGTCTCCACTGTCAGTGCCATCACTTTGGCAAGGACGAAGCGTCTGTGCACCTTCCTTAATAGCACCAATCGTCTGTTGGGCAAATTCTACAGTCTGATTTTTCACATCAATGGAGGTCTTGCGAACTTTCTCTCGCGTTTCCGTACCTGAATTAGGGGCATAGAGCAGACCAATCGCTGCCCCTGCTATAAAGCCGGTAAAAAAGGCAAAGATCGTGGCTAAGCCTTTGTCTTGTTCATTATTTTCATTATTGTTCATTTTTTTCTCCTTGTAAGATTATGGTTAAGTTGTAAGCAATATTGCTTAGAAGACGCGGGAGTTGAGAACAACGGTAAAGTTAGTGGTGATGTCTTCATCAGGCACGATTGCAACCTGTTGTGTTGCCACGAGGTTGATGTTATACCAATTCGGATTGATGATTCCTCAAAGGTCCTACTGTTTTTGGTTATGCCCAGTGCGGTTAGGAATGCAGATCGTACGAATCAACGGTATTCATGCCATATGGCATGAACCGGGGTGAGTACACCGCAGAATTGAGCTACTACAAACCGTTTTTTTGTTAATGAGAAGCGGTTATTCAGAAATGGTATTACAACCCAACTTCCACAAGGAAGTAGCAACCTCTTCATAAAAAGGAGGAGGGATTTATCTTTGCATTAATTTACTTTTGGTAAACATGCCATGTAGAGATTGCGTCCGAATAAAGAACTAAGAGTTTTCCATCCGATGTATAAGTGCTTATCATCGTCTTAGAATTCCCATCAACAAACCAATGAATCGTTCCTTGCCTGTTATCATAGGGTTCAATTAGCTTATACGCGCCTACTAAAAATCGATTCCCGTTCTCGAATTCTTGGGTGAATGTTTTCTCAGTAAGACGCAATGTCCCAGTATCTTCAACAAGGTTACCATCTATCTCAGTCCGAATGAGTTGGTACACACCACTGAGTTCATTTGCCACGGTGTAAGCTTTTGAATAGACGATAATAGACGCTGAACTCGAAACATCTTCTTCACCGCCATCGTTAACAAATACTTGTACCTTCACGGTTCTTGGTGGAGCTATCTCCTGAAATGGCAAATCTGGGGCTTTCCATTCAACTTCAGGACCTACTTCTCCGATTAAAAAGCCTTCTGAGACTTCCCATGCGTATGACAAATCGTCGTCCTCAGCGTCAAAAACCCTAACTTTAAATATGACCGTTTCACCGTAAGGAACTTCTTTTGGCAGCGTGAGCGTCGTGATTTCGGGGGAATCATTCGTCCACTCCTCAAATTGCCCGCAGCCACTCAAAGAACCAGCGTGGACAACAAATAAGATAGTAAAACCGATCCACAACGCAGAAAATACAGGCTTTTTAATGTTCACAATATTGCTCCGTATTCATCTCACTTGTTTAGTTTTGTGTTTTGATTTCTACCGTGTTCCGAGAAAAACCGTCAAACCCGCAACTGTCGTGACACTCAGACAACCGACTAAGGACCAATTGAATCGAAGTTTTTTCATTTTAATTTGATACGCATTCGTATAGAAAGCAACATACTCAGGGGATTTACCAAGTAAGCGCGCTCCTGGGATAGAACGTTGATTCCGTTGAGATAAAAAGACTCCAATGACTGGCAAGGAAAACCCTGTCGTAAACCACAACAATTTGTTGAGGTGTGCTGAGGCATCTCGTTCAGCAGCACTTGTGGCTTGTGCTTCAACTGAATTCGGGTTCACGTTTGAATACTCCGGAAAGATGAATTCCGCTCCATCCAGCAACGGTTCCTCTGGTATGTTAGTATTATTAGCGGATGATTGCTGTGCTTGAAGGATAGGCGATAGAGAAGCACTGAAAGTAAGAACAACTGTCAGAAACACCATCAAATTGAAACCTGGGTTTATCACTTTCATTATGGACCCCTTTTATAGTAGATTCTGTAATTAATTTTACACCAAACTCGGTGCGGTTAGAAACCGCACCATAGGTGTCAATTTAGGGATTTTCCGTAGCGTCTTGTATTCTGTGAAAGGTTGTGTTTTTTCCACTGCTTCTCTGAAAAGTGCCTCCGTT
>Ga0209020_1001759_pt1 | contig 19978 bp, 15 predicted proteins | sample PinacodermBB_FD_187298 | JGI IMG/M metagenome (GOLD analysis project Ga0209020, IMG submission 187298) | Host-associated microbial community of the marine sponge Aplysina aerophoba from Gulf of Piran - sponge pinacoderm, lysed by bead... | ecosystem: Host-associated > Porifera > Sponge >... | reverse complement strand
AGTGATCGGTTTGGACCGGAATCAGTGATCGGTTTGGACCGGAATCAGTGATCGGTTTGGACCGGAATCAGTGATCGGTTTGGACCGGAATCCCCAGTTTCTGCGAACCGCGGGCGGCATGGGCCTCATCGACAGCCGGGAGGGCCGCTACCGCCTGCTCCCCAAGTTGCTCGAGAAGCAGGACTTCGACGAGATACGCCTCCACAACCTGGTGACGGTATATGCCAATGAGGTGGCTCCCATCCCGCAGGTTGTGCGGATCGTGACCACCGCCGTCGAGCGGGCCCGTTTGCGGGATGATCGCGCGCTCTCCAGGATGCGCTTCGAGGACGAGCTCCGGTCCCACGAGCTCGACCGCCAGCGGTTCGACCTCCCGCAGCACCAGGAAGTCAACCGGCATGAAACCGCCACCGAGAATGGGGAGCCCTTTCTCATTCTCCCCCGCGGCAGCCGATCCCTCGGGGTAGTGCTGGTGCACGGCCTGCTGGCCTCGCCCGCGGAGGTACGCCATTTCGGAGAGCGCCTGGGCAAGGAAGGCTATCCGGTCATGGGAGTGCGACTGAAGGGACACGGCACCTCCCCCTGGGACCTGCGGGAGAGGGAATGGGAGGAGTGGCTCGGCTCGGTACGGAGGGGCTTCGGGATTCTTGCCCCCTTCGCCTCCCGTCTGTGCCTGGTGGGGTTTTCCACCGGTGGGGCGCTCTCCTTGCTGCTGGCGGCGGAATCTCCATCCCCTCTGGTTGGCGTCGCAGCGGCTTCCGTTCCGGTCAGGTTGAAGGAGCCGGCCATGATTTTCGTGCCGTTGCTGCACGGCGCCAACCGCGTCACGCGCTGGATATCGTCCCTGGAGGGGGTGAAACCCTTTCACAACCACCGATCTGAACATCCGCACATCAACTACTCCCAAGTTCCGGTTCGCAGCCTGTACGAGCTTCGGGGAATGGTGAAGGCGCTCGAGGAGAAAGCGGATCGGGTCGGCTGCCCGACGCTGCTCCTCCAGGGGACCGGGGATCCGGTGGTCGATCCCGACGGCGCCCGGTTGCTGCAACGGAAGGTGGGCGAGCGGACTTGCCGCCTGGAGTGGGTCCCCTCGAGCCGGCACGGAATACTCAACGAGGACATCGCCGGAACCCAGGCGCGGGTTCTTTCGTTTCTGTCGGAGTTGTGAGTAGCGGTAGCTCGCGGTCCGCAGGCCGTGTACGTGTTCGCGGAACGTGCTGGCGCGCGGGCGGGCGAAGTCGGGAAGTCCTACTTGCCCGACGAGTCGGTAGCGCCGGCGCCGCCCGCCGGCCGCAGGTGCTCGAGGACGAACGCCAGCATCTTCTCGCGGCGGTGCAGCTCGAGGTCGGGACCGCCGAGCCGATGCCGCGATTGCGGGTAGATCATCATGTCGAACGGCTTGCCGGCCCGCTGGAGCTCAAGCGCGAACTGCAGCGTGTTCTGCATGTGGACGTTCTCGTCCATCGACCCGTGGACCAGCAGCAGCTCGCCGTGCAGGTCGGCGGCGTCGAAGCGGGGTGAGCTGCGCCGGTAGCCGTCGGGGTTGTTCTGGGGCATCCGCATGTAGCGCTCGGTGTAGATCGTGTCGTAGTCGCGCCAGTCCGTGACCGAGCCGCCGGCGATGCCCATCGACCAGCGCTCGCTGTGGGTCAGCGCGTAGCTGACCATGAAGCCGCCGTAGCTCCAGCCCTCGATGCCGATGCGGTCGGTGTCGACGTAGCCCTGTCCGACGAGCCAGTCGAGGCCGTCCTCCTGGTCGCGCAGCTCCAGCTCGCCGAAGCGCTGGTAGACCGGCCAGGTGGAGACGGCGCCCTTGCCGCTGGCGGTGCTGTTGTCGAGCACCCAGACGACGATGCCGCGCTGGGCGAGGAGCTGCCAGTACAGCGTCTCGCGGCTCCAGGCGTTACGCACGCGCTGCACGTGCGGGCCGCCGTAGATGTGCTGATAGACGGGATAGCGGTGCGACGGGTCGAAGTCGGGCGGCCTGATCAACAGCGCTTCCATCTCGAACCCGTCGCGGTTGGCGACCTGCAGGAACTCCGGCGCGGGAAGGTCGTAGTCGCGGAGCGCGCGCACCTCGTTCGCGGCCACCACGCGCGCCACCGACCCGTCCGCCGCGTGGACGCGCACCTGGGGCGGGGTGGAGATGTCGCTCCAGCGGTCGATGTAGTGCGTCAGGCCCGGGCTGAACGTCGCTCCGTGCGTGCCCGGCGCGTCCGACAGCCGGCGCAGCCCGGAACCGTCGAGATTCACGCGGTAGACGTCGAGCCCGATGGGGCTGCGCTCGGTGGCGGAGAAGTAGACCGAGCCGGCCTCCTCGTCGACGCCGTGGACGCGCCGGACCTCCCACTCGCCGCTCGTGACGGTGCGCATCACCGCGCCGGATCGGTCGACGTGGTACAGGTGCTTCCAGCCGGAGCGCTCGCTCTGCCAGAGGAACGTGCCGTCCTCCAGCCAGATCGGCGGCCCGTTGACGTTGACCCACGCCTCGGTGGTCTCGCGCAGCACCTTCTCGACGGATCCGCCTTCCGGGTCTGCCAGGACCAGGTCCAGCCAGGTCTGCTCGCGGTCCTGCACCTGGAAGACGACGTGCGAGCTGTCCGGCGTCCAGTCGACGTTGACCACGAGCGGATCGGACGGCCGGTAGCCGGAGAGATCAGCCCACGTCGTCGCGCCGCCGGCCGCGCGCACGATGCCGAGCCGGACCACGGGGTTGGTGTCGCCCGCCTTGGGGTACTCCCAGTGCTCGACCTCGGGGTGATACGGAATGTGATCGAGCACGGTGAAGGTCGGCACGGCCCGGTCGTCGAGCTGCAGGTAGGCGATGCGGGACGAGTCGGGGCTCCACCAGTAGCCGCGGAAGTTGCCGCGGCCGTAGATCTCCTCCTGGTACACCCAGTCGAGTTGCCCGTTGCGGACCCGCTCGCCGCCGTCGGTGGTCAGCGCGTGCTCGCGACGATGCTCGACGTCGACGACGATCAGGTTGCCGCCGCGCACGAAGGCGACGAGCCGGCCGTCCGGACTGAGCGACACCTCGTCCTCGGCCTCCGGGGTGGCGGTGAGCCGCCGCGCGCGCTCCGTGCCGACGTCGTAGTAGTAGAGGTCGTCGGCGAAGTCGAAGACCAGCGCCGTGCGGTCCGCGTTCGTCACGTGGCCCGACCGCCGGGCGATGCGGCCGGCGTCGGCCGCGCTCAGGCCCGGCAGCGCCGCCACCGCCGCTTCGAACGGCGCGACGTCGTAGAGCGGCGTCCGCTCGCCGGTGAGCGCGTCCACCCGGACCAGGGGGCCGGCGAAGGCGTCGCGCGGAGATCGCCGCTCGACGTAGTGCGTGTCGTCGAGCCACGTCAGGCCGAACGGGGCGTTGCCGTCGAAGTTGACCCGCCGCGCCGGGTCGAAGATGTCGGCGATGGTCAGCGTGCGCTGCTGGGCCCCGACGGCCGCCGGAAGAACGGTCAGGCACGCGGCCGCCGCCATGACCAGCAGTGCGGGCGCGAATGTGCGTGGCCGGGCCCCGGCGCCGAGGCGCTCGCCGGAACGCGACTCATGCCCGAAAGCGACGCGGTCGAAGGGTCGTGCAGAACTCATGGAACAGCCTCCCGGCCGGTATAATTCGCGGAACACTGCATTGTATAGCGGCCGGTTTCCCGGCGCCGGAGGAACTCCATGACCTGCCTGCGATTCGTTGTCCTGTCGATCGTCGTCGTGCTGGCCGGTGTCTCGACCCAGGCGCTCGCGGAGCTCCACGAAGCGCCGTCCGCGGCGGCCGCCCAGGAGGCCGAGCGCCCGTACCTGCTCGAACGTATCGGCGACGCCGCGATCGGACAGATCTACGCCGACGGCTTCGAGGGGCTGGATCTGCGCGAGAAGGTGCTGATCTGGCACCTGTACAACGCGGCGCTCGCCGGCCGCGACATCTTCTACGACCAGCGCTACGTCCACAACCTGGACATGCGTGAGACGTTCGAGGAGATCCTCGCGCACGCCGCCGGCGTCGAGGCGGCGACGCTCGAAACGATCCACCGCTACGCCAAGCTCTTCTGGATCAACACCGGGCCGTACAACAACCTCACGGCGCGCAAGTTCACGCTCGAGACGACGCCCGAGGCGTTCCGCGCCGCCGCGCACGCGGCCGCGGCGGCGGGGGCCAGCTTTCCGACCCGCGACGGCGAGAGTCTGGACGCGCTGCTCGACCGCCTGGAGCCGCTCTTCTTCGACGCCGGCGTCGATCCCATCCTGACCAACAAGACGCCGGCCCCCGGCGACGACATGCTGCTGTCGAGCGCCAACAACCTGTACGACGGCGTCTCGATGGCCGATCTCGAAGGCTACGACGAGCAGTATCCGCTGAACTCGCGGCTGGTCAAGCGCGACGGCGAGCTCGTCGAGGAGGTCTACCGGATCGACGACGGCGGCAAGTACGCGCAAGAGCTGACCGAGGTCGTCCGGCACCTGGAGGCCGCGATTCCCTTCGCCACCCGGCCGATGGCGGCGGCGCTCGAGGCGCTGATCACCTGGTACCGCACCGGCGAGCCGCTGGACCGGCGCGCCTACGACATCGCTTGGGTCGCCGATCGGGAGTCGCCCGTCGACACGATCAACGGCTTCACCGAGGTATACATGGACGCGCGGGGGGCCAAAGGGGCCTGGGAGGCGCTGGTCTACTACGTCAACCGCGAGAAGACCGAGACGATCCGGACCCTGGCCGAGCACGCGCAGTGGTTCGAGGACCGCATGCCGTGGGATCCGCGCTACCGAAAGGCGGGCGTGCGGGGCATCACCGCCAACGCCATCGACGTGGTGATCGAGATCGGCGACGCGGGGCCGGTCACCCCGATCGGCATCAACCTGCCGAACGACCAGACCGTCCGGGAGCAGTACGGCAGCAAGTCGATCTCGCTGTCGAACGTAATCGAGGCCTACGACCTCTCGGCGCCCGCGGCCTACCGTTCGGAGTTCACCTGGGAGGAGGCCGAGACGGCGCGGGCCGAGCGGTGGGGCAGCCTCGCCGGCGACATGACCACGAACATGCACGAGGTCATCGGGCACGCCTCGGGACAGCTCGCCGAGCGCCTCGGCGGCAACGCGCAGCCGTTCCTGCGGGAGCAGTACTCCGCGCTGGAGGAGGCCCGCGCCGACCTCATCGCGCTGTACTTCATCGCGGACCCGAAGCTGGTCGAGATCGGCATCTTCGACGCCGAGCACCAGGCGGACATCGTGCTGGCGCAGTACGAGGCGTACGCCCGCAACGCCATTCTGCAACTCCGTCGCGTCCGCGAGGGCAACCAGCTCGAGCAGGACCACATGCGCAATCGGCAGATGGTGGTCCACTGGCTCATCGAGAACACCGACGCCATCGAGGTGCGCCGGCGGGACGGCAGGACCTACAACGTCGTGACCGACGCCGAGGCGTTCCGCGCCGGCGTCGCCACCCTGCTCGCCGAGGTGCAGCGGATCAAGTCGGAGGGCGACTACGACGCGGCCCGGTCGCTGTTCGAGACCTACGGCATCCGCTTCGATCCGGCGCTGCGCGACGAGGTGCTCGAGCGGGTCGCCCGCGTCGACCTGCCGTCCTACACCGGCTTCGTGATGCCGAAGCTCGAGGCGGTGACGGCCGCCGACGGCTCCATCACCGACGTCGTCATCTCCTACCCGCAGGACTTCACGCAGCAGATGCTGGAGTACTCGGGGAAGCGGTAGCGCGCACTCACGGCGAGCCGGCACGAAGCTTCATGCGCGAAGGTTTCCTGCGCCGCCGGCCTACCGTCCGGTGAGCAGCTCGCGCAGCCGCAACACGCCCTCGCTGGCCGGGCCGACGACCGGGGCCGGGTGCGCGGCGGCGCTGCCGGGCAGGATCCGCTCCATCGAGAACTGCGCGAACAGTATGGCCGTCCCGTCGTCGATGGCCCGGACCGCGTCGAGCACGAGCTCGTCGTGGCGCGCAGGGTCGCCGCCCACCAGCGCGTCGAGGGCGCCGTCCACCGCCGAACGGGTGATCGACAGCGGGTGCGACCGCCGGGACGCCTCCGCCTCGATCTCCGCCGACAGCAGCACGGAGGAGTCCGGCGCCGTCGACATCACGTGCAGCGGCCGGTCGAGGGAGAACGCGCGCTCGACGATGCCGTCGAACGACGTCATCACCGGGATGTCCATTCCCTCGCGCGCCCGCTTGGTCATGTCGCCGAAGAACGACCCGGTGACGATGATCGCCTCCGCGCCGGTCGACGCGCTGTACTTCACGAGCCGGTCGACGCGGGCGCCGAGCTCCGCGTCGTCGGCCGACCCGCGGCTGCGGTCGAGGTAGAGCGAGCCGTCGAGCAGATGGGCGACGTCGGCCGCCGACCAGTTCCGGTCGAAGGCGGTCTGCGTCGTCGGTATCGCGTTCATCAGCGCGTGGATGGCGCCGATCCGGTAGCGTCGCTGCTGGGTCATGCCGCGCTCCAGTGTCCGGATTCCCCGGTCGTCAGTTGGCTGCCGCGTACGACTTGCTGAAGCCGTTGCGGCTGTTCGTGGTCTCTTGCCCTCGCTGTGAGCGTCGATGAACCCGGCTCCGGCGTTGAGCAACGCAGGTTGACGATTATAGGCGGATCGTGGGACTACCGCAGCCAGCCCGGCGGGACCCCGGCGCGGCGCGCCGCCTCGCGGATGTCGCGGACCTCGTGCTCGAAGCGCTCCGCTTCCGCCTGCGTGCGCTCGAGCTCCGCCAGCGCCTCCGCGCGTTGTCGTTCGACGACCCGCCGCCGGGCGGGATCGTCCATCCCGGTGAACTGCGCCCACAGCCCGTCCGCGCGGTTCTGAAGCGCCGAGGCCATCAGCTCGGCGCGCTCCCGTGCCTGCCGCGCCGCGGTAGCGCGCGCGCGCCAGTCGTCCTCGCCCGGGAGGTCGCCGGTCTCCGCGGCTACGGACCCGGTTGCCGCCCCGCTGTCGTCCACCCCGCGGCCGGCGTGCCCGGTCCCGGCATCGGCCTCCTGCAGGTCCGCCGCCGGGAGCGCGCCGATGGTCAGCCCGCCGCTGTCGCGCAGGTCGTCGTTCGTATAGATCCTGGAGCGTTCCCCGGGTGGAATCGCGTCGCGCCGCGCCTTCTCCCGCCGGGCGACTTCGAGCAGCGTCTGTGCTCCCGCGCCGCCGGCCGCCAGCGTCAGAAGCAGGGTCGCGGCGGCCGTCCGAATGATCTTGCGCTTCACGAGGTCCTCCTCTTCGATTACGGTCGACTGCAGAATGCGTGCCGTACCGGGCGATGGGCGGCCGATCTTGCCGCAGGCGGAACGCAGGTCGCCCGCCGGCGCGCGGTAGAATGAGACCGGCCCGCGCTCGTCCCGCGGGTGCGCAACGTTGGGCCGGCGAAGGTCGTCTATTCTCATCGGACGTTGCGCCGGTGTCATCGGACGTTGCGCCAGATGATGGCAGGCTGGTGCCGCGCCCCGAAGAAAGCGTCTCATGAACGTCGGCATCGTCTGCTACGCATCGGTCGGGGGCAGCGGGATCGTCGCCACGGAGCTCGCAAAGGGTCTCGCGCGGCGCGGCCACGAGGTGCGGCTCATCAGCAGCGAACCGCCGGTGCGGCTGGGAAACTTCCAGGCGGGGCTGGCGTTTCACGCCGTCCGGACGCCCGGCTACCCCTTGTTTCGGGAGCCGCAGTACCTGTTGACCCTCGCCAACAAGATAGTCGAGGTCTGCCGCGAGGCGCAGCTCGACATCATCCATGCCCACTACGCCGTGCCGCATGCGACCGCCGCCTATCTCGCGCGGCAGATCCTGGCCGCGTCCGGCGAGGGCCACGTGCCCCGGGTCATCACGACGCTGCACGGCACGGACGTCACCCTGATCGGCAGCGACGCGTCCTACCTGGAGACCGTCGCGTTCTCCATCGACCAGTCGGACGGCGTCACGACCGTCTCCGGCAGCCTGCGGGACGACACCTACCGCCAGCTTCCGGTGCGGGCGCGGATCGAGGTCATTCCCAACTTTCTCGACTGCCGGGACCACCGGCGGATCGCAGACGAGGGCCTCGCGTCCCGTTACCGCGGTGGCCGACCCGACACGAAGCTGGTGATTCACGTCTCGAACTTCCGGCCGGTCAAGCGGGTCGGAGCGGTCGTGGAGCTCTTTCGCCGCATCCGCGAGCAGGTGCCGGCGCGGTTGCTGCTGGTGGGTGACGGCCCCGACCTGTCCACGGCCTGCCGCCGCGCCCGGGAGCTGGGTCTGGCGGGCGACGTCGAACCGCTGGGCGAGCAGGAGCTGGTGGTGCCCCTCCTGTCCGTGGCGGACCTGTGCCTGCTGCCTTCGGCGCAGGAGAGCTTCGGCGTCGCTGCGCTCGAGGCCATGGCGTGCTCGGTCCCGGTGGTCGCGTCGCGGGTGGGCGGTCTGCCCGAGGTGATCACCGACGGCGAGTCGGGCTTCCTGCGCGACCCGGAAGACCTCGACGGCATGACCGCGTGCGCGGTCCGGTTGCTGACCGACGCCGCGCTGCATCGCCGCATCGCGGCCGGCGGTTGGCGGAGGGTGCACGATCACTTCTGCGCCGAGGAGGTCGTGCCGCGCTACGAGGCGTTCTACAAGGCCGTGCTGCTCCAGGACGCGGCGGCGGTCCGGGACGGTGCGGCGATTCCGGCGCAATCCCCCGGATCCTGACGCGTCGTTATACTGGGAGAACCATGCACATCCATCGATTCGCAGCCGTGGTCGGGGCGATGCTTGCGATAGGAGCCGGCGGTTTCGGGACAGCGGCCCACGCGCAGCCGCTCGCGTCGGGCGAAGGGCGGGAGGCGCTCGGAGTCGCCCTGCGCCAGCTCAACAGCACCGGCTCCTTCATGTCGATCGTGGCCCATCCCGACGACGAGAACAATGCTCTGCTGGCCCGATTGTCGAGAGGGGAGGGTCACCGGGCCGTGCTGCTGTCGGCGACGCGCGGCGACGGCGGCCAGAACGAGATCGGCGCCGAGCTGTTCGATGCCCTGGCCGTGCTGCGCACCGAGGAGCTGCACGCCGCGCACCGGCTGGACGGCGCCGAGCAGTACTTCACGCGCGCCGTCGACTTCGGCTACTCGTTCAGCATCGAGGAGACCTTCGAGCGGTGGGGCCGCGAGGAGATCCTCGGCGACTTCGTGCGGATGATTCGCACCATCCGCCCCGATGTCGTCTCCGCCCTGCCGCCGGGAGGCCGCGGCGGGGGCCAGCATCACCAGGCGTCGGCCGTGCTCGCCCACGAGGCGTGGCACGCGGCGGCCGACCCGGACCGCTTCCCGGAGCAGATCGCCGAGGGGCTGGCCCCCTGGCAGGCGTCGAAGTTCTACTTCCGCGTCGGCTTCCCCTTCGGGATGGGGGGCGGCCCGCCGGGATTCCGTTCCCGATCCAGACCGGATCCGGACGTGGCCACGGTCGACCTCGCCGGCTACGACCCGCTGCTCGGCACGACCTGGGCGGAGATCGGCAGCCGCGCGCGCGGCATGCACAAGTGCCAGGGCACCTCCCAGTTGGTCGCGCTGCCGTCGGGCGCGGCCGGCGGGCGGTATCGCCTCGTGGAGACGACCATCGCGGAGCAGTCGGCGGCGGTGGAGACCTCCCTGTTCGACGGCGTGGACACATCAATCACAGGGCTGGCGCGCTTCGCCGGCGAGAATCCGCCCGGCGAGCTCGTGTGGACGCTGGAACTGATCGGCCGCTATGCATCCGACGCCCTGCGGGCCTTCGAGCGCGGCGATGGACGATTCCACATGGCTGCCGGGGGGGCGGCCCGCAGGTCCGGGCCGGGGCACCAGCCGCTGATCGAGGGGCTGGAAGCGGTGCGCGATCTGCGCGCCCGCCTCGCCGGACTGGGGTTGTCCGCCGACGCCCGGCGGGAGATCGATTTCCGGTTGGCGGCCAAGGAACGCCAGTTCGAGCGGGCGGTCCTGCTCGACTTCGCGGTGTCCATCGACGCGTTCGCGGACGACGGCGTCGTGACGCCCGGCCAGTCGGTGGAGGTGACCGTGCGGGCGGCGAACCACGGCGCCGGCGGGGGCGGCTCCGGGGTGACCGTCCGCGATGTCAGTTTCCTCGGCTTCGACGGCGAGGCGGCGTGCGAGAGCGCGCCGATCGGCGCGGGCGGCGTGTACGTCTGCGATCAGCAGGTGCGGATGCCCGCCGCCGCGCGGACCACCGACATCCACTGGAGCCATGTCGAAGGGGCGGACCGTTACGCCCTGGATCCGGACGTGCCGTTCGGGCTGCCGTTCCGCCCGACGCCGTTCCGGGCGGTGGTCGAGATCGAGCTGGGGGGGCGGGCGCGCCTGGCGGTGGAGCGGCCCGTCCGCTACCGCTACGTCGACGACGTATTCACGGCCGAGAAGCGGATGGACCTGCAGGTGGCGCCGCGTTTCGCCGTCTCCATGACGCCCGACATCGCGATCATCCCGACCGGGTCCGGTGCCGTGCGTGAGGTCCGCGTAACGGTGACGAACACCGCCCCGGAGGCGGCCGAGGGCTCCGTCACCCTGGATCTGCCCCGGGGGTGGAGCGCGACTCCGGCGACCGTGCCGGTGCGGTTCTCGCGCGAGGACGAGTCGCGCACGGTGCGCTTCAGCGTGGAGGCGGGCGGAGCGGCGGCGGGCGAATACAGCGTGAGCGCGGCGGTCGTGAACGGCGGCGAGAGGTTCGAGCGCGGCTACCAGGTCATCGAGTATCCCCACATCGAGCGGCGGCACCTCGGCCGCTCGGCCAGCGGCTCGTTCAAGGTGATCGACGTGGCCATCGCGCCGGATCTGCTCGTCGGCTACGTCGAGGGCGTCGGCGACGCCGTGCCTCCGGCGATCGAGCAGCTCGGAGCACGGCTCGAGTTCATCGACGCCGACGATCTGGCGTGGGGCGACCTGTCCCGTTTCGACGTCATCGTCACCGGCGTACGCGCCTACGAGCGGCGGCAGGACCTGCGCGCGAACAACGATCGGCTGCTGGAGTACGCGGACAACGGCGGCACGGTCATCGTGCAGTACAACAAGTTCGAGTTCAACCAGGCGCAGTACGGTCCGTATCCGGCCGTCGTCAGCCGTAACCGGGTGACGGACGAGGCGGCGCCCATCCGTATCCTCGCCAACGATCATCCCGTGTTCGCCTGGCCCAATCCGATCGGTCCGGCGACCTGGGATCAATGGGTGCAGGAGCGCGGCCTGTACTTCCTCGGCGAGCGCGACCGGCGTTACGCCGATCTGGTCGAGCTCGAGGACACGTTCGAGTACAACCCCGGTCTCAAGCGCGGGGCCCTGGTCGAAGCGGAGCCGGGCCGCGGGCGGTGGATCTACGTCGGGCTCGGTCTCTGGCGGCAACTTCCCGCGGGAACGACCGGTGCGTACGCCCTGCTGGCGAACCTGCTCAGCCTGGGGACCGAAAGGTAGGAGTCTGCGTCGCAGAAACCGCGCAGACGACGCAAGGCGGGAGATGGTTCCCGCCCCGAACCGCGGCCGATCAGGGGCGGCCGAGCAGGTAGACTTCTCCGCCCGGCGTAGCGGCGCCGCCGGCCGGCTCCAGGGTCACGGCCGCGGGGACGGGTCCGGTCACGCCCTCCGGCGGGGTGACGGCCGCCATCACGCGGCCTTCGGCGTCGGCCGACAGAATCGCTGCGCTCAGCGGCGAGGCGTCCGGGATGAGCCAGAGCTGGTAGACCCGTCCGGGCGGTACCGGCGGCAGGCCGGTTGCCGTGAGCAGCCCGCCCTCGGTGGTGCTCCAGAACAGGCGTCCGCGGGCATCGGGAGCGACCGGCTGGCCGTCGAGATCGAGCGGCTGCACGTCGCTGGCCGTAAGGACGCGCGCTCCTCCCCGGAGCCCATCGGCGACACGTTGCGCCGCCGCCGTCTCCAACTCCGCGATGCGAGCCTGGGTATTGGCCGCGTCGAGGTTCTCCTGCAACGCAGCGGCCAGGTTGGCCTGCCGGGCCGCGAACAAGCCCAGGCCGCCGGCAACGACCAGGCTTCCGGCGGCGAGCGACAGCATTGCCCAGCGCCCGCCTTTCTTCTGCGCGCCCGGCGTCGGCTTCGGCATGGGTGGGGTCGGCTCCTGTTCGGTCGGCTTCGATGCGGGCTGCTTCCGCTCTTCGAGAGGCGGAGTCGGCGCCAGGGGCGCGGTCGTCTCGAGGAGCGGCGGGCGTTCGCCGGCTCCGGCCGCGTGAGCGGCGCTGCCGACCTCATCGGCGGGCTCCGCGCCGCCACCCGCGTCGACCGGTTCGGACCTGCCGCCGTCATCCACGGGATCGGGAAGCGGTGCGCCGGTCACGCTCTCGATGACCCTTGCGCGCAGCTCGGCCGGCGCCTCGTGCGGCGACACAGCCAGGGCGAGCCCCCGCGCGACGGGCAGCAGCGACAGCACCTCGTCCACGGACTCGCGGTGCACCTCGAGATGGGCTTCGAACGCCCCCCGCTCGCTCGCGTTCAGTGCGCCGAGCGCATAGAGGCCGGCCAGATTGCGGGTCGGAGGCATGTCGGGCCGCGGCTCGCTCGTGCGCGGGCCCGCGGGGGCGCGGCCAGCAAGACGATCGAGCCCGCTCCGGATGCGCGCATTGGCAGTCTCGGCGGCTTCCTCGAGCCCGGCCGCGATCTGCGAGATGGTCAGGCCTTCGAAATACGCGAGCTCGAGGGCGAGCCGTTCCAGGGGCGGCAGTCCGCGGAACGCCGCGCGCAACCGTGGAGCTTCCTCCGACGGGCTGTCGCCGGTGCTCGGGCCCTGGGCCGGATCGGGCACGTGCAGGGTCGCAACGTCTCCCGGTCGAGCGCCGCCCGCCTCCCCGTCGGAGGGAGGCGCGTCGCGCCCGGCAGTCTCGGCGGCCGGCGGCGCGGCCTGATCGGTCGCACGGCTCGCCCGCACGTGATCGATGGCGCGAATGCGCGCCGCCGCGAGCACCCGCTGGGCGCCCGGCGCCGGCCTGCCCGGATGACGTTCGGCCTGCGACCAGGCGGCGGTGAAGACCCCGCGCACGATTGCTTCCGCGTCGGCCGGCTCACCCGTGATCCGCATCGCCAGCGAGTAGATCGCGTCGGCATGGCGGTCGTAGAGGGCGGCGAGCGTCCGGGCGTTGCCGGCCTCGAGCCGCAACGCCGGCTCACCGTCGCGTGGCAACGGACGCATCTCCGATCCTCGGTCCGCTGGCGGATGCATCATTTCGAGTCGACGACGATTCTATCCGAACGGCCGGCATCCGACATGGGCAGGGCCGGTGCCGCGGGCGCCGCCAGTCTGCGCCGTGGACGGCGTAGACTATGGTCAGGCCCGGTTGGGCGGCGATCGGCGGCCGCAGAGCCAGCTTGTGGTCGCGTTCGGCGACGACTGTGGGGCCAGGGCTGAGAATGACCGGAAGCAGGAGGACTGCGATGCAAGCTGTGGACCGGGCGATGAGACGACGAGAGTTTCTGGCGAGCGGATCGGGGGCCCTCGTGGCCGCGGCCTTCACACGCACCGCTGCGTTCGCCCTCCCGCCGGCGGGCCAGGAGTTGAGCGACCGGGTGCGCGGGGTCCGGGCGATGACCTTCGACGTTTTCGGCACGGTGGTCGACTGGCGTACCAGCATCACCCGCGAGGGTGAGGCGGTGGGACGCGCGAAGGGCATCGAGGCGGACTGGGCCGCGTTCGCCGACGACTGGCGGGCGGGCTACGGGCCGGCGATGGGACGGGTGCGCCGCGGCGAGCTGGGCTGGACCAAGATAGACGTTCTGCATCGGATGATCCTCGACGAGCTCGTGCCGAAGTACGGCCTCGAGAGCCTCAGCGAGGACGAGCTGGACCACCTGAACCGCGCCTGGCACCGTCTCACGCCGTGGCCGGACACCGTCGAGGGGCTCACGCGGCTGCGAGAGCGCTACGTTCTGGCGTCGCTGTCGAACGGGAACGTGGCGCTGCTCGTCAACATGGCGAAGAACGCCGGGATCCCCTGGGACGCGGTGCTGTCCGCCGAGCTCGCGCGTCACTACAAGCCCGACCCGGAGGCCTACCTGACGGCCGCCGATCTGCTGGGACTCGAGCCGGGGCAGGTGATGATGGTCGCCGCGCACAAGGGCGATCTGCGCGCTTCCGCCCGGATCGGTTTCCGCACCGGCTACGTGCCGCGCCCGACGGAGTTCGGGCCGAACGTGGAGCGGGATCTGACGCCGGACCCCGATTTCGACCTGGTGGCCACCGACTTCAACGACATGGCGGCCCAGCTCGGGCTCTGAGAGCCTCTCGCGCGGGCGGACCGTCACGGCGTCGCGGTTCGGGGCGGTCCGTCAGTAGCGCGTCGTGCGCTCGACCCATGCGCGCATGTCGTCGAGCACGTTGGCGACCGCCGCGCGTCGTCGGCGCAGAGCGCCGCGGGCGCGCAGCGGCATCCGGCGCAGCGTGAAGAAGGCGCGGGTGGTGCGCCAGACGGCCGCTTCCCGCTCGACGGCCAGCGTGCCGAGGGCGGCCAGGGCCACGAGTCCGAAGCCGGTGGCCACGCCGGTCGCGGTCCCGGCTTGGGCGCCGGCCAGCGAAGCGATAGTTGCGATCCAGGCTCCGTGGAGCAGGCCCCCGCCGATGATCTGCCACACCGCCCGGCTCTGCAGGTTGGGCGCCCACCTGCCGATGCGGTCGGTGAGCCAGTACGGCGCCGCGAAGACGACGATGCTCGCGAGCGCCAGCGGACCCAGGATCAGCGCCAGGAGCCCTTCCCGCAGCGCGAAGCGGACCACCTCGGCGGCCGGAATCCGCTGGTCGAGGTCGCGCTCGCGGAGTCCGAACCGGGCCAGGCTGGCCAGGTGCTCCTCGACCAGCCGCATCAGCTCGGCCAGCCGCGCGGGGTCCTGCTCGCGCAGCCTGGCCATTCCCGCGGCGATCAGGCGGCGGCGGCCGAGCCGCTCCCGCGCGTCGCGCGACGCGCCGCGGGCGGCCGCGTAGAGGCGGTCGATGCGCTCGACGATCGGCAGGTCGTGCCGCGGCTCCGCCTCGACCATCAGGCGCTTCAGCCGCTGCTCGATCCGGTCAGTGAGGGTCCGCACCGCGGCGGCTTCGTCGTTCCCGTAGCTCGCGACCAGGTCCGCGTAGTCCACCGGGCGCCCGAAGACCGCCAAAGCGCGGGAGCGGAACCGTGCCAATGCGTCGAAGTTGAGCCCTACCGGCACGATGGTCACCGGGTGCCCCGCCGCGCCACTGTTGAGCACCATGCGGGCGGCGCCCGTCCGCAGCGGCTCGAGCCGGCCGTGCGCGTGGCTGGTGCCCTCCGGGAAGAGGCAGATCGCCTCGCCTGCCGCCAGCGCCGCCGCGACTGCCGAGAACATCTCCACGTTGCGGGAGGTGTCCACGCCCGGATCCATCTTCCGGTAGACCGGAATCGCGCCCGAGCGGCGGATCAGCGGGCTCAGCGGATGCCATGCGAAGAGCGTGGACTTGGCGAGGAAGCGGACGCGCCGTCCCGCCGTCGTCTGGATGACCGCCGGATCGATGAGGGTGTTGGGATGGTTGGCCACCAGCAACAGCGCGCCGTCCGGCAGGACGCCGCCGATGCGGTCGACCCGGTAGTAGGCGTACACGGCCAGCCGGCCGAATCCCCAGACCCAGGATTGCGGCGGCGTCGTCCCGGCGGGCGCGGACCGTGCGGCCGGCATGTTTCCCCTACTTCCGCCGGATGGCCGCGAAACGGAGCCGGACGTAGTCGGCCACCCAGCCGCCGTCGGCCGTTCCGAGCACCGGCTCGAGGCGCTCGCGCATCTCGCGCAGAACCGCCGGCCGGTCGCCGTTCGGGACGCCGGCCAGGAAGGGCTGGGCAAACGTCTCCAGCCAGTCGGTCACGTCGGACGGCAGCGGCGTCGGGCGCGGAAACAGGCGGATCGAGTCGACCTCGAAGCCGTTGGCGTGCAGGCGCTCGCGATACTCGTCCACGGTCGGGAAGTACCATGGATTCAGGCGCTCGGCGTCGAGCCTGCGCTTCGCGAGGACCTCGCCGAAGGCGGCGCGGATCGACGCGACGCAACCGTGGCCGCCGAGCTCCGCCACGAGCCGGCCGCCGGGGGCGAGGGCCCGGTGGATGGCCGCCAGCGCCGCGTCCGGCTCCCGGATCCAGTGCAGCACGGCGTTGCTGAACACCGCGTCGAACTCCGCATCGAAGTCCAGGGCGGCAACGTCGGTCACGCGCGCGTCGAGCCCGCGCGCGCGCGCCGCCTGCACCTGTTCCGGGCTGGCGTCGATGGCCACGACGCGGCAGCCGGCATCGACCAGCTTCTCCGTCAGCGCGCCGTCGCCGCAGCCGACGTCGAGCACGCGCTCGCCCGGCCGCGGGTCGAGCAACTCGACCACCGGCGCCCCGAGGTCCGACACGAACCGCGCGTGCGTGGCGTACCGATCCGGGTTCCAGACCTGCATGGATGCTGTTCGTCCCGCCCTGCCGTCCAGCGCCGCGGGAGTGGCGTCGTGGCGCGCGACGGCTGCTGCATGATACAGCCGTCGCGGGAGGAACACGGGCTCGGGCGCAAGCGGTTGCTCGCCACGCTGCTCGCGGCCTCATCGCGCGGTCGTTCCCGGCGGGGTGGCGTCGAGCCGGCCGGTGTAGATGGCCATGCCGACCACCGCGTCGATGCCCGCCGCGTCGAGCCGGTCGATCTCGTCACGGGTGGTGATGCCCCCCGCCGCCGTCAGCCGCCGGGACGTCGCGTCGCGGACGGACAGGATGGCTTCCATGTCGGTCCCCTGCATCAGCCCTTCCTTGTCCACGTGCGTGTAGAGGAACTCGCCGCACCACGGCTCGAGCGCGCGGACCGCCTCGACCGCGGTGAGCGGCGTGGCCTCCCGCCAGCCCTTGACGACGACCCGCCCACCCTTGCTGTCCACGGCGGCGATGATCTTCTCGGGGCCGACCGCCTCGGCCAGCGCCGCGGCGAAGGCGAGGTCGGGCCGGCCGTCGCGGAACAGCGACGAGCCGACGATGACCGCGCCGGCGCCGTAGCCGAGCACGGCGCGCGCCCGGTCGACCGTGCGAATCCCCCCCCCGACGCGGCAGGCGAGCCGCGGCGCAATCGACTGTACCAGCGTGTCGTTCGTGCCGGAGCCCATCGCGGCGTCGAGGTCGATGACCTGCACGCGCGGGAAGTCCCGGAACCGCCGCACCCACCCCTCGACGTCGTCCGAGGCGATGGCCGTCCGCTCGCCCTGGACGAGCTGCACGACCTGGCCGCCCTTGAGATCTATCGATGGAATCAGCACGGTTGCCTCGTTCCTGCCGCGGTTCCTCTCAAGCGGACGGCTCGGCGCCCCCGGTGCGCGCCCAGCGCCCCATCCGCACCGGGATGCCGCGCTCGTGGAGGTGCTGCTTCAGGTCGGCCACCGCGTGCTCGGCGTAATGGAAGATCGACGCCGCGAGCGCCGCGTCCGCCTTCCCCGCCGTGAACACGTCGACGAAGTGATCGAAGGTGCCGGCGCCGCCCGACGCGATGACCGGGATGGAGACCGCCTCGGAGACCGCCGCGGTCAACTCGCAGTCGAAGCCGCTTTTGGTGCCGTCGCGGTCGATGGAGGTCAGCAGGATCTCGCCGGCGCCCCTGTCGGCCGCCTCCCGCGCCCATTCCACCGCGTCGCGCTCGGTCGCCTGCCGCCCGCTGCGCACGTATATCCGGAACCCGCCGCCCTCCCGCTTGGCGTCGATGGCGACGATCACCGCCTGGCTGCCGTAGCGGCGGGCGAGAGCGGTCAGCAACTCCGGCCTCGCGATGGCGGCGGTGTTCAAGCTCACCTTGTCGGCCCCCGCCTCGATGGCGGCATCGGCGTGGGCCTCATCGTTGATCCCGCCGCCGACGCACAGCGGCAGGAAGATCTCCTGCGCCACCGCGTGGATCGTCCGCGCCATCGCCTTGCGCTTCTCGATGGTCGCGGTGACGTCGAGGATCACCACCTCGTCGATGCCCTCGCGGTTGTAGCGCCGGGAAAGCGCGGCCGGATCGCCGGCCGATCGCAGCCCCTCGAAGTTGATGCCCTTGACGACCTGCCCGTCGCGTACGTCCAGGCAGGCGATGATGCGCTTGGACAGCATCAGGCGGCCATCCGATCGAGGACGTTGCGGAAGAGACGCAGGCCGACGTCGCCCGACTTCTCGGGATGGAACTGCATGCCGACGAGGCGCTCGCGCTCGACGACGCTCGCGAATTCGATGCCGTAGGTGGTCGAGCCGATGCACTCGGGGCCGACCGGAGCGGCATACGAGTGCGTGAAGTAGACCTGGTCGCCTTCCTCCACGCCGTCGAGCACCCACGAGTCGCGGGTCCGGTGCAGGCTGTTCCAGCCGACGTGCGGCACCTTGAAGAGCGCGCCGCCGGCGGGACCGGCCGGGTCCGGATGCTCGATGAGCCGGCAGCGTCCCGGCAGCGCGCCGAGGCCGGGCACCCCGGGCGCCTCCTCGCTGCCTTCGAACAGCCACTGCAGGCCGACGCAGATGCCGAGCAGCAGGCCGCCGCGCTCGAGCACGCCGGCGATGGCGCGGCGCCAGTCGGCGTCGAGGGCGGCGGTCACCTCGAAGTTGCCCACGCCCGGGACGATCACCGCGCCGGCCCCGGACAGCGCGGCCGGTCCCGCCGGCGTCTCGAAGCGCGCGCCGAGGTGGGTGAGCGCCTTGCGCACGGACGTGAGATTGCCGGCGTCGTAGTCGATCAACGCGATGCTCACAGCAGCTCCTTCGTGCTCGGCAGCATCTCGCCGAGCTGCCGGTCGCGCGAGCAGGCCACCCGCAGCGCCCGCGCGAACGCCTTGAACAGCGCCTCGATCTGGTGATGGCTCGACCGGCCGTACAGCACTTTCACGTGCACGTTGGCGCGCGCCCCCTGGGCGAAGCCGTCGAAGAAGTCGTGGACCAGCTCGGCCTGCAGGTCGCCCACGCGCTCGACGGCCAGGTTCAGGTCGGTCACCGCGTGGACGCGTCCGCTCAGATCGACGGCGGCCACTCCGAGCGTCTCGTCCATCGGCATCACGAAATAACCGGCCCGGTTGATACCCCGCTTCGATCCGAGCGCCTGCGTCACCGCCTGCCCGAGGGCGATGCCGACGTCCTCGACCGTGTGGTGCTGGTCGACGTCGAGGTCCCCGGTCGCCCGCAGCGTCAGGTCGAACGCCCCGTGCCGGGCCAGCAGCTCGAGCATGTGGTCGAAGAACCGGATGCCGGTGCTGACGGTGTACCGCCCGCTGCCGTCCAGCGCGAGCTGCATCGCGATCTGCGTCTCGGTCGTCTCGCGGGTGATCGTTGCCTGCCGCGTGTCGGCCGCCGCGTCGTTCGTGCTCAACCGCCCTCCTCCCGGCCGCCGGTTTCCGGTCTCGACCTCCTGCCTCGGGGCGGCGGCAGCACCCGCCGCGCCACCGACGCGGCGTGGGCGTGGAGTCCCTCCGCGTTGGCCAGCGAGATCACGCTCGGCGCCAGGCCGCGCAGGCCCTGCCGGGTCAGCCGCTGCACGCTGTTCACGCGCACGAAGTCGGCCGCGCTCAGGCCCCCGCGCACCTGCGCCACGCCGTCGGTCGGCAGCACGTGGTTCGACCCGGTGGCGTAGTCGCCGGCCGCCTGTGCGCCGAAGGGCCCGACGAAGACCGTGCCGGCCCGGACCACGCGGCGGGCCACGGCCAGCGTGTCGGTCACCGCGTGCTCGGGGGCGATGGCGTTCGCCAGGCCGACGGCCTCGTCCAGGGTGGGGGTCACCACCGCGACGCCGTGGGCCGCGATCGAAGGCGCGGCGCCGGGATGCTCCTCGATCTGGGCGGCCACGGCGGCGGCCACGGCCCGCGCCAGCGACCGTTCCGGCGTCAGCAGGATCGCCCTGGCGTCGGGATCGTGCTCGGCCTGCGCCACCAGGTCCGCGGCGATCCACTCCGGATTGCCGTCGCTCGAGACGACGACGATCTCGGTCGGTCCGGCATAGAAGTCGATGGGGCAGTCGCGCGCCACCTGCGCCTTGGCGGCGGCGACGTAGGCGTTGCCCGGGCCGACGATCCGGTCGACGCGCGGAATCGTCGCCGTGCCGTAGGCGAACGCGGCGAT
>Ga0209020_1001746_pt1 | contig 20069 bp, 16 predicted proteins | sample PinacodermBB_FD_187298 | JGI IMG/M metagenome (GOLD analysis project Ga0209020, IMG submission 187298) | Host-associated microbial community of the marine sponge Aplysina aerophoba from Gulf of Piran - sponge pinacoderm, lysed by bead... | ecosystem: Host-associated > Porifera > Sponge >... | reverse complement strand
GCAGTGCCGCCGCCAGCTCCAACTCGGACCCGCCGGCCCGGAGCTCCGCCCACCGGTCGTGCTCCCGGTGCGACACTTGGTACCACGACGCCTGCCGCGCCGTTTCCCGCAGCTCGCGCCACTGCACGCGCTCGCCGCTGATACCCTCGTAGATGTAGGCCAGCATTCCGTAGTGCCGGACCTCCTGGTAGTCCTCGGTGAGCTGGTCCACCAGCGCCTCACGGGTGACGGACCGGTCAACCTGTTCCACCAGCTCGCACCGCTGGTGGGACGCGATCTCCTCGAGGTTCCTGGCCTCCCGGGCCACCTGGAAACGCAGCCAGTCCAGATGCCGGGCCAGCGGCCGCTTCTCCTCGAAGAAACGCCGCGCCACCTCCGCCTCCCCGGCGCGGAACTTGCCCACGATCTCCTCAATTTCGGGTATCGGCGTCACCGTCTGGGCTCCATGTGCGGGGTACGTGTTCGGCGTCCTTCAGAGATGGCGCCCTTCGACTTCGCTTCGCTACGCTCAGGACGAAAGGGGAACACATCCAAACCGGGGACCGCATGCGTACCGGAGAACACTTCCGTACCGGAGAACACTTCCGTACCGGAGAACACTTCCGTACCGGAGAACATATCCGAACCGTTCGTCCTGAGCGTAGCGAAGCGAAGTCGAAGGGCGCCATCTCCATCAGAAGGGCGCCATTTTCAATCAACGTCTCCCTAACACCAGCCAATGCCACTGTCAAAGCTGCCGGTGGTGGGCCGGCCGCGAACCGGCTATGATGGCCGCCATGTCCACGCCAAAGGGGGCCGCCCTCGTTACCGGCGGAGCCAGACGCATCGGCGCGGCCATCGCCCGGGCGCTGGCGCAGGACGGGTACGACATCGCGCTCCACTACCGGACGTCCGCCGAGTCGGCCGAAGGCATCGCGGAGGAGATCGAGGGGCTCGGCCGCAGGTGCCGGCTGTTCCGTTGCGACCTCGACCGCCACGAGGAGATGACCGGCCTGATTCCCGGCGTGCGGGAGCAATTCCCCCGCCTGAACGTGCTCATCAACAACGCGTCCATCTTCGAACCCGGGACCCTCGCGGGAACCGGCCGTGACCTGTTCGAGCGCCATTTCAACATCAATTTCAAGGCGCCCTTCTTCCTCACCCAGGCATTTGCCGAAGGCTGCGAACACGGCCAGATCATCAACATCCTGGATACCCGTGTCAGCCGTTCCGACCAGCACCACGCCGCCTACACGCTGTCGAAAAAGGCGCTCCTGGAGCTCACCCGGATGGCCGCCCGGGAGCTTGGACCCGCCATCCGGGTCAACGGCGTGTCCCCGGGCATGATCCTGCCGCCGCCGGGCGGAGTGGTGGACGAGCTTGAGCGGCGGAGCGCCGGCCTGCCCTTGAAACGCATCGGCGACACCGCTAACTTGGTCGCCGCCGTACGGTTCCTGCTGGAAAATCCCTTCATCACGGGGGAATGCATCTACGTCGACGGCGGCGAGCACCTGTAGTCTTTTGTCTTTTGTCGCGAGATCGTCCCATGATTCAGCGAAATCCGGTCAAGATCACCATCGAGAACCTGCGGCTCCGGACCATCATCGGCATCAACGACTGGGAACGGGAGACGAGGCAGGACGTGGTCGTCAACGTCGAGCTGGAACTGGCGCCCGGCACGGTGTTCACGCACGACACCATCGACGAGACCGTGGACTACAAGAAACTCAACAAGCGGCTCATCGCCGAGGTGGAGCGATCCTCGTTCTTTCTCATCGAGAAGCTTTGTGACCATCTGCTGACGATGGTCATGGAAGACAGCCGGGTCCGGCGCGCGCGGGTCCGGGTGGCCAAGCCCACGGCGCTCCGCTACACCGATTCCGTTTCCGTGGAATGCTCGGCGGAAAGGACGGGATGAACCGGGCGGTCATCGGCGTCGGGTCCAACATCGAGCCCGAGATCAACGTGCCCAGGGCGCGCGAACGGATCGCCGAACGGCACCTGATCGTCGCCGAATCGCCGCTGCTGGAGACCGCCCCCGTCGGCTATGTCCACCAGCCGGACTTCACCAACGGCGCCCTGTTGCTGGAGACCCCGGTCGGCCGGCAACGGTTGAAAGCCGACCTCAAGGCCATCGAACGCCTGCTCGGACGGCAACCCGGACCGGATCGATACGGGCCCCGCACCATCGATCTCGACATCGTCGTGTGGAACGGCGAGGTCATCGACCCGGACCTGTACAGCCGAGACTACCTGCGCGAGTCGGTCCTGGCGGTCTGGCCGGACCTGAAGCTGTGACCCCTGGAGCCCCGACCGCGCGGCGGATTCGTTCGGCCTGGGCGGTGGCGTCCGTCCTGGCGATGCTGTGGACCCCTGGCGGCGGCGGCGCCGGAGAGATCGCGGTCAGGGCGGTGCCGGTGGAGCTGAATCCCGAGCGGCCGTCCGTCAAGACCGTCGGAAAGCTGGTGTTCCTGAGCGGTTTCGAGCTGGTATCGGACCACCCGCGGTTCGGCGGGCTTTCCGGCCTGGAGATCAGTCCGGACGGCAAGCGGTTGCGGGCCGTTTCCGACCGCGGCACCTGGATCACCGCAAGGCTCGCCCACAACGCCGACGGGCATCTCGTCGCCGTCGACTCGTGGCGCGCGGCCCCCATGTTGACCCCCGCCGGCAAACCGGCCCGGGGCCGCCAACGGGATGCCGAGGGTCTGGCACGGGGCTCCCGCGGCACCTTTCTGGTCTCGTTCGAAAGGCGGCACCGGATCTGGCGATATCCGACGGCTCTCGATGGGCTCCCCCGGCCGGTGCCGGCGCCTCGCGCGCTGAACGGCGCGCCGGTCAATGGCGGACTCGAAGGCATCGCCGTGCTGTCCGACGGCGCGGTCCTGGGCGTGACCGAACGGCATGAAAACGAAGACGGCAGCCTCAAGGGATGGCTCATGAAGGACGGTGCGGCCCATGAGGTCGCCTACATGCCGGCCAACGGCCTCAACCCCACGGGCCTCGCTCCTCTGCCTGACGGCGGGGCCTTGCTGCTCGAACGGGGCCTCACGCTGTCGGGAATACACGCCCGGATTGTCCGTGTGGCGAAGAACCATCTGGAAATGGCCCGGCGGAGCGCAGGCACCCGGGTCCGAGGAGAGATCCTGGCCGATCTGAAGCATCCGATGTCGGTAGACAACTTCGAGGGGCTCGCGCTCCGGCAGGACCCCGCCGGACGTGTGCTGCTCTACCTGCTCTCCGACGACAACTTCCGGCCCTTTCAGCGGACGCTGTTGCTTCAGTTCCGGATGATCGATGATTTGTGAGCTTGCATCGGGTGTCTGTCCCACGAACACGTGTGCTAAGATGCGCGGGATTTCTTCGTGAATCCTGAAACCATCCGCGGGGGGAACCATGAGCCTTCGACTGCTTGAACAGAAACCGCTTGAACAACTGAGCCTGGACGAACTCCATGCGCTGTTTCGGTCCCGGGTCCGGCCCGAAGCCATCGAACACGTCATGGGAGCCGCCGAGAGCCAGTCCACCCTGAAACGCAACCGCACCGCGTTGGACCGGCTGCTGTTCCGCCAACGGATCTTCCACGACGTCACCGATCCGGACACCTCCATCGAGTTGTTCGGCCACAAGCTCCCGTCCCCGGCGCTGATCAGCCCCGTGGGCAGCTTCCGGCTGCTGCGCAAGAACGGCGAGCACGAGGTGGCGGAAGGCGGCAGCCTGTTCGGGACCATGGTGTTCATCAGCGGCGCCACGCAATCGACCGTGGACCAGTGGGCGGAAGGGATTTCATCCCCGCTGGTCTACATGGCGTACCTCAGCAAGGGACGGGACAAGGTGCTCAGCGCGGTCCGCCGGGCGGACGAGATCGGTTACGCCGCGGTGGGACTCACCATGGATACGTTGCAGCCCACCAAGCTGAGGGACCGGGTCCCCATGTCCTCGGACGGGAAGCCTCGTACCGTCCACCTTTCCTCGCCGGATGACGTGACCTGGCTCAAGCGTGAAGTGTCCGTTCCCGTGGTGGTGAAGGGAATCATGAACCCCGACGACGCGCGCATCGCCATCGACGCCGGCGCGGACTGCCTGGTGGTGTCCAATCACGGCGGCCGCATCCTCGACTTCAACCGCGCCGCCATCGAGGTGCTGCCGGAAATCGTGGATGCGGCCGACCGGCGGGTTCCCGTGCTGCTGGACAGCGGCGCGCGCCGGGGCGGCGACATCGCCAAGGCGCTGGCCCTGGGGGCCAAGGCGGTCCTGCTCGGACGGCCCATCTGCTGGGGTCTCGGCGCCGCCGGACCGGAAGGCGTGGCCCGGGTGCTGTCGATCTTCACGGACGAGTTGAAGCGCGTGATGATCATGACCGGCACTCCGGCGATTCCGGACATCACCCCGGCGCTTCTCAGCCTGGACCCGAACAACGTCTGGTTCAGAGGGATGTAGGGTCCTGTTAAGAAAACCGTCGGACAGCCGAGCGAGGAGGTCGCATGAGCGCGGAAGCACGTTTGAAAGAGCTGGGTCTGAGCCTGCCGCCGCAGCCCCGGCCCATGGCCAACTACGTCAGTGCCGTGAGGACGGGCTCGCTGCTGTACCTTGCCGGGCACGGCCCCCTGGGCGACGACGGGAAACCCATCTCCCGCGGCAAGCTGGGCCGCGACCTGACCGTCGAAGAAGGCTACCGGGCGGCGCGCCAGACGGCGCTGAACGCCCTGGTCACCCTGAGAACGGAGCTCGGAAGCCTCGACCGCGTTCGCCGCATCGTCAAGGTGCTGGGCATGGTCAACGCCGATCCGGATTTCCAGAAGACCCCGCAGGTCATCAATGGTTTTTCCGACCTGATGGTGGAGGTGTTCGGCGAAAGCATCGGCAAGCACGCCCGCTCCGCGGTGGGCATGGCGACGCTGCCCAACAGCATCCCGGTGGAGATCGAGTCCATCTTCGAGGTGGAATGACCCCCAACGGGCATGGTGGCTGCCCGGGTTCGACGGAATGGTCGAGGCGGTTCGACCCTTTGGGCGTGGCGGCAGCCCCTGGAGGCAGCACAACTCCCCAATAAGACGACGTTTTCCTGCTGCGTCGGGCATTGGCACGGAACATGCTACTCATAGGGCATACCGATTTCCACAAGGAGGTAGCTCAATGCTTCGCAAACCATCTCGTTCGACAGGCATAAAGGCCTTGGGCGTTTGCGCCCTGCTGCTCGCCACGTTCGCCCTTCTTTCGGGCTTCAGCCAGCCCCCGCTTGACGCATCGACCAAGACCGCGGCGGCGGACCCGAAGCCGGTCAACACCATCGTCAAACTGGTCAAGGCCGTCAGCCCGGCGGTGGTCAACATAACCACCAAGGGGGAGACCCGGTCGGCGACATGGTCCCAGCGGTTCGGCCATCCGTTGCCCGATGCGTGGCGTAAATTCTTCGAAACGCCTCCGTTCTCCATGCCCGGCCCCTTCGGAAGCCCCGGCACGCCCCGGCAGCCCCGCAGGACCCAGTCCTACGGCTCGGGCGTGATCATCGATTCCAAGGGACTGATCCTGACCAACCATCACGTGGTGGCGGGCCGCAAGAACGCCACCATCGCCGTTACCCTTTCCGACGAGAACGAGTTCGAGGGAACGATCATCGGCACGGACGAGAAAACCGACATCGCCCTGATCCAGATCAACGCCGGCTATACGCTTCCCACGGTTCCGCTGGGCGACTCCGACGCGCTGGAGATCGGTGAAGGGGTGCTGGCCATCGGTAACCCGTTCGGTCTCGACCGTACGGTGACATCCGGAATCGTCAGCGCCAAGGGACGCCGCATCGGCGCCGGGCCGTACGATAACTTCATCCAGACCGACGCGTCCATCAACCCGGGTAATTCCGGCGGCCCGCTCATCAACCATCGCGGCGAGGTGGTGGGAGTGAACACCGCCATCTACAGCCGGGGCGGCGGAAATGTCGGCATCGGTTTCGCCATTCCGATCAACCTCGTGAAGGAACTGGTGCCGCAGCTCCGGAATGACGGCCGGGTCACCCGCGGCTGGTTGGGGGTGGCCTTCCAGAAGATGACGCCGCTGCTGGCGGAATCCCTGGGCGTCGGCGAGCCCCGCGGCGCGCTGGTCGCCGAAGTGTTGCCCGACACCCCCGCGCGGGAGGGTGGAATCCAGGCCGGTGACGTCATCGTCGAGTTCGACGAGAACCCCGTCAAGGACTCCGGCGACCTCCCGATCATCGTTGCTCGCACGCCGATCGGCAAGGAAGTCGGCGTGAAAGTGTTGCGCGGCGGCAGCGAACGGACGCTGAAGGTACGGATCGGCAAGCTCGAGGAAAAGTCCGTGGCAACGCCTGAGGAGCAGGGCTCCGACCTCGGGCTCACCGTACGGGAGCTCACTCCGGACACGGCCAAGAAGCTCTCGGTGAAGCGCACCGACGGAATCCTCGTCACCGCCGTGAAGCCGGGGAGCCCCGCGGACGAGGCCGGGCTGCGCCGGGGCGACGTGATCCTGGAAGTCAACCGGACCCCGGTGGCGACGCTGGCCGCCTACAACCAGGCGCTGGAGAAGGTGGAGAAGGGCCAGAACGCCTTGCTGCTGGTTCAGCGGGGCGACAACACGCGGTTCTTCGTGGCCAAGAGCTAGGGTTACCCTGACCGGCCATTTCCTCCGGGGCGATGGGGCGGCGTGTCCGTCCCATCGCCTTCCCTTTTTGGCGCGCCACGGGCCGGCCTTGGATTCTTGCGAAGTTCAAGGCCGTTTGTATAATGGTTCTTAGCCTTTGATGCCGAATTCCGATTTTCCATCGCGACCGGTTTGAAACGGCCGCCCAATGTCATGAAACGAGCTTCGCTGGTTCCCTACTTCCTCGCCTCGGTCCTGCTGCTGCTGGGCCTGTTCTCGCTGTATGTCTTCTACGAGAGCCGGTGGCTGCAAGAAGAACTCGTGCGCCAGGTGGAGCTCAAGGCGCTGGCTCTCACCAAGACCATGGAGACCAGCGCGAAGAAGTCCATCAAGGGCAACGCACTGATCGAGGAACTGGTCCGCCAGCGCCTGCTGGACAACGCGCGGCTCATCGACCGGCTGCTGACCGCCAACTCCCCGGAGCCGCTGGTCCAGCGCATCAGCGCCATCAACGATCTCCACAAGGTGGAGCTGCTGGACCGTCAGGGGCGCCCGTGGGTCTCGCACACCGGGACGGAGCCCCGGATCGGCGACCTCCTGGCCGAGTTTCGGGAACGGTGGTCCGGCCGCAAGGCGGCGGTCCACATCTGGGGCAAGCTCTGGTCCCGGTTCCCGGGACAGGCGCCACCGCTTCCGCAACACAAGTTCTGGGAAGACAGCGTCTTCGGCGTGGCCCTGGAAGCCCGCAGCTTCCCCGGGTACATCGCCGTCCACGCCGACGCCTCCTACATGCTCAAGTTGCAGCGCGAGATCGGCGTCCAGCGCCAGATCCAGGACCTGGGGCGGCAGGACGACATCGATCACTTGGCGCTGCTGGACAACGACTTCACGGTGCTCGCTCATACCGACCCCGCGCTTCCCGGAATCCGGATGGTGGATGACCTGACCGCCAGGGCTCGCGCCACCCAACGCTCGGCGCACCGTATCGTGAAGGCGGACGGCGGGGGCCGGCGCTACGAACTGGTCAAGCCCATCACGCTGGACGACGATCCCATGGGATTCCTCCGGATCGGCCTGACCATGGACTCCGTGGACGCGGCGTGGCAGCAGAGCCTCTGGTCCATGGTCGGCCTCGGGTGCGGCATCCTGGCCCTGGGCATGCTCGGGTTCACGGCGATCCTTTACAACCAGCGGTTCCACATGCAGGAAATCAAGGCCCTGGAAGCGGAAGTCGACCGCCGGGAACACCTGTCGATGATGGGAAATCTCGCGGCCACGGTGGCCCATGAAGTCCGCAATCCGCTCAACGCCATCTCCATGGGATTGCAACGTCTCAAGGGCGAGTTCCAGCCCACCCAGGACGAGGATGACTACAGTCGCTTCATCGAGTTGATGCGTGGAGAGGTGCACCGCCTGAATGCCATCGTGGAGGAATTCCTGACCCTGGCGCGACCGTTGAGCATGAAGCCCGACCTGGTCAAGGTCGAGCAGTTGCTGAACGAGCTGACCACCTTGACCGAGAGCGACGCCGCGGTATCCGGGGTGGAGATCAACGTGGTCAACCACGGGCCCCGGCCGGTCGTGAAGGCCGACCCCGACTACCTCAAGCAGGTGTTGCTGAACCTGATTCTGAACGGTCTCCAGGCCATGCCGGAGGGCGGCACGCTGACCATCGAGACCGCCGCCCGGGACGGCAAGATGCGGCTCTCGGTGAGCGACACCGGGGTGGGGATTGAACCGGAGAACCTGGCGCGGATCTTCGAGCCCTACTTCACCACCAAGACGGACGGCTCCGGACTGGGTCTGGCGATTGCCCGCAGAATCGTCGAGGGCCACGGCGGAACCATCGACGTCACCAGCAGGGCAGGGAACGGCAGCCGATTCGAGATCGTGCTGCCCCTGGACCACGCCCTGGCGTAGACGGATTGGTGGAACAGGACACTCGCGTGGTGACGGAACAGGCATATCGAGAAGATCCCGGCGTGCGGCCGTCGAGCCATCTGGCGGCGGCACGGGGCGACCGCTTCCACGTCATGGTGGTGGACGACGAACGCACCCAGCTCGAGTTCGTCGGCGGTTTTCTGCGCAAGGCCGGCTTCGAGGTGGTGTTGATGGAGAGCGCCGCCCGAGCACTGGAGCGATTCCGTAAGGAACCTTTCGACCTGGTCCTGACCGACCAGCGTATGCCGGAAATGTCCGGCATCGACCTGCTGAAGCAGTGTCGGGCGGTGGGTCCCGAGGTGGCCGTGATCATCATGACCGCGTACGGGAGCATCGAAACCGCGGTATCCGCGATGCAGGAAGGGGCCACCGACTACCTCACCAAGCCGCTCAATCTGGAGGAGCTCCTGCTGCGTATCGAACGGGTAAAGCGCAGCCACCAACTGGTCCGGGAGAACACCGAGCTCCGGGAAGCGTTGCAGGAACGCCACCGTATCGAGGGGATCATCGGCGAGAGCGGCCAGATGCAGGAGGTCCTGGACCTGGTGCGGCGCGTGGCTCCCAGCGACGCCACCGTCCTGCTGCGCGGCGAGAGCGGCACCGGCAAGGAACTGATCGCCAAGGCCATCCACTACGCCAGCGCCCGCCGGAACGGTCCCCTGGTCAAGGTGAACTGCGCCGCGTTGCCGGAAACGCTGCTGGAATCGGAACTCTTCGGACACGAGAAGGGAGCCTTCACGGGCGCCTTCGCCATGCGCAAGGGGCGCTTCGAGATCGCCGACAAGGGTACTCTGTTCCTGGACGAGATCGGCGATCTGCCGGCCCACCTGCAGGCCAAGCTGCTGCGCGTGCTGCAGGAAAAGGAATTCGAGCGAGTCGGGTCGAACCGAGCCATTACCAGCGACGTGCGCATCATCACGGCGACCCACCGGGACCTCGAGCAGTCGATGCGGGACGGCAGCTTCCGCGAAGACCTTTACTATCGCCTCAATGTCGTCACCATCATCCTGCCCCCCCTGCGGGATCGCCGGCAGGACCTGTCCGCGCTCATCGATCACTTCCTGCGAAAGTTTGCCGAGAAGAACGGCAAGACCATCCAGGGATTCTCCCATGAGGCCCGTGACGCACTGTTGCGCTACGACTATCCGGGTAATGTCCGCGAGCTGGAGAATCTCGTGGAGCGCGCCATCGTGCTCACCCGTGACGACGTGATCCGGCTGGGTGAACTGCCGCTTACGATCAAGGAAACGCGCGCCGGCACGGGCGACCAGACCAATCTCTCCGCGGTCGTGGAAGGGATGGAGCGGCGCATGATCGCCGACGCCTTGGAGACCGCCGGCGGCGTTCAGACCAAGGCCGCCGACAGCCTCGGAATCAGCGAACGGGCCCTCCGGTACAAGCTCCGAAAATACGGCCTCCGGGACGACAAGTAGGCCCCCGTCAAGCCCGTAACTTAGTGCTTGACAAGGGATAATTTCGGTGTTACCGTAGGTTGTTGCTTAGTTTCCACGAGGACCGCTGCTCAGTCTTGATGGGTCCACAGGAACTGTCCCAACGCACAATTGCAGTATCGTGCCTGTTCCGCAACTCCTCCGGTAGTGCTCCAGGAGCGTCAACGGTTTTACGAGGGTTGCGGATTTTTTCAGCTATCCGATCGTTGTTGTATTGCCGGATGGTTCAAGGGAGATACACCCCTTGAACGACGGCATCAATCATTGTGGAAGACGAAATGATGGAGAGAGCATTGAACATCGAAGACACCGAGGACGCGATGGACGAATCAATTGACGAGATTGACGATATCGCCATAGGTGAAGTCGAGGAGGAAGAGCAGACCGCAACTTTTTCGGAGGAGTCGCCGCCGAGTCAGGTCCCGGTGGAGAGCGAACGGGCGGACGAAAAGACCGACCCGGTGTCGCTCTATCTTCGGGACATCGGTTCGACCCCGCTGCTGACGAGGGAACGTGAGGTCCAGCTCGGCATGCAGATGGAGCAGGGGCAGGAAGAGTACATCGACAGCGTCATTGCCTCGCCCTTTGCCGTCCGGCAGGTACTCGACCTCGCCGAGGAAATCAAGCGAAACGAAACGCCGTTGGACCGCGTGCTGATGGCCGGCGACGACAGGGAAGGGTTTGACGAGGCCATCGAACGACGCCGCTTTCTCAAGGGAGTAACGGTACTGCGCGGGCTGGTGAAGGAACAGACGCGCATCGAGACGGAGTCCGCTCGCAAGAGGACCTCCCAGAAACGCCGGGTGACGCTGGAAGCCGATCTCGCCAAGAAGCAAGCGCGCATCATCGACGCGGTAAAGGCGCTGCACCTCTCGAAGGAGTGGATCGACGACATCGGGGAGAACCTCAAGGAATCGCACCGCGCCATCGTCAAGTTGCAAGCGCAGGCCCGCGCCCACACGCGCGGCAACCTGGCCAAGCAGATAGCCGCCGAGATCGAGGCCATCGAGGAGGCCCATGAGTCTTCGGCCGCCGACATCGCGCGTCAGGTCGAGGGCATAACCGCGGCCGAGTTCAAGGCCTCGTCGGCAAAGAAGATCCTGATCGAGGCGAACCTGCGCCTGGTGGTGAGCCTGGCGAAAAAGTACGGCAATCGCGGCCTGCAGTTCCTCGACCTGATTCAGGAAGGCAACGTGGGCCTGATGCGTGCGGCGGAAAAGTTCGACTATCGGCTGGGCTACCGGTTCTCGACCTATGCCGGCTGGTGGATCCGACAAAGCATTACCCGGGGCATCATCGACTCGGCGCCCACCATCCGCATCCCGGTCCACATGATCGAAACCCGCAACAAGCTCATCCGCGCGCACCGCTCCCTCCACCGCAAGCTCGGGAGAGACCCGCAGCCGGATGAAGTCGCCGCCGAGATGGGGTTGACCACGGACGAGATCCGCAGGCTGATGCGTATCGTGAAGGAGCCGGTTTCGCTGGAAACTCCCATGGGTGATGACGAGGAAAGCCGCCTGGGCGACTTCGTCGAGGACAAGCACATCGCCAAGCCGCTGGAGCAGACGATTCACGCCAACCTGCGCGACAAGGTCAAAAGGGTTCTGGCCACGCTGCCGCCGCGGGAGGAAGCCGTGCTGCGGTTCCGCTTCGGCATCGGCGAGGTGCGGGACTACACTCTCGAGGAGTTGGGGGAGCGGTTCTCACTCACAAGAGAGCGCATTCGCCAGATCGAGCAGCGAGCCCTGCGGAAGCTCCGGACCGCGGTGGCGGGGCTCAACCTTCAGGACTAGGAATTCAATCGCACGCAACAAAAAAAGGGCCGTCCTATGGACGGCCCTTTTTTTATGAAGCCGATCCGTGTGCCAGGCGCACCGTGCTGGCCTGAGGCCCCTGCTGGCCCTGCTCTTCCGTGAAGTGAACCCGGGTACCCAGCGTCAACCGCTCGAAACCCTCCAGGACACTGTTTTCGTGGAAGTAGATCTCACGGCCGTCGCTGGTTTCGATGAAGCCGTACCCCTTGCCGGAGAAGAGCTTGCTGACCCGGGCCGCCGGCTCCGGCGCATGGCTCTTGACCTCGCCGCGCCGGCGCCGCGCGAAATCCTGCACGCGCCGCCTGGCGGCGTCGAAGGCGTCGCGGATGGCCACGTGGACATCGTGGTGCGCCCCAGCCTGGCTGTTGTCACGATTCACCACCAACTCTCCGCCGGGCACCGTCAGGTCGATGCGGACATTGTAGAGCCTGCCCTTCTGATGGTGACGGTGAGGCGCGGCCACCACCACCCGGCAACTCGTGATCCGGTCATGGAACTGATCGAGCTTGGCCGCCTTCTCGCGGACCGCCTGCTCAATACCCCGAGAGGGTTCCATGTCGCGGAAGGTCACTTGCAGTTCGAGTTTCATCGGTCCCCCCTTTCATGATCTCTTCACCTTTTTATAATCTTCGGCGATACTGCGTCAATTGCCGAGTGTCGTGCCCCGCGACCAGGCGCGATAATTCGCGGGATGCGACACCGGAGCCACCATTCCCGCGTATTCCGTTTCGCGGGCAAGATTTTCCATGACCGGGCCTGGTCTGACAGGATTCTCCCCCACCGAGCGACGCCGGCTGAGACGCCTGGCCCGATCCGCCCCGTCTCCCCACGGCGCCCTGGTGCAGCTCGGCCGCCTCGTGGAAGCCGGGGGCCACGGGCCGTTGGCGGAGCTCACGCCGCGGGAGCTGCGGGTTCTGCTCCAACTCCTCGGCGGCAGCGCCTACCTGAGCGACATCCTGATCAGCGATGGGGATTCCTGGGCGGAGACCTTCGCCCAGGCAATCCAAACCGAGTCGAAGCCGTTCGACCGGCATGCCGCGGACTTCGGCGATTGGGCCCGCGAGGAGGCCCCGGAACGGTTCCATGCAAGACTGAGGCGCCACAAACGGCGGGAGTTCCTGCGCATCGGCGCCCGGGACCTGGGCTCGCTGGCCTCGGTGGAAGACACCATGGACGAACTGACCGCCCTTGCGGACTTCGCGCTGGAAGCGGCCTACCGGTTCTGCCGCGCGACCCTCGAACGGCGGCACGGCCGCCTGCTGGTCCCGGGCACCTCGCGCGACAACCGCTTCGTCATTCTCGGCATGGGCAAGCTCGGCGGAAGGGAGCTCAACTTCAGCTCGGATATCGACCTCATCTATCTCTACGAGACCGATGAACCGGCGAACCGGCGTGCCATCCCGGCAAGGGAATTCTTCGGGCAACTCGCGGAACACCTGACCGACGCCATGGGCAAGATCACCGAGGACGGGCTGGTATTCCGCACCGACCTGCGGCTTCGGCCCATGGGGAGCCAGGGGCCCAGCGCCCAACCCGTGGACGCCGCCCTGCTCTACTACGAGTCCTGGGGCCTGTGCTGGGAGCGGTCGGCCCTGATCAAGGCCAGACCCGTGGCCGGGGACGTGGACCTGGGCGAGACCTTTCTGGAAGACGTGCGGCCGTTCGTCTACCGCCGCTACCTGGACTTCTCCACGGTGGAGGAGCTGCGCGACATGAAGGCGCGCATCGAACGGCAACAAGTGCCCGGCGACGAAGCCAAGGGGCGGAACCTCAAGCTCGGGTACGGCGGCATCCGCGAGGTCGAATTCTTTACTCAGGCCCTGCAGCTCGTGAACGGCGGATACGACCTCCGTATCCGGAAGCGCAACACGCTCGAGGCCATCACGGAGCTGGCGCGCCACGGTTACGTTCCGGCGACGGAGAGCGCGGCGCTGAGGGCGGCCTACCGCTTTCTTCGGGACGCGGAGCACAAGATCCAGATCTTCGCCCACGAGCAATCCCACGAGATCCCCGGGGGGGCGGACCGTGAGCGCGCGCTGGCGCGGCGGTTGAACTATGCCGACGAAGCCGGCGGTGAAGCCGGTGCCTTCTGGAAGGACTACCGCAAGCATACCGGAGCCGTGCACGCCGCCTTCGAGCGGCTCTTCTACGGCGCCCGGAAGGAGATCTCCGCTCACAAGGACCAGCCCGAGGCGGAGATCTGGCAAGACCTGGAACAGCGGGAATGGCTCGTCCGGGAACTCCGGAAACGGGGCTTTCCCGACCCGGACAAGGCCTACCGGGACCTGCGCGCGGTGCGCGACGGCAGCGGCGCCTCGCCCCCCAGTGCTAGGCGCCTCCGGGTCATGCGGGAACTCATGCCGGCGCTGATGAAGACGATACTCGACTCGGGGGAGCCGCAGCAGGCCTTGCACCATATGGCCGAGTTCGGCCGCCGCATCGGGGCCCGCACCGGTTTTCTCACCCTGCTGGCGGAGAACCCCGGAACCACGCGCCTGCTCATCGATCTGTTCGCCAACAGCCGATTTCTCTCGGACCTCTTCGTCAACCGGCCCGAGCTGCTGGACAGCCTGATCCGGGTGGATCTCACCCGCATCGCCAAGACCCGCGCGGAGATGCGGGAGGAGGTGAACGCATCCATCGCCGAGGTCCTCGATATCGAAGACAAGCTCGACCGGCTGAGACGCTACCGCGTCGAAGAGTTCATACGGCTCGGACTCCACGACCTCGGCGGAGAGCTGGGGTTCGACGAGTCCATCGCGCAACTGACGGGGCTGGCGGAAACCTGCCTCGACGCCGCCCTGACGCTGGCCCAGGTTGAGCTGGAGCGCCAGTACGGCCCGCCGCCGATGGGACGTTTCGCGATACTGGCCATGGGGAAACTCGGTGAGGCGCAACTCGACTACCATTCCGACCTCGACCTGGTCTTCCTCTACGACAGCCCCCAGGCCGCCGAGCCCCGGGGCCGCCCCGCCGGCAGGATCGCCGCCCATGAATACTACGTCAAGCTCGGACAGCGGATCATCGCCTACCTCTCGGCGCCCACCCGGGAAGGCATCGCGTACCGGCTCGACATGCGGCTGCGGCCTTCGGGCCGGTCCGGGCCGCTGGTTTCCTCCCTCGAGGCGTTCCGCATCTACCACGAGGCCAGCTCCCTGTTGTGGGAACGGCAGGCGCTGATCCGGGCCCGTTTCGTTGCCGGCGATCCACCGCTCGGTGCGGAGGCCGAGGCCATCGCCCAACGTTTCGCCTACCAGGGCGGCTTCACCCCGGACGACCTGGGCGAGATCGACGGGCTACGCATGCGCATGGAGCGGGAGCTGGCGCGGGAGGACGGTTCCCGTTTCGACGTGAAGACGGGACGCGGCGGCCTGATCGACGTGGAGTTCCTGGTGCAGATGTTGCAACTGCGTTTCGGCCGCGAGCATGCCCCGCTGCGCCAACGAGACACGCTCGGGGCGGCGGGCGCGCTCCGCGAGCTGCGTCTCCTGGGCGCCAGGGACCATCGCATCCTGGTGGAGGGCTATACGTTCCTGCGGCGCCTGGGACACCGCCTGCGGCTCGAGCGCGACCAGGACACCCATATTCTGGAACGTGAGCCCGGCAGGCTACGGGCCGTGGCCCTGGCGCTGGGCTACGAGGAGAAGCCCCGCAAATCTCCGGGCGCGGCCCTGCTGCGGGACTACGAGAAACGCCGGGAGCGCATCCGGGCGTGCTACGAAAGGTTCTTTCCGGAAGCCGGATAGTCCTTCGATTGCGCCAGCGGCGCTATTCGTCCAGCATCTCGGCCAGGTCGGCCACCACGATGTCGGCGCCGTTCTCCAGCAGGGCTTCGGCGTCACCATGGCGGTCGACCCCGATCACCAGGCCGAACCCCCCCCGGCGGCCGGCCTCAACGCCGGAGAGCGCATCCTCCACCACCACCGCACGCTCGGGACTGACGCCCAGCTCCTGGGCGGCCTTGAGATAGGTGTCGGGTGCGGGCTTGCCGGGGATCCTCAGCCGCTGGGCGATCTCGCCGTCCACCCGGGTATCGAACAGGTGCTCGATGGCCGCGGCCTCCATGATAGTCTTGCAATTCTTGCTCGACGACACCACCGCCGTCTTCATTCCCCGGCCGCGCAGCTCCCTGGCCCACCGGATGGTGCCCTCGTAGGCCTCCACCCCTTCCTCCTTCAGTACCTCGTTGAACAGGCGGTCCTTCCGGTTGCCCAGGCCGCACGCGCTCAACGCGCCCGGGGGATCGCCGGGATCGCCGTAGGGCAACTCGATTCCCCTGGACTCCAGGAAGCTGCGGACCCCGTCGTAGCGGGGCTTGCCGTCCACGTAACGCTTGTAGTCCTGGTCCATGTCGAAGGGCACGAAGGTCCCGCCGGTGTCCGCCGCATGCCGCTCCAGGAAAGCGTCGAACATCTTCTTCCAGCACACGGAATGGACTCGGGCCGTCGAGGTCAGGACGCCGTCGAGATCGAACAGCACCGCGTCGAAGTCATCGGGGGTCACGCGAGGATGAGGGTTCACGGCGCCTCCTCGTTCAGTCTCGCCAGGATGGCGTCGCGCACCTCCTCGACACCGCCGACCCCCGAAACCCTGATGTACCGCGGCGCCGCGGGGTCTCCCCGAGACTGCCACCGGGTGTAGTAGTCCACCAGCGGAGCGGTCTGCTCGCTGTAAACCTCCAGCCGCCGGCGCACGGTCTCCTCCCTGTCGTCGTCCCGCTGCACCAGCTCCTCGCCGGTGAGGTCGTCCCTACCCTCGGTCTTCGGCGGATTGAACACCACGTGGTAGCTGCGCCCGGATGCCGGATGCACGCGCCGGCCGCCGAGCCGGACGATCACCTCCCCGGGAGGCACGTCGATCTCCACCACGTGGGTGACCGGGATGTCGTGGTCCCGCAGCGCCTCCGCCTGGGCCAGCGTCCGCGGGAAGCCGTCGAAGAGGAACCCGTTGTGGCAATCCGGGTCTTGTATCCGCCCCTGGATGAGCTCCACGATGATGTCGTCGGACACGAGCCGTCCCGTGTCCATCACGGCCTTGACGCGCTGTCCCAGCGCCGTGCCTTCCTTGACCGCCGCTCGCAACATGTCGCCCGTGGATATCTGCGGTATACCGAAGGCCTCGGCGATGGAACCGGCCTGCGTTCCCTTACCTGCTCCAGGAGGACCCAAAACGATGATACGCATCAACGCGCTCTCCAATCGCCGCTCGCGCCGGGCGATTCCCTGACGCCCTCAACCGAACGGCCGAACATGGACGGAGTTTCCGGAGGTGGCGGGCGAAAACCCGCCAAAGGTGAAGAAAACCAGTAACATGAAAACCCGGGGCCATCAAGACGGACCGGCTCCGAGGCCCTTTGGGGAAGGGTTCGAGAGAAACTGGCAACCGCCCGGCGAATGCCGTAGAATAAGAAAAGGGGTGGGCTTCAAAGGATCAGCCGCTGCCCCAATGGCACCAGGGACATCGGGAGACTTCCATGCCCAACCCGGGTAGCGACGACAATCCGCTCAGAGTAGCCATCATAGGTTCGGGGCCGGCGGGCTTTTACGTCGTCGAGCGATTCTTTCGCGAGCAGGGCCTGCACGTCGAGATCGACATGTTCGACGAGTTGCCGACCCCCTTCGGGCTCGTGCGGGGAGGGGTCGCCCCCGACCATCAGAAGATCAAGTCCGTGGTACGGGTTTACGACCGGGCCGCCCGGCAACCCAACTTCCGTTTCTACGGCAACGTAAGCTACGGCCGGGATATCCACCTGGATGACCTCAAGGCACTTTACCACCAGATTTGCTTCACCACCGGCGCCCAGACCGACCGCAGCCTCGGCATCGCCGGCGAGGAACTCCAGGGCAGCCACGCGGCCACCGAATTCGTCGCGTGGTACAACGGGCACCCGGACTACCGGGACCGCTCCTTCGACCTGTCCGGGGAATCCGCGGCGGTCATCGGCGTCGGCAACGTGGCCATCGACGTGGCCCGCATCCTGTGCCGCAGCCACGAGGAGCTGGCGGTCACCGATATCGCGGACTACGCACTGGAGGCGCTCCGCCGGAGCAAGATCCGGAATGTCTACCTCATCGGGCGCCGGGGCCCGGCCCAGGCCGCTTTCACCAATCCCGAGATCAAGGAAATGGGCGAGTTGGCGGACGCCGACGTGGAGATCCTCCCCGAGGAGGCCCGCCTCGACCCCCTCAGCCAGGCCGACGTCGATGCCCACCCGGACAAGGCGCTGATCCGCAAGATCGAGATCCTGCAGAGTTACGCCGGGCGGCCGCCCACCGGCAAGTCGCGCCGGCTGAGCATCCGGTTCCTGCTGTCGCCGACGGAGATCATCGGCGATGCCGACGGCAGGGTGCGCGCCATCCGCCTGGCGAAGAACGAGCTCTATGCCGACGACGGCGCCCTGCGGCCGCGTCCCAACGGAGAACACGAAACCATTCCCGCGGACATCGTCTTCCGCTCCGTGGGATATCTCGGCGTGCCGCTCCCCGGCATCCCCTTCGACGAACGCCGGGGTGTGATCCCCAACGACCGGGGCCGGGTGCTGACGGCGGACCGTAAAGCGCCGGTGAGCGGGCTGTATGCCTCCGGATGGATCAAACGCGGGCCCAGCGGGGTCATCGGCACCAACAAGCCCGACGCGGCGGAGACCGTCGAGCGCATGCTGGAAGACCTGCGGTCCGGCGCGGTCACGGACCCGGCCCACCCCGACGTGGCCGCCGCCGAGGGGCTGGTGCGGCAGCGCCAACCCGACTACGTTTCCTACGAGGACTGGCTGCGTCTCGACGGCATCGAGACCGCCCGCGGCAAGGAGAGTGGCCGCCCGCGGGTGAAGCTGACCCGCACCGCGGACATGATCGCGGCGCTGAAGGCGGCGCCGGACGCGTAGGGTGGGATGGGTCGGCGCCCTTCGACTTCGCTTCGCTACGCTCAGGACGAACGGTTAAGTCAAGGAACTCTGATGAAATTCCGTTCGCCCTGAGCGAAGCGAAGTCGAAGGGCGCCACACGGAGTTTTTCGACCTGCTACATGTCTCGCCCGCTCACGCCCGGCCCGGCCGCCGCGCGGTCCGTCAACACCACCGCGGCATGGGACGCGACCCGCCCGGCGGGAATGGCGGCATCGCCGTCGCGCAGCCGGGGCAGCATCTCCCGCTTGTCCTCGCCGGTTACCACCCATAGAACCTGCCGGGCTTTGTCGAGGACCGGGAAGGTCAACGTCATGCGTCGCCGTCCCTGGTAGACGTCGGTCACGGCGACGGGCGCGTCGCTGACTTCCAGCGCCGGAAACCCCGGGATCAGCGACGCGGTGTGACCATCCGGCCCCAGGCCGAGGTGGACAAGGTCCAGCCGGCCGGACGGCCCGATCAACCGGCGGAGGGTGTCGCCGTACTCGCGGGCCGCGGCGTGGAGATCCTCCGCCTCCACCGGCATGGCATGGATCTGCCCGGGTGCCAGCGGCGCCTGTTCCAGCAGACTCTCCCGCAAGTGTGTCAGGTTCCGGTCCGGATGGCCTTCCGGGGCCGCCCGTTCGTCCACCTGCACGATCTCCACGGCCGGCCAGGGAACGTCCTCCCGCGCCAGCGCGCGCAGCATGACCCAGGGGGTACGGCCGCCGCTCACGGCAAAGACGAACCGGCCGCGGGCGCCCACCGCCGTACGCGCGGCGCCGGCGATAAAAACCGCGGCCCGCCGCGCCACGGCGTCGGCATCGGCAAGCACTTCGATGTTCATGGGAGCTGCCCGCCGCCTAGTCCTTGTCCGGAAGCTCCTCGTGGCCGCCGAACTGGAAACGCATGGCCGACAGCAGCTTGTCGGCGAAGTCCGCTTCTCCGCGGGAGCTGAACCGCTCGAACAGGGCCGCCGTGAGCACGTGCGCGGGCACGGCCTCGTCCACGGCCGCGTGGATGGTCCAGCGGCCCTCCCCGGAATCGGATACCCGGCCGGCGAACCGCCCGAGTTCCGCGTCCTCGAGCAACGCGTTGGCGGTGAGGTCCAGCAGCCAGGAGGTGACCACGCTGCCGCGCCGCCACAGTTCCGCCACCTCTCCCAGATCGAAGTCGTACTGGTAGTGCTCGGGGTCTCTCAAGGGCGTCTGTTCCGCGCTGGCGGCCCGCCCCTGCTTGCCGATGTTGGCGTGCTTCAGAATGTTGAAACCCTCGGCGTAGGCCGCCATGAGACCGTACTCGATGCCGTTGTGGACCATCTTGACGAAGTGGCCCGCGCCGTTGGGGCCGCAGTGCAGGTAGCCGTGCTCCGCGGTGCCCTTGCCCGGCGGCCGGCCCGGGGTGGGC
>Ga0209020_1001744_pt1 | contig 20094 bp, 18 predicted proteins | sample PinacodermBB_FD_187298 | JGI IMG/M metagenome (GOLD analysis project Ga0209020, IMG submission 187298) | Host-associated microbial community of the marine sponge Aplysina aerophoba from Gulf of Piran - sponge pinacoderm, lysed by bead... | ecosystem: Host-associated > Porifera > Sponge >... | reverse complement strand
GCGCGGCATTCGGTAGAGTGCCGGTGGTGTCTTCTGTTGGTTTTCGACTTCGTCAGTCAATCAAACACAACGCTCCGGGGCTCAAGTTTGAACAGGAACTTTGGGCTCACGAAAAGTTCGTGGTGGCTGGGATTGACGAGGTGGGACGCGGTTCTTGGGCGGGCCCGTTAACGCTCGCGGCAGTAGTCATCCCTAAAGACAAAAGACTATATAAGGTGCGAGACTCGAAAATGCTCAAACCAAGCGAACGCGAAGTAATGTACGAAAGGATATTGTGTTGGGCTGATGCGGTGTCGTTAGGCCATGCCAGCCAACACGAATGCGACCAACTGGGGATGTCTGCGGCTCAGAAACTTGCCGCGCAACGCGCCCTCAAAGGCTTAGGCAAACCAGTAGACCATGTGCTAGTTGATGGCCACTGGGACTTCGTAGAAACCCTGCCCACCACCGCAATCGTTAAAGGAGATACGCTGAGCTTGTCTATCGCCGCTGCTTCGATAGTGGCAAAAGTCACCCGTGACCGAATCATGTGCGACTGGCACGAACATTATCCCGACTACGATTTTGCCAGCAACAAAGGCTATCCGTGCCCTCGCCACAAGGCTGCCCTCAGAATGCATGGACTCACCACGTTGCATCGCCGGAGTTGGGCGTTTATGGATAACCTAAGCAAGCAATGGGACAGCCAGTAACTTTCATCCGCTCCAACTCGCCCCGCCCCGGCGTGGTGCGTCTTGAACTCAACCGCAGCCTCACCGGCATGGGGCATGAGCACTATGTTGCGGGCCAAGACATTCATGCTGACCGCCCGCCCGATATACTCGCCAAGCGAATTTTTGAACTAGGCAATGTGGCATCTATTCATATCTACAGTTCAATGTTGACCATCACTTTAGCTACAACCGAACAACGTGACCTTGAACAGGTAGTAAGCGGTCTTTTTACCTACTATGTGCCCGGTGTGGAAATTCCCGACGACGAAGAACTGATGGCGATGGTCTAAGCCCAGCGGCGGATCCAAGTATGCATGGCAATGCCCGCGGCTACCGAGGCGTTTATTGAGCGAGTGGACCCATATTGCGTGATGGCACAAACCTGCTCAACAACTTCTTGAGCAGCAGTCGAGAGGCCCGGGCCTTCTTGGCCGAACAACAACATGCAACGGCGCGGCAGTTCAATGCGTTCAATCGGAGTTGAGCCAGCCACATTGTCGATACCGATAAGCGCTAGCCCCTCGGTCTTGGCCCACAACACAAGATCGTTGATCGTCTCATGGTGGGTGATGTGTTGGTAAACGTGCGTCATCATCGCCCCTCGGCGGTTCCATTTGCGGTTGCCGACGATATGAACTCGGGCAACCAAAAAAGCATTTGCGGTGCGCACCACCGTGCCGATGTTGTGATCATGCTCCCAGTTTTCAATAGCAACGTGAAAGTCGTGCCGCCGTTTGTCGAGGTCGGTGACGATTGCCTCGACTGACCAATAGCGGTACCGGTCGGCCACATTACGCCGGTCGCCGTTGGCCAACAATTCGGGGTCAAGGCGTTGGTCATCAGGCCAAGGTTCCGGGTAAGGACCAACACCGATAGCAGGGTCGCTCACGCCCATGACCCCAAGTCTCGCAAAGAACGCGAAGTGGTGTCAATCAAGGAAAGCATCGGAGCGCACACGTTGACGCTCGGCTAGTTCGTGTGCTGGCAAAACTCGCCCGAACAATTGCTTGGTGCGCGCCACCCGTCCAATCACTCCAGCGTGCTCGGCATCTGCAAAAGTGGCCGCATGGCGAGGCGGCGTGCTTTTGCTCAAACTCCGAAAGGAGTAGCCGTCCACACATCGGTGCATCCATCCCGCCTAGGCCAACAAGACGAAATTTTGGTAATTTTTCTGGTGAAGTAGACACCAATTCGTTGCTTTCTTTTGGGTTGGTGCCCTTACGGCTTAGGCCGGCGCGGGAAAAATGGGCTTGTGCGGCGAATGTATTCGCGGTATCCGGGGCGAGACTTGGTGAGGCTGCGTTCGAGCATGGGCACGCCCGAGATGCGCACCAAAAAGAAGGTAATCAAAGCTGGGCCAAGCAACCCTACAATCCCGATTGGGGTGGAAGCAGCGACCAAGCCAATACCCCACCACAGGACCGCATCACCGAAATAGTTCGGGTGACGGGTGAAACGCCAAAGACCTCGATCCATCACCGCGCTGGCGTTAGCGGGGTCGGCCCTAAAACTGGCTAGTTGCCAATCACCAACCGACTCGAACACGAAACCAACTACGAACACCAGTGTGCCGACAATCAACAACGCGGTGGCATCGCGGTTCGGTTGGCTAATGCCAATCTGCAAAGGCAGTGAAACAACCCACATAACCACACCCTGAACCGCATACACCGTCACCAAACTAATTATCCAAAAGTTCTCGCCACGGCGGCGGCGCATAGCTTGATAGCGAGGGTCTTCGCCTTTACCGATGTTGCGGATGGCAAGGTGGACACCGAGCCTCAACCCCCAGATTGTGGCCAAGCTGGTTAGCAAAACAGCACGAGCGTTGTCTCCATCTGTGGTCAGCAAAGTTACCCAAGCCACCACCACGAAACCAGGACCCCAAAGCAGATCCACGATGCTGGCATCTCCAATAGCCGCGCTGATCGCCCAAACAACCAGCATCATCACAGCTATCACCAGTGCAGCGACAAGAAGAACCATTAGCGCGCAATCCTACTGTCACGCGTAACAAACAACACCAGACCAAAATATTAAAATTCTCAAACGGTGTTTCTCAGCACCGCGGCGCGAGCCAGCACCGCGAGGTTGTCGTCCAACGGTGCAAGTTCGACCTTGGCGTTCGCGTGTTTGAGCGCCCAGTTCAGCAAGGTGTCTGCGAGCCAAGGGTTCTTCGGTAATAGCGGTCCATGCAAGTTAGTTCCCACGCAACGCCCCCAAGTCGCCCCCTCAAAACCATCTTCAGCGTTGTTGCCAAAACCAAATTGGACCGATCCAAATGGTTTACACAGCGGTCCGAGGCTGGTGCGGCCAGCGTGGTTTTCGTAACCCACCACGGTCTCTGTGTGGCCGTCGAGACAAACCTCAATGGCGACATCTCCACAAAGCCGCGTTGCCGTGCCGGTAGTTTCAACGTCGAACAAGCCCGCTCCTACTAACTTGGTGCCCTGCACGGTGAGATAGCTGTGCCCGAGTAGTTGAAAACCTCCGCCTATAGCTAGCACCACCGCACCAGAATCAACTGCACGCCTCAAGTTGGCCGCCTGCGACACCAAATGCTCAGACACGAGCGCTTGATCGCGATCTTGACCCCCACCAATGTAATACAAATCGCAGTCCTCGGGAAAAGACTCGCCAAGACCGACCTCAACCAACTCAAAGGTTAGACCCCGCCACTCTAAGCGGCGCTTGAACACTGTGATGTTGCCTCGGTCGGCATAAAAGTTCAAGTGTTTGGGGTAGAGGTAAGCCAAGCGGATTGCGGAACGGTTGTTGCTCACTTTTCCTCCCACATCTCGCCCACAAGCCCCTTATCCACTAAGACACTGCGAATAGCGCGCATCTGTTGGGAGTTGTAGGGCATCACGAAGAGGTGTCCGCCCCTGTCACATGCGCTCAAAGCTGTGCGGAAAGCTGCTGCGTTGTCTCGCACTATGGAAATTTTCTGGGGGTCGAAGCCGGCGTATTGAAACCGCAACGCCAAGTCATGCGCTCGAGCCCCACCCACAGTCAGGGATGCAACTCGACCGGTATCGATAAGAGCCTCGTAATCAACATCGTAAATCCAAGACACATCAACGCCAGATTGCCCCGCTTGGCTCGAATCGGTTAGCAAAATCAACAGCTGCAGCGGCACGGTTTCCCGAATTAACATGCGCAGATTCTCATTCGCGCTAACCGGGTTCTTGTTAAACAAAATCGTCACCCGCTTGCCATCAACGTCAACGGCGGAGCCACGCCCAAAAGCGGCTTGCCGGCACCCGACGGCTTCGCTGATCGCCTCTGAGCTAACGCCAGCCGTTACGGCGGTAGCTACCGCGGCTGCAACATTGTAAACGTTGGCCAGACCGCCCAAAGAGGTTTTCGCTTCAATCAGGCCGTTCGGTGTTGAGACCGTAATGCGAGAACCGCCTATCCCGCAAAACTCAACTTGAGTGACTTGCACCTCGGGGTCCACCCGGCTGAACCCGCATGCAGGGCACGCCCAATGCCCAAGATGGCCGATAGTACACAGGTGGTAGGCCAATGCGGCGTTACAACGGCGGCAAGCGGTGTTGTCGGCAACTTGCAGCAAATCTTCTTGCGCGACACTGCTGTCTTCGATCCCGTAAGCAACAGTTTTGGGATGGCTGACCGCCAATTCGGCGATAAGTGGATCGTCGGCGTTATAAACCAAGGTGGTTTCTGGTGCCAAACCCGCAACCATGTTGCGCCACTTTTGCGCCAGATTTTCCAGTTCACCGTGACGGTCAATTTGGTCGCGAGACAAGTTCATCAACACCACGATCCGTGGCTGCGCCTTGGCGACAACCGCGCCAAGTGCGGCTTCGTCCACCTCAAACAAAGCAATATCTGGTGAACGAACGCTGAGCAAAGCGGTGGCCACGCCGCGCTCAAGGTTGGAACCCGCAGGGTTGGCCACCACTTTCACACCGCAGGTGTCTAAAGCGGAACGAACCAAACGCGCCGTTGTGGTCTTGCCGTTCGTGCCAGACAACACGATCACTCCATCTCTGACCCCTTGCGCGAGTTCCGCTAAGGCGTTAGGACGCAAACGATGCAGCACCAATCCCGGAAATGTTGTGCCACCACCTCGGCCTAAACGCCTAGATAACGAACCAGACAATCGCGACAACCAACAAGCCACACCGAACGGTAAAGATGGACACCTCACGACCCAGAATCGTATATGGTGTGTGGTTGTAACCGTACCGTAGCTTGTCGGCGGAGTTTCCGCGTTTGGGGGTGACCATGCCCGTTGGGCGAACCGAGATGCTGAGCGACGCTTTGCCTTCGCCCTTCCCTGAAGGCTGGTATTTCGTGACCAGCAGAGCCGCATTGAAGAAGGCTAAGTTGCTCGAAAAGACCTGGCTGGGAGAGAAGATTGTGGCCTTTTGCGACGAGCATGGCAACGCGTGCGTGGCCGAAGCCTTCTGCCCGCATCTGGGTTCTCACCTCGGCCCCACAACCGGTGGATGCGTGCGTCAAGGCCGCCTCGTCTGTCCCTTCCACGGCTTTGAATACGACACCAACGGGTCATGCGTAGCCACGCCTTACGCGGCACCACCAGCCGATATGTCGCTGCGCGTGTTCCCCACTCACGAAATCGCTGGCCTGATTTTTGCCTGGTGGGGGATTGGTGGGCGTACACCGCAATGGCATCTACCAGCTAATCCTTCCGCCCCCGCACACGTTGATGAACTAACACCCGTTGACGAAGCGGCACACTCAGCCAACTTGCGCGAACCCGACAACAACCAAGATTGGTCCAATCTCTGTATCTGGACCACCCGCTTTCCTGGTCATCCACAAGAAACCACCGAAAATGCTGTGGATTTAGCGCATCTGCTCTATGTGCATGGTTACCACAGCGTCAGTCGAGTTGAGAAAATCGCCATAGATGGGCACCGATTCGATAGTAATTTCAACTTTGCAACTACCCGAAAGTTCGCTGGGGTGCCTTTCGCTAAACTTGATCTCACCGCACACACCGAAGTCCATGGTCTCGGCTATTCGTTCGTTCGAGTGCGTGAACACAGTATCGGTATGGACTTGAGACTCTGGGTTCTCGCCACGCCAGTTGACGGCACCAACATAGACCTCTCAATCGTCTCGTCCGTCAAAGAAATCAAAAACCCGAAACGTGTTGTTGTTGGTTTAGGGATTTTGCCTCGGCGAATCCGAGCACCACTTATGAACCGCATTGTGTTGTTTTTTCAACGCCATGATGTGTTGCAAGACGTGATCATCTGGAGCCATAAACAAGCTCGTTTGAAACCGTTGTTATCGAGATCAGATGGAGAAATAATGGCCTACCGTAAATATTGCTCGCAGTTCTACTCCGCAGAGCCGACATGATACGCGTGCTTGACCGCTTCAGTCGCTTGGTCACCGCCCGCCCCTACGTAACGGTGGGAGTGTTATTGTGCATGACCGTATTTCTTGGTTTCGGAGCCACGCTACGTGCCGAACCAACCGAAGGCACAAACATAGATTTCCTTCCTGAAGATAGCGATTACACCGCAGCGATAAACGAACTCAACCAATCCTTCGGTGATGCGAGCGACATCAACCTAGTGACCATAGTGTTTCGAGGCGATGCCTTCACCCCCTCCGGGGTCGCACAAATGGATCAACTGCTAACAGAAATCGTCAACAACGCGCAAGTAGCCGAACTGTTGGCACCCCCCAACCCTTTAATCGCACCTTCGCTGCTAATCGCTGCAACCGACCCAACGCTTGAGCTAAGCAACCTAACCACCGAACAGATCGCTGGTTTGCGCGCCGTGCCTGAACTCGCCGCCGCATTCAACGCGCTTAGCGGCACAGACCAAAACGGCACCGAAATTGCCATCGCAACCGTGCGCCTGCACAACACCACCGACGAACGCGTAGCGGAAGCTGAACGTACCATCAACCAACTCGCCCAAACCTCAAGCGGTACCCTTGAGGTCAGCAGTGTGTCGCCAGCCGTTATTCAAGACGAATACAAAGAAGCGACCGAATCTGGGATGGCGCCACTAATCGGGTTAGCTCTGCTCTTGATCGCGGCGTTGATCCTGCTTTTCTTGCGTACCCTCTCAGACCTGTTGATCACGCTTACCGGTCTGGTGTTTTCGCTTACCTGGATCGTAGGTGCCGAAGGTTGGCTGGGGCCCAACGGGCTCGGTTGGATCGGCCCACCAAGTTCAATATCGGCGATGGTACCGATCATTGTGATCAGCCTCACAGTTGACTACGCAATCCAAACCGTTTCGCATTATCGTGAACAACGCGCCCAAGGCCAAGCGGTGCGCCAAGCGGTGCGCCAAAGTCTAACGCATGTGACATTGCCGTTGCTCCTAGCGGCAGTCACCACCATCGCCAGTTTCCTGTCGACCTTATTCTCGCCGATCAGTGTGGTAGGCGACTTCGGTATCGTTGCCGGGTTGGGTGTGGGACTAAGCCTCATTGTGATGCTCACCTTGGTGCCAGCAGGCCGAAGCATAGTCGACCGCCGCCGTGAAGCAAAAGGCAAGTTAGCGCCGCCACGCTCCGTGTCAAGCGCCTTACCTGGAGTGGAACGAGGGGCGCAAAAACTTGGCGCGGCGGTAGCGCGCCGCCCCGCCCCAAGCCTGATTGTGGTGGCCGGGATAACGGTTTGGCTTGGTTTCGCAGCCACAGGGCTCACTTCGGAGTTTAGTATCCGTGACATCTTGCCCCAAAATGGCAAAGTCCTCGCCGACATGGAAAGCCTTGAAGCTTCGGTTGGTGGCTCCACTGAGTTGGCTAGTGTCTTGGTTAAAGCCGAAGCCACAGAAACACGCACACTATTGAACTTGCGCGAATTGGAAGCCGCATTTGCAGATCCGAATACACGCCCTGGCGCGGCAGCCGGCCCGTTGGCCCCAACCTATGCAACATTGATTGAGGACTGGATCGAAGACAACGGCGAACCAAACGACAAATACGACCCATTGCTGGCGGAGTTGTTCAATGAAGCCAGTGCGGATATTGCACTCGACTCGGAGCGAATGCAAGATTTCTTGGACCGACTTGCGACTCAAGAACCAATGCTCAACAGTTTATTGGTCAACAACAGCGCCGGCCAAGATGCTATTTTGTTGCAGTTCTCTACCTACTCGGATGACCCAGCAGCATCCACGGTCCTTCAACAAGAGATCGAAGAACTTTGGGCGGGTGACGATGAGGCCATCACCGCAACCTCAATGAGCGTTTTGGCGGTCACCATAACCGACCTAATCACCTCAGGCCAGTCGCAATCGATAAGCACCACGATCGCGGTGGCTTTAGGCGTTCTGATTTTGTTCTATTGGGTGACACTGCGCCGCCCGGTCCTCGGCTTAGTTGCTGTGGGGCCAATCGTTTTGGTGCTCATTTGGGTGCTTGGCACAATGGCTTTGTTAGGTATTCCCTACTCGTTGATCACATCCATTATTACTGCACTATCAATAGGTATTGGCGTGGACTACACAATCCATTTGATCCACCGTTATCAAGAAGAATTTACCCGAGTGCGCAACCCTGAGAAAGCGGCAGTGCGCACGCTGGCCACAACTGGTTCAGCATTGTTAGGTTCAGCACTCACCACTGCTTTAGGCTTCGGCGTGTTGGTGTTTTCGCCTCTTGAAGGCTCGCAACATTTCGGAATCACCGCAGCTATTACCATTTGGTATTCGTTGGTCGTGGCTATTTTTGTGGTGCCGCCGCTGATGACCGTGTGGGGAGCGTATGAAAACATGCGCTTGCGTTCGTCTGTGCAAAGCCTCTGGGAAAACTTAGATGTGGTAATTGAGGATGTGCATCAAAAACACCAACAGGACCCACCAACCGATTAACTATCGGCCGATTAACTATCGGCTAACTTGCGACCAAGGCGTTGCGTTGTTCGGTGACGACCAACTTTAGTTTCTTGCGAGGCGATTGCGAGGGGAACGGGTTAATTTTGAGTTTGGAATTCTTGGGCGATATCTCAAGGTTGAAATGATGCACCAGCAATAATAGGTCTATCGCCATGTGCAACTCCACCCAACGCGCGCCTAGGCAAGTGTGGGTGCCTAACCCATAAGGCGCATAGCTGGTGCCGAGGTGTTCCTTGCGCGGTGCGCGGTAACGGTCTATATCAAACTTGAACGGCTCAGGAAACACATCTTGCATATAATGGGTAGCGGTGGTAGCAACGGCGATTCGAGATCCGAGGGGTAGATCAAAACCTTCCACAATGCATGCATTCATGACATTGCGAATAGACATAGGCACCACCGGATAAAGCCGCAAACATTCCATAATAAATCGGCGTGTTACATCAGTTGCCGGCCCAGTCAGAGCCTTGGTATCGGGATTGCCGTTGGCGAACAAAGCATCTGCTTCGGCGCGTATCTCACGTTCCAATTCCGGTTGGCTCAACATCGCGTAGATCACGAAGCTGAGTTGGTCACCCATATACATTGCCGCAAGCAAAGGTGCCGAAAGGACGAAACTCAAGTTTGCTTCAGGCAGGAACTGCCGGTCTGCGGTATGCATAGCGAGTAGTTCGTCAGCGAGGTTGCGGGGGCATCCGACCCTTTGTGCCGGGGTATGAACACGCAACACACGTTCGGTCACTTCACCAATCAGTTTAGAACGGCGCTTCATTGAAGGGGTCTTGGCCATAAACATAGGAAGTGTTCTAGCCACATGCGTTTGCAAAGCGCGAGCCTTGTACTTACACAGGTCATCAATTATGTCTTGCGTTTCGAGGTTCACCGACAACGGTGACATCGCCGCATTTACCAAACGGCGGCCCGCACTTAGCAACGACATCTTGTTGCCAACACCCCAAGTTTGTAGGTTTAATCGGGTATGGTCGATGCATTCGTCAAGCTGGGCTTCGAGCCTCCCGCGTGAGTAACCCGGCTGAACCGATTTGCGGTAACGGAAATGATCAGTCCCATCAAGCGCCGGTAACAGCCCAGAACCACCGTAAAGTTTTTCGAATTCCACCATATAGTCACGCGCGCCGAGGTAGTTTCTGCCGTGGCGGTGAACCCAATGGTTTGTTTCCGGCCCCACCAACACAATCATGTTCTCCTGAAATGGTGGACGGATTTCAAACACCGGCCCATAGGTTTGCCCAAGTTCAGCAAACAAGGCAGGAATGTTGCCACTGCGAGCATGTTCGTTGCGCAGCAATTTCCGCAACGGAACAACCGGGATACGTGTGCTTAACGCAGTTCTACGAAATGATGGCCTAGCGATGTTTTCGTGTACTGCGTCTGCAATCGAACGGCCAATCAAGTCCATTTTGATGATTTGATTAACGCGTGCTTCAGATTCCTCGTCTATCTCAAAGATGTAACGTAAAACATCGCAAGTCTCAACTAGACAAATAATGATGATGTCTCGCGGATCTGGGATTTCGTCATTGAATATTGTTTTACTGATACGTGTCTTGACGAACTCAACCGCAGTTCCCACCTCTGACCCCATATGGATTCCCATTGTCCAAGCGGATTGCGCTAATGACCAGAAGTCACCATCGTGATGTTGCAAAATCTTTCGTTGCACCAAGCGGTCTAGCGTGGTGTCAATAATGCTCTCGGCTTGTGGCGCGAGCCTTTCAATCCAATATTGAGTGTTGCGCTGCGTGGATTCCGAAGCGATTTCTGCGAGGACAGGGTCTAGGCAAGGGTCACCTGTTGGTGTCTTGTCGAGCAGGATTAGTGAGTTGGTGTCGGTATCAATGCGGCTGATCAAGGACAGCTCGGCAAGCGCAGAACCCACAATCGCACAATTCAAGTTCCATCCAGGAACTTGACGAAAGTATCCACTTTCTTCATTGAGAAGGGTGAGAACTAGTTCATCAGGTAACGTTAGCTGGTTGTTCACCCCCACAATGTAGCCAAATTAACGCCCATAAGCGCGCAAGTTTGAGTTGAAAGCGCGACATTCGGATTTAGCGTGGTTGACAGTTCGGGCACCAAGTTGTGCCACGACCGTCCAAAACCTGCCGCCTCAAGGTGTGACCGCAACGTTCGCAAGGTGTGCCGGCACGGCCGTAACAATGCAACTCATGTTGGTTGGTGCCAGATTGGTTTGTGGCATCCACATAATCGCGTAGCGTGGTGCCGCCGTAGCGTAAACCGCTGTCTAGGGCTTGACGAATACCCTCCACTAGACGTTGGGCGCGCTTGAGGCTCAAAGTGCGTGTCGCCGGGTTGATTCGGGCCAGCCAAAACGCCTCGTCAGCGTAAATATTGCCAATGCCGGCAACTGGTTTTTGTGACAACAATAAGGTCTTGACGTGCCGATTAGAACGTTTCACGAACTTCGCTAATGCTTCCGCGGTGAACGCAGCATCCCAGGGTTCTGGGCCCATTGCCGCGAGTGTGGGAATCGTTTCGTAGTTCCCTTGCGGCACATAATGGATACGGCCGAAACGGCGGATGTCGTGAAAAGTGAGCAGCGCGCCACAACTCAGATACCACCAAGCTCGCAGGTGCCGATGATTGAGTTGATTTGGGTGATTGTGGCGAACCGCGAGCCGACCCGTCATCCCCAGATGAACTACCAGTTCGTGCGGCGGCGCAACCGTAAGTTCAACTAACAAATATTTTCCGCGGCGGTGCAAGGCTAGGACCTCAGAACCGATGGCCTCTCGCGCCGCAGTAAATCTTGAAGACGAAAATGCTCCCGCATTAACTATCTCCGCGCCTAACAATTGCGGTTCAAGTTGACGGCGGATCGTTTCCACTTCGGGCAGTTCAGGCACCTACACATCCTAAACGCGCCAGCGTCTACTCGCTTCGTTGTAATGCCCGTAGGCGTGTCGGTAGGCGTGTCGGTAGGCGTGTCGCTACGTGCGGCTAAGCTAACGAACGTTCGTTCGTAACCCAAACCGCTGAGAGGTTTCATCGTGCCCCGACAACTCCAATTCGATCACACCGAAGCTTTCGACAACACCTACGCCAAAGAAGTCTTGAATGTTCCCGTTTCCGAGGAATTAAGCGAATCTTTTCTTGCCTACTCGTTGAGCGTGATCACCGCGCGTGCGATACCCGATGTGCGAGATGGGCTCAAGCCGGTGCAGCGCCGCATCTTTTGGTCGATGCTGCAGATGGGTGTGCGCCCTGGCACGCCATTTCGCAAATCCGCCCGCATCGTTGGCGACACCATGGGGCGTTACCACCCGCACGGCGATGCCGCCATCTACGACACCCTCGTACGCATGGGGCAAGACTTCTCTCGAATGCTTCCCTTCATCGAACCGCAAGGAAATTTCGGCTCACTTGACGACCCGCCAGCGGCCTCTCGCTACACCGAATGCCGCCTCGCCGCGCCAGCCATGGATATGGTGCGGGAACTTGATGAAGACACCGTCGACTTTCGCCCTACCTACGACGGGGAAGGAGAAGAACCAACCGTTTTGCCGGCTGCTGTGCCCAATATCATCGTCAACGGAAGCAGCGGCATCGCCGTCGGCATGGCGACCAACATGGCCCCACACAACCTGCGCGAAACCGCCGCGCTAATCAGGCTAGTGATGACCAAGAGGCGCCCCAAACCAACAATTGAACAAATCATGGCGGTACTCCCCGGCCCCGACTTTCCAAGCGGTGCCACGGTGGTCAACGATGGTCTACGCGAAGCATATGCAACTGGGCGAGGCTCGTTTCGTATTCGCGCCACAGCCCATCACGAGCAAGTCACGCGCAGCCGCTATGCGCTGATTGTTACCGAACTGCCGTATCTCGTGGGGCCCGAAAGGGTCATTAGCAAAGTGCAAGAACTAACCAACAACGGCAAACTCACTGGTGTCGCCGACATCACAGACCTCAGCGATATTAGTGGCTTACGGATCCAGATCGACCTGAAACCCGGGATCGATCCCCAAAGCGCATTGCGGCAGCTGTATCGGCTCACCCCACTTGAAGAAACCTTCGGGATCAACAATGTGGTCCTCGTTGACGGGGTACCAACCACGCTCGGTATCTACGAACTGTGCCTGCAATACATCAAACATCGCCTTGAAGTAATTGTGCGGCGCACGCGGCACCGTCTCGCCAAAGCCCAAGATCGACTGCACATCCTTGAAGGACTGCTCATCGCACTCGATGCGATAGACGAAGTCGTGGCCATCATCCGATCATCTAAAGACGCTGCTCAAGCACGAGTTGCGCTAATCGAGCGTTTCCTATTAACCGACATCCAAGCGGCACACATCCTAGACATGCCACTGCGCCGCCTCACGGCCTTAGCCAAACTCGAACTCAACGAAGAGGCCACCCAACTACGAATCGACATAGAGCAATACCACAAACTGCTTGGTTCAGAAACCGCGCGGCGCAGCCTGCTTCTCAAAGAACTTGACGAGTTGACCGCCGCGCACGGCACCCCGAGACGAACCGAAATTGTCACCGCCGACAGTATCGAAACCTCTCAACCCGCTGAACCGGTAGCCCCCAAAGCCACCAACATCGCGACACCTTGTGTGGTCACCCTGTCCACCTCAGGCAACATTGGCCGCGCCCCCACAGATACAGCAAAACGGGCAAAACTAGGGCGACACGACCTGATTGCGGCACGGGCCATGACCCAAACCAACGCAAGCATCACAGCTCTCAGCTCTTCTGGGCGAGCGTTCAGCATTTCAGTTTATGAACTGCCCGAAGCCACCAACCGCACCCGAGGTACCCCGCTAGGCGCGTTGCTTGGTCTCCCAAAAGGCGAGCGGGTGCTGACCTTGCTCACCGAAAGCGAAGAACGCCTTATGCTAGTGACCGCCGCGGGTATCACCAAACGAATGACCCTCAGCGAAACGTTAGCCACCGAATCAGGCGCAACATTAATTCCCTTGAATGCTGACGACTATTTGGTAGCAGCGTTTCGTGCGCCGGTCGAAGCCGACATCGCAATCGTGGCCTCAGATGGCCAAGTGTTGCGCACTAGCGTCGAGCAGTTCAGCGACAAGGGGCGGGTTGCTCCAGGCGTTGCCGGGATGCGCCTTTTGGGGGATTCCAAAGTAGTGGGTGCGGATGCCTTGTTGGGTGACGGTGTGTTGCTAACCGCAACCAGCGGTGCGGGAGTGAAGGCGACACAATATAGCGAGTTGCGCAGCAAAGGTCGTGGTGGGCAAGGCGTGCGCCTCGTCAAGCTCGCAAGTGGAGAGTCGGTAAGCGCTACTTGGTTCGGGCCGGCGACGATGACCGATGTGTATGCCCTGATGGCCGACTATGACGACCCTCGCAAACAAGACCCCAATCCGCTCCCGCTGAGCGTTGAGGCGACTGCACGTGGTTTAGTGGCAAGGCGTGGTGACCGGCAAGTTTTGGTGGTGGCTGATAGCCGTTGGTAACTGATAGCCACTGGTAACTGCGGCTAAGAGAAGTTTTCTAGTTGGTCAAGGATTTCCTGCTGGTCGGCGGCGCTAAAACCGAGCATCGGATTGGAGCCCTTGGTGAGTTGACCGTTCAACAAAATCAGTGAACTATTTGAACGAACCTCGTATTTTTGCCAGGTGGTACCTGAACGATCCCACAGCATGGTCGGGGTGCTAACTCCTGTCTCGTTGACGAAACGTACCGCAAAAGCAAAGTCGTCTTGAGCACCCATGCCGATTACTTGGATCTTGTCTCTGTGAGTTCGAGCGAACTGCTCGATATGCGGCGCTTCGCGCCGACAGGTCGGTCAATGAGGTGCCCAGAACCAAACCAACACGGGAAGGTCGCCTCTGACCACGTTCGCCAAGGTTGTGATCTCTCCGTTTGCCACATTCAGAACTTCAACGCGTCGCCTGTCGTCGTTTGGTTGCAGCAAAGCGAGGTTGTTTTCGCCGATTTGGGTGACGCTTAGTCCAGTGGTGGTGGTTGGTGGAACAGTGGTTGGGGGAACGGTGGTAGGCGCAACAGTAGTTGTGGTGGATGTGGTGGTGGTGGGTGGAACGGTAGTAGTGGTGGTAGTAGTGGTAGAAGTGGTGGTGGTAGAAGTGGTGGTGCTAGTTGTTGTCGTCGGTTCGCTGTCAACCGCGGGTTCGGTATCAGTTTGAGCGGTTTCGGTGGTAGTTGAATCGGTTTCGGTGGTGGCGGTCTCGGACGTGGTTGCGGTAGTGGTTGCGGTGTCGTCGGTCACGGTGGTTTCGTCTGCGGGTGCTGCGTCAATGGGTGTGTCTTGGTCCGTTTGGGTTGCGTCCGTTGGTGTGGCATCTGTTGGTGTTTCGGCGGTGGTGGTTGTGTCGGTTGGGATGGCCGTTGTCGGTGTTTCGACCGTGTTGGAATCGTCGGATTGGGTTGCGTCTATGGGGGTTTCGTTCACGGTGGTCGGCGTGTCGGTTGGTTCGCTTATCGTGGTTGTCGGTTGCCCCTCAAGCGGCGGTAATGTGGTTGTGGCGAACGCTCCGTCGGCGTTGCTGGTCGTCGTTGGCGAACCAGAATCGCTGCAGGCAGCAACAATGCAAGCAAAACAAAGCGCAATGGCTAGGGTGACAAAAAGGGATCGGCGCCGACTCACGAAGCACATATTATCACCACCAAACTGATCTTGCAATTTCAAACGTCACCAACACCTAGTATCGTTTTACGAACACCTGTTCGCTAGCTAACCAAACCTGGATCTCACCGTTATGTCTGCAACCGAAACAACCTACGATGCTGCCGCGATTGAAACGCTTGAAGGCCTTGAAGCGGTGCGTAAAAGGCCAGGAATGTATATCGGCGGCACGGGTAGTGCGGGGTTAATGCACTTAGTGTGGGAACTGATCGATAACGCCGTTGATGAAGCCGCCGCAGGCCATGCCACCAAGGTGGAGGTGATTTTGCACCGCAACAAGTCGGTGGAAGTGCGAGACAACGGGCGTGGTATACCAATCGACCGTCACGCCAAACGCAAGGTCTCGGCGCTAGAAGTCGTGTTCACCGAATTGCACGCCGGTGGCAAGTTCGGCGGTGGTGCATATAGCGCATCGGGTGGTTTGCATGGTGTTGGCGCATCGGTGGTCAACGCTTTGGCCACGAGACTAACCGTTGAGGTCGACCGTGACGGCGCTACCCATGTTTTGAGCTTCAAAGAGCGTGTCGCGGGCCAGTTCAATGGTGCTTCAATGAGTGACTTTGAGAAGGGTCACCAACTCCGCACAACCAAGCGCATCTCCAAGAACAAGACCGGCACCCGGGTGCGCTTTTGGCCTGATTATGAAATTTTCAAAGAGCAGGCCGAAGTCGATTACGAAGAGGTGTGTGATCGATTGACCCAAGCCTGCTTTCTGGTGCCGACCATGCGTGTTTCGGTTATCGACAAACGCCCTGGTGCTACTAATGAAGAGTTCACGTTTCAGAGCCGCGGGGGTCTTGCTGATCTAGTTGAACATCTATCTGTTGGGGAAGCGGTGTCGGGTGTGATCAGCGGCAACGGCATAGGCAGCTTCGTTGAAAAAGTTCCCGTCAACAAAAAAATGACCGAGGTGACTAGAGAATGTGTGGTGGATTTAGCGCTGCGCTGGGTTGACGGTTACAACACCAAGGTGGTGTCCTTTGTGAACACCATCCCTACCTCAGCGGGTGGTACCCACCTCGCCGGGTTCGACAAAGCGCTTACCCGCGTGGTCAACAATGTGTTGCTTAACGGCCATCACAAACTGGCCAAGCTAGCCAAAAACAATCAACACAAGGCGGCGAAAGATGATGTGCAAGAAGGTTTGGTGGCAGCTCTCAAAGTGACTTTCCCAGAGCCGCAATTTCGGGGGCAGACCAAGCAGGAACTGGGCACACCGGCGATTGACGGGATAGTCAGCCGAGTTGTTTATGAACAGCTAAAAGAATGGTTTGAGCCTGGTGGTGGTCCACGCACTCACGTCAAAGCCATCGCCGATAAGTTGGCCAACGCGGTGCAGAACCGTGTTGCTTCCAAGACTTTGTTAGAGAACCAGCGCAAAGCGGCGAGCCTAGGCACCACACCGATGCCCCAAAAGCTTGCTGATTGCCGAGTGCATAACCAAGATTCGGAACTGATTTTGGTTGAGGGGGATTCGGCGGCGGGTCCCGCCAAAAGAGGGCGCAACTCTGAGACGATGGCCATTTTGCCACTGCGCGGCAAGGTCGTGAATGCACACAAGGCAAGCGACAAGCAAGTGCTTGATAACGCCGAAGCGCGTGCTTTGTTTACCGCCATGGGCGCTGGCGCGGGAAGCAAGTTCAACTTGGATGATGTTCGATACGGTCGTATTGTGATCCTATGCGACGCTGATGTGGACGGTAGCCATATTCGCTGTTTGCTTTTGACTTTGATTTACAAGTACATGCGGCCGATGTTGGAAGCGGGTCGGGTTTTTGCAGCGCAACCACCTTTGTTCACCACCAAAGTTGGCGAAGTGATTTATCGGGTTTATTCCGAGGAAGAAAAAGAAGCGCTGACGGCTCGCCTTTGTAAAGGTAATCGCCGGCCTGAAAACGTGAAATGGCAGCGGTTTAAGGGACTTGGTGAAATGAATGTGGAAGAGTTGCGCCATTGCGCTTTAGACCCAGCCACGCGCACGCTGCGTCGTCTGACCATGAAAGATGGTGCTCAAGCCGCAGCAGCAACCGAAATGTTTGAGGTGTTGATGGGCACAGATGTTTCAAGCCGGCGCGATTTCCTGGTTCGTAATAGTGCGTTAGTTGACCGCGCTACCTTAGATATTTAAGCTCATTGCGAGCATCTGTCACACCTATGTTGTAGAACTACAGATATGCAAGCTGAGCCTCCGTCAACTGGTCCATCACGTCTATCCCCGTCGGGGGCTAGCACCTTTGTGCAATGCCCACGCCGTTGGAAGTTTCGCTACATAGATCGATTGGCCGACCCACCGGGTGAAGATGCATTAGTTGGCAACTTCGCGCACCGAGTCTTGGAGCTGTTGCTGCAACGCCCTGCTGAGCTGCGCACTGTGGCCGAGGCGCGCACCATCGCACGCAGCGTTTGGCAAGAAACAAAAGAACAGAGCGATTACCAAGATTTGCAGCTAGACGATGAGCAGGCGCGGCACTTCCGGTGGAAAGCCTGGAAGGCGATTGAGGGGCTTTGGCAGCTAGAAGACCCGACCAAGATAGATGTGCGAGCCACCGAGCAGGATGTGCAAGCCGAGCTTGCTGGTGTTCCCTTCAGGGGTATTGTTGACCGTCTTGAACAAGACGCAGACGGGGTGATTGTCACCGACTACAAGTCGGGCAAAGCGCCAGGGCCGCGCTATAGCCGTGCCCGGCTCGATCAAGTCTTGCTTTATGCGGCTGCCGTTGAGGCATCAACGGGTGAGTTGCCACGCTACGCGCAGTTGTTGTATTTGGGCCAGCGAACCGTTGGCATAGATGTGAACCGTCAAGAAATCACCGAAGTCACCGACAAACTAGCCAAGACTTGGCAAGACATCCACGAAGCGTGCCATCAAGGTTCCTTTGATGCGAGACCAGGACCGCTGTGCAGTTGGTGCCCATTTGTGGCTTTGTGTCCACAAGGAAACGCTGAAGTCGAGCGAAGAACTGAAGCCAAAGCCGCTCAGGAGGCTGCGTGGCTCACGATGGCTAGCTGATTTTGCTTCCAGCTATTTTTGACGGCTACGCCTTGAGCATCGTTGCCACAAATAGCGCAGCATCACGGCGCCGATGAGCGCTGCAGCTGCTCCCCCCAGCGCGCTAGACAACATCAACTTGTCTGCCGGTGGGTTAGCAGGTTCTGGTGTGACCGCTGGTGCTGCTGAAGGGTCTTCTGCGTTTGACGCGGTGGCGTTAGCATCGAAGAGTAAGGCATCCACTGGAGCAGAACCATCCGTTGCGGGTTTAGGTCTTTGACGTTTGGCTTGGGGGTCATAGGTCATGGGGCACCTCGTTTTTGCCGATGTCAGTAGTGCTGTCGTTGGCGTTGGAGCCGCCGACACGGGGATCAAATATATGGTCGAAAAGGGAGTCGAACTCGGTTGCGGCTGCGGCTGCACCCGGCCGTGAACCTAACGCATGGATCGGCATTGAACGAGCCGCAGCTTCAGCCACAGCCGCTCGAAGTTGGATGGTTCCCAACACCAAATCCCCGTGATTGGTGCATAGTTGCTGATGCCAATAGCGTGCATCACGGGTGCGCCCAAGGCGGTTGATGGCAATCCCGGCAACTGCCAGCGGTTCGCTGCGGCGAGCCGATATCCGATCCACCGTTCTAAGTATCTCGTTAACGCCGTCTGATGCCCAAGCGCCCGGTTCGGTTACGATCAAAGCCCGGTCCGCAGCGAACAATCCGTTGATGGTAAGCAAACCTAACGACGGCGGGCAATCAATAATCACAATGTCATGCGAGACACCGTTCAGGGCGGTCGCAAGCCGGTTGTTTGCGCCGATGGGGTCGGTCATTAGTTGTGGTTCACGTCCCGCGAGACTGGCCGTGGCCGCGACCACAGACGGTAAACGCCCGCGCTGTGTCGGCCAACCTGAGGTGACACGTAAACCCTTGATTGCTCCCGCGCGCTCCTCGGCGAGTGCATGGTCGACACTGAAACGCGGATTCCAGATGCCTAAACCGGTAGTGGCATTTCCTTGGGGGTCTATGTCGATAACTAAGCAGTCGAGTTCGCGAACCCAAGCCGTTGAAGCTAAACCCAACGCCACGGTGGTCTTGCCGACTCCACCCTTCTGATTAACCAAAGCGATTACTTGCACACCAAAACCGTAGTCAACAGATTACCAACTAGCTACATTTGCAGCGGCGTTCGTGAAAAGCCACACCTGAATACGCCGCTCACGCCGCTCGGAGGGCTCTAGTGGCACCGCTAAGGATGTCGTCAAGTGCGTCTACCAAATCGGGTCGGTTCCCAAAAAGCTGATCGACGCGAGGTCCACCCCAAGGCACAGACAAATGCGTGGGTTCGAGGCCAGCTTTGATCCAAGCCTCGGCGATGCGACGGATTGCTCCGTCTACTGCCGGGTCAGCAGCTGTGATAGATGCGATAGCTAATTCTTCAACGTTCCATTGGTCATCTTGCACGAGCGGGGCGCGCACGATTTTGAGTCGGTAACGTAACGCTTCGGCAGCGATCATGGCATGGTTCACCGCGGTGGACCTCCAGCGAAGTAAGCCCGTAGAGTTATCCACAGGCTATGTGGACAGATACGCAAACCACAGTATAACAAGAATGTCATTTGGTGGTGGATGGTCAGATTTTTACTAGTGGTTTGTCGTGGGTTTGGTTGCGGGGTTGGTGGTGGTGGGTTGAATTGTGGGAGCTGCGGTTGATGGTATGTGTTGAGGATCGCCGGGAGTTGAAGTGGTTGTCGCGTTGATTCATACTGGGTTTTGCGTAGGCTGAATGTTGTGGTTTTTTGTCTTGTTGTGGTCGGTTGTTGTTGTAGTGTAGGCGGTTTTGTACTCGTCGGGTGAGATGTCGTTGAGG
>Ga0209020_1001739_pt1 | contig 20151 bp, 21 predicted proteins | sample PinacodermBB_FD_187298 | JGI IMG/M metagenome (GOLD analysis project Ga0209020, IMG submission 187298) | Host-associated microbial community of the marine sponge Aplysina aerophoba from Gulf of Piran - sponge pinacoderm, lysed by bead... | ecosystem: Host-associated > Porifera > Sponge >... | reverse complement strand
CGCGCCGTGCGATAGACAACGGCGCGCTCGGCACGGGCTTCGGCTCCGCTGCCGGAGACCTCGGCGGCGACCAGCGCGACGCCGGAGGGGTGGCCAATGCGGATGTCGCTTCCGCCGGATGCACGGCTCGCCTCCTGAACCAGCGTGCCCTCGATACATGCTGCGACTCCCAGGCAGAGGGCGGCGGTCAGCGGCACGGCGCGGTGCGGGCGTCCGACCGAAACCATCCGCGCGGCAAAGTCCATGTCCGACACGCCGAGGCATGCGCCCGACAGCGATTCGAAGGCGGTCGGAGGGGCAACCATGCCGACTTTCGGAATACCTGTCGGGACCGGATCGAGGCTTGCCGCTGTTCCTGCTGCCCGGCGCACGGCGTCCAGCCTGGCCAGCGTTTCGGCATCTCCGTCCAGTGCGGCGGGCGTCTCGACGCCGGTGAGGCCGAGGTCCGATGCGCGGACGAAGCAGCACAGATTGGCGGCATCGACGATGGAAACATCCACGGGCCCGATGCCTGGAACATCCAGCCGATCCACCGGCCGTCCCGTTGGCAGGAGCCTGCCGGTGCCGGCGCCACCGGGATCAAGGAAGTCGAGGCGCACGGGAGCACCTGTGCCTGCCACTCCAGGCAGGGAAAAATCGCCTTCGACGGCCGCGCGGCCATTCTGCACCGGGAACCGGGCGTGGATGATTCTGGAGGTATTGGTGTTGTGGATGCGCACCACGGTCTCGCCGTCTCCGGCAACGACCAGGCCCTCGTCCAAGGCGAAGGGGCCCATGGCGGATGACATATTTCCGCAGTTGGCGGAGGTATCGGCCTCGGCGCGGTCCACGGCGATCTGGTAGAAGGTGTAGTCGATATCCGCATCCGGCCGGCTGGGCGGGCCGACGACGCAGACCTTGGACAGCGAGGAGATGCCGCCGCCCATGCCGTCGAGCTGGCGCCCGTTCGGATCCGGGCTGCCCATCGCGGCGCAGAAGAGTTCCGGCCACCGATCCCGTTCTTCCGGGAGGTCCCGGGCGTGGAACACCAGGGCGTTCGATGTGCCGCCTCGCATAAAGGCGGCAGGGAGGCGTGTCTGGACGGTCATGGGCGCCATTCTAGCGCAATCGTGCGCGCCCGGTGTCCGCCTCGATATCCCGGCATGCCTCTTCGATCCGCTGCTCGAGGCGCGCCATGAAAGCCCGCCGCGCGAGGCCCGGTTCGATGGGTTCGAGGAATTCGAGCCGGATGGTGCCGGGACGCATGCGGAAGCCGCGCCGGCTCCAGTGACGGCCGGAGTTGAGGGCGACCGGCACGACGGCAGCGCCCGTTTCCCGGTAAAGCGCGGCGATGCCGGGGTGGTAGGGGCGACGCTCGCCCGGCGCCACGCGCGTGCCTTCCGGGAACACGACAATTTGGGCGCCGTTCTCCAGCGCGGCCTTGGCTCCCCGCACCATGTGGCGCAGGGCGGAGGCGCCGCCCTGCCGGTCTACCGCGATCTGGCCGGCGCGACGGAAATACCAGCCGACGCCGGGGATCGAGAGCAGCTCCCGCTTGACGACATAGACCGGGTCGGGAAGCAACGCCGCCAACGCCAGCGTCTCCCAGGCGGACTGGTGCTTGGCCGCAACGATGCAGCCGGGCGGCGGCAACGGCCCGCGAATTTCGTGCCGGATGCCGGCCGTGCATCGCAGCAGGAAGATCGTGACGTGGCCCCATACGGCTCCGGCCCGGCGCGCCGCGCGGCGCGAAGCGAGGAGCGCCGGAGACAGCAGGAAGACAAGCAAGGCCGTGGCGGCGACGAAACTCGCCGCGAACAGCACCGAGCGAACCGTCGTCACCCGCCGTTCCTCGTCGAACCGTACCACTCGGTGAGGCTGTCCAGCGTCAGGGCGAGCAGGAATTTGTGGTAGGCGTGCAGCAATATCCCCCGCGTGCCCGGCCATCGCCACCAGCCGTCCAGTTTCAGTGTCTCCGGGACGACCGGATGCGCCAGCATCTCGACGCCCGGCGCGGTGCGGCGCAGCAGATGCAGTGCACGGGGCAGGTGGTAGGCGGCGGTCACGATGCGCAGGCTCCGGGCTTCGCGGTTCGCTGCCCAGACCGCGACTTCAACGGCATTGCCGACGGTGTCCTGCGCCGCGTGTCCGAGCTCGATGCAGCAGGCGAGCGCAGTATCCGCGCCGCGTCCCGAGAGATCCAGCAGGCGCGCCACTGTAACGCCGGCGCCGACGCCGGAGACGAAGAGGACCGGGGCCTTGCCGTCGGCCAGCAGGCGCATGCCTTCGGCGACGCGGTCGGAGCCGCCCGTCAGCACCACGACAGCATCGGTCTTCCGCGCCGGAGCCTCGGCCTGCGTCGGCAGCGTCGCCACAAAGCGCAGAAGCCCGCCGATCCACAGAGCGGCGAGCAGCAGCAAGAGAGCGATGAAACGGCTCGTCAACGCAGTTCCGGCAGTCAGGCGGAACCGCCGGCCGCCGAAAACGGGCGGCAGTCGGTCCTCTCGACAGGAGTCCGGCGTTTGCCTTTCGGCACGTGGCGCTTACCTTGATTCGAGCCGGTCGGCAGCCTATACAAATTTTCCCCGCCTGCAGGGGATTTCAGAGGCGCTTTCATGATCCTCATTTGTCCAAGCTGTATCGCACGATATCGCGTAGAGGTCGAGGCGCTGGGCGCGACGGGACGGCGGGTGAAATGCAGCAGATGCGAATATATCTGGCACGCGGAGCCCCCGGGATACACCGTCGAAGTCATCCACGCCGAACCCGAAGTCTCCCACCCGGCCGATACGCCGGAGCCCGAGCCCGCGCCGCACAGAGCCCAGCTCCCGGTGCCGGCAGGCTCGGTAAGGCGACAGCGCTCGAACTCCCTGTGGACCTGGGTCCTCTGCCTGCTGGCGCTGGCGGTTTGCGTGGTCGGTTACGAGGCGCGCCATCCCATCGCGAAGGAATGGCCGTGGCTGGCGCCGGTTTACGAAGGCCTGGGCATCGTCGTCGGGGAGGGGCAGGGAACGCAGCCCGCTCAGCCGGAGTAGGCCCACGCCTTGAGATACGCGATCTACTTCACGCCGCCGCCGGAAAGCGCGCTGGAGCGCTTTGGCGCGGTTTGGTTCGCCCGCAAGGTATCCTGCCTCGACGCCCCGCGCCGATACGGCTTCCACGGCACGCTGAAGGCGCCGTTTCGGCTCAAGGCGGGTGAAAGCGAGCCCGAACTGCTGTCTGCGGCCGAGAACTTTGCGACCGGGCGCCGGGCGTTTTCGGGGCCGCCGCTTCGCCTCTCCGTTCTGGCGGGCTTCCTCGCCCTTACGCCGTCGGAGCCGTGTGGCGAGCTTGACCGGCTCGCTGCTGACTGCGTGACCGCCTTCGACCGGTTTCGGGCGCCGGCGACGGAAGCGGAACTGGCTCGCCGACGCCTGACGGGCCTCAGCTCGCGCCAGGAGGCGCTGCTGCTACGCTGGGGCTACCCCTATGTCATGGATGCATTCCGCTTCCACATGACCCTGACCGGGGGTCTGGATGAGGCGGGACTGGACCGGGAGCGCGCGGAGGCGGAAGCGATGCTCGCCGGGCCGGCGCCTTCGCTGTCGGTCGACGCGGTGACGGTGATGGTCGAGCCGAAGCAGGGAGAAGCCTTCGAGGTTCTGCGCCGCTGCGAATTCGCATTCCCGGCCGGTCAGCGGCCAGCGGCGTGCCGGGCTTGAAAGCCGGGCTGGCATTCGTTCATCCCCGGGTGATACAAGTCGCCGCAGTTGCGACAGGAGGGACCAATGAAATCCACGACTTTTGTCGGTCTGTTGGCAGGCGCAGTACTTGCCTCGTTGACCTTCCAGACAGCAGGCGCTGCGGACCAGGCGCGGGCCGCGATGGCGAATGCAAAGGGCGAGTCCGTGGGCGAGGTCGTGCTCAGCCAGACGCCTCACGGCACGCTGTTGCACGCCAGACTGACGGGCCTGCCTGCGGGCGCCCATGCGTTCCATGTCCATGCGGTCGGGAAGTGCGAGGCGCCCTTCAAGTCCGCGGGCGGCCACTTCAATCCCGACGGCGCGAAGCACGGCATCCACGCCGAGGGCGGCATGCATGTCGGCGACATGCCGAACATCCATGTACCGGAGTCGGGCGCGCTCGAAATCGAGGTGTTGAACGCCCGCCTGATGCTGGATGCCAGCCTCTTCGACGCTGACGGCGCGGCCATCGTGATCCATGCGGGACCGGACGACTACAAGTCCGACCCGGCCGGGGCAGCGGGCCCCCGGATCGCCTGCGGCGTGATCGCCAAATAGCGCGGCGCTACCGTCCGGCGCGGGGGAAGGTGCATGAGCGAAGGTAGAGAAGGTCCAAGGGAGGCGCCCGTCTGGGACCGGCCGACCCGGGTCTTCCACTGGGTCCTCGTCGTGCTGGTCGTCGTCTGCTACCTGAGCGGGCGCAACGGGCGATTCGATATCCACATCCCGGCCGGGCAGGCGCTGCTGGTACTGGTCGCCGCGCGGATATTGTGGGGCTTTGCGGGCAGCGCCTCATCCCGATTTCGCGCCTTCATCCGCCCGGTGCGGGAGATCGCCGCCTATCTGCCGACTCTCGTCCGGCGCGAGCCCGACGGGCGCGCCGGGCACAACCCGCTCGGCGGACTGTCGGTCGTCGCGATGCTGCTGGTTCTGGTCGTGCAGGCGAGCCTCGGGCTCTTCGCGGTCGATGTGGACGGGCTCAACGACGGCCCGCTCAGCTTCCTCGTCAGCTATGACGCGGCACGGGAGGCTGCCGAACTGCACGCGATGGTGGTGGACGGTCTTCTTATCCTCGTCGGCCTCCACATCGCGGCCGTGCTGTTCCACCTTCTCTACAAGCGGGAGAATCTCACGAAAGCGATGCTGACCGGGCGCGGGCGGCTCGCGGCCGGGCAGACCCCGCCCCGCCTCGTCTCCGACCGGCGCGCACTCCTCGTGCTCGTGCTGGCGGCGGCGGCGGTCCTCGGCGGAATCGAGGTCGCCGCGCGCGTCTTCTAGGCGGCGTCCGGGCTAGTTCCGTTTCTCGCGGAACTGGCGATGGCAGCCGCCGCAGCCGTTCTTGCCGAGGTCTCCGAACGCGGCGCCCGCAGCGCCGGCATCTCCGGAGGCCAGGGCCGTCTTGAGGGCCGCCGCCTTGTCCCCGAGCAACGTCGATGCCGTCGTGAACTCTTCCCATTTTTCCCAGATGACGTCCTTCGACTCGGACTTTGGGTCTGCGCCCATGCCAGTGCCGGGCGGGAAGACATCCGGAATCTTCGGCGCCGCCGCGGCGATGACGTCGGCCGCTGCGGACGCCTCCTCGGCCGAGTTCCGCCCCTCGACGAAGCCCTTGAGGGTGCGCATCGCGCCGCCCATGCCCTTCATGAGCTTGCTTCGCTCTTCCGCCACCTGTCCGTGCTGGTCGGCGACCGCGGCCTGCTCCGGACCGAACGCCACAACCGCCACGACGAGGGCGAGAGCGCAGACGCCCGTCCATCTCAATGTTCTGGCTTGCATCGTTCCTCCCGATATTGCCGTTTCACCGATTGCTGAGGTCTTTCATGTTAGACCATGGCCGTGCGGCGCGCGAGCTATGGTTGACGGGTCAGCCGGATGTCGAACTCGGCGGTGCAAAAGGGAGACGCCACGCCGAGGTCGTGCGCCCGAGCGTCGTCATCGTGCTCGCGGAACTCGACCAGAAGGGAGTCCTTGACCCCGAAAACGGCGTCCGAGTCGATGTAGGGGTCGTTGTGGGCGAAGATGTGCGTCACGAGCCGCCGGTAGCCGGGCTTGCTCACGATGAAGTGGATGTGCGCCGGCCGCCAGGCGTGGCGGCCCATGCGGCTCAGGATATCCCCCACCGGGCCGTCGGTGGGCACCGGGTATGACACCGGCTTGATCGTGCGAAAGGCGTAGCGCCCGTCCGGGTCCGTCAGAAAACGCCCGCGAAGGTTCATCTCCGGCTGCACTTCGGGCTGCTGGACGTCGTAGTAGCCGTCGGCGTTCGTTTGCCAGATGTCCACGCTCGCCCCGGGGAGGGGCACGCCGTCAACATCCGTGACGCGGCCCGAAACGTGACAGGGCATCCCCTTGGCGTCGCGGCAGATGTTGCTGCCGAACTCCAGCTGCGGCGCGCCGTCCACATGGAACGGTCCGAGCACCGTCGCCTCCGTGCTGCCGTCCTCGGCGCGGTTGTTAAGCGTCTCCACCAGCATGGAAACTCCCAGGACGTCGGAGGCCAGCACCCACTCCTGGCGCCGGTCGTCGCACATCTGCCCGGTTGCGGTCAGGAACTCGATGGCCCTCGCCCACTCCTCGACGGTGGGCTGCACATCCTTCACGAAGGCGTGCAGGTGCCGGATGGCGGACTCCATGACTTCGCGGAACCGGGGATCCCCGCACTCCGCCAGCCGTTCGACGACGATATCGGCGGACCCGGCTTCGGTGAACAGTCGGTTCATGTCGGACTCCCGCGTTGCGCCGCCCAGGCCCCGGCTAGGCCTTGAGGTATCCGTCCCGCGTCTGGGGCAGCTTCTTGCCGAGGATCGCGCCGGCGACGACATTGCGCAGGACTTCGGCCGTGCCGCCGCCGATGGTGAACATGCGCACGTCGCGCGCCATTCGCTCAAGCGGGCGGTTGCGCGAATAGCCCCGCGCGCCGAAGAACTGGAGCGCGTCGTTGACCACCTGGATCGCGCTCTCGGAGGTCATCACCTTCGCTTGCGCGGCAAGAAGCATGTCGGGAAAGCCGCCTTCGCCGCTTCGCGCCGCGCCATAGACCAGCGCCCGGCTGGCGGCGAGCTTGATGGACATATCGGCGAGCTTCCATTGCAGGCCCTGGAACTCGTTGATCGGCCGGCCGAACTGCTCGCGTTCCTCCGACCAGTCGAGCGCCATCCGGTAGGCGCCCTCGGCGATGCCGAGCGCCACCGTCGCCGCGCCGACGCGCTGGCTGTTATAGGCGGTCATCAGGTCGGCGAAGCCCTTCTTCAGGCCGCGCGGCGGCATCAGCATCATGGAGGGCGGGAGTTCCATGTCCTCGAATGCGATCTCCGCTTCCGGAATGCCGCGCAGGCCCATGGTCGGCTCACGCCGGACGATCCGAAGCCCCTCGGTCTCGTCGCGAATTGCCAGAAAGCCCCCGATCCCCTGCTCCTCGCCGTCCCGGTCGAACACCCGCGCGAAGATCAGATGCAGGCGCGACACGCCGCCGCCGGTGATCCAGTGCTTGCCGCCGTTCAGGACATAGCGGTTGCCGCGCTGGTCCGCCCTCGTGGTCATTTCGCCGGCGGAGGACCCGGCTTCCGGCTCCGTAATGCAAATCGCCGGCTTGTCGCCCGCCAGCACCATGTCGGCGGCCATGCGCTTCTGCTCTTCCGTGCCGTAGGCCATGACCGCACTGATCGCGCCCATATTGGTCTCGACCGCGATGCGTCCGGTAACCGAGCACGCCTTCGACATCTCCTCGATAACCAGCACGGCGTCGAGCCAGGAGCGCCCCCCTCCCCCATAGGATTCGGGAATCGTCATGCCCACGAAGCCTGCCTCGACGAGGCGCTCGACATGATCCCAGGGATAGGCTTCGGTCCGGTCCACCTCGGCCGCGCGCGCCACCACGGGCCCTTCGGCCAATTCCCTCGCCGCCGACTGCAAGGCGCGCTGCCGGTCCGTCAGTTCGAAAGTCATGGGCTTGCGTCCCCGCCGCAGGTCCGGCCAGACTAGCCGATCATGGAGCAGGGGTCAGCAGAGCTGCCGCCGGAGACCTGGTATCCGGTGCGCATCCTTCCGAAACGCAGCATGTGGCGTCCCCGAAGCACGCCGCCGGCCCGCCGCGATCCCCGGCCGATGATTGCCTGGTGCGAGAAGGAACTGGTGCATCCCTGGACGGCCGTGCTGGAACCCGACCTTACCCAGGTCTTCTGGTTCGAGCACAATGACGACGCGCAACGCTTCGCGCTCCGTTTCTTCCCGTTCGGATGCAGCTGACGGATGAAAGTCTGTCCTCTGGAGCGGCTCGACTTCGCGCGGGTCATTCCCTCCGGTGCGCTCGTTATCTGGTCCGAAGGTTCGGGTGAGCCGACCGCGCTGACGGCGAAGCTGATCGCCCAGCAGGAGCGCTTGAAGGCCAGGCTGTTCATCGGCGTCACCTTGTCCGATACGCTCCGGGAAATCGACCCTTCCCGCTTCGACATCTCCACCTATTGCACGCTGTTCCGCTATTTCGACCTCTTCGAGCGCGGGGCGGTCGATATTCGACCCTCTCACTATTCCCGAATGGCAGATCTGCGCCCCGACCTCATGCTCATTCAGGTGACGCTCCCGGACAGGTCCGGCCAGCGGAGCCTGGGCACCGTTGTGGGCCATAACCCGGCCTATATGGCAAACGGGACCAAGGTGATCGCGCAGGAAAACCCGAACCTGCCCTGGACCGGCGGCGACGCACTCATCGGCGAGGGGTGCATCGACATTCTGGTTCCCGCCGCAGCGCCCCTGGAACTGCTGCCCCCACGCCGGCCGGGCCCGGTCGAGCACGCCATCGGCGGGCATGTGGCGCGGCTGGTGCCGGATCGCGCGACGCTCGAGTTCGGCATCGGCTCGATTCCCGCAGCGGTGCAGCAGGCGCTGGCCGGCAAGCGCGACCTTGCAATTCACACCGGTCTGCTGGACGAGGCCGCAGTTGATTTCATCGAGAGCGGCGCCGTAACGAACCGGTACAGGGAGACCGACCCCGGCCTCGTTTCGGCCGGTTTCCTGTTCGGAACGCCCCGGCTCTACCGCTATGTGGACCGCAATCCTGCTTTCGGGATGCGGGGGTCCGACCACATCCACGGCGCGCGTGTGCTTGCGACTCTGGAGCGCTTCTTCGCCATCAACTCCGCCATCGAGGTCGATCTGACGGGGCAGGTGAATGCCGAGGCGCTGAACGGGCGCTATGTCGGTGCTATCGGCGGACAGGGAGATTTTCAGCGCGCGGCCCTGCACAGCCCGGGAGGTCGGGGCATCGTGGCCTTGCCGTCGACGGCCGGGCCGCATTCGCGGATCGTGGCCCGCCTGTCGGGGCCGGTTACGACGGCGCGGGCGGACGCCGACGCGGTTGTCACCGAGCACGGCATTGCGGAACTCGCCGGGCGGTCCTTGCAGGAGCGCGCCCGCGCGATGATCGCGATTGCCGACCCGCAGCACCGCCCGCAGCTGGAAGCTGCCCTCGACGCACTCGCCTGACGGGTTCTATAAAGCGCCGGCCCGAAGAGAGCCTGAAGGAGTCGCCCATGGCGCATAGCCGGATTACCGAAGTGGATGTCGCTCAGCTTCGCGCCCGCATCGGTCAGCCTGTGCGCAGGGTCACGCCGCCCTTCTACACCGAGGTCAATGCCGATGCGGCGAGCCGCTTCGCATGGGCGATCGGGGACGACAACCCGCTTTACCACGATGCCGCCTATGCGGCAGGCACGCGCTGGGGCCGGCAATTGGCCCCGCCCTCCATCCTCTACAGCCTCGAGAACACGGTTTCCGGGGCGGTGGAGGGCCTTCCGGGCGTCCATGCGATGTTCGCCGGCACCGATTTCCGCTGGAAGCAGCCGATCGAAGTAGGGATGAAGTTCCGCGCGGAGTCGCGGCTACATGATATTGTCGAGCATCGGACCCGGTTTGCTGGCTTCGCCATTCAACAGATTTACCGCATTCGCTTCTTCGACCAGGACGACCGCGAAGTCGCCGAAGCGGACTCCTGGTGTTTTCGGACCGAGCGGGATACGGCGCGGACCAGCGGTTCCAAATACGAACCGAAACTCATGGAACCGCATCGGTACAGCGAGGAGGAAATTGCCGAATTTCAGGCGCAATACCTCTCCGAAGCACCGCGGGGCGCAGAGACCCGGTATTTCGAAGATGTGAGGGAAGGCGACGTATTGGGGCCGGTCCTGAAGGGACCCTATACGGTCACTGCGGCTGTGGCCTTCATGCAGGCTTGGGGCAACTACGCGGTCCGCAACCACCGGCAGGCCTGGCAATATTACAACCGGCACCCGAAATTGGCGGCACGCAACCGGAACAACGTGCCGGAGCCGCCCGTGCGCGTGCATTGGGACCGGGAATTCGCACAGGAAGTCGGCGTTCCCGGAGCCTATGATTTCGGCCCGGAGCGGATTGCATGGCTCGGCCACCTGGTGACCGACTGGATGGGCGACGACGGCTTCCTGAAGCGCCTCAATGTCCAGGTCCGCGGCCATAATGTCGTCGGTGACGCCACATGGTGCAGGGGCGAGGTGGTCGAGACCGGGATCGTGGACGGCGAAGGCCGGGTCGAGTGTGCTATCCGCTGTATCAACCAGCACGAGCGCACATCCGCCCTGGGCACGGCGACCGTCGTGCTGCCAAGAAAAACAGCTTGAGAAACGGATACGGAAGCGAGATATGTCTATTCTGTTCGACGAACACCGCGAAGTTGTCCAGCCCGAATGGATCGACTATAACGGCCATATGAATGTCGCCTTTTATTTCCTTGCTTTCGACCATGCTACCGACGCCTTTTACGATGCAATGGGCTGCGGAGAGCATTACAAGGCTGCTGGTAATTTTTCGACCTTCACGCTAGAGGGCCACATTACCTACGACCAGGAAGTTCTGGAAGGAGATCCGTTACAATTTACGACGCAATTGCTCGATTTCGATGAGAAGCGGCTTCATTATTTTCATGTCATGTATCACGCCGAGAAGGGTTTTGCGGCGGCGACCAACGAGTTGATTGCCATGCATGTCGACATGGACCTGCGCCGCTCCGCGCCGTTTCCATCCGAAATTCTTGCAAAGCTTGCGGACACCAAGGAACGGCATGAGGCTTTGCCGCGCCCCGAGAAAGCCGGCCGTGTCATCGGGATCCGGCGTAAATCCGGCGCTTGATTGGAGCGCCGGTGAAGAGGATGATGGGCAGGCCCATGTTGGTGCGAACCGTAATCCTGTTCCTCGTCGGTTTCGCCGGTTCTGCGGCAGCGTTCTGTACCGACGCGGCCGCGCCCGACGTCGAGTGGAACCGCTGCATCTTCGACGAGCGCAATATGCCGGAAGCCAATCTGGCCGGCGCGAAAATCCGTTCGTCGTCGTTCAAGCGGGCTAATCTTGAAAGGGCGGATTTCACCGGCGTGACCGGATCGCGCGCCAAGTTCATCTCCGCCGGACTCCGCGATGCCCGTTTCGACAGGGCCAGATTGAACGAAGCGGACTTCACCAAGGCGGACCTGAGGGGGGCGGTCTTCAAGGAAGCGGATTTGCGCCGGGCCCGCTTCTTTAGAGCCCAGCTGGAGGGCGCGGACTTCACTGGCGCACGTCTCAGGCAGGCGGACTTCTTTGATGCCGACCTTTCCGGGGCCGTATGGACGGACGGCAAGCATGTCTGTGCGCAGGGTTCTATCGGCCAATGCAGATAGGTCGGACCCGGTGAACCCGGGCAGGGAGATATTGCAGCGTACTGCCACCAGGCTTCGGCAGGCTTTCGACGACGAACAGATCGCTTTGGTGGCAGTCGCGCTCGTCGTCGGGCTGGCGGCTGGAGGCTGCGCCGTGCTGTTTCGGGAACTGCTCGCGATCTTCCAGTCGATCTTCCTAGGCACGGGTGAGGAGGACCTGACCGAGTTCATCGCGGAACTTCCGGCCTGGCAGGTCGTGCTTGCGCCCACGATCGGCGGACTGGCTGTCGGTATCTATATCCGCGTCTTCCTGCGCGGTCGGCCCATGGGGGTGGCGCAAGTCATGGAGGCGAGCGCCGCAGGCGGTCGCATGGATCTGGTGCCGGCCCTGCACGGGGCTGTGGCGAACGCGCTCACGCTGGGCGCTGGCGGGTCTTCGGGAAGGGAAGGCCCGGTCGTGCATCTGGGCGCGGCAGTGGCTTCATACCTTGCGCGGCAGTTCCATGATCGACGGGGCGCGGCCCGGACATTGCTCGCCTGCGGCGTCGCCGGTGCGGTTGCGGCGTCGTTCAACGCGCCGTTTGCCGGGATTTTCTTTGCCCAGGAAGTGGTTATCGGCCGCTACGCGTTCGGCGCGCTCGTTCCGGTTGCCGTGTCCTCCGTGGTCGCTACCCTCATCTCGCATGCCGTATACGGGGCATACCCGGCTTTCATCGTGCCTGAATTCAGCCTGGGCTCCTGGCTGGAATTTCCCGCGTTCGTGCTGCTCGGCGGCCTAACGGCCGTGACGGCTGTGATCTTCATCCGGTCGATCCGTATCACGGCCCAGCTGGCCGAGGCTTCAACGGTGCCGGCATGGATGCGACCCGCGCTTGCTGGTCTGGCCGTGGGATTGATCGCGGTGGTGTTCCCGCAGGTGCTGGGCGTCGGCTACGGCGCAACGGACGACGCGCTCAAGGCCGAATACGGCCTCTGGCTGCTTATCGGACTGATCGTAGCCAAGACGGCGGCGACGTCGCTTACCATAGGGGGTGGTATGGGCGGCGGTGTGTTCAGCCCTTCGCTGTTTCTGGGGGCCATGCTCGGCGGCGCGTTCGGCACCGTTGCAGGTTCGGTTGCCCCGCATCTCTTCGCCGGCGTCGGCGCCTATGCAATGGTCGGCATGGGCGCGATGGCGGGCGCGGTTCTCGGTGCGCCGATCTCGACCATCCTCATCATGGTCGAACTCACCGGGGACTATCAACTCACCATGGCCGTCACCCTCGCGACGGTGACGGCCGCCATGCTGACGCGCGCGCTGAACCGCGCCTCTTATTTCCGTACCGTCCTGGCGGAGAGCGGCATCGACCTGGACGAGAGGCTGGAGACGGACGCCATGCGGCAGATGCGCGTGCGCGGCGTGATGAGCCGGTCCTTCTCGTCCGTGCCGCGCACCATGAAGATGCGGGAGTTGCGCGTGGCGCTGGCGACTGCCCCTTACGGAGAACTCTTCGTCGTCGATCCGTCGAACCGCCTGTTCGGCACGATCACGCTCGCCGACCTGGACGAAGCCGCGTTCGACCCCGGGATTCAGGACCTGATCTGCGCCGGCGACGCTGCAAGGCTCAATCCGCCTATGCTGACCGTGGAAGACGATCTCGAAAGCGCTTTCAACCTGATGGAGATGCGGCACGAGGAGCATATTGCCGTCGTGGACAATCGGGTAGACCGGCATCTGGTCGGCTTCATCCACGAACGCGATGTAATGCTGGCGTACAATCGCGCTCTGGTGGACATGCACCGCCGCGGGGGAACGGCCTACTAGCCCGGGTCATTCCTCTCCGGAAGAGGCGCCAGCGATATTGTGGCCGCGGAGGTCGCGCAGGTCGGGAGGCACGACGCTGGCCGAGATCGAGGCGTCGAGGGCCTCGAATTCGCCGTAGCCGATGGTTTCATAGAGCTCCGCCCGGCTCTGCATCGAGTCCAGCAGGGTTTCCGTGCTGTCGGCGTCGGCCAGATGCGCATACATGTCGGCCATGGCCCTGGCGGCGACGCGCAGCGACGAGACCGGCCAGATCACCAGTTTGCAGCCCATCGCCTCGAACTGCGCGCCGGTGAAATAAGGCGTGCGGCCGAATTCCGTCATATTGGCCATCAGGGGCGCATTTACCGCCTCCGAGAACCGCCGGAACATGGCTTCGCTGGTCAGTGCATCCGCGAAGACGATGTCCGCGCCGGCCTCGATGTAAAGGTTGGCCCGCTCGATGCCGGCCTCCAGGCCCTCCTGGGCCACGGCGTCGGTCCTGGCGACGATGCGCAGGTGCGTGCGCGCCCGGTGCGCCGCATCCACTTTGCGTGCCATGTCTTCCGGGCTCGCCAGCTGCTTGTCGTTCAGATGGCCGCATTTCTTCGGCAGCAACTGGTCTTCGATCTGCACGGCTGCGGCTCCGGCGGCCTCCAGCTCGCGGACCGTGCGCATGACGTTCAGCACTTCACCGTAGCCGGTGTCGGCATCGACGACCAAGGGTAGCTGCGTCGCCCGGTAAACGCTGCGGACATGGTGGCAGAGCTCGTCCAGGCCAATGACGCCCAGGTCCGGCAACCCCATCGAGGCCGTGACTGCGGCGCCCGAGATATAGAGGCATTCGAAGCCGGCCCGCTTGGCAAGCAGGCCGGCCATAGCGTTGTGGGCGCCCGGCGCCCTCAGGATGCCGGGACGGGCCAGTAGCGCGGCAAAACGCTCCCCGGCCGGCTCCTTGATCCACCGGTCATTGGTAAGCCATGTCATCGAACTTTCCTCCGGCGGCCTGTTCCTAGCCGCTGCCGGGCCTCAATCGTAACTGCGCCGGTCGTCGATCACCTTGCCGTCATTTGGCAGGGTGTCGGCGAATTCGATCCGCCCGCGCATCTTGCATTCCGACCGGAAACTCTCCGCAACCGCATCCCGGAAGGCGTCGTCGCGGGTCGGCGCCTCCACCTGCAGGGTTGCGGTGTCGAGATTGTTCTCGGAGCCGACCACGAGCCTGAGCCGTGTAATTTCCGGGTGGTGGGCAAGCACGCGGTTGACCTGCTCGGGGCGGATGAACATGCCGCGTACCTTGGCGGTCTGATCGGCCCGTCCCATCCAGCCCTTGATGCGGGTATTGGTACGTCCGCAGGAGCTTTGCCCGGCATCGACGGCGGACATGTCGCCGGTTGCGAACCGGAACAGCGGATAGTCGCTATTCAGCGTCGTGACCACGACCTCTCCGACCTCTCCATCCGGCACCGGGTCGCCCGAACCCGGCCGGACGATCTCGACGATCACACCCTCGTCGAGCACCATGCCTTCCAAAGCCGGGGTCTCATAGGCGACCAGACCGACATCCGCCGTGCCGTAGTTCTGCATCACATCGACGCCCTTGCCTCGGATTTCCTGACGGAGCGAAGGGAAGAGCGCCCCGCCGCCGACCAGCGCCTTGGCAAGCGAGGGCAGGGCGATACCCATCTCCGCGGCCTTGTCCAGAACGATCTTGAGGAAGTCGGGCGTGCCCATGAATCCGACTGCACCGAAATGCTGGATTGCTTCGACCTGCTGTTCGGTCTGACCGACGCCGCCGGGGAACACCGTGCAGCCGAGCGCCTCCGCCGCGCTCTCCATCATGAAGGCGCCGGGCGTGAAGTGGTAGCTGAAGGTGTTGTGGACGACATCGCCGCTTCGGAAGCCGGCGGCGTAGAGCGAACGCGCGCCCCGGAACCAGTCGGGCTTCGTGCCCATCGGCTCGCAAATCGGGCCGGGCGACCGGAACACGCGCTTGAATTCTCCAACAGGGACGATCGTCATGCCGCCGAAGGGCGGCTCCGCCGCTTGCACTTCCATCAGTTCCGACTTGCGGGTGACGGGCAGGGACGAAAGGGCGGCGCGGGAATCGATGTCGCCGGCCTCTATGCCTGCAAGCGTCCGTTGCCAGTAGGGGGCCTTGTCCTTGGCAAGGGCGATCAGGCTGCGCAACTCTGTGAGTTGCTCGGCCTCACGCTGTTCCGGGTCCCGGATCTCCAGCTTGTCGTAGAAGTCTCCATTAGTGGTCATGGTCACTCATACCCAGCGTTTGCGCCGACGATAGAATTTGATGTCCCGGTAGCTCCTGCGTCCGGCCGTGCCGATCCCGAGATAGAACTCCTTCACATCCTCGTTTTCGCGCAGGACCGCTGCGTCGCCGTCCATGACGATGCGCCCGTTCTCCAGGATGTAGCCGTAGTGGGCGTATTTGAGCGCCATATTGGTGTTCTGCTCGGCCAGCAGGATCGAACAGTTCTCTTCTTCGTTGATGCGTTTCACGATCTCGAAGATCTGCTCGACAAGCTGCGGGGCGAGGCCCATGGAAGGCTCGTCCAGCAGGATCATCTGCGGCTTGGACATCAGCGCGCGTCCGATCGCGCACATCTGCTGTTCGCCGCCCGAAATATAGCCGGCAAGGCTCCGCCGTCGGCTTTTTAGAGCCGGGAAATATCCGTAAACGGCGTCGAGATCCTCATTCAGCTCCGACCGGCGGGCATGGCGCGTATAGGCGCCGGTCAGCAGGTTTTCCTCGACGGTCAAATGTTCAAAACAATGGCGGCCTTCCATCACCTGGATGACGCCCTTGCGTACGAGGTCGGTCGGCGTCAGCGCGTCGATCTGCTCGCCCCGATAGAGGATCGAGCCCTTGGTGACCTCGCCGCGCTCGGCGCGCAGCAGGTTGGAAACGGCCTTAAGTGTCGTGGTCTTGCCCGCCCCGTTCGCGCCGAGGAGGGCGACGATGCCCCCCTTCGGCACGTGGAGGGAGACGCCCTTCAGCACGAGGATGACGTGGTCGTAAATGACCTCGACATTGTTCACTTCAAGCTCGTTGCGAACGGTCTCGTTCATGGGCTTCCGGGCCTCTCCCGCCGGTGGGGTAGAACCGCTCTACGCCGAGCAGTCGCGCGGGGTGATGTTGTTCTCCTTGGCGTACTGGGCCGCGTCCTGCTCGATGAGCGGGCGCACGACATCGGTCATCGCCGGGATCCAGTCGGTGATGATCTCCCAGGCCTTGCCGTTCCACTGCTGGATCAGGATCGCGGGGTTCGTGCCCTCATGGTTCAGGCAGGTTACCTTGGTAACCGGCATCAGCCCCGTCAGGCCGAGAGCCTCGATATTCTCTGCGGTGAGGTCGAGATTCTCAAATGCCCAGCGCACCTGTTCGCCGGTGACGCGCTTGCCCTTGCCGTATTTCTCCTGGGCCAGCCGCACGGCTTCCACAATATAGGCCGCATTCACCATACCGCGGTTGTAGAGCACGGTGCCCCTGTCGCCGTCGTCGCTCAGGCCGCTCATGCCCTTCATGTCCTCGAAGACCTTGTAGTCGGTTCCGGAACCGTTGAAGGTCGCGCCCTTGTAGCCGATAGCGCCGTCGCCAGCCGGCAGCACATCCTGCTCGGAAGCAGACCACCAGTTGCCGATGAACTTGCTCATATCGAACTTGATGTTCGCGGCTTCCTTGACCGCGGTGGCGTTCATCACGCCCCAGCCCCACATGATGATGTAAGCGGGCTTCGTGCGGCGGATCTGCAGCCAGACCGACTTCTGCTCGGTTCCCGTCGCGAACGGTACCGGATACTTGTCGTAGGTGAAACCGAACTTCTCGGCCAGGATGTCGAAGGTCGGGATCGGCTCTTTTCCGTAGGGATGGTCGAGGTAGATGAAGGCGAAACGCTGGTCCTTCAGTGCTTCGAGCCCGCCCATCTCGTTGGCGATGTATTGCATGACCGCCGTGGCCTGGCTCCAATACGTCGCCGGGAAGTTGAAGACATAGGGGAACACTCGCCCATCGGCGGCGCTCGTCCGGCCATAGCCCATCGACAGGATCGGAACCTTGTCGGCGGTGGCCTTGTCGATCAGCGCATAGGTCGTGCCGGTGGAATACGGGCTGACGGCGGTCGCGCCGCCATGCTTGTCCTTCAGTCGGTCGTAGCACTCGACGCCACGGTCGGTCTTGTAGCCGTATTCGCACTCCTCAACGATGAACTTGACGCCGTTGACGCCGCCGTCGCGTTGGTTGATGAGGTGGAAGTAGTCAGTGTAGCCGTTGGCGGTCGGAATGCCGCCGGGCGCGTAGGGGCCGGTGCGGTAGGTGAGCGCGGGGATGAACTGGCCTTCCTCGGCCTGGACAACGCCGATGGCGCCGGCCGCAATGGCTGCGGCCACACCCGCTGTCACCAGTTTCTTCGTGAGCATGATGGGGAACCTCCCTTGGGTTTCTGCCTCGTCGGCATTGCGGCCAGTTTCCACCATGGTCAATAGGGAAACGGCCAGAGGCGCAGTTTTTCCTTGGCAATCTGCCAGAGCCGCGCCAGTCCGTGCGGTTCGACGATCAGGAAGAAGATGATGAGAACGCCGAACAGCATGAATTCGATATGGGTGATTGTATCGCTCGCCACGGAGTAGCCGATCCATCCGGGCGCGCTGTTGAGGAAGATCGGCAGCAGGAAGATGAACGCGGCCCCGAGGAAGGAGCCGAGCACGCTGCCGAGCCCGCCGACGATGACCATGAACAGCACCTGGAAGGACCGGTTGATGTCGAAGGCGGTCGGCTCCACGGAGTTGATGTAACACAAGGCCCAGAGCGCGCCGGCGACGCCGCAGTAGAAGCTTGAGATCGCGAAGGCCGAGAGCTTGGTCGGGAGCGGCCGGATGCCCACCAGTTCCGCAGCGATGTCCATATCCCGGATCGCCATCCAGGACCGGCCGATACGCGAGCGCGCCAAATTGCGCGCAATCCAGGCGAGCGCGATGACGAAAGCCAGCACGAACAGGTATTTCGCCTCATTGCCTGCCGCGGCGCCCGTGACCTGGAAGCCGAAGACGCTGCGCGGGGGCGCGGGCGGCACGCCGGAAATCGAGTCGTTGACGAACCACGGCACCTTGACGAACAGCCAGAGCAGGAAGAACTGCGCCGCCAGCGTGGCGACCGCGAGATAAAAGCCCTTGATGCGCAGGCTCGGCAGGCCGAAGGCGATGCCGATGGCGGCCGCGCAAAGCCCGGCAAGGGGGATCACGACCCAGATCGGCAGCCAGGTGATATTGGTCGCGATCTTGTAGGCGAGATAGGCCCCGGCGGCCATGAAGGCGCCCGTGCCGAGCGAGAGCTGGCCGCAATAGCCCGTCAGGATGTTGAGGCCCAGCGCCGCGATCGAAAGGATCAGGACCGGGACCAGAATCGAGACCATCAGATATTCGCTCGCGAGGAGCGGCACTCCGATAACCGCAAAGGCGGTCAACGCGAACACGAACCAGCGGTCGAGCGGTATCGTGAGCATCGCCTGGTCGGCGGAATAGCTGGTCTTGAACTGTCCGGCTTCGCGGTAAAGCATCAGGTCATACCCGTTCGATGATCTTCTCGCCGAACAAGCCTTGAGGCCTGAAGAACAGGAAGATCATGGCGACGATATAGGCGAACCAGTCCTCGGTCGCACCCCCGAGCAAGGGAACGCCCCAGAAATTCTCGAACAGCTTCTCGCCCGCACCGACGATCAGCCCGCCGACAATGGCGCCCGGGATCGAGGTGAAGCCGCCGAGAATCAGGACCGGCAGCGCTTTGAGCGCGATGGTGGAGAGCGCGAATTGCACGCCGAGCTTGGCACCCCACATGATGCCGGCTGCGAGCGCCACGAAACCGGCTACCGCCCAGACGATCACCCAGATATTGTTGAGCGGAATGCCGACCGAGAGCGCCGCCTGGTGGTCGTCGGCGACGGCGCGCAAGGCTCGTCCGACCGGCGTGAAGTGGAAAAAGAGCGCGAGCACCGTCACCAGGAAGGCCGCGATCACCCCGGCGAACAGATCCGCGGACTGCACCAAGATTTCGCCGAAGCCCAGCTCCCAGAAGAGCGCCGCATCCGGGATGCCGACCTGGACCGGGCGCACATCGCCACCCCAGAGCGTCTCCCCGAAGCCTTCCAGAAAGAAAGCGATGCCGATGGTCGCCATGAACAGGATGATCGGGTCCTGGTTCACCAGCGGGCGCAACACCAGCCGGTCCACGGCGAACGCAAGGGCGGTCATGATACCGATCGTGATGACGAAAGCGAGGATCGGATGGACGCCCAGGTCCATCAGCCCGACGAAGTTCAGCGCCGCGAACAGGACGAAGATGCCCTGGGCGAAGTTAAAGATGCCCGAGGCCTTGAAGATCAGCACGAAACCGAGCGCCACCAGCGAATACATGACGCCCGATGTCAGCCCGCCGATCAGCACTTCCACCAGGAAGGACGGCTCATCGACCATCTGCACAAAGGGGTCGATGAGGATGAGGTAGAGGGTTTCCATCGCCGCGTCGTCCTAGTCGTGGCTTACGCCGAGATAGGCGTCGATGACGTCCTGGTTGCCGCGGACCTCACCCGGCGTGCCTTCGGCGAGCTTCTTGCCGTAGTCGAGCACGACCACCCGGTCGGAAAGGTCCATGACGACGCCCATGTCATGCTCGATGAGCGCGATCGTGGTGCCGAGTTCGTGGTTGGTGGACAGCACGAAGCGGCACATGTCTTCCTTTTCCTCGACATTCATGCCCGCCATCGGCTCGTCGAGCAGCAGCAGTTGCGGCTCCGCCGCCAGCGCGCGCGCCAGTTCGACCCGTTTCTGCAGGCCGTAAGGCAGGCGGCCTACGGGAGTCTTGCGGATCGCCTGTATCTCAAGGAAGTCGATCACTTCCTCGACCTTCTCGCGATGGGCGATCTCCTCCTGCCGGCCCCGGAGCATATAGAACGCCTGTTCCACGAAAGAGGCCTTCATCTTGAGCATGCGCCCGGTCATG
>Ga0209020_1001732_pt1 | contig 20210 bp, 18 predicted proteins | sample PinacodermBB_FD_187298 | JGI IMG/M metagenome (GOLD analysis project Ga0209020, IMG submission 187298) | Host-associated microbial community of the marine sponge Aplysina aerophoba from Gulf of Piran - sponge pinacoderm, lysed by bead... | ecosystem: Host-associated > Porifera > Sponge >... | reverse complement strand
AGCTCATTTCAGTTGCGCCCTCGGCAGGACTCGAACCTGCGCACACGGCTCCGGAGGCCGATGCTCTATCCTCTGAGCTACGAGGGCTTGACCCTAAGGAGTCGGCCAACGCTACCGCAGCGGGGTTTGTTTGGGTAGATCGCGTCGGTGTTGACGTTGTGGCGGACTTTGGATGTTGCGGGGGTCGCGTCGAACAGATCAAAGCGGCGCGGGCATCGGCGCGTCGCGCGAAGTCAGACGCAACCCACAACCAGCCCGCATCCCACGTTTACGCGCAGGCTCGAAAAATACGGGGCTAAGGGGTTCTTACGAGGTCTAGTAAGTCTTCGTGGAACTGGGCGTTGCTGGCGACTGCGGATCCCGAACGCCAAACATCTACGCCACCAGCGCCACCGAAAGAAGTGAAACTGCCACCAGCTTCGCTGATGACCACAGCGACAGATGCCAAATCCCAAGCGAATGCTTCAGGGTCAAGCATTGCTTCCGCTCGACCAGTTGCCACCAGTGCGTAACCATAGGCATCACCCCAAGTACGCAAGCGCACACCACTCTCGAGAAGCGCCAACAGCGGATCCTTAGGCCAATAGCCGAAACCGCTAGTACAAACGAAAGCCCCAATCAGGTCACGCCGATCGTTCACACAGCACTTTTCTCCGTTAAAGAAAGCTCCTAAACCCCGGCCAGCCCAAATCGTTTCACCCAGTGCCGGCAGGTTAATTACGCCCACCGCTGGGCCGTGTTCGTCAACCAAAGCCAACAAGTTCGCAAACAAAGGCACGCCTTGCACGAACGCCTTCGTGCCGTCGATCGGATCGATGACCCAAGTTCGCTTAGTCGAACCTGAAGTATCGGCGTGCTCCTCGCCAAGCATTCCATCGTGAGGAAACACCGCAGTAAGCCGTTCTCGTATCAGTGTTTCCACAGCCAGATCAGCCGCAGTCACCGGCGAACCATCCCTTTTCAAATCAATCGAGTAATTTTTGTTGAACCAGTCGAGGGTAACCCGCCCGGCTTCTTGAGCGACCTCCACGCAAAGTTCCATATCGGAGTGGTTGGCCTTGGGTGAACTTGTTGGCTGCGTCACACCTAAACGTTAGTTGTGCGAACCGCAACCACAGCCCCTTGTACAGATTATTTTCATAATATTTCAGTAAAAACCAAATTATAAGATATCATGTTGAACAAGACGGAAAATAATGGACACCAAAATGCGTAACTTCAATCCAGACGAGTCATCTCGACTGTTCACAATAGCAGACCACTATTTCGCTCAAGCGTCAACCGTTAGAGACCTCGCTGCCGCAATCGATCAACGGCGCATCGCGCTCCTCAACAGACTCGACCCCTGCGTGCGCAGGCACTTACCTGAAGTGTGGTCATCAACTGCAGCAGACATCAGCCGGATGAAGCTCAACCGAATGATCGCTAGAGATGTCTGGAATGCGGCCGACCAACTCCTAGCAACCCGAGTTGCCTTAGTGCGCCACGCCGAAGAAGCCGAAGCGCACGCCTTCGACCTGCAACACCGTGCCAGAGAACTCAACGCAGCGGATAACGCAGCACAACTTCATAAAAACAACCAAGATACTTGAAACATCGTAGGCAAGAAAGCGTGCCTTCAAGTGTCAAGCGGGCTAGGTTATCCACTGATGAAATATCTAGCCCCAACTACCGTAGATGAGGCCTTAGAAGTGTTGCGCGGTGACCCCACCTCTCAGGTCTTCGCGGGTGCAACCGACCTCATCCCTCAAATCCGTGCCGGTCGCCCCGAACCGGCTGTGTTGATAGACCTGAAACGCATCAAGCGTCTTGTTGGCCTCAATCACAACAACGCCAAATGGGTGGTAGGAGCAGCAACACCCACCTCAACAATCACCGCCAACGAAGCATTCATTGCGGCTTTTCCGGGCCTGACTGAAGCAAGTGGGTTGATCGGGTCTGACCAGATTCAAAACCGCTCAAGCTGGGGTGGAAACCTCTGTAATGCTTCACCAGCAGCAGACTCAGTACCCGCGTTAATCGCCAACAATGCCTACGTCGTGGTCGCAAGCAACTCTGGGGAACGCACAGTCAAAGTTGCCGATGTGGTAGTGGCACCAGGTCGAACCTCGCTGCGGGCCGACGAATTCGTCGTTGAGTTTTTGCTGGACGACCCGCCGCCGCATAGCGCGGATGCTTACCTGCGTCTCATCCCACGCACAGAGATGGATATCGCGGTGGTCGGCGCGGCCGCTGCGGTCACCTTGCAAGGCAACCAAATAGCCAAGGCACGTATCGTGTTAGGTGCGGTGGCACCCACCTTCGTGCGAGTACATGAAGCCGAAGCAGCCCTAACGGGCCAGACCATAAACGACAATACGCTTGCTGCTGTTGCACAAGCAGCACGCTGCGCTGCCAACCCCATAGACGATAAGCGAGGCACCATTGAGTATCGCCGCCAGGTTGCAGGGGTTTTGGCTAAGCGAGCCGTAATCTTAGCCGCACAACGCGCCCAAGGAGCGAGCTGATGCAACGAACCCATGTGAACTGCACCGTCAACGGTGACCAAGTCGATTTCTTAGCCACCGACGACACCTCGCTGCTCAACGCTTTGCGCGACGAACTCGGGTTGATCAGCGTCAAAGAAGGTTGCGGTACGGGCGACTGTGGTGCCTGCACCATCGTCGTTGACGACAAAATCAACTGCGCCTGTTTGATGTTCGCCCCCGAAGCAGAAGGTTTAACAATCACCACCGTTGAAGGCATGGCTTTGGGCGAACAGTTGCATCCGCTGCAACAAACCTTCCTAGAAGGTGCAGCGTTGCAATGCGGGGTATGCACGCCGGGGTTCCTCGTAGCTGCCAAAGCACTGCTCGACCGCAACCCTGACCCAACCGAAACCGAAATCCGTTACGCCCTAGCCGGCAACCTCTGCCGCTGCACCGGCTACGACAAAATAATCCGCGCCACCCAAGAAGCGGCCGTACAAATGCAAACATCAAAACAGCGAGGAGCCAGCACATGACCGTTGCCACGAAACCCCGGCCTTACAAATATGTTGGCACTCGCCCGGTGCGCCACGATGGGCTCGAAAAAGTTACGGGTAAAGCCCGGTTCGCCGCCGACCTCAACATGACCGCACAACTCCATGGTGCCTTCGTGCGTTCCCCCCACGCGCACGCCCGGATCATCTCAATCGATACCAGCAAAGCCGAGGCGATGCCGGGAGTGAAAGCAGTCGTCACTGGTGCTGATTTCCCGAACCTAGACATCAAACACCCCGAATTCGACACTGCGGTCAACATCATGGCGCGAGACGAAGCCCTCTACAACGGTCACGCTGTGGCCGCGGTAGCCGCGCTCAGCGCCAAGCAAGCCAAAGCCGCCGCAGCCGCTGTTGAAGTCCACTACGAAGCACTTCCCGCAGTGTTGACAATAGAAGAAGCGCTAGCCGATGATGCCCCAATCGCCAATTTCAAAAACCGCACCCTCTTTACCAAAGACACCGAACCATCAAACCTTGCGTCGATCAACCAATTCGACAGGGGAGACATTGCAGCCGGTTTCGCACAAGCCGACATCATCGTAGAACGAGAGTTTACAACAACCGCGGTGCATCAAGGCTATATCGAACCTCACGCCTGTGTAGCCGACTGCGGTCAAGACGGCAAAGTCACGATTTGGGCATCGTCACAAGGGCATTTTGCGGTGCGCTCAAAAACTGCCGACTCGCTTGGCTGGAGCACCGACCGAATAAAGGTCATACCCGCCGAAATAGGCGGCGGTTTCGGTGGCAAAACCACCATCTATCTCGAACCGGTGGCAGCGTTGTTGTCACAAAAAGCCGCCCGACCGGTGAAACTAGTGATGACCCGCGAGGAAGTGCTGCGTGCCACAGGGCCCGCACCGGCAACCAAAATCCACGCCAAACTCGGAGCCACAACAGACGGCACCCTCACCACATTGGCATCCACGATGTATTTCGACAACGGCTCAACCAAGGGTTACAGCGCGCTAACCGGTGCCATGTCGGTCGCTTCTTACAAACTGCCCAACCTAGAACTGCACGCCATCGGCACCGTCACCAACACACCCCGCTCGGCGGCCTACCGCGCCCCCTCCGCACCGCAAGCAGCTTTCGCGGTGGAAACACTAATCGATGAAATAGCGCAACACCTCAACCTCGACCCGATTGAATTGCGCCTCAAAAACGCTGTAGTCGAAGGTGACCTAACCGCCATGGGCGTACCGCACCCCAAAATCGGTTTCGTGGAAACACTAGAAGCGATAAAAAACTCCGACCACTACAACTCGCCGATACCAAAAGGCGCGGGCCGTGGCGTGGCCACAGGTTTCTGGTTCAACATTGGCGAGCAGTCATCGGCCACCGTCAACCTCAACGAAGATGGCACAGCCGCCGTAATCACCGGAAGCCCCGACATCGGCGGCAGTCGTGCATCAATGGCGCTGATGGCAGCCGAAGAACTCGGGCTCGCTGTCGACCGTATCACACCGATAGTCGCCGACACTGAATCCGTTGGCTTCACCGACATAACCGAAGGCAGCCGTGCCACTTTCGCTACTGGCATGGCGGTGGTTAACGCCTGCCGCGAGCTCATCAGCGAGTTGCAACAAAGGGCCGCCACCATCCGTGGTGTCGACATTGAACAAGTTGAATGGGTTGACGGCACCGCACAAATAGAAGGTCAAGACCCACTGAGCATCGCCGAGATAACTGCGCTGGCGAAAAAAACTGGTGGCCCGCTCACAGCCACAGCTTCACTGAACGCTGCCGGCGCGGGGCCTTCATTCGCGGTTCATGTCGCTGATGTGGCCGTTGACGAAGAAACCGGGGTTGCCAAGATCTTGCGATACACCGCCGCTCAAGATGCCGGCACCGCAATCCACCCGTCGTATGTGGAAGGTCAAATCCAGGGCGGGTCGGTGCAGGGCATTGGCTGGGCGCTCAACGAGGAATACATCTATGATTCCAACGGTGAGATGGAAAACGCTAGCTTCCTAGACTACCGTATGCCGGTAGCCTCAGACTTGCCGATGATTGATCCCATCATCGTTGAAGTGCCCAACCCTAGCCACCCATATGGCGTACGTGGTGTTGGTGAAACCGGTATCGTGCCACCGATCCCCACCCTTGCTAATGCCATCGCTGATGCGTGTGGCGTGCGGATGACCGCGCTGCCGATGTCTCCACCACGCCTTTTGGCTGCGCTCAACCAACGCAACGGCAACTGAACTAGTGGCTGTCGTCCATCTCCAAGCCGACCATCGCCGTTTCACGAATGGCCAAAACGTCATTACGGTAGAGGGCAACACGGTCGGTGCGTTGATTGATGAACTCGAACACCGTTACCCCGGGTTAGGCCACTTGCTGACTGACGGTGCGAGCGTTGCAATTAACGGTGAGCTAATCCCCAATGGCATCTTCGAACGGGTCGAGGCATCAACCGAAGTGCATTTCATTGCCCCGATAGCTGGTGGCTAAACCCCAGCACAGTCGGGGTTGCAGTTGATCATCTAGGCTGAGGATCGTGGAACAAACATCTAACCCTTCAGCGAACCTCGCAACTAGCAATGTTGGTGCTGATTTCATTCGGGAAATGCTGGCTAATGATGCCGTGAACGGCCCGTATGCAGGGCGTGTGCAAACCCGTTTCCCGCCTGAGCCGAATGGTTTTCTGCACATTGGGCACGCTAAGTCAATTGTGCTCAACTTCGGTGTTGCTGCCGAGTTCGGCGGGGTGTGCCGACTGCGCTTTGATGACACCAACCCCGAAACCGAAGACGCCAGTTTCGTTGAGGCGATCTGTGAAGATTTGGCATGGTTAGGTTTCGATCCGGGCGAGCCGGCTTTCGCATCCGACTATTTCGGGCAGCTAGCTGATTGGGCAGAGAAACTAATCCGTGAAGGGCTTGCCTATGTGGACGATCAGGATGCTGAGACGATCTCAGTAAACCGAGGAAATTTCACCACGCCAGGTGTAGATAGCCCCAACCGAAACCGTTCCGTTCAAGAAAACCTTGACCTGTTTGCGCGGATGCGTGCTGGTGAGTTTACGGACGGTTCTAAGGTGCTGCGAGCCAAGATTGATATGGCGCACCACAACATGGCGATGCGAGACCCGATCATGTATCGCATCCGCAACCGCGATCATTTCCGCACGGCTGATGACTGGAAAATATATCCAACATATGATTGGGCTCACGGGCAAAGCGATGCTGTGGAAGGTGTGACCCATTCGCTTTGCACGCTTGAGTTCGATTCGCACCGCCCGCTTTACGACTGGTTTATTGAAAACATCGGCCTTGCTGCTGATCGCCCCCGGCAGACCGAATTCGCTCGCCTCAACCTGACCCATACGGTGTTGTCTAAAAGGAAGTTAGCGGAGTTGGTGGGTCAGGGGCATGTTGATGGGTGGGACGACCCGCGAATGCCCACTCTTCGAGGGTTACGCGCGCGGGGGTATCCCCCCGAAGCGATCCGTGCTTTTTGTGAACACATTGGGGTGGCCCGAGTTAATGGCACCCATGAGATTGAGTTGCTTGAGTCTTTTGTGCGTGTACACCACAACCGCTTTGCGTTGCGCCGCATGGCGGTGCTCAATCCGCTTGAACTGGTGATTGTCAACTGGCCTGAGGGTTTGGTGGACGAACGGCTCGCCGTCAACAATCCTGAAGACGAGCTCGCAGGCACACGCAAAGTGCCATTTGGCGGGCGGCTTTGGATTGAGCGGGGTGATTTTATGGTGGATCCGCCACGCAAATTTTTTCGTTTGGCTCCGGGGCGTGAGGTTCGTTTGCGTGCTGGTTACCTAGTCACCTGCCTTGATTTTGAGACTAATGCACAGGGTGATGTGACGAGGGTTTTTTGTGAGTATGACCCGGCGACTGCGGGTGGGCAAGCTCTTGATGGCCGGCGTGTGAAAGCCACGATCCATTGGGTGTCTGTTCAACACGCGCTGGAAGGGACGGCCATGCTTTACGACCGTTTGTTCAACGACGCGGTGCCGGGTGCTGACGGGGGTGATCCGCTAGATTCGGTTAATCCTGCTTCCCGAGAAGTGCGCAACGGTGTCAAACTTGAGCCGGCTCTCGCCGACACACAAGCGGGTCAGGTAGTGCAATTCGAACGTCTCGGTTATTTCGCGCACGACCTGAACGATCATTTAACCTTCCATCGCACTGTCGGCTTGCGTGATGAATGGGCCAAGCTCCAAAAACGCCTGCCTAAACCCCGCTAGGTTGCGTTCGTCTAGCCGCGTTTCTAATCGTGACGAATAGGGTCGAAAAGGGTTGCGTTTGGGTGGCGCGCCCGGAGAGAGTCGAACTCCCGACCTTCTGATCCGTAGTCAGACGCTCTGTCCAGCTGAGCTACGGGCGCATTAGCGGTTTATTATACGCGGAGACGGTGGGATTCGAACCCACGAACGCCTTGCGACGTTACTTCCTTAGCAGGGAAGCGCCTTCAACCGGACTCGGCCACGTCTCCAGAGTTGTGAGGCTAGCGCGAAAGTGTGCCGGTGCCATCGCGTTGCGGTGCTTATCTAGCGACCTTGCGGTTAACAATTCATATATTTTCATTTATCCTTTATTTGATTAAGTCCAGAAAGTGTGGTAGAGTTAAATTATGTTGTCTAACGAGGCCGAGTTATATGCCATGCGAGAGACCGTAAAGCATGAGAGGTCCCCTTGCTAAGGTCACTGCCGATACGTATCTGTCGGTGGTGTCCAATGCGCTAGAGCCTGCCGGTCAGCGGTGTCCCCCGGCCACTGACCGGCAGCTCATATTGTGAGCATATAGCCACATTTCTGATAGTGTTCCCGTGAGCGGAACAATATTCCGCAATCGTCATCATGTGATGACATCAGCGAACTATCGAAAGGGGCGCTTATGCCTGACGTTGTAGGATACCGGGCCAAAATCGGGGTCATCTTGCCGTCGACCAACACCGTAGTGGAACATGACTTTGCCCGTGTCCGCCCAAACGGAGTGACCTTCCATAGCGGGCGTTTCCTAGTTGAAGCCCCCGACCTAAGCACAGACGAAGCGTTTTTGCACTTCCTTGACCTGATCCGTGACACGATTCCCACGGCGATCCGTGACATCATGACCTGCAAACCAGACCACATTCTCATGGGAATGTCCGCCGAAACTTTCTGGGGAGGCAAAGAAGGCAACGCCGCTTTCTCCGCCCGGGTGGCAGCCATCGCTGGCGATATCGGTATCACCTCAGGTGCCGCAGCTTGCAACGCCGCGCTCAGCAAACTCGGTGTCTCCAAGATTGCTTGCCTTACCCCCTACCAACCCGCCGCCGATGAACAGGTCTACGGGTACTTCAGCGAATGTGGGCTCGACGTGAAACGGGTGCATGGTCTACGTTGCGCCTCCGCTACCTCAATCGCAGATGTCACCCCTGAAACGCTAGTTGATGTGCTCAAGCGGCTTGACGGTCAAGACATTGACGCAATCGTGCAATGCGGTACCAACCTCTCGATGGTTGAGGTAGCAGACCAAGCTGAGCGTTGGTTAGGAAAACCGGTGCTCGCCATCAATGCGATCTGCTTGTGGCATGCGTTACGTAGCCTCGGAATTGAGGATCAGTTCGTGGGTCACGGGATGATGCTGCGTGAGTTCTGAGTTGTGCCTGAACCGCATGTGATCGTTGCGGGTGCTGGCCCGGTTGGTTGTGTGGCTAGTGCGGTGCTCGCCGCGAGAGGGATTCGCGTTACCCTCCTAGAAGCCGCACCAGAGTTACCCAAAGAGTTACGAGCCTCGACTTTTCATCCCGCCACGCTCGACCTTTTAGAGAAGTATGGGGTTGTCGCCGCGATGATTAGCAGAGGCCTGATAGCACCTCGTTTCGCATACCGAGACCGTCGCAAAGGTGTGGTTGCCGAGTTTGACCTAACAACGTTGGCCGATTCGACTAACCACCCATTCCGTCTGCAATGCGAGCAATACAAACTATGCGAAATCCTGCTCGAAGGCTTCAACAAGTCGCCTAACGTGATGGTTAGGTTTGGTGCTGAGGTTGCGGCGGCCATCAACCAGCGTGACCAAGCCACTGTGCGGTTGGCTTCCGGTGACACACTTACCGCCGATTTTGTTTTGGCTGCTGACGGGGCGGCTAGCGCGGTGCGCAAGTCGTTGGGTTTGGGGTTTGAGGGTATGACCTATGAGGATCGTTATCTGGTGGTGTCCACATCGGTTGAGTTAGCCGATCATCTCCACAATCTCGCTTACGTCAACTATATTTCTGACCCGAACGAGTGGTTGGTTTTGTTGCGTACGGTTGGTTTCTGGAGGGCATTATTTCCGGTTGGTGAGCAGGAGAGCGATAGTCAGGCTCTTAGCGATGAGAGCGCTCAACGCCGCCTTAATGGTGTGGTCCCCCGAACGGCACCCTACGACATCGCACACCGCACCATCTATCGTGTGCATCAACGGGTTGCTGATCGTTTCTGTGTTGGTCGGGTGGTGTTGTTGGGGGACGCCGCGCACATCAACAATCCCTTGGGTGGTATGGGCATGAACGGCGGAATCCACGATGCCATAATGTTGGGCGCTTCGGTGGCTGCAGTCTTGCGTGATGGGCTAGACGAAACTCGGCTTCACCACCACGCCGCGCTGCGTCGAACATTAGCTATCAATTATGTGAAGCGTCATACCCATGAAAACGCCACGAGTTTGGCTGCGGCTGATGGTGCATCACGAGCCCGCGCACTTGATCTAATGGCTGCTCGGGCAGCCGACCCGGAGATGTGCCACGCCTATTTGCGGCAAGTTTCCATGCTTGATGCTCTGCAAATGATGCGAAACGAATTGGTTGAGGTGGGTGAATTGGTGCGATGATCAGATTATCTCCATTGTTTCGTTGAACGGAACAGTGTTTCGGTATAGTGTGAAAGCAGGTTGCGGGCAAGTCACCCGCAATCCACAACCGATTTCTTGGAGGACATCATGTCTCGTACCCGACACCGTGCAATCTGCGCTCTACTCGTTATGGCTCTCGCCAGTTTCGCAGCCCTACCAGCCGCCTTCGCGGATCATGGTGAGGGGCACAACGGCGAAACCATGGAGCTCTCAAAGAGCGAACTAATCGAAGACGGCGAAGTCGTTACCGTCATGCTTTCTAGCTACCTACCCGGTAAGACGGCAACCATCGTCACCTGCTTCAACTATCCGGCGGTTGGCCCGAGCGACTGCGAACTTAGTAACTACGGAATGCACACGGTGACGATCGCTGACGACGGAACTGGTAGTTACGACTACCCTGTGGCGGTCGTCCCAGAGCGTTGTGACTCCGAAAATTCATGCTTCGTCGTGGCCGGCGATGGCTTTGGGCCAAACGCCAACTATTCGGCAGTAGTGATAACCTTTGCCGCGGTAGCTGAAGCGGAACCCGAGCCTGAACCCGAGCCCGAGCCCGAACCCGAGCCGACGGTCACTGAACCCGAGCCTGAACCTACGGTTACCGAACCTGAGCCCGAGCCCACCGTCACCGAGCCTCCAACAACCGTTGCTGAGCCTGAACCTACCGTCACCGAACCTCCAACAACGTCCACAGCAGCGCCGCAACCAGAAACCGCGGCAGCACCCGCAAACGACTCTGGCAGTAGCGACCCAGACGGCGGAAGTGCCGGAACTATCGTCTTAATTGTGGTCATCTTGCTGGTTGTGGCTGGTGCTGGAACCTTCATTTATGTCCGTAGTAAGGCACGCAACGCAAAGTGATGTTGCGTCGCCACCGTCACAGGTTCGTTGACAATGCCCGAGTTTGGGAAACCCCCCACGCAACGTTTCTTGATGCTGGGTCGCCGCCGTCGCCTGAAACTGAACCCGTCAAAGCACCCGAAGCAACCCCCGCAACGCGACGTGGTGCTGCGTCGTCACTGTCACCAGAAACTAACACGCGCGTTCGGCGAACGCGTCAACCCGCAACGCGACGTGATGCTGCGTCGTCACTGTCACCAGAAACTAACACGCGCGTTCGGCGAACGCGTCAACCCGCAACGCGACGTGGTGCTGCGCCGTCACTGTCACTGCCACGCTGGGTGCGAACGGTCGGCTGTGTTTGACCCGCAACGCGACGTTGTGCTGCGTCGTCACTGTCACCCCACCGTCGCGGTCACCGTGCCCGCCGTCGACCCGCAACGCAAAGTGATGCTGCGTCGCCGCCGTCACGCCATTAACGTCATCGAAACCGTGTGTCCGCCCTGTCATAAAGAAAGGTGACGACCCAGTGAACGCTCTCAGCAACCTCAGCAGAGGAGAACTACTAATCGAAGACATGACTGATGCTGAACGGGAGCGAGCCAGTCGAGTCGATAAAGTGCTGCCTGCTTTGGCGGCTTGTGCAGAGCGAGCGGACAGAGTCGGGGAGTTCCCATTAGAACATGTGCGCAGCATCTCCGACGCAGGGCTACTCGGACTAACCGTGCCGCGCAGATACGGAGGATTAGGCGGGGGGCTGCGAGACTTGGCGGCAGCCACGTTCGCTATGGCAACCGAATGTGCATCAACCTCGCTAGCCTATTTCTTTCAATGCAGCGGGTCATCGCGGGGGTTGCTGCCTTTGGCTGCGGTTGAAGCGGGGTTGTTTTCCGAAGACGAAGTGCCTCAGGTCAAACGTTTCGGTGAGAAGGTCTTGCGGCGCATGGGGGCAGAAGGCCGCTGGGTGGCCAACTTCGCAAGCGAATCGGTGCGTACCAAGGATGCCGCCATCAGCATTGCTACTGAAGCCACCCCCACCGCTGGCGGTTGGCTCATCAACGGCGTGAAATCGTTCGGTTGTGCAACTGGCGTGGCTGACGATTACCTAGTCACCGCCAAACGCGCTGGTGGCGATACCGCCGAGAACTTGGCCGTGTTTTTGATCCCCCGAGACACGGCTGGAGTTAGTGAACGCAGCAAATGGGATGCCATCGGGATGCGTGCTACCGCCACCCACGGGATCGTTTTGGAAAACGTTTTTGTGCCGAACGAAAATGCTTTGACCGTTCCCTCAACTTTTGTAAAGATGACTGAGGTGAGCCGAGGTAGCTTCGTTGGAAATCAGGTAGCTTTGTCGTCGGTGTACGTCGGTGCAGCCCAAGCCGTGTACGACTATGCCTTGCACTTTCTAACGACCACTACCTACCATGGCTCTGATGAACCCATCGGTGGTAGCGATCTGCACCGTCAACTTATCGGCAAAATGCGTGCTCACCTAGACAGTGCTTACCTTTGGGCTCGGCGGCAGATTCGTTTGGAGACAGCGGAACCAGAGATTATTCCCAAACCCGATGTGGTCGCCAATTGGCGGATCGCTAAAGGCGAGATTGCTGATAATTGTTTCCAAGTGGCGGTATGTGCGCTCAAAGCCTGCGGAACTGGCAACACCGCAATGGATGGGCCGATCTCACGGGCTTTGCGAGACTTGTCGATGGGTCTTGTGCAGGGTTTTCCGGCCGAAAAGGGCCGTTTGGAAGCTGCCGCATATTTTGTGCATGGCCGTGAGGGTCAACAGTTTGGAACAGTTAACGCGGCTCGGAAACAACCATGAACCAACTTCGTAAGCGACCCTGGTTCTTTCCGTCAATGGGAGCTTTCTTGTATCTAAGCGGAATGAACGACATGTTTTTGCATGTTGTCGGTGGTTGGTGGCTCGACTTCGGGCGTTGGGGTCAGACGATTGTGGTGTTGGTGTTACTTGCTTTGGCTGCTTATTTTACAGTTGCTGCGCTCAATCGGCGGCGCTCTGCGTTCCGTTCGGCTGTTGCCGCTGCAGCCCAACCAATGGAAGGTGTGTCATGAAAAATATTTTCGCTGTGTTGATTGCGCTGTTAACCGTGACCTTGCTCGCGGCAGCATGTTCGCAGTCAGCCAATGAGGTGCAAACCGACGATGACTCGACGACCACAACCACAACCACGCCCACAACCGCAACCGCATCCGTATCATCGCTAGCAGATTCCTCTTCGTCAACTAGTTTGGGGATAGTGGGCCCCCCGCCGGCGGGTGCAGATACACCCGGGGTTAGTGACGAGAACGTAACCTTGTCGTTCATCATAACCGACACTTCGATGGTTGCTGCTGGTTTCGGTTGGGAACCGCCTGATGAGGGCGACCGTGAAGCCCAACTCGCGGCTCTTGTCGACCATTTCAACGCGCAAGGGGGGTTTGCGGGGCGACAGATAGATGCCAAGGTCAGAGTGTTCAACGCTATTACGGATGGCCCGGTAGCAGAGGAAGCGCTTTGCAATGCCATCACCCAGGACGATGAAGCCTTCGCTGTGGTCTTGACCGGGCAACTTCAAGAAAACGCTCGGCCGTGTTATCGCAACGCCAACACGTTGATGTTTGAAGCAACGCTCTATCCAGTCGACAACACTGGTTTTGAGGAGCTCGCACCCTACTATTGGTCACCCTTGCTGCCTACTTATGATGATTTGGTGGCTGGTTTAGCTACTCGGTTGCTTTCTGAAGGTTGGTTTGATGGAGCGACTTTAGGTGTTATTGCTATTGAATCTGAATTGTCGCAACGGGTCTATGAGGAACAGTTCCTGCCTCGGTTGGATGCCGCTGGGGTGGAAGTGGTTTCTTACAACACCATCGACCCAACGGACGGCACTTCGTTCAACAACGATCAGTTGCAGGCGATTATCAATTTCAAAGAAGCGGGGGTAGACAAAGTCGTTGCGATTGGTGGTTCGAGGTTAGTTCCGTGGTTTATCGAGACTAGTATCGCCCGGAAATTCACCGCGGCTTATGCCGTTACTAGCTACGACAACACGGAGTTTACCGTTTTCAACTTCCCAGAATCGATGCCGGGTGCTAGTGGGATAAGTGTGTTACCGGGTTTTGATGTGGGCGATGAACAGCACCAGTTTCCGGCGACTGCCGCGGAACAAGAATGCACAGACATTTTCACTAACGCTGGTTTAGAGTTTGAAGTTCGGGCCAATGTGCGCACTGGCCTGATTTTTTGTGATGTCTTGCGATTGCTGCGGGCAGCGGAACCGCATCTTAGTGAGGTGAGCGCGCAGGGAGTGAGTGAAGCTGTCTGGCAACTTGGAGACACGTTTGAGCCGGCTGCGGTTTATGGTGTGGAGTTCAACGAAGGCAGTTACGCCGGCGGCGATGTTTACCGCAGCTTTATGTTTGATACGGACTGCGAATGCATGGTGTTGTTAGACGATCCGTCTGATTTTGACGGCTGAGCGAACTGCGGCGCTGCACATGGAACAAGAGCGCCGAGTTGGTTCCGGCGATCCTTGGTTGCTGACGGCTATCTGTCTTCAAAGTGCTGGGTTGGTGTCGCCTTTGGCGGTGTTTTTGTTCCGACGATCTGAGCTAGCCGAACACCTCAATGTTCTGGGCGCGATCGTCGGCGAAGCCAGTTTGCTGTTGGGGGTGCTGATCGCGAGTTCATTGTTGGTGGCTCGGGCGCGTGACAAGTTACCCGCAGTGATGCTTTGTTTTTTGGGTGGTTTGATGGCTTCGGTGGGTCTGGGTGTGATGGCGAACACCACGCAATTAGTGACTTTTGTGGTTGGTGGCGTGCTCGTTGCCTTGGGTTGTGCGCCGGGTTTGCTGGTGCATCGTGTTTTGTTGGCATCTGAGGCGCGTTTCGCAGACCGTTTCCGTGCTCTTTGTTGGTATTGGGCCGCGGTGTCTTTGGGGGTTTCGTTGCCGTTGGTGTTGGTGGTGTTTAGCGTCAATAGCTTTGTTGCCCATTTGTGGGTTGGTGCTTTGTTGACTTTTGTTGGCACGTTGTTGTTGGGTCGCTATTTGTTGGTTCACGATGAAGATGTTGAGGTGGAACCTGTCGTTTCTCGCGGTGGTGTGCCCTGGGTGCGCCGAGCGTATGGGTTGGCTTTTGCTGCGGGTTCGGTCGTGGTTGGGGGAGCGGACGCGGCGCAGGGGTTGTTGGTTGGTGAGTGGCAACGCAACACTACCCAAACGGCTGCGGTGCTTGCTGGTGGGGCGGTTGCTGCAGTGCTGATTGGAGCGTTCGGGCCCGCTTATCATCGGTTGCATCGTTTGAGTGGCGGGCGTAGAGCTGATGCGGTTGGTACCAACCTGGTGGTTGCGGGTTTGTTGGTGTCGCTCGGGGCGTTGTCGTTTACTTACATTGGTTTGATTGCTTGTTGGCTGGTTGCTGGGGGTGCGTTGCTGTTGGCTGTTGCGGTTTTGGATGCTTCGCTTTTTGCTTCTTTGGCACCGCATGTCCGCCGTAGGGTGGCGGCTCGGCAGGTGCTTTGGGCCGGGGTTGGTGCGGCTTTGGTTGCGTTGGTGAATGCGTTGGTGGTCGGTGGTGTTTCCGATCAGTTCAAGGTCGCTTGGGTGGGGTTGATTTTGGCGGGAGTGGGTTGGCAAATCCGGCGTTTTGCCCCTTCGGCTCGTGAGATCGCTAGCGATGTGCGGCGGGCTCGGGCGGTCACGATGCCACGCCGCGTTCACGATCTCAACCTGGCGAACAGGCCACTTTTGGCGGTGGAGCAAGTGTCGGTCGCGTATGGTTCGGTGCAGGTTCTTTTTGATGTGGATGTGGTGGTGAACGAGGGTGCGGTCGTGGCGTTGCTTGGTACCAACGGTGCTGGCAAAACTACTTTGTTGCGAGCGATTTCTGGGCTTGAGCCGACTATCGGCGGCCGAATAATCTACGCCGGGCTCGACATCACCAAGACTCGGCCGACTTGGCGCGCAGCTATGGGCTTGCAACAAATCGTTGGTGGGGAAACGGTTATTGGTCCATTGACCGTGGCCGAGAACCTGCGTCTTTTTGGATATAACGCAATCCGCCCAACCAACGCTGTGGTGAACAGTCGTGAGGCTAACGCTCTTGACGCTGTGTATGAACTGTTTCCTCGGTTAGCCGAACGTTCAAACCAGCGAGCCGACACTTTGTCAGGCGGAGAGAAGCAGATGCTGTCGTTAGCTAAAGCGATTATCGTGCCGCCACGGTTGTTGTTGATTGACGAATTTTCTTTGGGTCTGGCACCTACGGTGATAGCCGATTTGTTGCCGGTGGTGCGCACTATCGCAGCGCAGGGAGCGGCGGTTTTGATTGTTGAGCAGTCAGTCAACATTGCTTTAGCTATCGCTGATTATGCATATGTTGTCGAAAAGGGAGCAATTGGTTATTCGGGTACGGCTGAGGAGTTGCGAGCCAAACCGGATTTGTTGCGGGCTGCTTACCTTGAAGGTCTAGCTCACGCGCTTAGCGTGGATCAATAGGTGGAGCGTTAGGTCGTGGGGTCGTTTGATGTATCGGCACCTTTGTTGTTGCTCGGGTCGATCTTTGGTATTGGCTACGCGCTGTTGGGTATTGGTTTGGTTTTGGCCTATCGTTCGAGCGGGTTTATCAACTTTGCTCACGGCGCGGTAGGGCTTGTTGCCGCTTCGATGATGTCGGTTGTGGTGAACGATTATGGGGTGCCGTATTGGTTGGGTTTTGTTGGTGCGCTGGTTGTGGCGGCGCTTTTGGCTGCGGCGATTGAAGCGTTTGTGGTGGCCAAGTTGGCGGGAGCACCCAAGGTGTTGTCAATGGTCGCAACTTTGGGTGCGGCTCAAGCGCTTTTGTTGCTGGCGTTGTCTTTTTCTAAGGGTGGTTTGGGTGGAGGCAAGTTTCCGCAACCGCCATGGTTTCCTGCTATTGATTTAACGGTTTATGTGTCGCCTTCGTCTACGGCTTTGCTGGTTTTGTCGCCGTTGGTGGTGGTTGGTTTATATGTGTTTTTGCAGCGCAGTCGTTACGGTTTAGCGATTCGTGCTGCGGCAGCCAATCCAGATTCGGCGACTTTGGCGGGTGCCGACCCGCAACAGATGGCGATGTTGGCATGGGCGCTTGCTGGTGCGATTTCTGCGTTTGCTGCGATGTTGATCATCGGCAATCAGTCAACGGTCACTCCAGATGCTTTGGGGCCAGATTTTATTGTTCGGGGATTGGCGGTTGCTGCTTTGGCGGGTTTCGCTAACTTACCGATTGCCTTATTTGCGGGTTTGGGTATCGGCGTTACCGAGCAGATTTTGGCATCGAACCCGCAAGCTACTGGTTGGTTTGAGTTGCTGTTGTTTGTGTTGGTGCTTATCGGGGTTGCTTTGAGGGCGGTTTCGGGGCGTGAACCGTCAGAACGTTGGTCGAGTTTGGCACCGAACCTGCGTCTGCCCGATGCTTACAACGAGGTGTGGATTATCCGCAATTTGGGTTGGGTTAGCGGTGCGGTAGGGGTGGTGGCGGCGCTGGTGGTGCCTTTGGCTATTAGTAACCAGTCGGCGTTTGTGTTGACGACGATCTTGGCCTTCGCCATTGTTGGTATTTCGGTGAGTTTTTTGACGGGTGTGGCGGGGCAACTGTCGTTAGGTCAAGTGGCGTTTGCGGCGATTGGTGCGGTGGTGGGTGTGCGTGTAGCGGTTGAAACTGGCAGTTTAGTTTTTGGTTTGCTGGCGGGAGGGGCGACCGCTGCGGTGGTTTCGGCGGCGGTGGGGTTGCCGGCTTTGCGGGTGCAGGGTTTGCTTTTGGCGATTGCTACTCTGGCGTTCGCGCTTGCTACTTTTAGTTGGTTGTTGCGTCAAGATTGGGCTTTTGGCTCGGGTTTGTCGTCTCGGCCGATCAGTGTCGTTGGTGTTGAACTCAACACATCACGCCAGTTTTATCTGGTGGCGTTGACGGTTTTTGTGGTGATCTTGGCGGTTGCAAGCGTGTTGCGGCGATCGTCTTTTGGGCGGTCTTTGGTAGCGGTTCGCGACAATGAGGCGGCTGCGCGCATGTTGCAGATCGCGCCGCGGCGGTTGTTGTTGACTGCCTACGGGTTTTCTGGGTTCGTTGCTGGGGTTGGTGGGGTTACTTTGGCGATGAGCAACACTTTCGTCACGCGCAGCATTTTTACGCCGAGCGACAGCATCAACGTGGTTTCTTTGGCGGTTATTGGTGGTCTTTCTGAGTTGACTGGCCCGCTATTGGGTGCCGCTTACTTGATTGGCATTCGCGAGTTTTTCAACCTTGAACTTTCCGCTCTCGCCGGCTTGAACGCGGTCTGGTTGATTCTGATCTTGGAGCAACCTCGAGGTATTCATGGTTTGTTGGCATCCACTCGAAGCAATTTGATTGATCAACTAGCACGTTGGCATGGGATTGACCCTAACCAGGCGCGCCGCACGCAAAACGTTTTTGAAGCCGACGCGCCAACATTGCAATCGGCACCGATGGTTGCTGCTGCAACGAACGAAGATGTGCTGTTGGAGGTGCGCGGTTTAACCAAGAGCTTCGGGGGCCTTGTGGCGGTCGACAATGTGTCTTTGCAGGTTCGCGGCAACGAGACTTTGGGTTTGATCGGCCCAAATGGGGCGGGGAAGACCACCTTGTTTGAGTTGTTTAGCGGTTATCTGCGCGCTGATGCTGGCACGGTTCTATTTGATGGTGCAGATATTTCCTCGTGGTTGCCAGAGGTTCGTAGTCGCAATGGTTTGGTGCGTTCGTTCCAAAACGCGCCGCTTTTTCCAACGATGACGGCCCGTGAAATCGTGTTTTTGGCGGCTGTGCGTGCGGCTCGGCGGCAGTTCGTGTTTGGTGGTTCTGCTAGCGAGAGACGTATAGAAAAAGAAACCTTCGACACTTTGAGAGTGTTCGGTTTGGCTGAGTTAGCTGAGCTGCCAGTCAGTTTGCTTTCAACTGGTACACGCCGTCTTGTGGAATTGGCGGCGAATGTTGCTTTGCACCCTCGGTTGTTGTTGATGGATGAGCCCTCGGCGGGTATTGCTCAAGCTGAAACCGAAAAGTTGGGCGAGGTGATAGTGCAGATTCGTGATGGTTTTGGGGTGACGCTTGTTGTGATTGAGCATGATATGCCGTTGCTCAGCAGTGTCTGTGACCGCATGATTGCTCTCGACACGGGTTCTGTTATTGCCCAGGGGACACCGAGTGAAGTGCAGTCTAATCCGGCGGTAATCCATAGTTACCTAGGTGGTGATCCCGCTGCAATAGCTCGCAGCGGTTCAATGACACAAACCCAAAATTAGTCAGCAACATTCTTTCGGGCCCGCGGTTGCGGCATGAAAAGCAACGACAAAACCGACCACCGCCCCAATCCCTCACCTACTCCATGCTGTTAGCCCATGTTTCTCCTTAGTGGGGTTTGTGTTGGGGTGGGTGTTCGCGCGAAGTGCCCTCCTGGTGTGGCAGAATCAGACTTGCAAGTAGGTTCTGAGGCCACGTCAAGGAGGGCACTCGCATGGTGAAGTATAGTGGTAGTCGGCCGCGGTTGAGGTTTGTTGGTGGGGGTGTGTAATCGCCCACGCACGCCATCGCAACGCTTCGGTGGTAGTCGACCGCGGTTGAGGTTTGTTGGTGGGGGGCGGGGTTTGGCTGTTCATGCGGGGGCGCGGTTGTTGGCTGATTGGGCTGACAAGACGGGGTCGTCTGCGGGGTTGTAGGAGGCGATGGCACCGACGAAGGTGCGGGATCGGGGTCATGACTGGGGTCGGGTGTTGGTGGACGCGGTGGTGCTGATCGCTGATGGCGGTGAGGCGATCAGCGATATCGCTGCGTTGGGTTGAGGTGTGTCTGACTCTTCGCGACAAGTTGCGGGTTTTTCAAGTTGCATCGGCGGATGGATGGTTGGTGGTGGTCGGGTTTTGTGTTTTTGGGTGCCGTGTGTTGGTGTTGGTGTTGTGTGGAGGATCGGACGCATGCGCTGGTTCGCGGGTCGGAACGAGCATATGCAAACTTGGGGTGTGGCCCGATTTGCTGTGTGGTGTGTCGGAGGTTTCGTCGTGACGGGAGAGCCTAACGTCGGTGAAGTTTTTGTTGTCGGTGGGTTGGACACGAATCCCGTTGGTTTCAGCGACATCCAAAATGTTGAGGCACCCGGCACAGATCCCGTTTCGAGCCGCGCATTTGGGGTGAAGCCAGAGGTTGGCAGATGTGTGGCGTGGGTTTTGGGTTTGTGGAATGGTCAAGGTGAATCATCGCTCCTATCAGCAGTGCCCCGAAGTCTGGTTTGTTTCATGGTTTCTTGTGAAGTGTTGTGGTTAGGGGCCGTTTGGTGGGTTGTTGGGGTTGGTGATTTGGTAGCCGGTTTTGGTTTTGGTGACGACATAGCCGCGGTCGTGGATGTTGTGGTGGCATAGCGGGCAAGCCAAGCACATTTTGTCGATGTCTGTGTGTCCGCCTTGTTCCCAGGGTTTGATGTGATGAATTTCGCAGCGTTGCGGCCCGACGGTGCAGTGT
>Ga0209020_1001730_pt1 | contig 20227 bp, 19 predicted proteins | sample PinacodermBB_FD_187298 | JGI IMG/M metagenome (GOLD analysis project Ga0209020, IMG submission 187298) | Host-associated microbial community of the marine sponge Aplysina aerophoba from Gulf of Piran - sponge pinacoderm, lysed by bead... | ecosystem: Host-associated > Porifera > Sponge >... | reverse complement strand
CTAACCGCTAGACGATGGGACCGTGGCTGAGGAGGTAGGACTCGAACCTACAATCGCCTGATCCAGAGTCAGGTGGCTTACCAATTAGCCGACTCCTCAGTGCGATTGCCAAGGATAAATCAATACGCCTCAGGCGTCAAGGTGGTGGAAACAGGGCCATGGACCATCGCATGCTCGGGATCGCCTGCGTTGTCAGCGCGGTGACCCTCTTCATCCTCCAGGATGCCATCATGAAGTGGCTGAGCGGGGCCTATCCGCTGCATGAGATCGTCTTGGTGCGCGCCACCAGCGCGGTGGCCATCACGTTGTGCGCCATGCGTCTGGAAGGCGGTTTTCGGCTGTGGCGAACGCGCCGCGTCGGTCTCCATCTGGCCCGTTCCAGCTTGCTGGTCATCGCCAACAGCACCTTTTTCCTCGCCCTGGCCGCCATGAGCATCGCCGAGGCCACGTCGATCTTCTTCGTCGCGCCGGTGCTGATCACCGCGCTGTCGTCGCTGGTGCTGCGAGAGCCGGTGGGCCTGCGCCGCTGGGCCGCGGTGTGCGTCGGCCTCACGGGGGTCATCCTGATGCTTCGTCCCGGCGAGGGCACCTTGCGGCTGGTGGCGCTGTTCCCCCTGGCCGCGGCCTGCTGCTATGCGTGCATGCAGATCATGACCCGCCGCCTGGGGACCACCGAGCGCGCCTCCACCATCTCCCTCTACGCCCAGTTGGGCTTTATCGTCGCCAGCGCCACCATGGGGCTCGTGGCCGGGGACGGGCGGTTCTCCCCCGACGCCGGCGCGAGCCTTTCGTTTCTGCTCCGGGCCTGGACGGTCCCGTCAACCGCCGACGGCGCGCTGTTCCTCGGCATCGGCGCCCTCAACGGAACCGCCAGCTACCTCATGTCCCAGGGATACCGGGTCTCGGTGCCCGCGGCGCTGGCGCCGTTCGAGTACGTGGCGCTGCCCATGTCGGTGCTCTGGGGGGTGTTGTTCTTCGGCGACTGGCCGGACGCGGTGACATACGCCGGGATGGCGCTGGTCTGCGGCGGCGGCCTCTACGTGCTGAACCACGAGAGGATCCGCCGCCGGCGCGGGAGCGCCGCCGTGTAAGCAATTGCGAGCAGCACGATCGATGGTCTATCTTACCGGACACCTCGTGAACGAGGAGAAGAACCATGGACAAGACGGAGAAGCAGCGGAAGAAGCGGAAGAAGCGGAAGGACAAGGCGGGCAAGGAGACGGTGGACCCGCGCGGGAAGATCGACAACAAGCGCTACGAGCAGGAGTTGCTCCGGCTCCAGATCGAACTCGTGACCATGCTCGAGTGGGTAAAGCAAAAGGGGCTCAAGGTGGTGGTGTTGTTCGAGGGCCGCGACGCCGCGGGCAAGGGCGGCGTCATCAAGCGCATTACTCAACACCTGAGCCCCCGCATCTGCCGGGTGGTGGCCCTGCCGGCGCCCACCGAGCGCGAACAGACCCAATGGTATTTCCAGCGCTACGTCCCTCACCTGCCGGCGGCCGGAGAGATGGCCCTGTTCGATCGGAGCTGGTACAACCGCGCCGGCGTCGAGCGGGTCATGAACTTCTGCAGCGATGAAGAGTACCGCGAGTTCCTGCGTACGTGCCCGCAGTTCGAGCGCATGCTCATTCGATCGGGCATCATTCTGATCAAGTACTGGTTTTCCATATCGGACGAAGAGCAGGAAAGGCGCTTCCAGAACCGGCTCAAGCTCAGGCACAAACGCTGGAAGCTGAGTCCCATGGATCTGGAGTCGCGGCGCCGCTGGATCGATTACTCCAGGGCCAAGGACGAGATGTTCAGTTACACCGACACCAAGGAGGCTCCCTGGTACGTGGTCGATGCCGACGTGAAAAAGCACGCGCGGTTGAACTGCATCCACCACCTGCTGACCACGATCCCGTATCAGGATTTGGAGCAGGAGCCCATCAAGCTGCCGCAACGCACGGAGGCCGGCTCGTACGTCCGTCCACCCTTCACCGACCAGACCTTCGTGCCGGAGGTGTATCCGGGAACCGGAGAGAAGTAGCGTCAGGATGTCTTGCAACTCCCACGCGCTACCCTTTGGAGTTATATCGCAGTTTACCCAACCCCGCCGGTCAGCGGGTCTGGTCCTTGAGGTAACGCCATTCACTTTCGGGCTTCGGGGGCTTCCGCATGATGGACCGCGCCACGTCCTTGGGTGACGCGTCGATGTGCACGGTCTCCTGATACTTGGGGTTCTCCGGGCGTCCGCGTTTTGGCTTGGGCTTGTCGGGTTTCGTGGCCATGTTTGCGCTCTCCTTGTCGTAATCAGAACACGTCGCTTCCGGCTCGCGGCATAGGTTGGCCCTTGTCCGCAATCAGGCAACCGCCGCCCATCCATCCGGTGCGTGATAGTCGCCATTTGGTCCACGGTATCCCCGGAACGGGCATTGTGCCGTCCCGCGAACTCGTTGTCATACCGGGTTTCTTCACCAACAAAATAGCTCGGCGGCGAATTGCGCGATGTCCAGTGGCTAGTAGGTTTGACAGGTAAGTAGGAATCCCGATACGCTGTCCCTCCAAGAAAGGGATCGAGTCGAGACGGAAACTTCGGCTATCAGACAGATCGTCGGGATAGAATCCTTCCTTCTAACTGTGCTTGACTTTCTAGTTTAGGTATATATAAAGAGCGTGGAGAGTCCGATTGCAGCAACGGGGACGTGGGGTACGGTCGTATGGGCGAAAGACCGATCCGGTAAGAGCCGAGCATTGGAATTCTTCAAGCGGTTGAACAAGGCTAATCGCGCCAAGATCTTGGCAACTTTTGGTTTACTGGCAGACTCTGGCAGGATCGAGTCTCGGGAGCGCTTCAAGAAGCTTGAGACACGTCATGGATTGGCGTTGTGGGAGGTCAAGAGCTTCCAGTTGCGGTTTATCGGTGCGTTCTCACCAAACCAGGCATTTGTTGTCGCTCACGGGCTCAAAAAGCAACAGGACCATCTCAGGAGCCGCGACCTGGATGTCGCGGAAAGGATACTCAAAGACTACTTTAAGGAGTGAGCCATGGCGATCTATGGAAACGATTCACTGGATCAAAACGATGCGGAAACGCATCGTTTGGTTCGGCAAGAAGAACTGCTCTTGGCTGTAACTGAAATGTTGACGCAAGCTCTTCACGACGCCGGCGTGACCCAAGCGGAATTGGCTCGTCGTTTGGGCCGTACCCCCGGCTATGTATCCCAGGTATTCGGAGGCGGCAGAAATCTGACGCTGCGGACGGTCGCGGATATTGGCGCTGCGTTGTCGATGCGTCCGGCGTTCAAGTTGACGCCCGAATATGGGTTTGAGTCGGAATACATCCTGTCGAAGCCCGGAGCACTGCGGTGGCACACGTTGGAGATGGAGTCGCAACCTCTTACACAATCGCGTCATGGGGAAATGGCTCAGGCAGAGGACGCCGGGGATAGGGAGCCCCTAGCGGCGTGAGTTCTAAATGGCTGATTTGTCGAAACTGGTTTCTGTCATACAGATTGAAGGCGTGAGGCTTTGCGAGGGGAGTTGTCGATCCTTTGTGCGACCCTCGGCCTCCGAAGAAGATCTCAAAGTAAAGGTTGCATACTCTACGACGGTCGCAAGGCAAGACAACTCTCTGTTAGTCAAAGCGGATTTCAACCTGAAGGGCCACACGGACACCGATGAAGAGAGGTTGTTAGTGGAGATGCGTTGCGTCTTCGAGTTGTCATACCAACTTTCGAGTAACGCGGACTTCTCGATCGAGGAGTTGGAAGAGTTTGGCCAAGTAAACGCCATATTCAACGCTTGGCCCTATTGGCGCGAATATGTCCAGACATCGCTGGCACGGATGTCCATGCCTATTGTGACAGTGCCCGTATTCCGCGTCCTGCCTCGTCCGGCCGCAAAGTCGCGAGTTTCCCGCCGACCGAAAGAACTCAATTGACCGATCCTACCGCTTGTCCCTACCCCTTCGGCAAGGCCCACGAGACCACCCCCTCGGGTAGACTGCAATATAATTCCCTTCCCGACCCTTTCTATTGATTGATTCCGGCGATCCCGAGCTTCCTCAAAAGGGTCGCTCAGCTTGAGTGTGACACGTGGGTGTCGATGTAGCGGACTCCCGCCGCGAGTCGCGCCAGGGTCACGTCCCGCCCCAGCACGTCGATGACCTCGTAGATTCCCGGGCTCACGGTGGAGCCGGTGAGCGCCACCCGCACCGGCTGGGCCACCTTGCCCAGCTTGATCTCCCGCTCCGCGATGATGTCGCCGAAGACCTGCTCGATGCCGGCCTCGTTGAAGTCGGCCAGGTTTCCCAGCTTGACGGACACTTCCTCAAGCAGGTTGCGGGCCTCGGGTACGAGGTGCTTGCGTCCGGCCTTCTCGTCGATCTCCACCGTCTCGGTGAGAAAGTAGTGCGCCATGTCCACCAGTTCCACCAGGGACTTGGCTCGTTCCCTCAGAGTCTCGACCATCTTCTCCAGCCACGCGCGGTCTTCGGGGAAGCTGTAGCCCTTGGCCGTCAGAAAGGGGACCACGTCCTCGGCCAACCGGGGCCGCAGTCGCTCCTTGAGGTAGTGGGCGTTGAGCCACAGCAGCTTCTCGGGGTTGAAGACCGCCGAGGACTTGCCAACGGCGTCGATGTCGAACTTCTCGACGAGCTCCTGAGCGTTGAATATCTCCTGGTCGCCGTGTGACCACCCCAACCGCACCAGGTAGTTGTTCAGCGCTTCGGGATAGTAGCCCATGTCCCGGTAGGCCATGACCGAGGTGGCGCCGTGCCGCTTGCTGAGCCGTTTCTTGTCTTCGCCCAGGATCAGCGGCACGTGGGCGAACACCGGCGGCTCCGAGCCCAGGGCCTCATAGAGCTGCATCTGCCGCGGCGTGTTGGACAGGTGGTCGTCGCCGCGGATGATGTGGGTGATGCCCATGTCGATGTCGTCGCAGACGACGCAGAAGTTGTAGGTGGGGCTGCCGTCCGACCGGGCGAGGATCAGGTCGTCCAGTTCCGTGTTATCGAACTCGACCCGGCCCTTGACCTTGTCGTCCACCACCGTGGCGCCGCTCTCCGGCGACCGGAACCGGATGGTGAACGGAACGCCCTCCGGCAACGGCACCGCTGCCCGCTCCGCCGGCCGGCAGGTGCCGTCATACATCGGCTTGCGCTTTGCCTCCATCGCCGCCTGCCGCTTGGCGTCCAGGGTCTCAGGCGTGCATACGCAGGGATAGGCGTCCCCCGCGCTCAGGAGCGCACCGAGCCGCTCCTTGTAGAGCGCCATCCGTTCGGTCTGGTAGAACGGCCCCTCGTCCCAGTCGAGTTGCAGCCACTCCATGCTCCGGAGGATGGCGTCGATGGCCTCCGGCGTCGACCGCTTGCGGTCCGTGTCCTCGATCCGCAAGACGAACTTACCGCCGCAGTGCCGCGCGTACAGGTAGTTGAACAACGCCGTACGGGCGCCGCCGATATGCAGGTAGCCCGTAGGGCTGGGGGCGAAACGTGTTCGGATTTCGGGCATGGGAGTCGGTGGTTCGAGATCAGGACGGTCCGCGTGCGCGGCAAATTACTTGTTCAAGGCGTGTCCCGCCGGTGTGCCTACTTGTTACTGGCGCACTCCGATATTGTCAAATCACACCGGGCGGCGCAGCCGGCCGAGGCGGGACCGGTTTTCGCGGGAACCAAAAATTTGACCCGGTGCGCCCCGTATGCCATAGTTCCGGTTCGTTGCCTGCTTTCGGAGAGATGGCCGAGCGGTCGAAGGCGCACGCCTGCTAAGCGTGTGTACCTCAAAAGGGTACCGAGGGTTCGAATCCCTCTCTCTCCGCCACCCTTCCTTCAGTCGATTTTTATAGACGAGGTCAGCGGTTAGCCGAGATAGCGCACCGTGGCCACCCCCACGGCGGCGATGCTGACGACGATACCAAGGATGCGCCATTCCCGGCTGGCGGCCCGCTGTTCCGATTTGCGCATGTCCCGCACCAGCCGGCTCTCCAGCGCACCGATTCGCTCCACAACGCGGGTTTCCAGTTGTGCCAAGTCTTCACGTGTCGCGTAGTGGCTCATTTCCATGGTGGGTATTCTCCCGGTGGGGTTCTGAACTGTGTGGTATCTTAAACGGGAAGCGGTTTCAATGGCCGAGCGTGGACGGCTGCCAGGCACGGGCGGCGTTGCCGGGGAGGCATTGCGGTTTCCCGGTCAGTGTGGTTAATTTCTCTCAGTTCTCCCCGACAGTTTGCGCCCGTAGCTCAATTGGATAGAGCGCCAGACTACGGATCTGGAGGTTGGGGGTTCGACTCCCTCCGGGCGCGCGCCCCATTCCTCTCATAGACCTAGTCATTCAATCCCAAAAAACCCCTCGAACCCCTGAACATATCAACCCTGGGAAGTCAGCGGGCTTTTGCGAATCGGTAAAGGTGGCGCATGGCGACGACCCTGGCGGGCTTGATGGTTCCGGAGGACGACTGACTATGTTGACATGCGGAACGGGTATGCTCTATTCAGAGCAGGACATCCTATCCACCGACCGTCGGATAGGCCAAGAGGAAGGAGACTTGATGGCGAGTTCTAGGGGCAAAAACGGGCAGTCCAAGACACATGACGTGAGATTCGAGAAATCCCCAAACTACCGGCATATTCCGGTGAATGGAGTGTGGGGAAGCGCGTCAGCCCAGGAGATCCACGCAAATTTCTTTTTTGACCGGACGGCATTCCCAGAGTCGATTACTCTTGAAGAAAGCGGCATGGAAGTCGATAGGAAAATGGGTCAGTTCGCGGTGACGAGGACACTAGAGGTTGGGATTTCCATGACTCCTACTGCAGCCCGATCCATCGCCGAGTGGTTACTGGAGAAAGTCGAAGAGTCGGATCGTGTGCGAGGAACAAGCCAATGATGGGTAGAGCTACGGCTAACAAGACCGAATTGTATTTCAGGGAACCCCCCAAAGGAACAAAAGGAGAAAGAATCATCTCGTCCGTTCCGAAAAACGCTTCGAGTCATCAAGCCCGGCGTAGCGACGGATCTTTGGGCAGAGAATGGCCAAGGCGGACGCTCCGGTTAATTCAGGAGTTTCCAAATGAGCCCTACGCCCTCACGTCTCCCATTCAAGTGTCGATCGTCCAGCATACCCTTGAGGATTTCACGGCGAGCAGCCCAGGCCTCAACATCGCTATGTCTGGCAACTCCATCGAAGACGCAGTTCAGAATCTGGCTGCCCACATTCTTGATGTCTACGAAACACTCAACAGCTATCCTCCCGAAGAACTGGCCGAGGGTCCGGGAAAGCAATTGGCCACGCTCAAGGGCATCCTTCAGAAGCGATAAGGATGCTGACCCAAGAGCACGCGAGAAAAATAGCCCGCAAACTCGCAGCTGGTATCAATCGCGGGAGAAGACACGATCTTGTCGTCATCAAGTGTAGTGGTCGTGTCGTCGGCACCTTCGGCATTCAACGCGGGAGCAGAGAGCAGAGCCACGACTACATCCCGCGTCAGATAGGTGTCACTATGCGCCAAGCTCAGGATCTCGCCAATTGTCCGATGAGCAGACAGGACTACTGCGAGTTATGGAGTTCCTGAAACGAATTGTGGGGCCAAACGTGGGATCAGTTCGAGCTTTGGAATCGAATCTCAATGAATTCAAATATCTAGCCAACCCGTTCGACTCCCTCCGGGCGCGCCACTTCACAACGCCAATCCCCTACCGACCCATATCGTGAAGGCTTCCCTGTGGACGCCTGCGTCCGCCAAACCCTCTTTTGGTTCTCGGGCTTCCTCTGATTGCATAGTGTCTTGTATGCTATACTCTCTACGCTTTAGTGTACGAGTATAAGGACATTATGACTGGAAAATCGCAGGCAACACTGCCGATCCCGGTTCGGCGGACTCTGAGGAAACTCGGTACGGACATCCGGGACGCGCGCCGTCGGCGCCGCATTCCCACGGCGGTCATGGCCGAGCGGGCCTTTATCAGCCGCATGACCCTGAACAAGGTTGAGAAGGGGGACCCGGGCGTCTCCTTGGGTATTTACGCCACCGTGCTTTTCGTCCTCGGGATGACGGAGCGCCTCGCGGAACTGGCGGACGCTCGGCATGACGCGGTTGGATTGAGCCTGGAAGAGGAGAGGCTTCCGCAACGTATCCGGTTGCGCCCGCTTCGCAGGGTGGAACGCAAAGGTGACGGTTGATGGATGGGGAGTCTCTCGTCCACGTGGAACTGAACGGCGAGACCATCCAGGTCGGGCGTCTCTGGTCACGTATGCGTGGCGTGCGGGAAAGCGCCACTTTCGAGTATGACGCGAGTTGGCTGACACATCCCGAGAGGTTTGCACTGGAACCGGCGCTTCCGCTGACGACGAGGATGATGAGGACCTGCGCATTCTGATTGGACCGGGTTCCTCGCTCGGCGGCGCACGGCCGAAGGCCTCCGTCCGTGATCGAGACGGGCATCTGGCGCTGGCCAAATTTCCGGACCGGCGCGACGACTACGGCATCGTCGTGTGGGAAGGAGTGGCACTCTCGCTGGCGTTGAAGGCGGGCGTGACGGTTCCACAGTGGCGGATCGAAGAGGTCGCCGGCAAGCGCGTGGCGCTCATTCGCCGTTTTGACCGAGTGGACGGGCAGCGAATCCCATTTCTGTCGGCCATGAGCATGTTGGGGGCGCGTGACCATGAGGTCCGTTCCTATCTCGAAATCGCCGATGCTTTGCGACAGCACGGTGCGGCGGCAAGGGAGGACTTGGCGCAACTCTGGCGACGGGTCGTGTTCAACGTGATGATCTCCAATACGGATGACCACTTGCGGAATCACGGTTTCCTGCTTCACGGGGGCAATAGCGGTTGGCGCCTCGCTCCGGCTTACGATCTGAATCCTACGCCCGTGGATGTTCGGCCGCGCGTGCTTTCCACCGCCATCGAGATCGACGACGCGACCGCGTCCCTCGACCTCGCACTGGAGACGGCGCAGTACTATGGAATCAAGGCATCGGACGCGAGAATGATCGCCGCAGAGGTCGCGAAGGCGGTATCCGACTGGCGTGCCGTGGCGACCCGATTGAACATTCATTCACGAGAGATCGACCGCATGGCTTCGGCATTCGTCCATCACGATATCGAGAAGGCCCTGGGGCAATAGGCCGGTCCCTCTGGTCAGAGAGCACCTGCCGCTCATCCCTCACTCTTCCGCCAGCACGTCGAGCCGCAACGGCCGGCTCTGCCAATCCGGAAAGCGGTTGCCCCGTCCGGGGCAGGACGATACGGCTACCAGGCAATCCTTCTCCGCTCGCAGCTCCAGGTAGTCGCCGGCTACGGATTCGGCGGGTTCCTCGAACAGACGGTCATCCTTGCCGATGCCGGTCTTCATGAAGATGTTGAAGGCGTCGTGGACGTTGTGCGCGGTGAGCCCGTAGGATTCGATGGCGCGCACGAGGTTGTCCTGGCAGTTGGGGGCGTTATCGACGCCGCGGAGTTTCCACAGACCCGAGCTGCAGCGCGCGTAGATGAGATCGTGGGAGATGGCGCCCAGGGGCGAGTCGACGCGCTTCACGGTGTCGTCCGTGATGGTGAACAGCACCTCCATGTTGGGCGAGGAAAACAGGCGGTTGCCGGTGGAGAGGTGCGCTCCTTCCACGATCCGGGTGCGTCCGGACCAGAATTGTTCCTGGTAGTCGGGCAGGGTCCAGGCGTTGAAATCGGCCACCTGGCCGCCCTCGACGTCGACCACCCGCACGTATTGGCCGGCCTGAACCGTGCAGGCGGCGCCCTGGCCCCCGGGGACCTGAACGGAACTGATTTCTCGTAGTGCCACGGCCTTCCTCCCTTTGATCAAGTTCTTTGGCGACTCTGGTCGATTGACGTTGTGCAAGATGGCGCCCTTCGACTTCGCTTCGCTACGCTCAGGACGAACGGTGTTGAAAAATCGGGCCGTTTGTCCTGAGCCCTTCGAGCAGCTCGGGAAAGGTGTAGCGGAACGAAGTCGAAGGACGCGGAATATCCGACAGCCCCCTATCCTGTTCCGCTCCGCTGCCGCGCCCGCAGTTGCGCCAGCGCGTCCTTGTAGTAGTGCTGATAGTACCAGTCGGAGATTTCCTCGGCGGTGGCGGCCCACACGCCGTCGTGGCCCAGGATGTATTCCAGGCCCTTGTCGATCCACTTGGCGCGGTGTGCCTGGCCGCCGATGAACGGATGCAGGCAGAGGCCGTAAATGCGTCCGGTGTGCGCGCCTTCGTTGTACAGCACATCGAACTGGTCGCACATCATCTGGTAGAAGCTCTCGGCGTCCATACCGGCGCCGACGAACGCGTAGATGTCGTTGATCTCCATGCAGTACGGCACGCCGATGAGCCGGCCGCTGCTCACCTCGATGGGATAGGGCTGGTCGTCGTTGCACCAGTCGGAGACGTATTCGATGCCGGCCTCGGCCAGCAGGTCGAGGGTGTTGAAGGTTTCCACCAGGCCGGGGCCGAGCCAGCCCTTGGTGGGCCGTCCGGCGGCGGCGGAAAGCTTCGCCACGCTGGCCTGGATCACCGCGCGCTCGTCCTCGCGCGACAGGCCCCCCAGGGTGTGCGAGTTGTTGAACCCGTGGCCCATGAGCTCCCAGTCGCGACGCACCGCTTCGCGGATGATCTCGGGATAGTAGTCGCACACCTGGTCGTTGGTGGGCGCGGTGGTGCGGAGCTGGTGCCGGTCCAGCATCTCCATGAGGCGCCAGATGCCCACCCGTGCACCGTAGTCCCGCCAGCCGGCGTTCTTGGGATCGGGGATGGGGCCGGGCGAACGGCTGGGCGGCAGGGTCATCCCCGGGGCGTCGATCTCGAAATGCTCCAGGTTCATCTGGATCCACAACGCCACCCGGGCGTCGCCGGGCCAGCGCAGGGGAGGGCGCTCGATCAGGGCCGAATACCCGATGAGGGGTTCCATGTTCCGTTCCTCCGACGAGGTCTCCGACACGCCGTGCTACGACGCCGTGCCGCACAATTCCATGGCCGCCAGGGCATACACGCCCGCGGCCTTGACCAGGTGCTCGATCTTGAGCACCTCGCTGTGTTGATGAGCCGGGTCGTAGTTGGCGAACTGGCCGCCGGTGGAGATGCCCCCGGGGCCGTAGGTCAGGCCGCGGATGCCGTACTCGAACATCGGGCCGGCGTCGCTGGAGACGGCATAGCGGTTGGGCGCGGCAAACGGGACGGGCTCGCCGTAGACGTCCTGGTGGGCGCGCTCCATGGCCTGGACCAGCGGTTCGTCGCGCTCGAGCTCGAAGCCGTTGCCCGTGAGGTACAGCTCCACGTCCGTTTGCAGCTCGGGATCGTCGGCCTTGAGCCCGTCCAGCACCGCCTCGATCTCCTGCTTCACTTCCAGGAAGCTTTGTCCCGGCACCACGCGCACGTCCACGTACAGGTTGCAGAAGGGCGCCGGGCATTTGGAGGGCTTGTAGGGATGTCCGCCCTGGATCGCGCCGATGCCGATGCGGGCTTCCATGAAGGGATGCGGATGGCGTTCCCGGAACGTGGGCTCCCACGCCTGGAGGGCGGCAAACACCCGCATCATCTTCTCGATGGGGTCGATGCCGTGCTCCTTGGACCAGGTGTGCTGGGACCTGCCGTAGACGGTTATCTTGACGAAGCAGTAGCCGGTTTCGCCGATCTGCAGGCGCATGCCGGTGGGCTCGCCGATGACGGCGTAGTCGGCGGCGACGCCGTGGGTCACCAGGAAACGCGAGCCCACCTTGCCGCCGCGGAACTCCGCCCCCTGGTACTGGTCCACCGGCGCCTTTTCGGTCTCGCCCACCACGCCGGTCACGAGGATGTCGCCGGCCAGCTCCACGCCGGCCCGCTGAAGCGCCCGCACCGCGCCCCAGTAGGCGGCGAACGCACCCTTCATGTTGCTGGCGCCGAGGCCGTGGATCCACCCGTCGGCGGTGGTGGCGTTGGCCACCCCGCCGCCCACGATGTCGGGGGTATAGCCGCTGCCCCACGCCTCGGCCTCGCGTCCGGTGGTGCTGGTGTCGAAGTGTCCGCTGAAGAGCAGCGTGGGCGAGCCCTTGCTGCCGCGCAGCCGGCCCACCACGTTGTTGCGTCCGGGTTCCACCTCCTGAAGCTGGACGCGCATGCCCAGCTCCGCCAGGCGCCCGGCGAGATAGTCGCCGGCGGGTGCCTCCGCACCCGGCGGACTGAAAATGCTCACCATGTCCATGGCCATGGTGACCAACTCTTCCTCGCGGATCTCGGCCAACACCTTTTTCTGAAGATCGTCCATCGGTATCCCCATTGCGTCCGTGATGGCGTCCTTCGACTTCGTTACGCTAACGCTCCGCTACGCTCAGGACGAACGGCCTTGGACGTATCCTCCGTTCCCCCCAGGCCCCTCGTCAAGGCTGTCCCGAGCTTGTCGAAGGACTCAGGCCAACGAGATCAGGCCGTCCTTACAACCGTTCGTCCTGAGCGTAGCGGAGCGTTAGCGTAGCGAAGTCGAAGGACGCCATCGTTTCCCAAGTCAGCGCTACCCGGCTTCGTGCACCACGTTCCCGTCCACCACGGTCATGTCCACGTCGATGTGCCGGATCTCCTCCGCCGGCGCCGTCAGGATGTCCCGGGAGAGCACGGCCAGGTCGGCCAGCTTCCCTTCCTCGATGGAGCCCTTGGCGGTCTCCTCGAAGTGCGCATAGGCGCCGTTGTAGGTGTAGATCCGCAGCGCCTCCATGACGGTCAGGCGTTCGTCGGGATTCAGCACGGTGCCGCCGGGACCCGGGTCGAGGCGCCGGCTCACCAGGCAGTCGATGCCCACCATGGGGTTCGCGGTGACGATGGGCATGTCGGAGCCGCCCGAGGAGATCACCCCGCGGTTCAGCAGCGACTTCATGGGAAAGGCGTACCGCGAGCGCTCCGCGCCCCAGGGCTCCAGGGTGCAGGCCTCGCCCAGCACCTCCAGGATCGGCGGCTGGGCGTTGTAGATGACGCCGAGGCCGGCGGCCCGGTCGAGACACTCGGCGTTCCACAGGTAGGCGTGCTCCAGGCGGTGGCGCGCATCCGGCCGCGGAAAGGCGCGCTGGGCCTTTTCGATGGCGTCCAGGGTGACGGTGATGCCGTGGTCGCCGTGGGGGATGGCGGCGATCTGGAAGCCGGCCTTGTGGGCCTCGAGGCAGAACTCGTCCGCCATTTCCTGTGAGCAGCGAAAACTGCCGCGAAACTTTCCTTCGGGGTCGTTGGAATAGGGCTCGAAGAGCGCCGCGGTCTGTCCCTGCACGCCGCCGTCGATGCCGATGACCGCGGGCCCGAGACGGAGCCAGTCGTCGCCGAAGCCGGTGCGCATGCCGGAGCGGAAGATCTGGTAGGCCGCCGTCTCCACGTCCCACTGGGTGCCGTAGACCGGATAGATGTTTAGGTAGATCCGGGCCGTGAGCCCGCCCCGGGCGCGCAGGAGCTGCCACGCGTGGGTCTCCTGTTCGTTCCGGATCGACGCCTCGTCCACGCTGGTGACCCCGAGCCCGTTGAGGTATTGGCACGCCCACCCGTATCCCTCCGCGAGCTCTTCCAGGGTCGGGGGTGTGATGGTGGGGAAGATGTACACCACCCGGCAGTTGTCCCACATGGGCCCCAACGGCGCCCCCTGATCGTCCCGGAGCATGGGTCCGCCCGGGGGATCCGGGGTGTCGTCCTCGATGCCCATGCGGCGCAGGGCCGCGGTATTGGCGGTCCAGCTCATGGACTCGCGCTGGCGCAGCAGCACCGGGTGGTTGGGGGAGACCGGGTCGAGGTCGCGGCGCGTGGGGTAGCGCCGCTCCGGCAGCCGGTGGTGGTCGAAGCCCCAGCCCACGATCAACTCGCCGGCGGGGGTCTCGTCCACGCGCTTCTTCACCGCCGCGGCGATCTCGTCCATGGAGGAGGCGACCTCGGGGGTCACATTGACCCACTTCCGGTCCTCCACCGCGTTGATGATGTGCATGTGGTTTTCCACGAACCCCGGGGTCAGGGCGCGTCCGCCCAGGTCCACCACCCGGGTTCCGTTGCCCGCCAGCGCCTTGACGGACTCGTTGGAGCCCACCCGGACGATGCGGTTCCCCGCCACCGCCACCGCCTCGGCGACGTCGTCCCGCTGGTTCACCGTGATCACGCGTCCGTTGACGAACACGAGATTCGCATCTCGCCACGTGCTGCTGGCCATGAGTCTCCTCCCTCCGACAGGGCCCCTGCCGTGAGTTCCGACGGGCGTCTCATCGCTACGCCTGCGCACCAGACATCCCCGCCCATACATCGTTGGGCTCACCCGTGCAACCTTGACACTCCGCGGAAGCCTGTGCGAGTATCGCGTCCGAGACGGGATACCCGAACGGTCGGTTCGAGCCAGCGCCGGAAGGCGCCGACGTAACAGGCGGGGGTTCCACCCGGTGCCTTGGATAGTCGGTGGAAGCCGCCAAGGAGGAAACCACGATGAAACGGGCGAACCTGATTCGAAGGTTGGGCTGTTCTGATTCCTCGCCGAAGCGGTGGTCTTTGGCACTTGCCATCGGCGCGGTCCTGGTCATTTTCTGCGTCTTCGCGGCCCAGGCCTCGGCGGCGAAATCCGGCGGCATCCTGCGCCTGGGCGGCGAGCGTGACGTGAACGACCTCGATCCTCACACCACGCGCGTGGGCTGGGACATCAACATCATGCAGAACGTCTACTCGGGGCTGGTGCGCGCCGGCACCGACATCCAGCCCAGGCCGGACCTGGCGACGAAATGGGAGTTCAAGTCGCCGACCGAGCTCGAGTTCACCCTGCGTGAGGGCGTGAAGTTCCACAACGGACGGGAGTTCACCTCGGCGGATGCGGCATACTCGCTGAAGCGCATTCTGGATCCCAACGTCCCCGCGGGTTACGCCAGCACCATCGCTTCCATCGACTCCATCGAGACCCCCTCCAAGTACAAGCTGGTGCTGAAACTGAAGCGGCCCGACGCGGCCATCGTGACGAACCTGTCGCTGCCGGCCATGGCCATGGTGGCCAAGGAGGCGGTCAAGCCGATGCCCGTGGGCCTGAAGGACGGCATGATGGGGACCGGCCCCTACATGTTCAAGGAGCAAATCAAGGGCCGGCGCCTGGTGCTGGTCAAGAACCCCAACTACTACGACAAGTCGGTGCCGTTGCTGGACGAGCTCCACTTCATTCCCCTCGTCGATCAGACCGCGCGCACCAACGCGCTGCGGGCGGGCCAGGTGGACTACATCGAGCCGCTGCCGCCCAAGGACGTCAACGCCCTCAAGCGCGACTCCAAGATCAATGTGACCGGCGGGCCCAACATCAGCTTTGTCAACATCTCCCTCAACGTCAGCAAGAAGCCGCTGAACGACGTGCGCGTGCGCCAGGCGCTGGCCTACGCCATCGACCGCAACGAGATGGTGGAGAAGGGCTTCGACGGATTTGCGCAGCCGCTCTGGGGGCCGCCGTTGATTCCACCCTACTGGGCGGGAAATGACGACAAGTACTACAGCCTCGATCGCGAGAAGGCGAAGAAGCTGCTGGCGGAGGCCGGTTACCCCGACGGGTTCGATGTCACCATCGACATCGGCACCACCTCCTACCACGCGCCGTTCGCCGCGGTCGTGCAATCCGAGCTCAAGAAAGTCGGCATCCGGGTCGAGATCAAGGCCTCGGACAGCGCCACCTCCCAACGCAACTGGCGGACGGGCAACTTCCATATGTATCCGATCCGTTGGTGGGGCTCGGACTTCGTCGACCCCGACGGCGCCTTGTCGCCGCTGTTCACCTGCAAGGGCAGCTACAACAACAGCCGGTTCTGTGACCCGGAATTCGACAAGCTGCTTGCCAAGGGCGTGGTGGCCACCACCATCCCGGACCGCAAGGCAGCCTACCGGGTCGCGATGAAGCGTCTGGCCGAACAGCAGCCCTGGGTGTTCCTGGTGGCCTTCGACCGTTTCCAGGCGATGCGCAACTATGTCAAGGGTTACACCGCCTTTCCCAACGCCAGCCAGTACTCGTTCCGCGAGGTATGGCTGGACAAGTAGGGAAGCAGGATACGTGCCGGCGGCTGGTTCCCGACGCGAGGGCTTGTCGGGGGCCGGCCGTCCGGTGTTCCGGCCGTCACGGCGTCCCTCCGTAAACCTGCGCATCTCTTGCGCGTAGAGACGGGGTTCCGGTGAGTCGATACATCGCGCAGAAGCTGATTTCCCTGCTGCTGGTGCAGTTCGGGATCTCGGTGGTGGTGTTCTACATGATCCGCCTGGTGCCCGGCGACGCCGTGGACTTCATCTACGGCCTGTACATGAGCTCCGGGCGCATCGAAGAGATCCGCGCGCTCTGGGGTCTGGACCGCCCGATCGTGGTCCAGTACGTGGAATGGATCGGGCGCGTGTTGCAGCTCGATTTCGGACGCTCCATCGTCTCCGGATACCCCATCGCGGACGAGATCTTCGCGCGCCTCCCGGTGACCTTGCACCTGTCGTTCATGGCGGGGACGTGGAGCGTTGTCTTCGGGGTGACCCTGGGGGTCATCGCCTCGCGATATCCCAACGGGAAGATCGACGGCCTGGTCACCACCACCGGGATCCTCGGGTTGGCGATGCCCCATTTCTGGCTGGCCACGCTGCTGGTGCTGGTCTTTGCCGTTTACCTCAACATCCTTCCTTCCGTCGGCTACATATCCTTGTTCGAAGATCCCATCGAGAGCACGCGCTCGCTGATGCTGCCATCCCTCGCCCTGGGCACGACCATGGCGGCGGCGGTGATGCGGATGGCGCGTTCCGCCATGCTGGACGTGCTCGGCCATGACTACATCCGGACGGCGCGCGCCAAGGGAGTACGCGAGGCCCGGGTGTTCTCCCGACACGCGCTCAAGAACGCCTTCATCCCCGTGCTGACGTTGATCGGCACCGAAACCGGCAAGCTGCTGGGCGGCTCGCTCATCATCGAGCAGATCTTCGCCATCCCGGGCATCGGCCAGTATGCGGTGGAGGCCGTGCTCAGCCGCGACTATCCGGTGCTTCAGGCCACCATGATCGTCATCGCCGGCAGTTACGTGATCATCAATACGCTGGCGGACCTCGGCTACGGGCTGCTGGATCCGCGCGTGCGGTACGATTAGGGAATGCCATGACCCCGCGTGTAAAGACGAGGCCGGTAGGGAGAGGGTACTGACCCCATGGCGGAAGCCACGAACACCACTGATCCGTGGCAGCCGACCGCGCCCCGCCGGGAAGGGCCGGGGCGGGCGTGGCGCCGGTTCGTCCGCCACCGGCCGGCCGTGGTGGGCGCGGCGGTTATCGTCATGTACCTTCTGGCGGCGCTGTTCGCCGATGTGCTGGCACCCTATGACCCGCTCGACATGGGTGCCGGGTCGCGGCTGACCGGACCGGACATCGCTCACTGGTTCGGCACCGACGAGTTCGGACGGGACGTGCTCAGCAGGGTCATCTATGGCGCCCGGATCGCCTTCGTCGTGGGAGTGCTGTCGGCCACGGGCGCCGCGGTGGTGGGAATGTTCATCGGCGTGCTCGGGGGCTATTTCGGCGGCCTGCTGGACCGCGGGGTCACCATGCTCATCGACCTCGTCTTCGCCTTCCCGACGATCCTGCTGGCCGTCGCGGTGGCCGCGTTCCTCACGGGTGGGGGGATGCCGCCGTCGGTGCCGGTCATCATCGCGCTGTGCGTGGTGCAGGCGCCGCACTTCGCCCGGGTCGCGCGCGGGGCAACCCTGGCGATCAAGGCGCAACCGTTCGTGGAGGCCGCCCAGGTCCTCGGCGGCTCCCACCCCCGCATCATCCGCAGCCACATCATGCCCAACGTGGTCGCGCCGCTGCTGGTGCAGTTCGCCCTGTCCTTCTCTTACGCCATCCTCGCGGAGTCCTCCCTGAGCTTCCTCGGCGTGGGCCACCCGCCTCCCGCGCCTTCCTGGGGCGCCATGCTGACCGGCGCCTACGGCTACGTCGAACGCGCCCCCTGGGCCGCCTTCTTCCCCGGAATGGCCATCACGCTCCTCATCCTGGGATTCAACATACTCGGCGACGGGCTGAGGGATTTCTTCGATCCCACAAGGCGTTAACCGATCTATTTCATGTATCACCGGAATAACATCGAAGCCGCGCGGCGGCAGTAGGTGCGCGGGGTGCGTTCGCCTTGCGCGCAGTCATGTCCCGCAGGGGCGACCGGCCGGTCGCCCCTGCCTTGCGAGCCATTTGCCGGCCCCGTCAGCTTGCGCATACACCGGGGAGCGGTTATTGTCGATTCAGGCTTGGCGTAGGGCCTTTCACGCCTATCCGGGGGGTGTTTCATGGCAGAATCCAACGTGTCGACATCGGTTTCCACGGCCGACATCGTCTTTGTCGGCGGGCCCATCGTGACGGTCAACCCGCGCGACGAGGTGGCGGAGGCGCTGGCGGTGCGCGGCGGGAACATCCTGCGGGTGGGCGACCGCGCCTACGTCGAGCAGACCGTCGGACGCGACACCGAGGTGGTGGATCTCAAGGGGCGCGCCCTGACCCCCGGTTTCATCGACAACCACATCCACATGACCAACGGCCCCCAGCGCCATTGGGTGGACTGCACCTACGCCGCCTGTCCGTCCATCGCGGACATCGTGGCCGCGATCGAGGAGCGGGCCGCGCGGGTGAAGCCGGGCGACTGGATCCTGGGCCGGGGCTTTCAGGCGACGCGGCTTACCGACCGGCGCAATCCCAATCGTTTCGACCTCGATCCGGTGTCGCCCGACCACCCGGTGGGCATCTCCAACCGGGAATCCATGGGGTGGACCTTCAACACCATGGGGTTGCGGCGAATGGGCGTCCAGGACGATACCCCGGACCCCCCCGGCGGCCCCATGGAACGGGACGACCAGGACCGTCCCCTGGGCCCCATGTGGGACAACACCCGCACCGTGTTCATCATGCCGACCCTGCCCAAGTGGGACGTGAACCAGTTGATGGACGGATATAGCTGGATGGCCGGCGAACTCAACCGCTACGGCGTCACCACGGCGTTCGAGGCGGCCATCCGCAACCGCATGGACACAGTGGCGTGGCAGCGGTTGCACCGCCAGGCGGCGCCGAGCCTGGGCGTGGTCATGGGACCGTATCCGGTGCACGGCGAAGGTTGGGACCTCGAAGGCGCCGCCGGGAAGATCTTCGAGACCGGGTTCGCCACCAACTTCGGCACCGAGTGGCTCAAGCTCGGGGCGCTTCAGGTCGGCATCGACGGCGGCGTCATCGGTCAGACCGCGGCCCTGTTCGAGCCCTACAGCAACGACCCCACGGGGAAGAAACTCGGCAGCTTCCGGCTCACCCAGGAAGTGATCAACGACTTCATGGCGCAGTGCCAGGCCAGCGACTGGCAGGCCGGGCTCATCTGCCACGGCGACCACGGCATCCACCGGTCGCTGGAAGCCATCGCCCACGGCCGCGAGCAGGTGGCGGCCCACGATCTGCGCCACCGGCTCGAGCACGCCTACCTCTGGAACCCGCGGGTGATGGACCGCATGGCGGAGCTGGGCGTCATCTGGAACACGCAGCCGCCGATCCTGGAGAGCATCGGGAGCGAGGGAATCCACGGCCAGTGGGGCGAGCGGGCGCGCTACGCGTTTCCCTTCAAGTCGCTGACCGACCGGGGCGTGATCATCTCCGGCGGCTCCGACTGGCCGGTGGGCATGTACAACCCGTTGCAGGGCATCGACATCCTGGTGAACCACCGCTTCGGACCCGAGGAGGGCGGCGAGGTGCTCAACGCCGACGAGGGCGTGAGCGTGTTGCAGGCCATCCGGATCTACACCTACAACTGCGCCTATACGTCGTTCGACGAAGGCCGGACCGGTTCGCTGGAGGAGGGCAAGAGGGCGGATCTGGCGCTCCTCTCGGAGGACATTCTCGGCGTGGCGCCCACGGCGATACGGGACATCGAGGTCGACCGGACCTACGTGGACGGACGCCTCGTCCATGAACGCAGCGGATAGACCGTTTCCCGCGCCCTGAACAGGAGGAATCCATGCGGCTGGCTTTGACCGGCGCCTGCATCATGACCGCATCCGACGGCGTGATACAGGACGGAACGCTGTTGACCGACGGGCGGACTATCGCAGCCGTCGGAGCCGATGTCGGAGTGCCCGAGGACGCCCAGGTCTGGGACGCGCGCGGCAAGGTTCTCATTCCGGGGATGATCGACGCCCACACCCACCTCGGCCTGTGTCAGGATGGCGTCGGGGCCAACCAGAGCGACGAGGACGAAGTGGGGGATCCGGTGGTCCCGCACCTTCGCGCGCTGGATGCCATCAATCCCGAGG
>Ga0209020_1001727_pt1 | contig 20245 bp, 15 predicted proteins | sample PinacodermBB_FD_187298 | JGI IMG/M metagenome (GOLD analysis project Ga0209020, IMG submission 187298) | Host-associated microbial community of the marine sponge Aplysina aerophoba from Gulf of Piran - sponge pinacoderm, lysed by bead... | ecosystem: Host-associated > Porifera > Sponge >... | reverse complement strand
CGAGCCGGTCGGGGAAGACCGACCCCGCTGCGATCGAGGTCAGTGACCGGTACCCCTACTCTACCAACCCCCTACGACACTCACAACATCTGTTCGCTGAATACTGCACACGTATTCTCAATACCCCAGAGTCTCCCATCGGCATCGCCGCCGGCGCCCGCACCATGAACGGCGCGCCCGCAGCCGCTGCAGCAGGGGGCGTAGACGGCCGCCCGAGGCGATTGTCGTGCGCCCGCACCATGAACGGCGCGCCCGCAGCCGCATCGCCTGACGAAGGGGGGCGGGCATGCTGAACAGGCGGGTGTGCCCGCTGGCAGCGAAGTGTCGACACCGACGCACCGTGCGTCGAGGTCTGCACCCGACCGCCCGACTACCGGACCGGCAAGCCCCGCGAGAAGGGGATCGATGTGCTCCTCGCCTTGGATCTGGCATTCGGCTCTCGGCGGTGATCGCCGGCGAGACGCAGCACAGGAGATCGATGTGCTCCTCGCCTTGGATCTGGCATTCGGCTCTCGGCGGTGATCGCCGGCGAGACGCAGCACAGGGGATCGATGTGGTCCTCGCCTTGGATCTGGCATTCGGCGCGGCGGACGAACAGTTCGATGTCGTGGTGCTGTTCTCGGGTGACTCTGATCTCCTGCCGGCATTGGAGAGAGCTCACGCGCTCGGTGTCGCCTGTGAAGTCGCGGCGTGGAGGGGTGGACGTCGGCGCCAACCGCGGAAAAGCTATATCGCCTGGGAGCATCTCCTCCCTCAAACGGATTACGATTCGGTCCACGACCCCTTGGACTACCGGCCGTAGTTGCGGTCTCGGCCCAGTTCGTGGTATACACACAGGCAATCCTCCCCGCCGTCCACTACCGCTTGCGGAAGTGCACTGGCGGGGCTTTTTTTGCACCACCATCGAGCGAGGGCGGATCGGTCCAAGACTCCCGGGCGTCGGATCAGGCGCCGCCGGTCGCCAGCGGTCCGATGATCTCCATGGTCTCGGTGAGGATGATCCCGCGGTCGGTGAAGCCCACATCGGGGATATTGGGGAGGCAGAGGAAGTTGAGGGCATAGATGGGGCGGTAGCCGATCGAGCATCCCAGTTGTTCGATCAAGACCCGCTCCAGCGCCGCCAACCGTTCCCCGACCACCTCCAGGGGATCCGGCGAGAGCAGCCCGGCGATCGGCAGCGGCACCACGGCCGCAACCTCGGTGCCCACCGCCACGGCGTAGCCGCCGTGGGCCTCGATGACCGCCCCGGCGGCTGCAGCCATCGAGGCGTGCGAGTCACCCACCACGACCACGTTGTGCGAGTCGTGGTTGACCGTCGAGGCCACCGCGCCGCCGCGGATGCCCAGGCCAGTGACGAATCCCTTGCCGATATTGCCGGTGCGGTGATGTCGCTCGAGCACGGCGATGGCGGCCACGTCGGCGGCGACGTCGGGACCCACCACGCCGCGGTGGGCGCGCAACTGCACCCGATGCATGGTCTTGGGTGCCCCGAAGGCCACTGCGTTGGCGGTCACCGGCCCGTCGGGGACGTCCAGATACAGGGCCAGATCGTCTGCGCCGGGCACCTCGACGTTCAAGGTGCCGGTGGACCAGGCCGGATAGTCCGCAGCGGGCGGGGTCTTCACGAGGGCTCCGTCCGCAGCGACCACCTCGCCGCGGTACAGCACCATCGAGGGCATGAAGTCCTCCAGGCTCTCCAGGAGCACCAGGTCGGCGAAGCGGCCCGGCGACACGCTGCCCAGGTGCCGGTCGATGCGCATCAGTTCGGCAGTGTTGAGGGTGGCCATCTGCACGGCGGTCAGCGGTTCGAATCCCGCCTCGATAGCGAGGCGCACCCGCTGGTCGAGGTGGCCCTCGCTCATGAGGATGTTCGGATGGATGTCGTCGGTGCACAGCACCAGGCGCCGGGTGTCCAGCCCGAGGCGCTCGGTGGCGGCCACGATCTCGGGCCACTCGGACGCCGGCAGGCGGTCGATGCGCGGCGTCAGCAGGACGCGTGCCCCGCGGCGCAACTGCTCGACAACCTCGGCGGGTGATTCCGCCACGTGGGTGTCCTCCACGCCGGCCACCAGCGTGGCGTCCAGGACGGCCCCGGTGAATCCCGGAAGCTGGCCGCCCACGGTCTTGCCGCGCTCGATGGTGGCCTCGATTTTCGCCAGCTGCGACCGGTCCGCGTCCAGCAGCAGCGCGGGGTTGATGTCGCCGCCGATGCACACCGCATCGGGACGGTCCAGCATTGCCAGCGTCTCGACCAGGTCCATGGCATGTCCCGAGGTCTCCCGGTCCGCAGGCATGGCCGGCACCCGCCCGGGCACCCGCAGGAACAGGTTCAGCGGCAGACCGGCGGCCTCGGCGGTGAGCAGGTCGACGCCCGCGGTACCCAGCACGTTGGCGATCTCGTGAGGATCCTCACAGACCGAGAGCACCCCGCGGGGAACGATGGCCCGGGCCAGCTCGCCGACGGTGATATTGGAACTCTCGAGGTGCATGTGCGGGTCGATGAGGCCGGGGGCCACGAACCGGCCGGCGGCATCGATGATCTGGGTGTCGGGACCCACCAGTTGCTCGCCGCTGTCGCCGACCGCGGCGATCCGCCCGGCCGCAACCACGACGTCGGCCGGAACGATCTCGCGGGTGAAGACGTTGACGACCCGGGCGCCGGTGAGCACCACATCGGCCGGTTCGTCTCCCAGCGCCACCCGGATCAGCCGTGTGCGCACGTCGGTCCCCATGTCCAGTGCTCGTGCGGTCATGCGCCGACAGTACCAATTGGCTCGGGGGTCGCCGCCGTCGAGGCCCTGTTTCCGGCGGCGGGGGCTATCGTGGCCGCTTCGAGGGTCGGTGCCCGAGCGGACAAAGGGAGCAGGCTGTAAACCTGCCGGCGACGCCTTCGGAGGTTCGAATCCTCCCCGGCCCACCATCGTTGAGCCGCCGGCGGGGATCCGGCCCGCCGGCGAGCCGGATCCCTAAGAGCCGTCGCCGAGGTCGGGCTGCCAGCGGAGCACCGGGCGTCGGGCCGCCGTGGCCTCGTCGAGGCGTCCGATCGGTGCGCTCCAGGGGGCGCCGTGCAGGGTCTCGGGGTCGCTCCGGGCCTCGTCGGCAATGGCGATCATGGCCTCCGCCAGAGCCTCGATGGCCTCGGGAGGCTCGGTCTCGGTCGGCTCGATCATCAGCGCTTCCTCGACGATCAGGGGGAAGTAGACGGTGGGCGGGTGGAAGCCATGGTCGATGAGGCGCTTGGCGATGTCGTAGGTGGGCACACCGTGGGTGCGGCGCTGCCGCGAGCCCGAGAAGACGACCTCGTGCAGGACGGGCCGGTCGTACGGCAGGTCGTAGTGGTCACCCACCAGCACGCGCAGGTAGTTGGCGTTGAGCACGGCCTGACCCGAGACGGCTCGCAGGCCCTCGAGGCCCAGGGCGCGCATGTAGGCGTAGGCGCGGATCAGGACACCCACGTTGCCGTTGAATTGCTGGAGGCGCCCGATGCTGCGCTCCGGCTCGGCGAAACGCACGACGCCGCCGTCGCACTCGGTGACGACCGGGATCGGGAGGTAGCGGGCCAGTTCGGTGCTGCAGCACACCGGCCCGGCACCCGGGCCGCCGCCGCCGTGGGGCGTGCTGAAACTCTTGTGCAGGTTCAGGTGGGCCACATCGAATCCCAGGTCGCCGTAGCGCACCCGCCCCATGATGGCGTTGAGGTTGGCCCCGTCGCCGTAGAGGTAGGCGCCGGCGTCGTGGATCAGGCCGGCCACCTCCTCGATGCCGCGCTCCCACAGGCCCAGCGTGTTCGGCACGGTGACCATGACGGCGGCCACCGATCCGTCCAACTCCCTCTCGATGGTTGCCCGGTCCAGCGAACCGTCGGCACCGGTGGGGATCTGGGTCACGGTGAAGCCGGCCATGGCCGCGGTCGCCGGGTTCGTGCCGTGCGCCGAGTCCGGAACGAGGATCCGGCGACGCTGCGCCAGCTCGCCGCGATCCTCCAGGGCGCGCGTGATCATCAACACGCCGGCGAGCTCACCCTGCGCCCCGGCGGCCGGCGCAAGGCTGACCGCTTCCAGACCGCTGATCTCACCCAGGCCGCGCTGCAACTCCAGCAGCGTCCGCAGGGTGCCCTGGACCTCCTCCGGTGGCGCCTGGGGATGCGCGCCCGCCAATCCCCGAAGCGATGCCACGAGGTCATCGACCTTCGGGTTGTACTTCATGGTGCAGGAACCCAGCGGGTAGGTGCCGGAGTCGATGCCGTAGTTCCGCGCCGAGAGCTTCGTGTAGTAGCGCACCAGTTCGCCCTGGCTCAGTTCCGGCAGGCGCAACGAGCCGCGCAGAAGGCGAGCATCGGGAAGCGGCGCCGCTTCGCCGTCCCAGCGGGGAACGTCGACCGCCCGACGGCCGGGCACCCCCCGGTCGAAACTCAAGCGGGCGCCGAAGTCCTCGCTGCTGGGCCCTGGCGCGCTCACGCCGCACCCCCGATCTCCGCCAGCGCCTCGACGAGGGCGTCGGTGTGCGCCTCGGGCGTGGCCTCGGTCACCGAGAAGAGCAGAGCCTGGCGCGCCTCGGGCTCGGGTCTGTCCGAGACGTCGAAGCCGGGGCCGATGCCCCGCGCCCTGAGTGCCGCGGCCAACTCTGCGGCCGGCATCGGGCCGCGCACCAGGAACTCCGAGAACCACGGCCCGCGCTCGGGTGTCTCGAAGCCGTCCAGCGCGGCGATGCGCCGGGCGGCGTCATGAGCGCGCTGGTAGCTCAACTCGGCGGCCTCGCGGAGCCCTCGGGGACCCAGCGCCTGCAGGGTGATCGTGAACGCCAGCGCGATCAGTGACTGCGCTGTCGAGACGTTCGAGGTGGCCCGCTCGCGCCGGATGAACTGCTCGCGCGCCTGCAGGGTGAGCACGTAGCCGGTGCGCGGTTCACCACCGCCGGGGGGCGCGTGCAGCTCCCGCGTGCGCCCGACGATGCGCCCCGGCATCTGCCGCAGGAACGTCGACCGGCCTGCGAACAGTCCGAGCGAGGGCCCGCCGGATTGCGGCGGCCCCGCCAGATCGCGCCCCTCGCCGGTGACGATGTCGGCGCCCGCGTCGCCCGGCGCACGAAGCATCCCCAGAGCGAAGGGATCGGCCACCGCCACGAGGAGCACGCCGTCGGCGTGCAACCCCTCCGCGATCGGCTCGAGGTCCACGATGGCTCCCAGGAAGTCCGGCTGCTGGACGACGAGACAGGCATGATCGGCACGCACCGCCTCGGGAGTCTGCAGCACGTCCACCCGCAGCCCCGCCCCGCGGGCGTAGGTACCGACGACGTCGGCGGTTCCGGGATGGATCGGCTCGAGCAGTGCGACCGCGCTGCGCTTCGTGACGCGAGACGCCAGCAGGCATGCCTCGGCGGTGGCGCTGGCCCCGTCGTACAGGCCGGTGTTGGACACGTCCAGCCCGCTGAGTTCGCACACCACCGACTGGTATTCGAACGCCGATTGCAACGTCCCCTGGCTGATCTCGGGCTGGTACGGCGTGTAGGCGGTGACGAACTCGGAACGAGCGGTCAGGTGGGCAACGACGGCGGGAATGGAATGCCGGTACGCCCCGGCGCCGAGGAAGTCCGGGCGACCGGCGACGGCGTTGGCGGCGGCCCGCTCGGCCAGCAACTCGACCAGCTCCGGCTCCGCGAGAGCCGGGGGAAGGTGGATCGTCGGATCCAGCACGGCCGCGGGCAGGTCGGCGAACAGCGCGTCGACGTCGGCGACACCGACCCGCTCGAGCATCCGGGCGCGGTCGGCCTCGGTGGCCGGGATGTACGGATGCGGCGAGCCACCGGTGGGCTCCGAGGGGGCCATCAACTCGCTTCGGCCTGCGCCCGGTACCCCGCGGCGTCGAGCATTCCCTCCAGTCCGGCACCGTCGGTGATGCGCACGCGGATCAGCCATCCCTCGCCATAGGGCGACTCGTTGACGAGTTCGGGGGTGTCGGCAAGCTCGCCGTTGGTGGCGACCACCTCGCCGCTGACCGGCGCGTAGAACTCCGCGACGGTCTTCGTGGACTCGATCTCGCCACACACCTCGCCGGCGGCGACCGGGGTCCCTGGGGCGGGGAGGTCGAGATACACCACATCGCCGAGCTGATCCTGGGCAAAGTCCGTGATGCCCACGGTGGCCTCGTCGGGGTTGTCGCCGTCGCGGCGTAACCACTCGTGGCTGGGCGTGTAGAGGAGGTCACCGGGGGTGGTGGTGTCGGTCATCACGTATTCCTCGCTTTCCGGTAGAACGGGCGGCGCACGACCTCCACCGGGAGCGCGCGGCCCCGAACATCGACTTCGAGAGTGACCCCGGGGCTCGCAAGCTCGACCGGAAGGTAAGCCATGCCGATGCCGAGGCGCAGGCTGGGGCTGAAGGTCCCGCTGGTGAGTCGCGCCACGGCCGCTCCACCGGGCTCGTGCACAGCGAAGCCCGCTCTCGGGACGCCGCGGCCGCTAGCCATCAGATGGCAGAGCCGCCGGCTGCGAGCCCGGGCCTTCGCCTCCACGAGCGCTTCGCGTCCGGTGAACGGCGCTCCGTCATCGAGGCTCACCGCGAATCCCAGCCCGGCCTCGTAGGGGTGCGTGGTGCCGTCGATGTCATTCCCGTGAAGCGGCAGCGCCGCCTCGAGCCGCAACGTGTCGCGTGCTCCGAGGCCTACGGGCGTGGCCCCCCCGCCCACCAGCGCGTCCCACAGCGCCCCGGCACCGCCGGCCTCGACGATGCACTCGCCGCCGTCTTCGCCCGTGTAGCCGGTCCGGGCGAAGAGCACGGGTGAGCCGGCCCAATCAAGTTCCACGCAGTCCCGCGGTGCCAGCGCGGCCAGGCCGTCACCGAGGACGGCGCTGAGCAGGCCGATCGCCTCGGGTCCCTGGACCGCGAGCATCACCGTGTCCCCGGTCACCTCGGCCGCGTCGTCGCCGGCGATGGACTGCAGCCGCGCGAGGTCCTCGTCGGCATTGGCCGCGTTGTGGACGATCAGCCAGCGTTCGCCGGGGAGGTGGTAGATGAGGACGTCGTCGTCGATGCCGCCGGACTCGTTGCAGTAGAGCGAGTAGTGCGCCCTGCCCACCTCCAGGGTGTTCACGTCGAAAGTCGTCACCGAACGGAGCAGTGACGCCGCCCGCGGCCCGCGCAGCCAGACCCGTCCGAGGTGCGAAACGTCGAACACACCGACCCGCTCCCGCACGGCCTCGTGCTCGCGAACCGTGCCGGCGTACCGCAGCGGCATCTCCCAGCCGGCGAAGGGCGCAAAGCGGGAACCGGCCACCTCATGGCGATCACGCAGTGTCAGCGTGTGCAGCCCGCCGTCGCTGCCGGGCCCGTGGCTCTCGCCCACGCCTCGAATTTATCGCCGTTCGATCCCCGACGGAAGGCGTCGCCCGCTCCCGGTGAGGTTGTCGCCGGTTCGACTGCTCCCGGGCCCGCTCAGTCCCGCTGCACCGCACCCCCGGCAGACCACACCGTGCCGGTACGGGTCCGGCGCAGAGTCCCGCCGGGAGTTTCTCCCTGTGCTGCCGCCTCGCCGCCCGCCAGGGCCGCTGTCACACCGAGGCACCGGCGCCCGTCCCCCAAGCGGTCGGGTGTCGGACCCGCACCGTCGCCGGACCCGGGCGGTGGCGGGCAACCGATTATGGCCGTAGGGCTGGCGGCGAGCATGTCCCACTCATCGAGCACGCGGGCAATCCGCTGCGCGGTTCGTACCGTGCCGCCGGTCACGGCCGCGGCTCGCTCTGCGGCGTCCCCGCCGTTCGCCGCGGCGGGGATCGAGTCGATGCGCGCGGCGGCCACCACGGACAGGCGCACGGCCGCCGCGGCCACCCGGGCCGCGAGGGGCACGAGGCTCTCGAGGGGGATTTCGGGGTCGCGGCCGATGGAAGTGCCGTTCCTGAGCCAGTCCAGAGCATCGGGGATGTCGCAGTCGGCCAGGATCCGGTCCACCTCTTCGCGCACGCCCTCGGACAGACCGGCGGACGACCGGGCCTTCCGGCGGCTGCGCCGGGATTTCGTATCGCCCGCCTCATGGACCAGTGACTTCAGGGCGTTCTCCAGAATCGCCTGCGATTGAGTGCAAGCGCCCCGCATGCGCGCCGCCACTGCGCCGCCGTAGCCCTCGGCATCGCTGCTCTCCAGCGCTGCCCGCTCATCGGAGAGCGGGTAGAGGAGAGCCCCGAGCAGGACAAGCGCTCGGCGAGCACTGTCCATCGATGCGACTGCATCGTCGGTGTCTGCAGCAGGCAAACCGATCTCCTCTCCCGATTCCCGCCTCCCGGCGGTCCCCGACCACATTCGGCGACGAACGAAGGATCATCATGCCACTGTCGGTGCCGAAGGCCTATCGGCTGCCGGCGAACAGTAGTCGCACGGCTGTACTTTTCGTAGCGCGTCCATACGATTCCGGTCTGTTCGGGCCAACCCAACGACACCGGTTATGCACTGGTCAGCGGCGCAGGGAACCGTCGGGGGTCGGCTCCTCCTAGAGTGGCTCCCGTTGGCGGAGGCCGGCTTGTGGTCGGCGCGGCTCGCACCGGTGGCAGGGGCCGATGGCAGGCATCCAAGCCCTGCCTGACGGAGTCGCTCGAGTTCGACCTCGGTGGCGGGCCGGAACAAGGAAAGGGAGACCAGATGAGTGCAACGGGCGCGGACATGTTCCGCTTGGACGGCAAAGTGGCGCTGGTCACCGGCGGATCCGGTGGCATCGGCAAGGCGTTGGGAGTCGGCCTGGGGTTGGCCGGCGCCCGCCTGGCGCTCACCGGCCGCTCGCAGGAGAAACTCGACGCCAACGCCGCGGCCGCCAGGGCTGCGGGCTGCGAGGACATCGAGACGTTCGGCGACTTCGACCTGACCCATCCAGGCCGGCCCGCGGCGCTCGCGGAGACGGTCGCGGAGCGGATGGGAGGCGTCGACATCCTCGTCAATGTGGCAGGTCTCAACCGTCGCAAGCCCGCTCTGGAATTCGCCGAGGAGGACTGGGACGCCGTCATGAATCCCAACCTGAAGGCCGTGTTCTTCCTCTCGCGGGAGGTGGCTCGACTGTGGGTCGAGGGCGGTCGGGACGCCGAGAGCGACGGCAGGGGCAAGATCATCAACATCGCCAGCCTGGCAGGGGCGATCGGGATCGCCGAGATCGCCCCCTACGGCGCCTCCAAACTGGGAGTGGTGGCACTCACGAGGTCCCTGGGCGTCGAGTGGGCCCAGGAGGCGATCTGCGTGAACGCCATCGCGCCGGGCTACCACGAGACCCCTATGACCATCGCCCAGGGGATCTTCGACAACCCGAAGATCGGTCCGTGGGTGCGCAGCCGGATTCCGATGGGACGGCTGGGAACCACAGAGGACCTTGTCGGCCCCGCCATCTACCTGGCGTCCGCGGCGAGCGACTACATGACCGGCCAGACCGTCTTCGTGGACGGCGGCTTCGAGGCGGGCTAGCGGGGCCGCCGCAACGATCCGCTGGGCCGAGGCGGCGGGTGTCGCCGGGAGCGGCTCAGGTGCTGTAGCGCTGCCGCCACTCGCCGGAGCGGAGCCGCTTGACCCGCTCCTCGGTGGCCGGGTGGGTGGAGAACAGGCCGGCGAACTCCACGCGCTGGCCGGCGAGCGGGTTCACGATGTAGTGGGAGGCCTGCTCGCGGGCAACCGGCGTGGGGATGCGGCGGCCGGCCCGGTCCAGCTTCTCCAGCGCCCGGGCCAGGGGCTCGCCGTCGCCGAGGAGCTGCGCGGCGGTGCGGTCGGCCTTGAATTCGCGGGTGCGGCTGATGGCCGACTGCAGCAGGGCTGCGGCGACCGGGGCCAGGATCATGGTCGCCAGGAGTACGAGCGGGTGCCCGCCACCGCGGTCCCGGTCGCCCCCGCCGCCGGTGAAGAGGGCGGCGAAGAAGGCGATGCGGGCCACCAGCGTGATCGCCATGGCGACGGCGGCGGCCACCGAACCGATGAGGATGTCCCGGTTTCGGATGTGCATCAGCTCGTGCGCCAGCACGCCCTTGATCTCGGTCCAGGTGAGGTGCTCGATGAGGCCGGCGGTGATGGCCACCGCGGCGTTCTCGGGATTGCGCCCCGTGGCGAAGGCGTTGGGCTGCGGGTTGGGCGTGACGTACAGGCGCGGCTTGGGCAGCTTGGCGTGCGCTGCCAGCTCCTCCACCACCTTGTGGTACTCGGGGAACTCGTGGCGCTCGACGAGCCGGGCCCGTGCCGAGGCGATGGCCAGCTTGTCGGAGAACCAGTAGGAGAAACCCACGATGGCGAAGGCCAGGACCGCGCCGATGATGAGCCCGCCCGTGCCGAAGAGGCCGCCGATGCCGATGCACAGGCCGCCCAGCAGCGCCAGCAGGACGAAAGTCTTGAAGGTGTTCTTCATGTCGCCTCCTCACCCCCGGGGGTCGCCGCCGCCGGGGTCCGGCCCCGGCGAGTCGAGCGTGCCCGTCCGGCCGCTCAGCTGTAGTAGCCGGAGTGGACGTAGACGCACGGCAGGGACTCGCCTGCGTACATCTCCACGATACGAGGATCGTCCTCGAGGGCGAACACCGGGGCGAACCCGTAGGCGCGCAACTCGCTCAGAGCCTGCCTCTTGAAGCGCACCGAGTGCACCATGTCCTGGGTGGGGCCGCGCAGCGCCAGCAGGTCCCACCGCAACCCGTGGTGGCGGATCCACTCCAGGGTGAGTTTCCGGAGGCGGAACGGGCGGGCCGTCAGCAACACGACCTGCAGCTGCTCGTCGAGACACCGCACCAACTCCGCGTGGTGGGCCAGTAGGGCGTCGCCCCCAGCCGCACTGAAGAACCCGACCCAGTCGCGCACCGGGCCATCGAGGTGCCACTGGCGGTGTGCGGCGTCCGCCAGCACGCCGTCGATGTCCACTATGGCGGCCTCTCCCGGTTGCCGCGGGCCGCTCCGCCAGGTCCAGTGGTCGGGGAGAGCCGCCGGGTCGGTCATGGCAGAGCCCGCCGGAGGTGACCGGTCACGGTGCCACCGGCTTCGGTTGCTCCGGGTCACCTAGGCCGGCCGGCGACACGCCCGGGGCCCCTCAGTCCTCGGCCGGCGTCTCGGCCGCCCGGTGACGGATCTCGGTCACGACCGAGGCATCGGCCAGCGTGGTGGTGTCGCCCAGGTTTCGCCCCTCCACGACGTCGCGCAACAGCCGGCGCATGATCTTCCCGCTGCGGGTCTTGGGCAGGTCGGGCACCAGCACCACCGCCCGGGGCCGGGCTATCGGGCCCAACTTCGTGGCGACGTGCCCGCGGATCTCCTCGCGCAACGCGTCGCTCGCCTGGGCGGTTCCCCGCAGGATGACGTAGCCGACGATGGCCTGGCCGGTGACGGCGTCGCTGGCGCCGACCACGGCCGCCTCGGCCACCGCCGGGTGGTCCACCAGCGCGGACTCCACCTCTGTGGTGCTGATGCGGTGGCCCGAGACGTTCATGACGTCGTCGACGCGTCCCAGCAGCCACAGGTAGCCGTCTTCGTCGAGTTTGGCGCCGTCGCCGGCGAAGTACCGGCCCTCGAAGCGCGACCAGTACGTCTCCTTGTAGCGCTCGGGATCGCCCCAGATGCCCCGCAGCATCGACGGCCACGGCCGGGTGATGGTGAGGTAGCCACCGCCCCGGGTGACCGGGTTGCCGCTGTCGTCCACGAGTTCGGCGAAGATGCCCGGCAGTGGCTGCGTGGCCGAGCCCGGCTTCGTTGTGGTCACCCCGGGCAGCGGGCTGATCATGTGCCCGCCGGTCTCGGTCTGCCACCAGGTGTCCACGATGGGGCAGCGTTCGCCGCCGATGTTGGTGTGGTACCACATCCACGCCTCGGGATTGATGGGCTCGCCCACGGTGCCGAGCACCCGCAGGGACGACAGATCGTGGCGAGCAGGCTCGCTGGCACCCCAGCGCATGAACGTGCGGATCGCCGTCGGAGCCGTATAGAGCTGCGTGACGCCGTAGCGGTCGATGATGTCCCAGAGGCGATCCTTCGGCCAGGTCGCCCGGTCGCCGCTGCGGAACTCGGGGCGAGGCGTGTCCGGGGTGCCCTCGTAGATCACCGAGGTGGCGCCGTTGGCCAGCGGGCCGTACACGATGTAGCTGTGCCCGGTCACCCAGCCGATGTCCGCGGCGCACCAGTAGACGTCGCTGTCGGGGCGCAGGTCGAAGACGTAGCGCTGGGTGAACGCCACCTGGGTGAGGTACCCGCCGGTGGTGTGCATGATGCCCTTGGGCTTGGCGGTGGTGCCCGAGGTGTACAGCAGGTACAGCAGGTGCTCGCTGTCGAAGGCTTCGGGCCCACCCGGGGGGTCGGCCGTGGCGGGGTCGGCAGTTGCCATGACTTCGTGCCACCACAGGTCGCGCCCCGGCGACATGTCCACGTCGAGGTCGCAGCGGTTGACCACCACGACCTTCTCCACGGTCGGCGCACCGGCCGCCAGAGCCTCGTCCACGTTGACCTTCAGCGCCGACGGGGCGCCGCGCCGGTAGCCACCGTCGGCAGTTATGACCATGCGGGCCTCGGCGTCGGTGCAGCGGTCCACGATGGCGTCGGGCGAGAAGCCGCCGAAGATCACCGAGTGCGCCACGCCGATGCGGGCGCACGCCAGCATGGCCACCGGCAGTTCGGGGATCATCGGCATGTAGATGGCCACCCGGTCCCCGGCCCGCAGACCCAGGGAGCGCATCACGGCGGCGAAGCGGCGCACCTCGTCGAGCAACTCGGCGTAGCTGATGGTGCGGGTGTCGCCCGGCTCCCCCTCCCAGTGGAAGGCCACCCTGTCGCCCCGACCGGCTTCGACGTGGCGGTCGAGGCAGTTGTAGGCCATGTTGAGCTTGCCGCCCACGAACCAGCGGGCGTACGGCAGGTCCCATTCGAGAGTTGTCTCGAAGTCGTCGAACCAGGTGAGCAGTTCGCGGGCCTGGCGCGCCCAGAACGCCTCGTAGTCGGCGGCGGCCTCCTCGTAGAAAGCCCGCGCCGCGGCGGCCTCGGCGAAGCCCTCCGGCGGCGGGAACGTCCTCTCCTCGACGTAGAAGTCCGCGATGGTCGCTTCGGCCATGGTCACACCTCGCTTCGCCCCGCAGCGGGACACCTTGTGTCCCGACCGCGTCCCCGACCACAGAGTCAGGCGGCTGCCGATCCTACCCTCAGGCCGGCACCGGAGGCCCGGGGGCGGGCACGCCCCGGGGCGCGTCCGGATCGATTGCAGAGGCAGAGGCGAATCCGACTCCGCCTGCTCCCACCCGGACCTCGGCCGCAGGGTGCACCGGCCGCGGGGCGCACCGGCCGAGGGTCGGTAATCTGGGCGGGTGCATGACCTGCTGATTCGCAACGGCACCATCGTCGACGGCAGCGGCGAGCCGGCGTTCGTGGGTGACGTGGCGGTCACCGCAGGGGTAATCGCATCGGTTCATGCCGCCGGCGGCAACGGCGACCGCGTGACCGCCGCCCGTCGGGTTGTCGACGCCGAGGGGCACCTGGTGCTGCCCGGCTGGGTGGACATACACACCCATTACGACGGGCAGGCCACCTGGGATCCCGAGATGACGCCGTCGTCGTGGCACGGGGTCACGACCGCGGTCTTCGGCAACTGCGGTGTGGGTTTCGCTCCGGTGGCCCCCGGTAACGAGGGCTACCTCATCAACCTCATGGAGGGCGTCGAGGACATCCCGGGCTCGGTACTGGCCGAGGGCATCGACTTCTGCTGGGAGTCCTATCCCGAGTACCTCGACGAGTTGGAGGCCATGCCGCGGGTGATGGACGTCGCCGCGCAACTGGCGCACGGGGCGCTGCGGTTCTACGTCATGGGCGAGCGCGGTGCCGACCACGCCGAAGTGCCCACTGACGGCGAGTTGGACAGGATCGAGGCACTGACGGCGGAGGCGTTGCGGGCCGGCGCGCTCGGAGTCACCACGTCCCGCACCACCAAGCACCGGGCGGCCGACGGCCGGCTGACGCCGTCGCTCTCAGCGGGGGATCCGGAGCTGGCGGCGCTGGCGCGCGGCATGCGCGCCGCCGGTGCGGGCGTGCTGCAGGTGAACTCGGACTTCGGTACCGGCGAGTTCGACCTGCTGCGCGACGCTGCTGAGCTGTCGGGCCGGCCGCTCTCGGCACTGATCGTGCAGATGGATGCCTGGCCCGAGCGCTGGCGGGAGACGCTGGCGAGCATCGGTGCCGCGAACGCCGACGGCATCGCCGCCAACGGGCAGGTGGGCTGCCGCCCCATCGGGGTGCTGCTGGGCCTCGAGGCCACGGTCAACCCGTTCGGCGGCCATCCCGCCTACCGCCGCGTGGCACACCTGCCCACGCCCGAGCGGGCCGCGCTGCTACGCCACGACCGGGCGCTGCGGCGGGAGCTGATCGAGGATCGCCCGGACAACGGTTACACCCGCTGGATCGACTACGCCCTGGGGCGCACCTACGAGTTCGGCGACAACCTGGACTACGAGCCGCACCCCGACACGTCGGTGGCGTCCCGGGCCGCCACCGACGGCATCTGCCGCTGGGAACTGGCGCTCGACCTCCTCGCGGCCGGCGACGGTGACAACCTGCTGCTGTACACGTTCGAGAACTACAGCGGCGGCAGCCTCGACGATGTCGCGGAGATGCTGGCCGACCCGCACACCATCTGCGGCATCGGCGACGCCGGCGCACACGTCGGCACGATCTGCGACGCCGCCTATCCCACGTTCCTGCTGACACACTGGGCCCGCGACCGCAGCCGCGGCCGGCGCTTCCCGCTGGAGTTCCTCGTCAACAAGCAGACCCGGCGCACCGCTCTGGCGTACGGCCTCGCCGACCGGGGCATGCTGGCGCCGGGCCTCAAGGCCGACATAAACGTCGTGGATTTCGACAGCTTGGGCCTCACCCGACCGCGGGTGGTGCACGACCTCCCCGCCGGCGGCAAGCGGCTGGAGCAGCGCTCAGTCGGCTATCGCCACACCTTCGTGTCCGGTATCGAGGTGGCCACCGGCGGCGAGTTCACCGGCGAGCGTCCCGGCCGGCTCATCCGCGGCGCCAGACCGCAACGGTGAACGTCCCTTGGCGCGCCGGGCGAAGGGCACCTCAGGGGATGACCGTGAAGGCGCGGCGGCGACCGGGTCCGAACCGGTACACGCGGAAGTCGCGGTCCAGAGAGACGGCCTCCAGAATGCCCAGCCGCTCCATCTGTGCCCAACTCGTCCGGTCGGACAGCGAGAAGTCCTGATCGGCGAACGCCACACCGATCGCCGCCGCAACTTCGAGATCCGCCAACCCGGACACCTCGATGCGAGCGATACCGCTGCGAATGGCACCGACGAGCGTCTCCGCCTCCCTGAAGCCATGCCGATGACGCATGACCGCCCACGTCTCGTGCAGCACATGGTCGCCTGCGACGAGCCGGCCGCGGCGCTCGCGCAGCGTCTCGGTGACCCGCTCGTGGGAGATCTCCGAAGAGTCGGCCAGTGACACCCAGGCAGAGGTATCGACGTACGAGTAGTCCAAGTCCTAGCGGGCCCGGTCGACGAGTTGTGCATGGCGCGCCTCGGCGATGACGCGCTTGCCGTCACGGGCCATGTCGAACGGCGGCCCGGCAACCATTCCACAGATCTCCTCGATGCCGGCCTGCGGTTCCGGTGCGCTGAGCTCCCTGTCGAGGAGACGCCGGATGAACTCCGCGAAGCTGATGCCGAGATCCGCGGCCCGCTGCTTTGCGCGGGCGTGCACGTGGTCCGGCAACGTGATGACGGCTCGCATGGAATGATATCATAGCATCACCTGGGGTTACCGCCGCACAATCGCTCCCCGCCACGCGGGAACAGGGGGCACGGGCACACTGGGTCCAAAGTCCCGCGGCACGCCGCTGAGCCTCCGGGGAACGCCATCACGCGTCGCGGCGAGTGGTCCGCCGACACCGCCGGACCCGATGGGTCACGACCACTGCGCGTCGTTGGATCGCACGGTCTCACCGGTTGCGGGGTCCTCCACGATCACGTACACGGCGTGATCGGGCACTCCCCAGATGCAGTACTCCGAGACCGTCCTGGACGTGCTGTAGCTCAACCAGTCGTCGTGGCCCCAGCCGGCACTGGGGACTGCGTAATGCCAGCAATGCACGGCGTAGCCGCCCGGCTCGAAGTCGACGAGCTCGACGCGCAGGAAGTAGCAGTTGGCGCTGGTGCAGCCGGAGTCGACGCCCTGGGCGTCGCGGCCCTTCGCCAACCGGACGCTCGGTGACGTCGCGGGTGGCTCGGCGACCGGATCGGTGACGGTGGCGGCGGCCGCTCTCCAGGCACCGCAGCCGTGCGAGTTGCAGGCCCGCACCTCGAACGTGTAGCGGCCGGGATCGATGCCGGTCCACGTGTGGGACGTCACCGATCCGTCGAAGCTGCCCGTGACGTTGCCCCGGAATTCCCAGTTGGTGATCGGGGCACCGTTGGACTCGGCCGACCAGCGCGCCGAGAGTCGGTTCTCGGCCCCGGTAGCGATCACCGTCGTCGGTCCGGGCGGCTCCGGCGGTGGCGCGGCGGGATAGCCGGCGAAGTACTGCGTGACGGTATAGCGGCCCCTGCCGACGGCAATCCCCACCCCCAGGTGGGTAATAGCCGGGTCGATCATGTTGGCGTAGTGACCCGGACTTGCGACCAGGCCCTCGAACGATTCCTGCACGGCGTCACGAAGCGAAATGACACCGGGGATGGTGCTGACGTTCTCCGCGACCCGGGTCCAACCGGGCGGATACTGCGCGGCGAAGTCCGGGTTGTGGTAGTGGTCCTGCTCGGCGACGAGCGTCGCGGACCAGCGTCGCGCCACCGCGGCGACTTCACTGTGGCGGATGAGCGCATCCAGCCCCAGACGCTGGCGCAGACCGTTCACGAGTTCGAGCATCCGGGCCTCGGCCGCGGCGATGTCTGCCTCCCCCGGCGCCGGCCCGGCCACGATCACGGTGGCGTAGGTCCGCCCTCCCCGGGAGGCGGCGCCGACGCCGAGATGGGTGCACAACTCGCAGCGCAGCGCCTCGTACCCGTCCTCGTCGAGCAGGGACTCGCTCAGGGAACGCGCGACGCTCGACCTGTCGAACTCGGTTGCGATCCTCGCCGACGTGCTCGCACGCCAGACACCCCACTCCGGTACAAGCAGTGGTCCGTAGTCGAAGCCGTGCTGCCAATCCGCGCTGTCGGCCTGGGTCCGGGCGCGCGCCCGCGCCGCGGCGGACAGTCCGGCGTCGAGAGCCAGCGGCGCAGCGCTGCCGCGCACCTGATTCGCCCCCGCCAGCACCAGAGACGCCAACTCCTCGCTTGGATCGACGATCGGCTGCGTGGTCGTCGTGGTGGTCGTGGTGGTCGTCGTGGTCGTCGAATCGGTGCCGATACTCGGCGGCACGCCTGTGCTCGTCGGAGGCCCGGCGCCGACTGTCAGCGGCGTGCTCACCAGCCAGCGCCCCACCCGGGTGTCCACGGGGAAGAACCGCTGCCGCGGCAACAGCCGCTCACCCCAACCGCCGTCGGACTCCCGCCGCTGCAACCCGAATTCCACCCGCCCCGCGGCCACCCGCCGCGCCACGATCCGGACATCGGGTCCGTCGCCGGGGCCACCGTCGGCGGCGCCGCCGACGGCCAGCGGTGTGCTCACCAGCCAATGCCCAACCCGAGTGTCCAACGGGAAGAACCGCTGACCCGGGAGGAGGCGTCGACTCCAGCTCCCGTCCGGCTCCTGCTGCTGCAGCGCGAACTCCACCCGCCCCGCGGCCACGCGCCGGGCCACGATCCGCAGTTCGATGTTCTCCGCGTCGTTGGATGCCGCGCCGGTGGTGCCACCTGCCGAGGGCGTCGTGCCGGTGGAGTTGATCCTCAGGTCGAGCAAGCAGGTCCTGTAGTCGTACGGATCCTGCACAACCCCGCCGGAGCGCACGCCAGTGATCGTGACGGTGTAACACTCGTCACCACCGGCCGGCTCCGGCATGGAGCCGTGTGTGGGGACATCCGCCAGTTCCCACACCAGCGCAGGCCGCGGGAGGTGCGACGAAGCGTCTCCTCGATGGACGATGTCGATCCGGACAGGACCACCGTCGCCGACCACAGCGACCGACGCGGCCGAGAAGTCGAAGTCGCCGAACAACCTGAACGACCAGCGACGAAACACGGTGGCCGCGGGAACATGCCCCGGCGGCGGCCACGCCACGAACCCGCGCACCTCGCGGAGCCGGTCCGGACTGCCCGTCAGATCGCCGAGAACGTGCAACGCGTTCGCACTCGACGAACCGAAGGCGGCGCCCATGCCGACGGCACGGACGTACGGCGACAACACCCAGCCACGATGACCGACGCGTTCGTTGCCGCTCCCGCCGTCGCGCACGTACGCATCGACGGCGGCGACTCCCGCGTTGCCGAGCCCCAGGTTGCTCTTCGAGGCCCCGTCGGCGCCCGACACGCTGTAGCACGGCCATGTGGCAGACGGTTCGTGCGTCAGCTCGCCCGCGGCCATCATCATGATCGCGGCACGCTGCGCCGCCACGGTGGAATCGGCACTCTCGGCCACGACATCCACGCCGGCCATCCGCCGGTACCAGTTGATCCGCTGCAACTCACTGTCACGGAACGCCCGGCTCGTCGTCCCCGCCACGCAGGCACCGACATCGCCCGTGTAGCCCGGATCGGGCTCGGCCCGCTCGAACTCCGCCCGGTGCGCGGAAAGCACAGCCGCCCGATCCCACGTGTCGATCCACGGACCCGCCGCTGGCGAGCCACCGCCAGACTCCTGCCCCCCAACCGCCGTAGGCCAGATGCCCACGATCACCGCTGCGAGCGCAGCGCTGGTCACTGTCAGGTGCCAGCACCTCCGCCCTCGCTCCAAGCACCGCAGTCCAATGGGAATTCCCCTCGAACCCGACAGCTTCCTGACGTTGTACCGCCTACTCCCCTTCGTGATCACCTTGTCGCCCAATCCCGCAAACTGGCTCTCCCAAGCTCAGGAGTCTCCACCAAACCCAGGGCGATTCACTCGACCGCGTGGTCATCAGCGACGACGACCAAACACTTCGGCTAGGTCATCGGCGTAGATGCCATAGCCCCGCGAAATAAAGAGGTCTTTCAAATCAGGCTCCAGATTGTTACATCCGTACTGGTAGCTCTTGACCGCGTTGCTCCAGACATCTCCTGCCCAAGCGACAACGAAACCCACTGCGCCTTCTACAAGTTCTAGCGTAGATATTGGGTCATCAACACCAATGGCCTTCTGGGCGGCCCATATTCCAAAGGCCGTCGCGCGGTTCTTAGCGGCAGCCTTTACAAGTGTTCTTAGGCCTTCCGTCGACAGTGATGTGGCGATTGCCGATGCACCGGCTGGTGCCACTGCGACAATAATCGTCGCCGCCACTATACTTAGGGGAATTGCAGCCGCAAAACTGAGTACTTTCACGACTCTTGCGTCACACAATTTAATCGCAGCGGGCTTCAGTTCGGGAAGTATATCGACGAAGTTCAGCCTCACTCGCCTAATCCCGATCGCACCGTAGCGCTTATTGTGGTCGTGACTGACCTCGATCTTGACTTGACCATCCAATTCAAGTCTGGAGTCTCGATATCCCCACCACCTATCCGGCTTCTGCTCGGACTGAGGACTGGGGCGGAATGTCCTTACGTGCCGCCAGCTATTGCTACCAGTTCGTTTCTCGTAGATCTTCCATACTGCGTTACCATCGAGATTGGTAAATCCGTCCTTTGGGTTTTTCCACCAGAACGTAAACACGCCTTGAAGATCACCCATGTGCCATGTGGCTGTTCCACGGGCGCTCCCAAGGTAGTAATGGTCGCAAAAATAGCCAAACGTACACTTCTCGTCATATTTGCGCCAACCGGACGACGATCGGGAGCTAGTATCGGATACTACTGTTGACGTAGTTGGCACCGGATCTACTGAAACTGGATCGAAAGTGACGGTGTCATCCGGAGTCGGAGGGGGCGGTTCACCATTCGTCCGGATGGAGGTGCTTGCCGTTGGACCCGTCCCGTGGCTGTTCATGGCCGCCACTCGTACCGTGTAAGTCGCTCCGTTTCGACCGTTCAGTGTGAAGGACCTGCTTGTTCTTTCGTACGTGTGCGACCACGGATCGACCGACACCGAGAGTCTCGGTCGGGAGACGCGAATGACATACTTAGTGATGCGCGAGCCGCCACTACTCGACGGCGGATCCCACGTGGCCCTGAAGCTATTGTCGTCGGTTAGTGATAGACGGAGGTTTCGAGGCGTCGATGGGGTTCCGACTTGCTCGGGAGGGGGTGGCGGTGGGGGTGGCGG